>TARA_R110001583_G_scaffold4351_1_pt1 | contig 9963 bp, 9 predicted proteins | sample TARA_R110001583 | Tara Oceans TARA_R110001583 (sample SAMEA4398432) | marine metagenome | biome: Polar Biome; feature: [MES] marine water layer (ENVO:01000295) within the mesopelagic zone...; material: water (ENVO:00002006), including particulate matter (ENVO:01000060) such as...... | reverse complement strand
TATTTCTTTAGGTAATAAAGGAGGTAAAGTGGCTTGGCGTGAACGGGGATTTAAAAATGAATTAAATACCATTTGGTTTTCATCTAATAATAGTAATTTTTCAAACAATATGGTTGTTGCTTCAGCATCTCCTTTTGCTCGGTGTCTATCATGAATTACAATATTTTGAGTAGTACAAAGTGAGCCTAAACTATACGATTTTAATCCAGGAATTAATTTTCGTGATAAGCGAATAGTACACAGTTTTTTTCGTGTAAAATCAAACCCTAAATTTTTAAATTCTTTTTGAATAATGTTGTAATCAAAATTCACATTATGCGCTACAAAAATGGTGTCTTTGGTTATTTCAGCAATCTTTTTAGCGACTTCATAAAACTTTGGAGCATTGCCAACCATAGCGTTGGTAATACCCGTTAAATTGGTGATAAACGGCGGTATTATACATTCAGGATTTACAAGTGTAGTATATTCATCTATCACTTTTTCTCCATCAAAAATAAAAATTGAAATTTCTGTTATTTTAGAACTATGCCCTGTGGTTTCTATATCAACTATTGAATACATTAATTTACAGATTTTTGTAGTTCTTTTAGTTCAACACCTAATTGCGTAAGCATTCCTGCAATACTGCTAATTTTTAATTCATGTTCGTCATATTCTTGCGTATTAATACTACAGGTGAACTCCCATAATTCAAGTACTTCATCAATAGGCACATAATAAGGATCGTATTTTTTATTATCAGAAGCTAATAATAGCATTTGATGTTCTTCAATTTTATCAAAAATACGTTTGTACACAATTCCATCATTTAATGTTAGTACAATATACGTTTTTCCATCTTTCACATCTCTAATATCTTCAACAAAACGTGCAACAATATACGAACCACTTTTTACAGGAAGCATGGAATCTCCTTTAATAGGAAAGGCTCTATGTGTTCCTGTTGGTAAAAACGGCAATTTAATTTTATTTAAATGTTCAATATATTCCGGATCAGAATAACCGCGTAAATAACCTGCAGAAGCTTCTACAGGAACAATATCAATTAAATCTTCGTCAGTTCCATCAATTGTAATAGGGAACAATATCCTTTTATTTCCTATTTCAATAAATGAAGGATCTGTAGCTGAAGATAAATCATTTTTCACTAAAATATCAATTGGAATGTTAAAATATTCAGATAAATTAACCAAAAAATCAATAGGCGGTACAGCTCTATTTTCTTCATAAGAGCTTATTCGTGAGCGAGATACTTTTAAGTCTTCTGCAAATTGTTGTTGCGTTAACCCTTTTAAGGTTCTAATGTGTTTTATATTATTTGCTAAATAAATCATAATGCTAAATTTGTGAGCGATGTTTGCTAATATTTTGAGCTAATTTAGTTAAAAATACTAGATTACAAAATTTTAAATAAAAAATACCCCCAAAAAACAAAACGCCCAAAAAACATTTTGATTAAAACCTCTTAAAAACCCAATAAAACTAAAGCCTAACGGCTTTTTTCTTGTTTTACAACTTATTTACACCAAATCTCTAATAACCGTAGCTTACCGTTATTTTACCGACTTTTTAAATTCTGTTTAAATGTATTTTAAATCTTATATAAAAGGCAGTTTTTTTAGATCGTTCTTATATAGTATAATATTAGTCATACGGGTAGAAGTCTTTATTATGGATAATTGCGGGATATTATAAATAGAAATTTAAACAAGTTGATAGTGCAGATTTTGAGATGTCAACCTTACATAACCGTCTCTTTCTAATTTGTGAATATATTTTAAAAAAAGCTATTACAGCTTATAATGAAGGAAGTAGAAGTGAAAATTGAGGAAATATAAATTTTTAAATATGTTGGTTAAATTTTAGCACAAACGTTCGTTTAAGGCTTTTTAAATTTGGTACACTTGTATTTTTGCCAGATAAAGCAATCCCATTCGTATTTTCTTTAAACCCAGAAGGAATTAAACTAATGCCTTTTTTATCAGCTATTTTTATAATAAAAGGGATGAGTAAAGTTGCGCCAGGTATAAATACAAAGGGCACACCAATTCCTAAGATTTTAAAAATATCATAAACTTGAGTTTTTAAATGGTTCTCTTCTTCTTTAGTAATTTGTTGTTGAGAAATATACTTATAAATAATGCGTGAGGCTTCTTTTGTGTCAGTAGTTTCATTTTTCATTCCAACTAAAAAAATAGTGAGAGCTCTTGTTGTTTTTAATTTATTTTTCTAATTAGTTGTGCAAACTCATTCTTTCCTTGTTGTTCAAAAATGGAATCATCTAATTTTATAAGTTTTTTTTGGTCTGCCATTTATTTTTTTATTTCTGAAATAAGTATAGTCTTTAATTTAAAACTTTGGGGAACAACTTTTATAATTTCTTTCAGAATTTATAAAATACATTGTTTTCAAAAAAGATGAAACTTGTTGAAAACACTAATATATTGCACAAAAGAGGTTTTTCTACTCAGTTTTAACAATTTAAATAACCTTTACAGTATCAGCTCCGTGGGTTAGTTTTTTTAATTTTTTAACAAACACAATTAATAACAATCCAAACGCTACACAAAAAATAAACACACTTATAAATATAGTGTATTCATTAGTGCTTTGTGCAGCTTCCCCAATCCATCCTGCAACTTTACTACCTAAACCAGTTACCATAAAATAAGCACCCATCATAAAACTAGCATATTTTAATGGTGCCATTTTGGTGATAAAAGAGAGTGCTACAGGTGAAATGCTTAATTCACCAATTACATGTAAAAAATAAGCACCAAACATCCAGTAAATTGAAGCTTTTCCGTTTAATGCTGTTGCTGTTTCAATGGCTGCACCAGCAAGTAATAGAAATCCAAAACCCATAATAATAGTGCCTATTCCCATTTTAAATAATGAAGAATCTTCCTTCCCTTTTTTACTCCATTTAGACCATAAATAAGCTACAGGTACACCAACTATAATAACGTAAAAAGCGGGCAATGCTTGAAAAAAACTGGTGGGTACAGTAAAACCATATAAAACGCGGTCAATTTTATCACGTGTATATAAATTCATTAATCCACCGGCTTGTTCATATGCTCCCCAAAATACAATCACTATTATAAATGATAATAAAAGAACAATCATTCTATCTTTTTCAATAGTTGTTAGCTTCACTTTTTTAGTAGTTCCTAGTTCTTTTTGTATTGGAACAAAATTACCTACATCTTTCAAGTATTTTAGTCCCCATATATAAACAATTTGTCCTAATAACATACCAATTCCAGCCAATCCAAAACCATAATGCCAATTAATAACTTCACCTACATAGCCAACTAGTAACGGCGCTGAAAAGGCACCAATATTAATACCAATATAAAATATAGTAAAAGCCAAATCTCTTTTAACATCACCTTTTACGTATAAACCACCTACCATAGTAGAAATGTTTGGTTTTAAAGCGCCAACACCTAAAATAATTAAGCAAATTCCGGTGTAAAAAGCCCAAACAGCATCAAAAGCTAAAATAATGTGGCCAATACATAATAAAAAACCGCCTAATAATACCGTCTTTTTTTGTCCTAATAATCGATCAGCTAATAAGCCGCCAGGAACCGCCATTACATAAACTAGCATTGTGTACCATCCAAATAGCTCTAAAGCAGAAACAGAATCCCAACCCAATCCAGCATTACTTTCAGTTGTTTTAGCTGTTAAATAAAGAATTAATATAGCACGCATTCCATAATAAGAAAAACGTTCCCATAATTCAGTAAAAAATAAAATGTACAACCCTTTAGGATGACCCCATAATAGTTGTTCTTCGGATTGTTTTGACATAAAATTTCAAATTTTAAAAAGCTAAATATAGCATATTATTATTGAAGCAATTTTTACATACATTTATAAGCTGCGTAGTACATTATTGTTTGAATTAGAGGCTTGTTTCAAAGCAATTTAAAAAGTATTAAAAACCATCCTTTTGAATAGGATTCAGAATTTCACTTACTGATAACCAATTATTATGAGGTGCTGAAATTGAAGGTTAATGAATTCATTATAATAAAATAAGAAAACGATGCGTAGGAAATTTTAACAAAGGATCTTATGAAATTAGCTTAGTTTTTGATAAAGGATTTAAAGGGAAGAATACTTCTGAAAAATGAAAATGCCGATTTATGTTAGCGCTAAAATTAAAAAATAAACTAACAAAAAAACATTGTGTGTAAGGTGGTTACTTTTATATTTTAATACCGCATTTAATAATAAAATAATAGCAAGTCAAAAACATTTTTTACATTTACAAATAGATTTAGAGAACTATCATTATTTAAAATAAAACTAATTATGGCAAAAGGACAAGATTCAAAGAAAAACGTTAAAAAAGAAGCGACTATGACTGCTAAAGAAAAAAAAGCAGCAAAAAGAGATAAGAAAGCCAAAAAAGAATAACATTAATTCATCTCATTTAACTACTTTTTAAGTAATTAAATGGGATGTAATAAACTAAAGTTTCATTGTGACATTTCTTCATCCTTATTTTTTATAAGCATTATTTCATACAACAAAATTATGTCAATTTATTGTTATTAGTGAATTTCAATATAACGGAATAATTTTAAGGTAGCTATTTATTCCAATTCCTCTTTATGCTTTTGTAGGATAGATTTAATTTTTCGTGCATGTAGCTCTTTTTCCTCTCTCAATTTATTCTTCTTTTGAGCCATTAACTTGGAATGCTTCGCTTTGTTCTTTGTGTTTTTTGCGCTTCCTTTTTTTGCCATAAATTGAATATTAATAGGGGAAATAATTCATTTGTAAAAATACGTTTTTAAATACTACTAGCTATAATTTGAGTATTCTTTTCATTGAATTTATAAAAAGAATACTGCTATTCGTCCATTACACCTGAATTTTAAAAAATTTTGAAATAGCAACAAAACCTTTACTAAGGTTAGGGGTTTAAGATACCTTTATTACTTTAATGAAACTGTAATTTTTAAATTATTAAAATGGAATATTTTCAATACCTTTAAGCGTTAAAAGAACTAAATTAAAGCATTTATGAAAACAACATTATATTTTATTTTTGGGCTATTTTTAATAATTACATCTTGTAAAAAGAATACTAAAAAAGAGGTACCTATTTTAGCTGAAGCTCCAATTGCAAAAATAATTTCTGAAGCATTAACAATTCATGAAGATACCAGAATTGATAATTATTTTTGGATGCGTTTAAGTGATACACAAAAAAAAGCAGAAACTCCTGATGAACAAACTCAAGATGTATTGAATTATTTAAATGCTGAAAATGAGTATTTAACTAAAGTTATGGGTCATACTGAAGGTCTTCAAAAAAAATTATACAATGAAATTGTTAGTCGTATAAAAAAAGACGACCAGTCAGTTCCAGTAAATGATAACGGTTATTCTTATTATACACGTTTTGAAGAAGGTGGTGATTATGCCTTGTATTGTAGAAAAAACAATGAAGACAAAGGAACAGAAGAAATTATGCTTAATGGACCTGAAATGGCAAAAGGGTATTCATACTTTGGCATTGGAAGCCGTTCTATAAGTCCAAATAATAAGTTAATTGCATATGGTATAGATACCGTATCTAGACGTAGATATACTATTTATTTTAAAAATTTAGAAACTGGAGAGTTGTTGGCAGATAAATTAAGTAATACAAGTGGAAGTGCCACTTGGGCAAATGATAATAAAACCATCTTTTATACTACAAAAGACGCTTTAACATTGCGTACTAATAAAATTTATAGACATAAACTAGGTACAAAACAATCACAAGATGTACTTGTTTTTGAAGAAAAAGATGAAACATTTAGTTGTGGAGTAGGTAAATCGAAATCGAAAAAATATATTGTTTCAGGAAGCTTTCAAACATTATCTACAGAGTATCGTTTGTTGGATGCAGATAAACCAGATGGTAATTGGATATTAATTCAGCCTAGAAAAAAAGATTTAATTTATCATGTGGATCACTTTAAGGATCATTTTTATATACGTACTAATTTAAATGCTAAAAATTTCCGATTGGTAAAAACTCCAATTACAGCTACATCAAAGGAGAATTGGGTAGATGTTATTCCTCATAGACTAACTGTTCTTTTGGAAGATTTTGATCTTTTTAAGGATTATTTGGTAATAGGAGAGCGATTGAATGGTTTAAGAACAATTCGTATTAAAAAATGGGATGGAGAGGAACATTATATTAATTTTAATGATCCTGCCTATGTTGCAAGTACAACTTCAAATTTAGATTTTAATACAAATATTTTGCGCTATAAATATTCTTCTCTTACTACGCCAAATAGTATTTACGAGTACAATATGAGTACTAAAGAAGAGATATTATTAAAGCAAGATGAGGTTTTAGATGAGAATTTTTCGCCAGATAACTATGCGTCAGAGCGTTTGTTTGCTACAGTAAAAGACGGTACACAAGTACCAATATCATTAGTTTATAAAAAAGATGTTGAGAAAAGTAGTAATACACCATTGCTATTATATTCTTACGGTTCTTATGGAAATAGTTCTGAACCAACTTTTAGCGCAGCAAGGTTAAGTTTGTTGGATCGAGGTTTTATATATGCTATTGCTCATATTAGAGGAGGTCAGGAAATGGGGCGAGATTGGTATGAAAATGGAAAACTATTGAAAAAGATAAATACGTTTACCGATTTTATTGATGCAGGGGAGTTTTTAGTAAATAAAGGGTATACAAGTAATGAACATTTATATGCGTTAGGTGGAAGTGCAGGAGGATTGCTTATGGGAGCAATTGTAAATTTAAAGCCTGAATTATGGAATGGTGTTGTTGCTGCTGTTCCATTTGTAGATGTTGTATCTACTATGTTAGATGAAACAATACCATTAACAACTTTTGAATTTGATGAATGGGGAGATCCAAAAAATAAAGAATATTATGAGTATATGAAATCATATTCTCCTTATGATAATGTTGAAGCTAAAGAATATCCGAATATTTTAATTACTACGGGTTATTGGGATAGTCAAGTTCAATATTGGGAGCCTGCAAAGTGGATCGCTAAATTGCGTGCTTTAAAAACAGATAACAATCTTCTTATATTAGATTGTAATATGAAAACTGGTCATGGAGGAGCTTCTGGACGCTTTGAACGATATAAACGTACAGCATTATATTATAGTTTTTTACTCGATTTAGAAGGTGTTTCAGAATAAAATAATAATAAAATAGAGCTAGTTATTTTAACAGTTTGCATAGAAAATGGTAACCTCTTTTTAAATTTGTTTTTCATTAAAAATTCAAATTTAAAAGAGGTTATTAATTGAATGTTATTCAAAATGAATTATTAACAGTTGTTTTAATTTATGTGGTATAATTGAAAGCTTTAGTTCGAGTAATTTTCGATAGAAAATTGTATCTAGAACTATTTTTGAAAACCTGAAATTTGATTCTAATATAAATTTCACTCAAAATACACAACGTGTAACAATTAAATTATTCCGTATACAGGAATAATAAATTTTCCATTCAAAAATAACTTAGCATCAATTTGACTTTGTAAAATCACTCCTTTTAGATTATTTTCGAGCAATAATTTAGCGGATTGAATTAAGGGTACAGCAGTAGTTGTTTGAATAGCTCTTAATGTATATTTTCCTATTTTTTGAGGAAATATGTGTTTGTAAACTTCTCGTCTACATAGTTTACCAAGTTTGTCTTTACCTTCAACGGCAGCATATAAAACAATTTGATCGTCTTCAATATGTGGTATTATAGCTTCCATTTTTTGCTGTAAATAGTTAATAGCGTTTGGCGTATTTCCTAAGTTGGATAATTGTTCCTGAACCCATTGATAATGCCCTGGATATCGTAATGTTTTGTAGTTTAACGTGTGCACTTTTCCTAACAATGCATCAGGCAAATCAGCAACTCCACCAGAAGTAAGATCGTCTTCATAAGAAATACCATTAATAAGTATTGTTGCTCTTTCAGATAGCGATGGAGCAATGGTTTTTTTGAAATTTTGTAATACTACAGTATCTTTTATGTATTCTGTTGCTACACCAATTGGACTCCAAGTGAAGCCGTAATAATGTGGTTTAATAGCATGTTTGGTGAGGGCTCCAACTTTTAATTCTAGTTTATTTACTTTAGTCACTTCAAAATCAGTACAAAACTGTTGAAACAATCCGTTGGCTAGTACATTTATATAACCTGGAGCTAATCCAGTTTGAAGCACAAAACCAGTTTCAGCATTTTTTGCTAAAGCTTTTATTTGTTCTGTTTCAGCAACATATTCGGTAAGATTTGCATAATGCATTTGAAAGTCTTTTGCAAACTGCGCCATTTTTGGAGCTAAATGACCTGGCAAACAATCAAGGATAATAGCTCCCTGATGAAAGATTTCTTTCATTTCATTGGTAATTTCATTTTCTGAAAGGTGAAATGTATTTATTGAACAAGGTTTAGATGTTCCGTCTTCAATCCATTTAGCTATTTTTTTAGCTTTTGAAAGCGTTCTATTCCCAATAAAAATAGTAGGAGTTACCATACTCCATTCTGCCAATAATAAAGCCACCGCCTCAGCAATTCCACCAGCACCAGCTATTATAATAGTATAGTGTTTTTTCATACTATTAAGTTACCACATTTTATTGAAGTATTAAGCCCGCTAATAGTTAATATTTGAAGTGTTAAAAAAAAAGAATCCTTAAAAAGTCTTATTTATGACAATTGTCATTTGAATTACACCTTAACAGTATTAATTTTAACTAACTTAAATCCTTACAAACTGCCTTATTTTATATTTTTTCAGTGAAAAATTAAATCGCTATTGTAATTATGTTTTAATTTATGTGTTATTTTGTTTGTAGGAAGTATAAATAAAGTAAGTAAGAACGTTTAAGGCAATTGTTTAGAGTTTAAAAGAAATAATTATTTAACTAAATTTATAATAAATTAGACAATGAATAAAATATTAAAAAAAATAATTCAACAAATTGAAATACAGCCTATTGAATTAGAAGGAACCCTTGTGGAAGAAACAAATCATTATAAATTTATTCAAAGTAAGTTAACTGAAAATGCGGGTGAGCCAACCTTTAAAAGAAATTTTGCTATTAAGTTAATTGTGGCTCAATTAGTTAGAGAAGATAATTATTGTTTAGTAGATTTTAGTAGGTATAAAGATGATCTAAAAAAACTATTAGCGTCTTTAACAGAAGCTGAGATGTCTGATCTTTTATCGCATCATTTTGGCGGCTCAGATCAGCGTAAATATAAGATTATTGAAAACATAGAATATTTAACTTCTAAAAATGAACAAATAAATGTAAACTTCATTATTGATGTTTTAGCAAATACTATAGTTGATGAGCTGAATTATGAAATTTTACGAGTTAAATTAAAACTTCAAAAACATATACCAAATAAAGAATGGTATGCTTTTTATGAATTAAATAAAGAGTATAGTACAGAAGAATATGAATATCAAGTTGAAAGAATTAATGATATACTTGAAGGTGTTCTAAAATAATTTACATATTTTTTTAGATATTTCAGTTGCTGTGTTTCGCTGTTTCAGATAGGGAATTGTAATTTTATTTTGAAAATAAACAAAAGAAAAACCTGTAGAATATATAAATATCTACAGGTTTAATAGGATAAATTATTTTCTGATACAATATATTTCTACACCTGTAAACAATCTACATTACCGATATTGGTGGTGTAAAAATGGTGTGAATTTTTGTTTTCCATTAGTTAGATGTTATTATCTAATAAATTATTTCAGATTTAAAACAGTTACCTAAAAGGCAAATTAATAAAACAACTAAAAACAATATAGAATTTAGACTTCTAGATCACTTAAAAGAAATCAAATATCATTATCATACGATTTCTTAATCAATTCTGCTTTACTGTTAATTTCTAAAGTTTTGTAAATATTTTTAATATGACTACGA
>TARA_R110001583_G_scaffold126583_2_pt1 | contig 9963 bp, 7 predicted proteins | sample TARA_R110001583 | Tara Oceans TARA_R110001583 (sample SAMEA4398432) | marine metagenome | biome: Polar Biome; feature: [MES] marine water layer (ENVO:01000295) within the mesopelagic zone...; material: water (ENVO:00002006), including particulate matter (ENVO:01000060) such as...... | reverse complement strand
ACTCTAATCTATAACTTTTGTAAACAATGTATATTAACGAACATTGTTACAATTTGATCACATGGTAAGGTGCTAAAAGGACTGCAAGGTGAATCGGTATTATCAATTACTTCGGTAACATTTATGGTTATATCTGCTACTGCTTGGTCAGTTCCATCATCTACTTGAACAGATAATATGTACTGATTTGCAATTGTAAAATCTAATGCTGTCCAAGTGGTAATCTCACCTGTATTTTCATCGATTTTGAATATCACATCTTCATTTCCGGCCGTAATGGCATAAGTAAGATTGGGCGAATCAGAATCTGTAGCTTCAACAGTACCTAATGAGGTGCCTACCACAGCATCTTCGGCTATCGAAAACACTTGATTTGCAGTAATCACGGGTGTTTCGTTGACAGTCGAAGCTGCTTCTACACTGAAGTCGTCAAAGGTTGCGGTAAACTGGTTACCTGCTCTATGTGTGGCAAAAATTCCTGCAAAGGAAACATTGTCCTGACCTCCTTCCGAATTGATCTCACGTCCGGTAAAATAATTAGCTGGAAGCGATAAAGTACCTAAAGAAGTTCTTGTTCCAATTCCTATAGTATAAAAAGATTCTACCGTAAAGGCCGTTGGATCTATTACCATTTCCAAAACAACATCCTCTCCAGAGGCGCCTACATTGGAATCTTGAAGCTGATCCGTTGTACTGTTTAACGAAATACCGGCTCGTTCTGCACGGAGTTCTACGTTATTGTTGTTGACATTTAGCTTAACAAAGTTATCCTCATCAAAACCATACCAGATACCAGCTTGAGCCGCATCTGTTCCTGTAACTATATTTAATAAAGTAGTTTTTATAGTAATAATCTCTGATAAATTATCAAAACCAACTCCTAGTGTATTGATTTGATTGTTATTATTATTACTAGCCGGAGGATTTAAATATGCAATCCCTCCTTGGGATAAAATTGCCAATGTTCCTCCACCTAAAGTAAGTAAGGATGGCTCATACCCATTTAGTCGTGCATCAGAAATAGCAATATCTCCAGCTCTTCTAGCCTCCGAATTTTCTAAAACCGCCGTGAAGCCTGTCCCGGAAGTGTTCGTATCAAATATTGTATTGGGTACAGCTGTAGAAAAATCTAAGCTTACCGGTAAAGTCACCACTACTTCTTCACATGGAAGAATACTTAAAGGATTACATACATCGGTAAGATCTATGGTCATATCCGCACTGGTCGCATCTATCCCGTCGCTTACCTCTACCGTAAGCGTATATTGTGGCGTTACCGCATAATCTAGTAAGTTCACTGTGGTAATCTCTCCGGAATTCGGATTAATTGTAAAATCCCCGTTACCTGCGGTAATAGCATAAGTAAGGTCGGCTACATCCGTATCCGCATCCGTAGCTACAACCGTACCTACTACATCCCCGATCGCAGCTAACTCTGAAATCTCAAAAGTTTGCGCCAATACTACTGGGGGTTGCGCGGCTATAACTTCTTCCGTAATGGTTATAGTCCATTCTTGTTCTGTAGTTTCATCTTCTGCCGTTACCGTGTAGGTAGCCAATCCATCGTCAAAATCAGCATTAGTCCCAGAAACTGGATCTATTGTTGCACCATCGGATAGGTTAATCGTGGGAGATAGCGTGGTTAAAAGAGTGCCATTGGCTACTTCTATACTTATTTCATGGTTTGTAGCATCGATAATCGCGTCACCTGTTTGTTCTGCCAAAACAAAAGACAGTATGTCCGTTTGATCACTCTGAGTAACTTGAAGTATCTCTATAGCCTGTACTATACCATTGTTTATAGATGCTAAAAAGTCGATATTAAGTTCCTCATCGGTTACTTCCACATCAAAACTCAATATGGCTAGACCACCTTTTCCATAAGTAGCAAACAAGTCCAAATCATCAATTAAAACATCGCCTTCAAAGGAAACGTCAAATATTCTTGCGTTTGCCGCAGTTTGGAAATTCTCAACCATATGTACGGCCACCGTATAGGTGCCATTGGCGATAGGGAAATTATAACTAAACTCGGGACCATATCTTCTAGGGTAATACAAATCCTCATGCCCTCCCGGAACAGTATATGGCGTATAAGATGTATTAGATACCGTTGTAGGCTGTGTTTCTACCAAGTAAGAAACATCTTCTGCCTGATACAAGTCTGCATCCTTTGTATATTCTGTACCAGCCACGTTCATTCGGAAAGAAGTTGCTATAGGCACAATTGGCGCTTCTATCACCGTAAGATCAGCATCCAGAATTGCAGGAGTATATCCTGCTGCTGTGGCTATTATTCTGTTATTTCTGGTATCTGCTGCAGCTAAGGTACTGGCATCAATCCCAAAGTTAAATTCTCCAGGAACATTTGTCGCTGGAAGACTTAACCAGTCGTTGAAGTTATCGGCAGTCGTGTTAACCGGATCATCTTCTATATTTAAAGCAATTGCCGTGGCTCCATCTCCTGAAAGGGTACTTACAAAATTACCAGTTAACCCAGTTACCAATGTCTCACTAGCGGTATTAGGTATAAAAGCCAAGATGCCATTTACTGGTATCCCTGTGCTCTCCACTACATCAATATGTGTGATTTTGGAATTAAAACCTCCTAAACCATTCATGGTTAAAGCACCATCGGTAACCTGTACAATCATAGTGGCCACTCTGGTCTCTGTATTATTGGGACGGAAGGCTGGTATAATCGTATAGCCTTCCAAGGTAGCAGTATGACGACTGTCTACATTCCCAGGCCCCTTATCTCCCAAGCCTAAAGCAACCTCATAAATACCGTTAGGAATTTCCAATTCCCAGAACAACTCGTTCTTTCTGGGTTGAGTATCTCCCCATCCAGCAATATTATCCCCTTGGAAATGCACTAGTGTACCTTCCCGTTTTTCTTGATCGGAAGCGGCGGCATATCCATCACCTAGACGGTTTCTTCCAACTCCCCCGTCACCCGAAACATCTATCGGGGCTCCGTTGGATAATAATTTCCAGCCATAGCTCCCTTCCACAGGGGAAGCTGGAAAAGCCTGACCATAATCTATCAGGTAACCCGCCGGTGCTTCTGTGCTGGAATCCTGGAAGTTTACATGCGCTTCAAAACTAATGGTAGGTTCTACTCTTTCTGCTAATCCAAATCTATCATAGGCAATTACCATAGAACCGCCTGTAGCATTTCTTGTAGAAGTCATGATTCCAGCATAGGTTAATGCATCCGTTGCCCCATTAACATCATGGTCCACTCCTGCTAAGAATTTAGTCGGCGCCGTAAGGAAATCTGTTGCGCCAGTTACCTGTATCTCTGCAGCTCCATTCAGAGAATAATACCCTGTAACGGAATTATCCGAAGGGTCTACGGAAATTCTAAAACTTATTGAAATCACGCCACTAGTATTAAAATTGCTCGTATTAAGTTCTACAACAGATAAATTAGTCGTATTCCCTGTACCATCCCCTTGCTCTATTGCTAGCTGTATTTTTTGTTGGGTTGCATTACTTTTAACCAATACCAACTTAGCAAAATTATTCTCATTCAGACCAAACCAAATCCCCGTTTGCTGCGATCCATTATTAGGTGTTGTACCTGCAAAATTAGGTTGTGCCATAGTCGCTGTAATATCAATAATATTGGTGGATGCAACAAAACCTACTCCTAATGCATTCATTTGAGAATTCGTGAATGTACTACTGGGTGATCCCGAAAGCTGACGAAAATTAATGCCATTTGTAGCTTCAACTGATAACAACCCTCCCGACAAAGTCAAATTATCGACAATAAGCCCAGTAACATTTTCATCATTTACCAAATCATCCTCAGCTAATGGCGATGATGGAGAATCTACCATAGTAAAACCGGTATTTAAAATTCCACCATCCGTACCATCAAAATCCAATTGTACAGGAAGCGAAACTCCTACCTCATTACATTCTAAAGTACTAATTGGAGAGCATGGTGTTTGACCTATACTATTGAGATAGGTAAAAGCAATAACTATTAGTAGGGTAATTTTTTTCATAGTGCTTTAAATTTTGTGGTTTGGTAAATAAGTTGCTTTTTGGCTTTTAATAGGAACAAGAAAACCTTGAAAATAGCAAAATCGCCTACTTTCAAGGTTTAGATATAATTGATAAAATACGACTACGGGTAAAACAAATAATTTATAATCCTGAGTCTTAAATTGGTAAATTTTAATCATTCAGTAAAATGGTTGTTTTATAACCATAACTTACCTAGGTTAATTCATCTTCGTAAGTGGGGTACGAAATAAATAACATTTCTGTAGGGGGAAATTTTAAACTTAAAAATCTAAAATCACAAAATATTTACTATAAACAAGTGTATGTAATTTCGTTTGCACAAACCTATTTTCAAAAAGAAATTACGACGAAACGAATTTTTTCATCGATAAAGCGTTGAGTTATCTGATTCCAATCAAAAAACTCGTTCGGTCATAAAGTAAAGCACACTCCTTATACTGTAAGATTTTACTTATTCAAAACAAAAAATCCACTTTCTAAAAGCGGACTTTATCGTAAGTATCGACAAACTTTAACACCTTTATTAAAACACTATTTAAAACTAAAAAGTTCATTTTAAAAATACTAATTAAGCAATCTCATTTGCCAAATTTAAAAGTAGATAATAAATTTATTGCTATACAACTTTCTTAATCAATTAAGATATTACGATTATCTAAATTTCTTAGATTCAAGTTAATTATACATTTATAGGAATTAGTTTCAATTACTGATTTTTCCCCTCTACCCCATCAAAAAAAGCATGATACTTTTTAAAATCTGCTTCTTGATTATTTGTGGGAGTGATGGGTTCTGAAATTTTAACCTCCTTTTTACCGTAGTCAAAAGCTACCAATACAATTGGCACATTTGCAGTTTTGGCAATAAAATAGAATCCTGTCTTCCATTTCTCCACTTTCTTTCTAGTTCCCTCTGGAGATAGTGATAATCTAAACTTTTTTCGTTCGTTGAACACCTGAGCTGTTGCTTTTACAGTATCATTGGTTTTTGTACGATCAATTGGAGCACCACCTGTCCATTTAAAAAACCAACCGAAGGGTGAATCAAATAGGCTTTTCTTACCGATATAATTAATCTCTTCATTCCATACTTCTCTCACTAACAATCCTAAAAGAAAATCCCACCAACTGGTATGAGGCACAACAATGGCTACGAACTTATCTAAATGTGAAGGGAATTCCCCATTTAGCTTCCAACCTAGAATTTTAAAGTAGATGAATTTTGCTAATTTTTGCATGTTGTAATAGCACCAATATGATTAGTATAAGTAAACCTTATAAATTCTAAAGATTAAATCTTTTTGTAAATTGATTTTAGTTTTTCAACCGTGATAATCGACTTCCAATTTTTACCTAAGGCATTTTCCCATAATGGCTCCATACCCATCGCCACAGTAGTCATAGTATTCATATCAGATTCTGATAAATTGGAACAAATACCTGTTGGTAAAACAATCTGGTGCTTCTTGAGCATTTCATTAAACATTGCCACACCCTGCGGATAAAATTCTTCTAAATATTGAAAAACCAAACAATTACCAATACCATGCTTTACACCTAAAACATAGCCCAAACCATAACTCATGGCATGTGCCATACCTACTTGTGAATAAGCTATACTCATACCGCCATGCCAAGATGCCATCATTAGTTTCTCTCTACTTTCAGACTCGGTTATATTTTCTAAAAATACTTCTTTGCAAAGCTCTAAAGATTTCTCGCCATAACTCTGGCTAAAAGCATTTAAAAATGTACCATTAAGAGATTCAATACAATGAATAAAACAGTCCATACCCGTATAAAACCATTGCTCTTTGGGTACGCCTTTTGTTAATTCTGGATCTAATAATACTTGATCAAATGTGGTATAATCTGAATTGATACCTAATTTTTTTTCCGGCCCCATAAGTACCGTTGTCCTAGAGACCTCAGCACCGGTACCACTAATAGTAGGTATGCCTACATGGTAAATAGACTGTTTATGAACTAAATCCCATCCTTGATACTCTGAAGCGCTTCCTTTATTGGTCAACATTATTGCAACGGCTTTAGCCAAGTCCAATAAGGTACCGCCGCCTATACCAATAATGCCTGAAGGTAACTCTGTATATTTATCCAATATCATGCGAACCAATGCATCAACTTGTTCCGTTTTTGGTTCTTCCTCTGCTGAAATTAAAATGATTTGATCACAAAATATACTCGGAATTCGGTTGAGAAGGTCAGCACCTTCAAAAACATCATCAACCAAGTAAATCATGGGTGCTTCTGAATGCTTCCGTTTTGGCATTAAAATATCACCGAGTTTATTAAAACTACCTTTACCGTAGACAACTCTAGGTACCATAGGAAAATTTCGATACTCCTCTGAAGCTTTAGTAGGTATATTCTTCAATGTTGTTTCTTTCTTTAATTCCATTTTCATTATACATATTCCAGAATATCAGTCAGGGTAGATATTGTCATATACCCTTTATTCTCTATTGATCCGTTAACTTTTTCATGTTCCCATGTGGTATGAAAAGGTACATGTATAGCACGAGCTCCTATTTCTACTAATGGTAATACATCTGATTTTAATGAATTTCCAATCATTAAAAATTCACTTGGTGCTATCTGTAAATGATCAAGTAAATCGCTATAATTTTTTTCCTTTTTATCACTCAATACCTCAACATGATGAAAATACTCTGAAAGCCCTGATCGCTCTAATTTACGTTCTTGATCTAATAGATCTCCTTTGGTCAAAACTATTAGTCTATATTTATTTTTCAAACTTTTCAAAACCTCTTCTACTCCATTCAATAATTCTACAGGTTGCGTAATCATCTCTTTACCCAAATCTAACATATCGCCAATAGTTTTCGAGGAAATCTGATTATTTGATAACTCTAAAGCACATTCAATCATAGATAACATAAAGCCTTTAATACCATAACCATAAAGGTCCAAATTCTTTATTTCAGTCCTAAATAGCTCTTGGTCTATCTTATTCTTGGTTTCATATTTCTCCAATAAATCGGCGAACTTATCTTCGGTGTCCCTGAAGTAAGTTTCATTGACCCATAACGTATCATCTGCATCAAAACCGATAACATTAATTCCATCAAAATTTATTTCCATGCGGCTTGTGCTTTCTTTAAGTCTTCGGGTGTATCTATTTCGATACCCTGAACATTAGTCTCCACCATTTTTATCTTCTTACCGTATTCGAGATACCGAATGGCTTCAATCTTTTCCGTTGCTTCTAATTGTAACATGGGCAAACGTTGAAAATCCATCAAGGCACTTTTTCTAAATGCATATATTCCTTTATGCTTAAAATAAGATGTATTAGCATCTTTTGCTCTCCGATAGGGAATCGGTGATCTTGAAAAATACAAAGCGAAATTTCTATTATCAACTATTACTTTAACCGTATTAGGGTTATTAATCTCTTCTTCATCAGTAATTTTAACCATTAGAGATGCTAAATCAATTTCCTTGTGAATATCATTTTGAAAGACATTTAATACGCCTACCAAACTTTCACGATCAGTAAATGGTTCATCACCTTGTACATTTACGATAATATCAACATCCATTTGCATCACTGCTTCGGCGATTCGATCACTACCACAATCATGCTCTGTTTTGCTCATTATAGCCAAACCACCTTCTTTAACAATGGTATCATATATTACATCACTATCTGTCACTACATAAACCTCGTCAAACAATTTAGTGTGTATTGCAGCTTGATAGGTTCGTAAAATGACCGGTTTACCGGCCAAATCTTGCATTAATTTTGCAGGAAATCTCGATGCCGCATATCGGGCAGGAATCATTGCTATTATTTTCAATTAAATGTGTTTTATGTTTTTGTTCTTGGTCGCATGCTTCTATAAATCCTAAATATTATCACCAAGATTATTATTACTAGTACTGCTGCCAATATAGGCGCAAATATGGATGCTGCTGTAACTACCACTGCCGTGCCTGTTTCAATCGTTGCATATACAGGATTTGCCAAACCACCAGTTGTAGCGGTTGATGCCAATCTACCTGTTGCTCCCGCTCCTTTTATTGCGGTTGCAGTTCCTCCACCGGCAATTATAGCCAATGACCACGTTATTACAGGGTCTAAATCAGCCACTGTAGAAACCATTACCGCAGTACCTGCAATGGCGGCCAATGGCACAGCGATACTATCTAACAAATTATCGAACCAAGGAATAAAATATGCGAAAATTTCTAATAATGTAGCTACACCTAAAGTAAGAACAGCTACCAAACTTCCAATCCACTGCCAGTTTTCATTCAGATTCCAAACACCAAAATAAGACGCAAGACTTAATGCAAACAAAGGTAAAAACACTCTGAAACCTACAGAGGCAGCTAATCCTATTCCTAAAAATATACTTAAAATTGTTTCGGTTGTCATGTTATAATAAAATATGATAATTTTCCATATCCATAATCACTAAAATAAACTTTTCTTAATCAAGAAAAAAATCGTCTTTAAAGCCGATAAGATACAATTTGTTTTTTGCCCTTGTAACAGCAGTATATAACCATCTCAAATACTCTTTATCTATACCATTTGGCAGATAGGGTTGCTCAACAAATACAGTATTCCATTGGCCACCTTGTGATTTATGACATGTAATTGCATAAGAAAATTTAACCTGTAAGCCGTTGAAATATTTATTATTCTTTACACCCAAGAACTTTTTATATTTAGAACTCTCATGAGCAAAATCTTTCATAACTTCTTGGTAAAGCCTATTTCCATCCTCATATGATAATGAAGGTGATTCTGCAACAATAGTATCTAACAACAATACCGTTTCAAAAGGAGCCATATTTGGATAATCCACCATTTTCACTTTAACCTCTGCGAATTTAAATGTGTAAATTTCTTTAATATCAAAAATCTCCAAAATCTCCATTATGTCTCCATTTGCAATAAAACCAGCTTCTGAACTTGGCTTTAGCCAATAGTAATTATTCTTTACCACCATCATGAAATCGCCAACGGCAATATCATTTTCCAAGAATAAAATTCGTTCTCTAATATTCTGGTTGTAAAGGTTGGCTCTTTTATTCGACCTTACTATAAAAGCAGTTTCTTCTTTACCATTTTCTGAATAAGAACTATCAATAGCTTCCTGTATTTCGTTACCGTCAATTAATCTAACAATATCTGTAAAGGGGCTTACATCAAACTTAAAATCATCGAAAAAATCACCTTGTAATTGCTCTCTTAATAATGTAGCATTTGCCAAAATACCAGAATCACCTGCTTGCCTTACTACTTCATCTAATTCTAATCGAATAACTTCTTTATTGTAATTCAAGGATAACTTATCTGCGTCTAATGCCGGACTCAATACTAAATGTACTGGTGGCAACTGTGCTGTATCACCTATCAATAATAATTTACATTTATGCCCAGAATAAACGAACATCATTAAATCATCTAACAATGAACCATTTTCAAAAAGTTTAGAATCGGCTGCTGTATCAGGTATCATTGAAGCCTCATCTACAATAAACAAAGTATCTCTATGTTTGTTTGGTGCTAAAACGAACTGAACTCCGCCCCCACTTTGTTTTTTTGGGAAATATATTTTTCGGTGAATGGTAAATGCCTGGGTATTTGAGTAATTCGACATTACTTTTGCTGCCCTACCAGTAGGTGCCATTAGCACAGCCTTCTTCTGAACTTTCCAAAGACTATTCACTAAAGTGCCTATTAAAGTAGTTTTTCCTGTACCGGCATATCCTTTTAATAAAAAAACTTCATCCTTGACCGTAGACAAGGTAAACTCTGCCAATTTTTGCAAAGCCACTGATTGTGTGGTAGTTGGTGTATGTGGAAATTTAGTTTCCAGTAAGCTGTAAAATGAAGCGGGAGTTGTTGATTTCATGAGTCCTCAAA
>TARA_R110001583_G_scaffold195066_1_pt1 | contig 9966 bp, 8 predicted proteins | sample TARA_R110001583 | Tara Oceans TARA_R110001583 (sample SAMEA4398432) | marine metagenome | biome: Polar Biome; feature: [MES] marine water layer (ENVO:01000295) within the mesopelagic zone...; material: water (ENVO:00002006), including particulate matter (ENVO:01000060) such as...... | reverse complement strand
TTGTGGGATCCCGTAATTCGTGAACTCAGTTGTTCACGTAGTTACTGACAAGTTCAAGGAATACGGGATTTTCAATTTACCTAAAATCTCGTATTCCTTAGTCTAATCCACATAAAATCCCGCTATTCATGAACAAGTGAAATTACTCTAGTCTTGCTTTTTGTTTCACCACATACGGATGAAACTCGCTATGCAGCAACATAGTTTTACCCAGAGCAGCCTTTAACTCCTTACCCATTACTACAAGAATGTCTCTATTTCCTTGTGTTTGACGCTTTTCCACTGCTTTAAGTCTATGGTTCAACTCATAGTCTTCGGAAAAGTTTACATAGTCATGATCACTAATACCCATTGTCTTGTCCCTGTAAAAACAATTGCGGAATTACAACTGCCAGCTAAATGATGGTAGTTCAGATACGCGATTTTACAATGTTGAAGGTATCTAAGGACTTATGAAAGGTAGATAATCGGCAATAAGCTGCACATTTTCTAAGTTTTTTCTTTCATACACTTTCTGCCGAAGTGGTGTTTCCCATTGCTCATCGACTGGATAGATATCTCGGTCAGCTAGATGATTCATTAAAGCCCTTGAGTTAAGTTGAGACTGTTTAGCCAACTTCGATAATAAGACGTACCTTTCTCTAAAGTCATCAATGTGCTTTTTCGATACCCATCTTAAAGAAGTACTATTTTTTGACTGAGTTTCAATTAGCCCCATATCAACCAATTGATAAGTGAACTGCTGCTGAAGGCCTAGTAACTTAGCTGTCGTGGGGATACTTAATAATTCATCTTCTGCTTTATAACACTCATACCATTCCATAAAATCATTTTTATCAAACACCATAGATGGCAAACCAGAAGCGCCTTTTAACTTAGTGAACACTTTTAGTTTTTTTTCTTCTATTGCTTTCAATATCGTAATTAGCGAGTTATCTATTTGACCACCAAAGAACTTCAGCAACTCTGGAAAAGTCCAGTAATCGACTGTCACTTCAGCAAGATCTTGAAGCAACATATTCTTGTAATGTAGAATTTCATCCCTAGAAAATTGCCAGATTGAATTCCCATATGTATCAGGCTTAATCATCACATCGAAGCACCCGCTTTCCTGAAGCTTGGAAAATTGAAGCTTAGTCACTCCAAGAATTGAAGCAGACTCTTTTGCACAAATGAGGTCTTTGATTCTATAAAGTCTGGCTTCCAAATCTGGCTTAAAGATCAACGTGAATGTGCGGTTCTCTATCTTAGAAATCTTACTACGGACAATTCGTTTAAGAAGAGCGCTGTTCAACTCACTCTTATGAAGATCATATTCACGACAAGCCGTTTGAAAGGAAATCCATGGATGAGACTCTAAGGTTTGCTTATCAAAGTGGAGGTTTCGTTTTGTCAGTGGCTTTTCCCAATATTTATTCAAATATTGTTCAAGGTATTTTTTATACCCTTGAAAACATGGCTTAGTGAAATTGCTATAAAAATCTCTATAAAACTTAGTAAAAAGGTCTACTCCACTAGGGCTATTTCCTAAAGCATGTAATCGCTTTAAAAAATTATGATAGCCTGCATGCCCTGTAAACAATGCCTCTGCTACATCCATCATAACGTCTTGGGCGGTACTCATCTCTCTTAAAAGGATCACTCTTTCCTTCTTAAAAAAAACGCTACTTGGTAACCACTTAGCAAAAAAATGGAGAATATTAACCCGCTCATTTTTCGTTAAATCATGACGAGCTTTAAGCAGAGGTAGATTCGTATCCTTTGGTTCGGTAGCACCTTCGAGAAACAACTGCATTAATAGGACTTCATCAGATACTCTTTCAACATCAACATCTGTAATGTCGAAACCACAGTCACACAATCTAATTCTTGTGTTTCTCTGTGCAACATCTTTACCGCAATAGTGACAGGCATCATGAAGCCAGATCTCATGCTCAACACAAGCAATAGCAGCCCTATATTGCCAATGCATTTTGTAATATCCATATTGCCTTATACATAGAGGACAAAAGCGTAGCTTTTTAACGATTAAATGCCTTTTTTCTGCTGTAAAAACATCTTTTACAAGAACGTTATCAAGATCACATTTAGTCCATTCTGCAGACGCTAAGTTACTATAAAGATCACGAGAAGAACCCACATTAAGCATCTTAGTGCCTTGATTTAACCAACGGAAAGATGAATATCTATTAAGCTCTGCAACTCGAACAAGGTATCCAAGAGGGCTTTCATCTTTATAGATAGGAGGGTGGATAAGAGGTTTAATAAAATGAACACCTGTAATTCTCTTCATTAAGCTCTACCTTCTATTTTCACTGACATTTGGTGGAAGGGCATTCCCGCTTGATCGAGTTTTTCATATATGAAATTTTCATTAAATGGATTGAGCTTTCCAATGCCTTCAACCCAAATACATTCGGTAAATGCGATCCGAAAGCACTCCCTTGTCAGTCCGTTGTAGCTCATTTTTATGGCTTGCTCGTAAGCGCCAATAAAAAGCTTTACTAAGTAATCAATTATTCCGTTAGTCGCAAAATAGAGTGATTTGATTAAATCCTTATCCCTCAGGTCAATTCTGTTAGGAAGTTCTATTTTCTCATCCAATATTTGTATTACCCCGATAAAACTAACACGGGATTCTTTTTCATTAATATCAAAAGGCCGTATATCAACTCTTCTGCTAAATCGCCTTCTTAACTGCTCGTTCACTCTTAATATTTCTTCACTGCGATCTAGTCCCATCAACACAGTCGATACTTTAGCTTTATCAATAACCGTTTTTAGCCAATCAGATACTTCATGGGGTGTTCTACGCTTACCTTGATCTATGAAATGTTGAAGCTCATCAAAAATAACCATCTTCACTTCACATATATTAATGTAGTTTAATATTCGGTTAGTCTTATCTATCGCAGAACCTCTATTAAACTGAGGATCACCCAGCTGAATTAGCATCTCTTCTGCAATGTTTTTGACTGTTGGTACAGATGGCGTATCCACCACTAAAATAGGTATAGTGATTTTTTCACTTCCCTGCACTCTAGGGTAGGCGAGCTTCATTTTTTCTTTGAGTGTAGATTTTCCAGTGCCAGATTGGCCAACACAGATAATGTTTTGAGGAACGTCAACGTAAGTTTTCATATGATAGGAATCAACAATCGCTTGATAAGCCTTATCAAACTGAGGGTGATTTATAACCAATTTTCTAAGCATGGCTAACTTCTTATATTGTTCAATAGAAAAGGCCATTTTCTATCCCTCCCTTTCAATAAAAGAAAACGAGGGTATTTCATCAACATCCCAATCTTCTATATGACTTTTATTACTAGAAACATTTGTTGGGTTAGGTGACCAAGCTAGGCTATGAGGACGCTTTTGCAATGTTTCAGAATTATCTCTAGCCGCTTTTCTGCGCTCTCTGAGTAACTTATGTTGGCTTTTTTCCTCAATTTTTTTCCTAAAGCGTTCCCTGTTATGCATTAGAGACTCACTATCTTGATCGGATAAGCCCTGAGCACGAGCTTCTGCTCGAATTTGAAGATGTTGCCTTAAGGTAAGCCCTTCGGAATAATCAGGGTCTATACAAGGCACCTTTAGATAATCGCCTTCAAATTCATCATAAACCCAGATAAAACCTAAGTTTTCTTTATCAAATCTAAATTTAACTTTTATCGAATCTCCGCCTCGATGCCTGAATAACCTTAAGTCTGCCGAATTAAAAAAAAGGCCTTTAAACTCAACCCCTCTATGACTTAAAACTCTTTCGTCCTCTGTTGTAAGAATTAGATCCAATTGTTCCTTACTCTCTGGCAGCATGGGCTCAACCCTTAGCAATCCGTCATGCCAAAGTGCAAACGGGGTTCTTTGAGTACTTTTATGAATTTTTTGATTGTAGATGTTCACAATCCATTCATGGACAAGTTCTTTCAAATCATCAAGCGTAATCCTAGACTCTCCCACAGAGTCATAATCGCCACGAAGGTTAATATTTGAAAAGGAGGTTCCTGGCAAGCGATGGCAAACATCTCGATTTAAAGTACCTAAAAAGCGTTCAACAGCTCCTTTATACTCTGGCATTGCTTTAGGACAGAACTGTAAATCTATATCTAATTCTCCGCACATCCGCCTTAATTGGAGAGAATGAAATTCCATACCATTATCACAAATCAACATCACTGGCTTTCCATAGGCAGGCCAAGAATAATCAATATCTGGATATTCCTTAGCAATATAGTTCTTTGGCATAATGGCGTTACGCAGCGCGCGCATAACAGATATTTCTGAGGGAGGCTCAAAGCCAATTTCTAACCCTAAAGGCATTCTTGAATACCTATCTAACAAGAGAGTCAAATAAGGCCTACCGTCAGCAAGACCTGTTTCTGGATTGAAAATATGGACATCCATTGGTGTGTGATCAACTTCTATTCTTTCTAGAATATTAGTAGGGCGAGCTCCCATTCCTGTCGCTCTAAAAGCTTTGTCAGCAGCTCTTTTTCCATCTCGTGCTGCCATAGCATCATACTTGTCAAAACGCTCCAGCATTCGATAGAAAGAGCTTCTGCTCAAAATCGGTAAGGGTGTCTCTCGTGCTTTATTCAATAAATTAAGGCGAGCGACTAATGCGTCATAAGTTGCTTGTTTAGTGAGTTTTTGACGTGTTAGAAAAACGCTATCAACGACTTGCTCCAATTCCCGATAAACTACCCCTTTGAACTTCCTTATCTCTTTTGAACCAGATAACTTATTCGCTAGGGTGCGAATATCGTAATCAGAGTTTCGCCAGTTCCTCCACCACCGATAGACACTAGATACACTTGGGCTTGAAGCATCCGCTAATTGTTCTGATACCTTATCTATTACGCTCTGAAGCTTAACTTTCTGAGGTGTATCACCAAGTAAATCTCTAGCCGTTTTAACATAGAGATATTTACGCATAATCAACCGCTGATTTTCTTCAGAAACACCACTGAGATCTATGTCGCTTCTGAGAACGGAAGACGGATTAACATCTTTTCCATTAAGTACTAAATCGCCATCATAAAAAGCACTTATCAGTTGTTCTTTAGTTTTCATCACAATGGCTAGATCAGATTTCCGCTCAAGATAGCATTCACCACCCTCAAGAATACGACTCACTGTGAAGGGGGTTTCGTTCAAAGTTAGGCTCAGTCCGGTATGTAAAGAGGCAAGCTTCATCGTTAAACTCCTTTGAAACAGTCAGTAGGGTATTAGGGCAAAGTAATTGATCAAGATTGATTGCAATGTGCCCTTGGGCAATTAGTGAATAGGTAGTACTGAGTGAACCAGTAAATTCAGTCAAGTCGCTAATATCGACTCTCTTGTTCTGTTGTATAAATTTGATCGCAGAATTAACCAAATCAACATGGCATTTGAGGGATAGGTACGGCCTCAAGAAAGCAAGATTGCTTTGTCGAGTAGGCTGGTTTAGTTCTTCATCCGTTATAACGATGAACTGACTGTTTTGTTTATGAAAAAACTCGGATATGTCACGTAATTTTGTCTTCAAAGCCTCATCTTTAAGTTTTGATGCTGGCTTAATCTCAACGTAAACACGTCTACCATCTTTTAAAATAATCTCGAAATCTGGAGTGTACTTCCGGAACTTCCCCTCAGTAGGAAAATAGATAGTAAGTGGTTGCTCTCTATAGCTGATAACACATGGAGAAAATTCAAATAGGAAGCAAGCTCGCTTTTCTAATTGTGATTCCCAAGCAATTTGGCTATTCATCTTTGTTGACGGGAAGAAACCAACAACCTTCCCCGCAGTTGGCCTTACAGGCTCACGAACTCTTGTAATAGGGGGCTGAGAAGCTATATCTAAATTCAGCCGAGTACCTCGTCTAGTTCCAATAGGAACTACGATATTTTTTAAAGACATAAAAATCCCTTACCTATATTGGTAATAAAATTTACTGTTTCTGGTTGGGTATATTCTGAGGTCTTGACGTGCCAAGTAGGGAAGGGAGATACTGCTCATTCTCACGTGATAAGTATCTTCTTATCCAGACAGGGCGGGGCAAACCTTACGGGGCGTCCCGTTTTGTTTTTAAGCCACTCAAATGCTCCTAACTTCTATTCTTGGCTTCGTCTGAGCCTGTCCACTGAGTTTCAGTGTATTTCTAATGATATCTATCTGCTCGATGCTTAAAGCTCCTAGGTGCCTTCGTATGTCTCTCATGAGTGTATATTCTTCAGGAGTAGCATCTTCAGGAAGCCGTATCGTTCTTTGGGATTGGTCAACATAATCCCAAAGCAATTCCTGCTCTTGGGCATCTAGGTTCAATTCACTAATAAGCTTTTCTAAGATAGGTTTAGATGGTGGGCCTTTTTTGCCATTCTCAATAGCACTGACATAGCAGGAATTCACTCCAAGTCGATCTGCCAGCTGAACTTGATGCAAATGGCGATTTCTTCTTATCGACTCTAAGAAAAGTCCAAACGGAGTCATGGCAAAATTTCCAAAAATAGGTTTATTTGATCCTAGAATAAAATAGAAACAAGCCTGAAATCAAAGGGTAAAATTGATTTTTTATTCTTATAAATCAAAGTGGTATGTTTTGATATATCAAATGTAGTAAGTTTGATAAGCATGTATTTTCAAATAATCAATATGTATCATCAAGTCCCAATGTATGAGCCCTTCAAAAACAAACTGACATTTGCTCATATGAATTTTATAATAAATTAACTCATATGTTTGAGTTAACACAGCTATTCCAGCAGTTTCATTATTGGTAAACCAACGACAAGGTAGTTACGAAATGAGTTTAGAGACAAATTTAAAGGGTCGCTTGCGAAATACTTTTTTACCTAAGAGTAGTGGGTTAATGCCTGTCTTTGAAGCTGTAGTTAATTCAATCCATTCCATAGAAGAAAAAGGAAATCAAAGTACAGCTAAAATCATTTTAGAAGTTAATAGAGACACGCAAACGTACCTAGATATAGGCAATAATGTATTACCTCCCATTATCGGCTTTACTATTTCGGATAATGGGTGTGGATTTGATGATATAAACTTCAAATCTTTCGAAACACTTGATTCTGATCACAAAATGTCAAAAGGCTGTCGAGGTGTAGGTCGCCTTATGTGGTTAAAAGTTTTCGACATAGTTAAAATTGAAAGTGTCTTTATGGACAAACACGATGTGCTGCAAAAACGTACTTTCTACTTCAATGATAAATTTGGAGTGCATAAAGAAAGCATTACTCCTACACCTGAAAGCCATACAGGAACAAAAATCAAGTTAACTGGGTTTGATAAAGGCTTTCAGTCAAAAGTTCCAACCAGAGGAATTTCCATTTCTAATCAGCTTCTAGAGCATATTCTTTGGTATTTTGTTCGTAATGAGAGTGCTCCAAATATATTGGTTCAAGATCAAAATGAGATAATAGACCTTGATAATTTATATGAAAAACATATGCATTCTGGCGCTTTTCATGAAGAAATTGACATTAAAGGTCAAAGTTTCGAATTAACCCATATCAAATTTCGATCATCTTTAAGTAGAAAACATCAACTAGCTTTATGTGCCGCAAATCGCTTAGTTAAAGAAGAAGCGATACAGGGCAAAATTTCAGGCCTATACGGAAAAATTTCAGATTCTGACGGTGAATTTATCTATACCTGTTATGTATCATCAGGCTATTTAGATAAGCATGTACGTAGTGAAAGAACTTCTTTCGATATTGTTGAAGATGTTGATAGTATATTTGATGAGATCTCTTTTAAGAACATCCGCGAGGCTGTATTTGAGCGTAGTAAAGAATATTTAAAAGATGTACTTGCCGAAAATATGTCTGCTGGCAGAAAACGTGTTGAAGACTTCATTGATAACCAATCGCCACGATATCGCCCCATTAAAAACTATATTTCTGATGATTTATTAATTGTTGACCCAGAAAAAACAGATAAAGAATTGGAACTCCATCTACATAGTCAATGGTATGAAGTTGAGCGTCAATTAGTGAGCGAAGGGCATGACATTATGCAACCTCAACAAGAAGACCATCTAGAAGAATATAAAAAACGACTTGATTCATACCTACAGAAAGCAGAAGACCTTAAAAAATCAGACTTGGCTAACTATGTATCACACAGAAAAGTCATTATAGACTTACTTCAAAAATCCATTGGCATGCTTGATAGCGGTAAATATGCTCGTGAAGATATAATCCATGAGCTAATTATGCCTATGCGTAAAGACTCCAGTGAAGTACATCTGGACTCTTGTAACCTCTGGCTTATAGATGAGCGACTAGCGTTTCATAATTATTTCGCATCTGATAAAACTTTAAATGCAATGCCAGTAACAGATAACATGTCTAATAAAGAACCTGATCTACTCAGTCTTAAAGTTTTTGATACCCCGATTCTTGTTAATGATCAAACAGACCTTCCTCTAGCTTCTATTACTGTTGTAGAGATTAAACGTCCTATGCGTAATGATATGAGTGAGGGTGAAGAAAAAGATCCTATTGATCAAGCATTGGGCTATATAGAACGTATTCGTGAAGGTCAAGTCAAAACAAAATCAGGGACATTAATCCCAAGAAGCCAAGAAATCCCTGCTTATTGTTATGTTATTTGTGACTTAACTCCAAAAATGATGAAACGTTGTAAAAACTTCAGTTTAACAATGACAGCTGATGGAATGGGATTTTTTGGATATAACCCCAACTACAAAGCATATATTGAGGTCATCAGTTTCAATCAACTTGTTAAGTCCGCGAAAGAAAGGAATAAAGCATTTTTTGATAAGTTAGGATTACCGTCAAATTAATGATTTCATAAATTCTATCTAGTAAAATCGAGTTTAATAAAACAGTTAAGTTGATTTATTTTATTTTATTTTATTTTATTTTCGAACTCTAATTTTATTTTTCACTAAAAAACATATAAAAAAATAAAAGTCTGTAAACTTTTTTCTCAATAAGGAAATAGTAAATAAAGTCCTCTCTTTTCTTCGATCAGTTAAAAAAAATAGTACTAAATAAAGGAATATTTGATGATAATTCAGGACAAAAAGTTACGGTGGACTTATCATTTTTAGATAGAAATCGAGTTTTTTGTACGGATTTTAGCGTTAATCCAAACTATCTCAACACAAGTATAAGTAAAGAAGATGAAGAAGAAATGCTTCATTATTTAGACCCTATTTTCCTTAATAAAAGAGAAGAAGACCGCAAGAATTTATCTAAATATCTTAATGAGTTCGATGATGAAAGAGATGTTCTATCTATCCCCTTTGATGTTTGCTCATTTGAAAGTAGTTTTGATAAAAAACCAATATCTCATGGTGAATACCCTGTATTTTGTGTATTACTTGGTGAAGAGGACAAAAAGCCGCCATTTGTTGTTCTATTAACAGAAAATGATCTAAGAGAAAAACATGTGACGTATAGTGAAAATGTACAAAATATAAAAATTTGGCAGGAAATACTGCTAGATACGTTCATCAAGATTAATACTAACGGTGTATTTGAAAAGACAACTACGCCTCAAAATGAACTCCGCCCTGTAAATAAAAGAAAAAAAGCTCAATCTAAGAAAATAAAGAAAGTCATCCCTAAAAAATATCTATATATAACAAAGCATATAGTTGAAAACGAAGCTTTAAATAACTTAAGTGAAAAAGAAAAAAGAGAGTATTCACACTGCTTCGAAGTAAGGGGACACTGGCGAAAAATTAAAGGAATTGGCCTGAATAGACATGGAGAAAGGTCAGTACAAGGTGCGACTTGGATCAAAAGTCACCTAAAAGGAAGTGAAGACCTGATTATTAAAAGTAGAATAGTAAACTAAAGCCCCTTTATAGAACTCCAGTTCACAAATTACGAGACGTCAGTTCATGAGTGTGGGATCCCAGTTCACGAAATACAGGATCCCACACTATTCAGGCTTTATATGTCTAAGTTCGCTACGTTCAAGGCATTTTCTTGAATGAA
>TARA_R110001583_G_scaffold45963_9_pt1 | contig 9967 bp, 12 predicted proteins | sample TARA_R110001583 | Tara Oceans TARA_R110001583 (sample SAMEA4398432) | marine metagenome | biome: Polar Biome; feature: [MES] marine water layer (ENVO:01000295) within the mesopelagic zone...; material: water (ENVO:00002006), including particulate matter (ENVO:01000060) such as...... | reverse complement strand
AGTTGTATTCGCCATGAGTATCTCCTGTCGTGGCTAGTGTCAGGCGCAGTATGCCCCTGTCAGGGATAGAATATTATAGATTACATAAAAAAGGGGGCTTTTACACCCCCTTCTTCATTACGCTCCGGGTGAACCGTAGATACCAAGCGGATCAGATACACCAAAGGAGTACCTTTCTCTCGCCTTGTATCGGCTGTTACCCGTATCAAAGTCAGCATCCATAGACGTTGACATCGGGGTTCGCACAAAGTGCTTCAACCCGTTCGGTACATCAGTCATCAAGAACCACGCATCTGTATCAGTAAGATAGTGGTTGACTGTGTATCCGCCCGGAATTGCACCGTTACTGCGAATCGCGTTGAGGTCATTGTCTGCAGTGCCAACTCGCCCTTCTGTCTCCAACAATCGTGTTGCCACAAACTGTAGGTCAGATGGGATTACAAGCTTGGCTGCTTTAGCGGCAATCAACAAACCACGTTCATCAGTCCAACCCCCAATCTGAATAATAGCGGCTTCCAAAGAAGTCTCATTCAAATCAGCGGCTGTAGTTGGACGGTTTGAGTTGGTACCACCAGAAACTAATGGGTGAGCAGTAGAACAAAGAGTCTGTCCGTCCCCATAAGTTGTAGCTGCAGCGAAAGCGTTGTTAAGGATTGCTGCCCCCTTAACTTGCTTCGTGTAAGCCATAGCACGAGCCAGTGCTTTGGTATATCTGGCTGACAAGGAGTCATAAAGATTATCTTCAATCGCTTCCTCAGTCACCGAAAATCCCATTGCAATGGTTTCGTGTGTATATCGAGCCGTAAAGGTCTCTTGGGCATTGTCATATTCGATGGCAGAGCCTTCGTCTTTAACAGGTGCCGCAGAAAATCCTGACAGCTTTGTTTCTTCTTCAAAAGAACGGTCAGAAGATTCTGTTTCGAAAATCTCTGCAGTTTCTTCCCCGTACTTAGCGTACTCCAATCCGAATAAAGCATTCAATCCGGGGAGGAGTTCTTTTAGTAATTGGGCGCGTGAAATTGCCATGTTACACTACTCCTTAGATTCCAGTTGCGTTATCGAATTGGTGCCCAGCATTCCACTTAACATAAGCTTCAGTGTACCCACCAGAAGAATTTTTAGTCTCTTCTACTAGGGCTACAATGCGGAAGGGCAGCGTGTTGGTTGTTGCTGACGTATCTAATATAGCTACTTTAGAGTTACCTGTGATAGTGCTACCAGTGTTATCCACACCTGCAACATTAGCACCAATATCTGTAATAGCCAGATCGCCAATCGTTTCGCCTGAAGACACAACTGCAGCCTTGAAAAGGATGTCAGTTCCATCTGCTACATAGGCCATAATATCAGAAGCTGCGGTACTGGCAGGAAAATACTGCCTGAAAGTAACATTTCCTGAACTAGGGTCTGTAAAGGTACAGCCTAAAAACACACCAATAGGTGTCATAGCAGCATCTGCTGTATCACGCTCTATGGTGCCTCCGGTAACTAGTTTTACAGCATCCCCATGAAAAATATTGGTACCATAAGCACTGGCAATAGAATATTGCCTAGTAAGACCAACAAAAGGAACGCCACTTAACAGTTTTACCGGAACTAGCCCATAAGGGGCATCAATAGTAGGATAAGCCATCGCTTATATACTCCTGTATTTAAGTTCCATTTCCGAAAGTAACCTTAGTCTTCCTATTATTGAATATAGGCATACGGGGGTCACTTTCTCTCATAAGGTTGTTATCCACGGACTGCATTTGATTCCCTGTTTGGGCTTCGTAGTATTCTCTACGTTCCCCCACCAGTTCAAGTGGAGCCTCACAAAGCAATAATCCTCCTATAACAATGTTGTCAGCAAATCTTTCTTGCTCAATATCAACAAGTGTTACTTCTGGATGATCAACCGCTTTTACTGGTTCCCAACCTTCTCGTAATTTAGAAGATACATTAGTAGCGTCAACAGTGCCGCGAGAACTGACTCGTACCCAACGATGGGTGTATCCGGGTCTTGGCGTTGGCGAGGGTAGTGTTTCTGGTCGCTGCCAATGCTTTTTCCTAGATGACTTGTCTCGTGTCTCTAACTTACGATCAACTCTGTTTTCAGCCATTATTGTTTCCCCATATCTAGTGCAACCTGTTTGGCGTACTGTGCAGGAGTAAGTCCCAATCTTTTAGACAGAGCTACTTGTGTTTGCGTTAACCTAATTTTTCTAGGTGCTGTGCTCCGCGTAGCGGGTGCAACCACATTGTCTGGTCTAGCTTTTGGTACTCGTACCTCCTGTTCATTGGTTTCCCCAAATAATTCGGGGAACTTACTTAGCATACGAGAGTTTAACCTATCGTAGTATTCGTCGCTGTCAGCAGAAACTCCTTCCGCCTCCGTAATTTGCTTATGCAGCCCTAAAGCAAAGGCTGTTTCGGGTTCGTTCGCTACAGTCCCAAACCACTTATTATTTTCTTGCCACTGTAAAGCTCTGCTATCAACAGGAACTGTAGCATTATTTTGGGGTTCTCTAATACTAGTTTGTACTTTATTTTCAGAAGTTTGTAAAGCTTGGTTGTTATTCTGCAACGTATCTAAACGCTGTGTAGCTATTTCAGCTTTAGTCAACGCATTCTGCGCGTCTAGCAGTCTTTCAGAGTCACCCTCCTCATAAGCACTTCTATACGCAGTTTTAGCTTTTTCAAAATCATTCTCTATGGCTTTTTTAGCTTGCCGCATAAGGACATCTTTATTCTTAGATAAGTTATCCTTTAGGTTGTTATTCTCATTTAAGAGTTTTTGCGCCAGAGTTTCCAACTCTTTACTTTGACGTTCAGCCGTTTCTTTCGCTCTGCGCTCATCGTGGTAGCCTTTACTAAAGTGGCGAATACGCTTTTGCACTTTGTCTGAATAGTCTTCCAACTCTTCATCAGTGACTTCTTCAGGAGGTGTAGACGGGAGGCGATTTCTATCTTTTTCAGGTACATCATTTACTACCTCTATATCTGGTTCAGGTACATCATTTAATACCTCTATATCTGGTTCAGGAGCTTCTACAACCTCTTGCGCTTTTTCTTTTCCGGGTAGCTCGATTTCTATTTCGTCAGAAGCTTCTATTTCTATATCTGTAGAACCTTCTTCTACGTCTGTTTCTGGGAATTCGTACTCTACTTTTTGAAACGGCATGATAACTCCTTACGCTCTAGATATACCTGTGGGGTCTGGGACAACTGCCTCTACAGAGTCGTCATTCATAAGACGATACTCTGTACCGCTTATCTTAAACCTAGTGCCAGAGTTAGCGCGAAACATAACGTAGTCACCTTGTTTACACCAAGCACCTGTGGGGAACCTGTCCTTATCCGCGTATGCTTGCTCCCCTACATCAACCACCAACCCTATAATAGACATTACATGTTCTTCATGTCGTGTCTGTGAGGATTTAATAAGCTCACTATCTTGGAAGGTTTCTTCTACTTGAGGTAAGGCTATAAGTACTCTATAACCTACGGGAGTTGGTATCATATCTTCTAACTGTTCTTCAGTTATAGATTCAGCTTCACTCATCGTCATCATCCATGTAATTGCGCGAGAGGTCTTTTACGTTTCGTACACAGGTGTCCAGACCTCGTATGTAACCTGTAGCTTCTTTATACCCAGCGAAGTCTTTTGCTCCACCAGACGTTACGAAGTTTAACGCAGACGATCTATCTTCTTCAAACTTTTTAATTAGTACTTCAAAGATAGTTTCTGCCATTATTCTTTACCACTCTCTGTATTTACTATGTCCATAAGGTCTTTGTTAACATTTCTTTCAGCTTCCTGTATATCCAAAGACATATCTACATTTGCTTTAGCAGTTTCTAACTCTAACTCTTTAGCGTCTAAAATCATATCTGCTTTATCTTTGTTAGTTTTACGCTTCTGTTCTGCTTGTTTTATCTCTAGTTCTGCTGTGTCTTTAGCAGTTTTACGCTGCATCTCCGCTTGTTTTATCTGTAGTTCTTGCTGCTGCATCTGTATTACTGGGTCTTGCGCCTTCTGCATAGCTTGTTGCTGTGCTTGTTTCTTCTGATTCATCTGCGATAACTGCACCCCAGCCTTAGCAACTAGTCTAGAAAGCGTTACTTCTACGTCTTCTGGGAGTTTTTCATTAGGCGCGGGTAACGTAGCTCCTAACCTCTCTTCTATCTGTTTACGGTACGAAAACCCTAGATGTTCAGCTATATGGGCCTGTAAAGAAGCCATTATACGTTGGGCTTGAGGGTTCTTACCTAACATCTGCCCAACCGTAGGATCTTGCATAAAGGAAGTATGTACCGCTATATGAGCATCATGGTCTTGATACATAAACGCTTTTATTGGTTTACCCATGAGACTATTCATATTCTCACTGATAGGATCTACAGGATCTGCGTCATCTTCTGTGGGTACAAGCTTATCCGCGTTTTTTATACCTAATACTTCTATCATCTGTCGATGTAGTTGCGGTAGGTTGTATATCTGCGGAGATTGTTGGGCCATCTGAAGTACAGCTTGGTACTGTACTACCCGTTGGGCCATAGTAGAGCTATTTGGATCGCTAACAGGTATGACATCTACCATGTCATAGTCCATCTGCCTAGCACCCGTTTCTCCACGCTGGGGTTGATACCCATACTCTTCGGGGGCGTATGCCGCTATTATAACTTTAAGGAGTTTAAACTCCTGTTTCATAGCGTAGTGAACACGTGCTTGTACCGCAGCCATTGGCTTTAATGTACGTTCTAACAGGGCCAAAGTAGTGCCAACAGGGGCGTTAGCCGACATATCAGAGATGTTCATATCACTAATAGCCCCTAACCTACGGCCTTCTTTAGTAATTGTATCCAATAAGGACAACAACGTTTGGCTAGGCTCCTTATAAGGAAGTGGCATGATGTTGTCTTTAATACTGCCAGAAGGTACATCTACATCCTTAAACTCTCCCGGTTCTATAGGGGAGTCTCCTCCTGATATGCGTAGCCCACGGGACTTTAAACCCCCCGGAAGGTTAGCTAATGTACCTGCATCTACAAGCTGGCGTATAAGAGAGGTACCCGCTTTAGCGTACCCCCCTACTATGTGTATAAGCCCAAGCCCATAAAACCCAAATCCGGGCACATATACGTAATGTACGAAATGTTCCCGCTTTAACTCAAGCTCATCGTCTGGATTCCAATTTCTACGTATAGCTAGTACTGTATTTGTACCTTTTTCTATAGTTATGACGTAAGGTTTAGCTAAATCCTCTTCGTCATCTACACCCTCTATCACTGTTGTTACGTGAATCTCGTAAATAGCGTATCTATCATCGTCACTAAGAGAAAAGCCGTTGTCTTTAGCCTTTTTCTCTTCTATATCTGTGTGGTAAGGCAGTGGTTCCCCCAACTCTACCTCTCTATAGAAGCCACTAGCCTGTAACCGCCGTAATTCGTTCTTAGTTTTACGCATAACATGGGTTACACGCTCTGCAGACTCTATGTTTGATGCTCCATACGGCACAATTACGTCTTCTGCGGGTATGTACATGGCTACTTGTCGCCCTAAATTAGGGTCAAAGTACACTTTTTTGAAGGCTGACCCTGCTAAACCAAGGCTATAGAGTAATCTTTCGTGTTCTGACCGATATTCCACCATTTTTTCGGTCAATTCATAATTCATATCCGCTTTTACACGATCTGCAGCTTCAGATTTCTCTTTAGTTTCCTCACCAAGGATCTTAGTACGTACTGGCCCCGCTGCAGGGAATGTTTCACTCATTGCTTCTGCTTGAAAACGTATAGCAGCTTCGGCTAACACGTTAGAATACACACCACAGGCACCTTCCCAAGGCTCAGAGCGCTCTTCAATGTTAAATCCAAGCACCTGTAACCCTTTAACATAGGTCTCAGCCCACTCTTTTCGGGCATCTGTATCAGATTCTACGGATTCAATAAGCTCATTGGCTAAAGAAGATAGCTCACTATCCTCTAGAAATTCTGCTAGGTTAGAATCAAACTCTCCCATATCCCCAATATTAGAATCAGGAACGATAGTTATTTCCATAGAGCCATCAGATAGAGTTACCACCTCTGGATCTACAATCTCTATGGACATACCCTCTTCAGATTCAGATAGACCCTCTACCCCTTCCGGTGCCGCGTATAAGCTTTTCTCGATTGCCATTAGTAGTACCCGCCTCGTTTCTGTTTGAAGTACCGCATCTCTTCTGGCTCGTCCGTTGGTAGACGGATAAACCCACCTTGCCTAAATCTCATAAGGGCCATAACCGTACTATCCACCAAGTCATCATGGGAAGCAAAAGGGAACCCTGCAATTTCTTCAATAACCTCTTCTGCCCACCTAGTAGCAGGCATCCAACACATTCCTGACGCTACTATATCAGCGACTGAGTTCAAACGCGCTAATTTATCTCCTGACCCTCTATGCGGGGTATATTCTTGTACGGGCAACCCCATACGTCTCATCTCTTGGTACAACGCCGTACCCGCGCTTTTCTTCTCTACAATGAACGAATCCGGTTCCCACTCATTATACTCTTCCATTGCTAGGTCTTTTAGCTCTGGAAACTCTAGCCGCTTCTTAATACTGTTGAGCAGGATTATATGGTACGCATTCTCATCCTCATTAAAGAACACCCCCCATGTAGTTAGTGCTGTGAAATCTGCACGGTTGTGGGTTTCTGCTGCAGCGTCTAGTGACATTATGATGTATTCGCACTCAGGCGGTTTGTCTTCTCCCCATGGCTGCCACCAATCTCGTTTGATGAGTGCCGCTTCTTCCGCTGTAGGTTCCTGTTGATACTGAGCGTTCCACTGGAAAGTGGGCATAGACGCTTTGGTACGGAGTAGCGCATCCATATCAAAGAACTCAGGCCACAGAGGTTTCTGTACTGGCTTACCCTCTTTATCACTTGTCTCTAATATAGCGGGAAACTCAACAACGTCATACTGGTCTGACAGATCGTTATTGACCATATCCCTAGTCACACGCCCCGTCAGGTCATCCATATGCCAACGGGTCTGAATAATAGCTACCCTACCTCCCGGCATTAGACGAGTACGTGCTCCAAAGGTAAACCACTCGTAGGCTTTTTCAAAGACCTCAAAGTTACCATTAATCACATCCTGCTCTGAATGGGGGTCATCAATCAGCAGGAGATCGGCACCCCGCCCAGCGATAGAGGAACCAATACCACAAGCGTAGTACTCCCCTCCCATGTTGGTATTCCATCGTCCTGCGGATTTAGAGTCGGAGGCCAGAGCAACATTAGGGAATATACTTCTATACTCATCAGTGCTTATTAGGTTTCGTACCTTTCTACCGAAATCTACCGCCAGATCTGTGGTGTGTGACACCATCATTACTTTCTTGTTCGGGTTTCGCCCTAAGAACCACGCGGGGAAATAAATAGATACGAGTTGGCTTTTACCGTGGCGTGGGGGTATGTTGACGCATATCCGGTCTTTCTCGCCACGCTCAATACCCATAAGTAGTTTAGCCAACATACTGTGATGCCTACCTACAATATAATCAGGCTGCATACGTTTGCAAAATTCTAGTAGGTCTATAAAGGCTTCTTCATTTTCTTGTCGGGAGGCAAGCTCATCGACAATACGATTAATCTCAACTACTTCTTCTTGAGAAAAAGAATCGAGGTTATCGAGCATCTGCTGCACTTCTTCCTCTGAAAAGTCTAATGCAGCCTCAGTCGTCATATTCTTCTTTGTTCTTAGGTTCATCTAACCCAAGCTCTTCGGCTACGTCAATAATTACAGCATCTTCTATAGCCTCACCTACAACAAGCTTTTCTAACTTAGTCTTTAATTTATCACGTAGGTCATCGGTAGACTGATGGGTAATAGTTACCTCAGACTTCTCTGCAAACAGAGCTACATCTGAAATTTTACCTAGTAGTTCCAAAGCCCTCATACGCACTCTAGGGTCAGGGTTTTCGGATTCTAATAGTAGTTTATTGGTTACTAGGTGCCTTATCTGTACAGAACTTTCTACAACAGACCGTCCAAACTCTTTTAGTATTTTGTCGGTAACAATAAGAGATGCAGGTGTGAGAGTCGCTGCTCGTTTAACAGTTATCTTCTTAGATGTCTTTTCGGGGTTTTCAGCGTAAGCGGATACTAACTTAGCAGCGTTCTCTTTATCTTCTTTAGTTGGAGTTATTTCTAACCCATGTTCGGCTAGTTTGGTAGCCGTGTTACACGCAGCGGAAGTTGTATCCTTCAAGTCAATCAAAGAACTAGATTCTGTTACTTCTACCCCAAGCTCTGGCTTGATGTTTAGTGTCACATTTTTTCGCAGGTGTTAACCGTTAGTCCGGTTTATACATTAAAAAGTCCAAAAAGTCCAAAACGTAAAAAATGAGATAAAAAAATTTTACAAGGGGGACTTAAAAATAGAGGGGGGGTACCGACAAAACCGACAAAAGGTACAAAACTCAAAAAATAGCAGATTACTCGTCTAGATTAGTAATATACAGATGGGGATGGTACCAGTTTGAGAATCGGGGTGTAGGGGGTCCGATAATCCCATTTGCAATTAGGGATGATCCCTAATGTCAAAAAAGAAACGTGATTAAATATTAGTATAGGTGCCGATTCCCTAGTATATAAACTAGATCGTGGCATACTATGTTTGTCTCTAGGGAATTACCCGACGGGACATTAACTTAACTTAACTTTATAAGGAACATAGTATGTCAATTGCAAAAAAGGAAATGTTAGCTATCAATACTACTGGCGCAACATGGGCGAAGGCCGATCATACCGCCACAATCTACCTTGAAGGTGGGACAGTAAAGGGTAAGGATGTGAAAGGTTTATTCCCTATGTTTGTTGCCGCTGGTGTTAATAGTCGAGAACAATTGCTTAAGACTACCGCGAAAAACGATAAGGCCCCTGTATTTACGGTTGATGATATCGACGATTTCGAGGTGACCCTGTTCAAGGCGAAACATCCTGAGCGCTATGCATTGTCGCTAATGCTCAAGGATGATCCTAGACTTGATGGGTCCGACGTCAAAGATGAGGATGGTAAAGTCATCCTCAAGCGTACATACGACGAGGCGGTGCTATCTCGTAAGATGAAAGGTACCGTGTCTAAGGATCTGCGCAATCGTTTCGCCAAATGGCTAAAGCGACAGTCTAACGATGATACCGCCGGCGGTGCCCGTGTTACTGGTGATTTTATTACTAGGGTGACTAGCGCCAAGGCAGACATCGATAAAGCTATCAAGGCAGCTGATAAGGGTACGCAAGCAACCTATGATACCGCATCAATGGACGCGTTTATTACCGCTCTGGAACATACGATGTCGTTAGCAGCGGCGGTACATAAAACTAAAGTACTTCCCACAGAAGTCTAAACTCATCGGACCCCAGCAATGGGGTCCACTATTAAGGAACTAGATTATGAATATCCAAGTTATTGCGGGCATGTTACTGACGGCCCTTACCTGTACATTGTTTTTCCTGATGTATGAATTCAACACAGCCGGTACAGGATTAAATCCAATACTAGCAGGGCCGCTCGCCGGTTTAGCAATGGCGGGTATGATTTGGTGCGCCAAATCACCCAATAGGAAAAGTAGACACACTATCTAAACTCATCGGACCCCAGCAATGGGGTCCACTATTAAGGAACTAGACTATGAATATCAACAAGGATTTAATCTTTACAGCAACATCAGCAACACCCACAGCGGAATCAATACCTGTTCACTATAACGATCAGGTGACACGTTACCCACAGCCCCGGCTGTCCGAAAGTGAATCCGGTACCTGTCAAAATTGTGGCACCCCTATTACATTCGGCACCTGTTCACCCCAGCAATGTGGGGTACAGGTTAATGAATGATGGCGTAGAGCATAGGTTCACTAACCTTGGAAAATGGAATGGTCAGACACGTAAGGAATATTTGCAACGTGTCGCGGAAGATTACGATGTCCCATT
>TARA_R110001583_G_scaffold328_5_pt1 | contig 9972 bp, 4 predicted proteins | sample TARA_R110001583 | Tara Oceans TARA_R110001583 (sample SAMEA4398432) | marine metagenome | biome: Polar Biome; feature: [MES] marine water layer (ENVO:01000295) within the mesopelagic zone...; material: water (ENVO:00002006), including particulate matter (ENVO:01000060) such as...... | reverse complement strand
GCATTTGAGGCCATAGTTATCGCAGTGACAACCTCAATCATGAGACGTTAGTTTCTTCGTTGCATCGCTTCGCGTTGTACATCAATACGCTCACGATTGACCTGATTGCGGTTTTCCGCAATGTCCTCTTGGACCTCTATTCTAGCTGCATCTGTAGCAGCACGTTGCTGCATCTTCTGTAACTCAATAAGCATATCGCCTTGATCGTCTTCTGTCTTTCGTTGCAAATCTTTTTCTTTTAATGCTAACTCTTGCATACGGATCTGCACCAACGGATCTGCCATTGGATCGTCCCCAGTAGGAAGTAACCCAGGCAAAACCTCTGCCATCAACTTCTCCATCTGCATGGAAATCAAAGCTTCCATTTGCGCTGGATCAGATACACGTTGCTGAAGCTCCATAATCTGTTGTTGTGCCACCTCTGGATTAATCGCGCCTCCTTGTGCCGCCAGTTGTGTTTGACTGATCAAACCTTCAACCTCCGCCTGAACCATCTTACGCGCCTTCTGAGATACATGCTCCATTATATGCGAATAAAACGTGCCCATAACCTGCGGAGAAGTCATAACCAAAGGAGTCTTCATAAATGCCATGTGAATACGAATGTGTATCTCGTGATTCTGCTCTGGAAATGTAGTAAGGATTTCTCCCATTAACGCTCTGGCATTCTCAATAGCTGGGTCCAACGGTTGCGGTTCTGGCGGTGGAGGCAATATCTCGTCAATATTCTGAACTTCAAGAGCCTGATACATCCTACGATAGGCTGCGTGTAAATTATGAACCTGTGGATTAGATTGTGCTAACTGCAACTGTGTCTGCGCCAACGTAACCCGTTGTGCCATCGAGAAGATGTTCGGGTCGCTTACAGGTACTACATCTACACGGCTGTCAAAATCTTCCGCCTTAATCATACGATTGCCACCCTCGACATCATATGGATACTCAGGAGGTAAATTATCTCTAAAGATTCTCGCTAAAACCCTAAACTCTTGACGTTGCGAATAATGCAACCTCTTATGTATGGCAGACATTACTTTCATGCCACGTTCTAGCATAGCCACTGTAGTGCCCACAGGAGCCGCTGAATTAGTGTCACCTGTCTGTTGATCCGCTAGTGAAACAAAACGCCTTCCCCCCTCTATGAGTGCGCCCAAAAGCTGGGCAAGCGTAGCTGACGGTTCCTTGTACGGAAGAGGTATAATCGCATCTCGTATGTTGCCCCCAGGAGCATCAATGTCTCTCCACTCACCAGGCTGTAAGGGTTCGTCATCATTACGAACCCTTACACCTCGTGCCTTGAACCCAGCAGGGAGGTTTGCTAGAGTCCCGGCGTCGATCAATTGTCGTAAAATACTCGTAGCCGCACGACCAAGACCACCGATCATGTGAATCAAACCAAAGCCATAAAACCCTAGCCCCGGCATAAACTTGTAATGCACAAAGTATTGCTGCTTTTTAGCTAACCCTGCACCTTCTTCAAAATTACGACGTACAGATAATATGTGACCTGACCCCTCATCCAAAGTAACAATGTACGGTATAGCTATTCCTGTAGGCTCCCCATTGGGAGACATGTCCTCAAAACCCTCAATATCTAAGTCAACATGCATCTCAAGAATAGTGTAAATCTCATCAGAATAAGTGCGAGACGTGCCCTGTATATTATCAATCTTCTCACGAACCTCGTCCTCTTGGTTGTACGTGCTTAACTCTACCTCTTTATAAAATCCCGCAATCTGCATCTTGCGAATCTCATTCGCATCCATGCGTAAGACATGCGTAACACGAGAAGCTGTCGCCAAATCTGATGCAGCATAAGGCACAACCAAATCTTGCGCAGGAATAAACTTTGATACCGCCCGCTGTTTAGCCTCATCGTAATAAACCTTCTTAAAGGTAGAACCTGACAAGGGTAAATAAAACAACAACTGATCCATGTCTGGATCAAACTCTTCCATGACCTCCATAATCTGGTAATTCATGAACTCTTTAACTCGACTGGCCTGTTCTTCCCTTGCTGCGTCCTGTAAACCCAAGACCTGAGTCTTTACTGGACCTCCTGAAGGCAACAACTCCTTGTATGCCTGCGCTTGGAACTGAGTAACACTCTCCGCAATTAACGGATGAGTAACACCAGAAGCTCCCTGAAACGGTTGAGTACGCTCCTCATACTTAACACCAAGTTGATCCAAGCCTTTAGTGTAAGTCTCTTCCCATTCAGATCTAGACTCCATGTCATCTTCATACGACGCTCTAAGATCAGAAGATATTTCTCGTAAGTAACCCTCATCCAGAAAATCCGCCAGGTTAGCGTTGTGAGGAATCTGCTGCTCTTGTTCAGCCCCCTCCATCGCCTCAACCAAGGCTTGAATAATTGCGCCCCCTTGACCATCCTGTATTACCTCCGCACCACCCTCAAAAGTCTCAGGTTGCGGAACAGATACGTCTACAGATGCTGCTGTCGGCATCATGTCTTGGGGTGAAATCCCAGAATCTACAATAGGTGGCAAAGCCATCAGTAATACTCCCGCTTACGGCGATATTCGTTATCTTCTTCGCCCTCACCATGCAAAGAAATAAATCCTCCTTGGCGAAAACGCATTAGTGCTAACGTCATACTATCACAAAAATCATCATGATCTCCATTAGGAAATGAGACAACCTCTTCTATGACTTCGTCAGCAAATTTCTTGTTCGTTGGTGCCCATACTACACCAGCTTCAAACAATGGCGCAACCATGTGCATTCTCGTTACCTTATCACGTCCTTTGCCCGGCGAGAAGCCCAATGCAGGAATACCGCGAAGCCGCAACTCGTCAATGAGCGGCGTGCCCGTCGCTTTCGCTTCGACCAATACCATGTCTGGCTCCCAGTATTCGTGTTCTTCAAAGGCTTTCTCCTTCAATTCAGGGAAGTTCCACCTCCCACGTTGCGCATCCATCAAAACTATGTTGTCAGGGCCACCCTCTTCTGGCTCAAATACGCCCCAAGTCGTAATCGCACTGTAATCCGCACTCTCTTTCTTGGAAAACGCCGTGTCATAGGACTGAAGTATGTATTTTACCGGGGGAATCTCCTCTTTTTCCCACTCTTGCCACCATTCCCGCTTGATTATAGCAGAATCCGACGATGTTGGGGTCTGTTGCCACTGCGCATTCCACTTTTGTACAGGCAATGAAGCCTTAATACCCAGTAATGCGTCCTTCTCCCAGAACTCAGGCCACAATGGCTTGTCAGAAGGCAAGATTGCAGGAAACTCCACAACCTCCCACTGGTCTGACATAATGTCACTACCCTGTGCAGCAATTAAACGACCTGTTAAGTCCTTCTTACCCCATCGAGTCATAACAATTATGATCGCGCCACCAGGTTGAAGACGCTGTCGAGGCCCAGAAGTGTACCATTCATACGCATTATCAAACGCACTGTCGCTCATCGCATCCTGCTCCGAGTGAGGGTCATCAATAACAAACAAATCCGCACCACGACCCGTTACCGCAGCTCCAACACCCGCCGCAAAGTACTCACCACCAGCACTGGTCTGCCATTTTCCCGCGCCCTTGTTGTCTTCTTTTAGATTAGTATCAGGAAATATGTCTTTATATTGTGGATCGTCTATAAGATCACGAACCTTGCGACCAAACCGTACTGCCAACTCTGTGTTGTGCGTAGCCTGAATAATCTTGAGCTTGGGGTTGCGCCCCAAAAACCACGCAGGCATTAAAAAACTAGCAAACTCAGACTTAGAGTGACGTGGCGGCATGTTAATAATCAAACGCTTTAACTCACCCCTGGCCACCTTCTCCAGTTTCTCCGCAATGATCCTGTGATGACGGCCCTCAATGAAATTCTCATACACATGATTAGCAAAGGGCATGAAATAATCTTGCGCCTTTTCCCGTATATCTAGTGTTTTCTTAGCCTCAGTTAAAGCTAAGATTTCCTTTAAAGCTTCCTCTGGTAAGGCTTGTAGGTTCATACTTTCCTGCTAGTTGGCGCAACCGTTTCTGTTGATGTAGTTGTATTACGTTTTTGACCAGGGCCAGATCCGCGTCTGTATCCACCCGTATATCTTCTTGTACCCGCTCCAGCACGTTGTCTGGTTCTTTTGACCGACTTCTGACACGTAGGTCCATCAGCCCCGTCAGTTAAAGTATAACCTTCTGGGCATTCATAGACCGTCTCACCATCTTCATTCGTTGATGTCATAGGCGGCACGAAAGGAGGATCTACCTCAATGTCATCTTCTACTTCGACAACGACTTCTTCTTCTTCCTCTTCCTCTTCCTCTTCCTCTTCAGGCTCAATTATATCATCTTCTACATCAGTGTAAGTAACAAGATTCACGTCTTTAGTGTCGTCAACTAAAACTGTAGTGTCGTCGTCTTTAGTGTCGTCAACTAAAACTGTAGTGTCGTCGTCTTTAGTGTCGTTTGTCTTCTCGTCGCTTAATTCTACCGTCGCAGTGCCGTCCTTATTCTCCGTGACTATCGTTGTTTTACCCTCAAGACTGGATTCAGCGTTCTCTGTGTCCGCATCCGCTAATCCCTCAAACCCTAAATCTATAGTCGCAGAGCCATCTTCATCCTCTTTAGGACCACTCAACTCCGTGACATCGTCATCTTTAACTTCTACTACTGCTGCTACTTTATCGTAACCGACATCGTCAAAATCTACATTAGCCGTCTCAGAAGGATCTTCAAACGCATTGGTTTCTTCAGCAACTTGAACCGTAGTAGGTAATTCATCTATGTATTTTGGAATCACATCTTGATTAATAACCGTCTCTAAGTCGTTAAGAGAACTAGGATCAAAAATCACTACGTTCTCTGGACCCCCACCATCAACTACCTCAATCCCCGCCGTGCCTGCAAAGCCCATATCTACAAGAATATCTTTGAGGTTTTGCTTGTCCCCCTCTTGTTGACGTTGAATACTCAAACCTTGCTCATTTTTGGCTAAAGGATTCTTGATGTTCTCCGACATTATATCAATTTTATTAAACACATCATTTGGACTGTTTAAGTCTATCTCTCGCGTTACCAATCGGTCCTCTTCCGACATTCCCGCATACTGTCTCCTAGTATAAGTAATGCTGAGTTTGTTGCCATCACGAGTGACTTGTATAGGGTTGCCCTTAGAATCCATGGTTTTTTCTAACGACGAAATTAAATTTATTGTCTGTGGCTCAGTTAAAGGGGTTGCGCTTTTCCGCTCCCCCGTCGCTGCATTAGTCGTAGTAGCGTCCAACAAAGTGTTCAAATCCACTTCCGTACTCATTAAACTGCCTTTACCGCCAACAAATTCAGACGGATACCTGGGTGTTGTAGAAAAATATGCCCCAGGTCCAGATTTGTTCAGGTTGTTGTCTCCTTTTTGGATTCGATTACCGTCCGCGTCCGTAGCGTCCAAATCAAACCTAGAAAATGGGTCCGACACAGTAGCATGATAAACCGTAACTAAATTTTGCACCGCAGCCGTATCGTCAGGATCTATGCCTTGTTCTTCAGCTATCTCTACAATTTGAGCTACTTCATCTTCTTTAGGACCACTAATATCTTCGTTAAGTTCTGTAGCCTCAACAACACTCTCGGTTAAATCAACTTTGTTTTCTTGTTGCTCCGCTATAATGTCGTCTGGGCTTTTCGCCAAAACAGTCTCGATATTTTGTGGAGGACTTGTTGGGTCAATGGTTGGTGTAGAACCTGATTCCGAAGTAGCAGCCAACTTGTCGGCTACCGCCTTCTTAATTGCTTGATCCGCCGTGAAAGAAACATCCCCAACATTCTCCTGACCAGGGATAATCGCATCGTCTATTTCAGGTTGAACCTCAAACGGGGCCAAATCTAAAATACCGCGGGTATCTGTTGCGGCATTGTCCTTGTTTATCTTGTTATCAATCACAGCCTCTCCGCCACCCAACGGAGTAGTAACTTCGTCAAACACCATGATTGCTTTGGCAATATCGTCACCCTGATTTACAATCGCAGTCCGACCCGTAGCAACATTAGTCAATGTAGTTGTGCCATCCGAATTAGGAACAGCACGAATGTCGCCTCCACCCCCGATTCCCGTGATTTCATCTGTCAAATCATAAGACACAGGTTGCTTTTCATTCAGAGGAAAAGTCTGCCCACCAAGTGTACCTGTTCCCGCGTTTTTCACCATCGACTCTAATTCTTCTGACGAAAGACCCGTGGCATCTTGCAAATTAGCGATAACTTTAGGATCAACCGTGCCCGTTGTACGAACTTGATCGTTTATAATTTCTTGCGCAGCCATCACATCCATGGATGTCGCGTCAGAAACTTCAACCTCCTCACCAGGGGTCTGGTCGCTCTCAGTATACGCAGTAGGAACCGTCGCTACATTCTCACTCGCAAGTGTGCCCGCAGTAGGAAAAAGATTCGGGTTCAAAACATTAGATGCTTGTTCAGCCCTAAGAGCAGCAATAGCGTCAATAGGAGCCGTTGTTACTCCCGCACCAAGCCCACCCGTAGCTTCTAGCAATCCTTCCGCAACTACTCCTTGACCTGTAGCTACATCTACTCCCGCTCCTTGAGCAGCAAGATTTTCTATTGTTTTTTCCCCTGATCCCGTTAGCCCTTCACTACCAACAGTAATACCAAGTTTAGCCCCCAATTTAGTTAAGAAAGATTTATCCGCCAGTTTTTTCGTAATTCCAGTGCCCGCCAAAGTCTTGGCAACAAATGGATCAGATAAAGCAGCAAGGCTACCCGCACCTAAATATGCTTGGGCACCCGCAGCCTGTTTTAATGATGCCAACTTTTGTTCGTTTATGGGTTTGCCGTATTCATCCGTTAGATTACCCGCCGCATATTCTTGGTCAATTTGCTCATTAACACCTTGAAACTTATCTCCCCCAGCTTCCGCAAGAGATGATAAGCCAACAATTCCTGTGCCAACAGCAGGCATACCCAAAGCAGTGGACAAGCCAACAATTCCTGCGTCCACTACAGTATCAACTGCTTCTCCCGCTGCGATTAAACTCGTAGCAGCTTTATCTGAACCATACGGCCTGCCCGCCTTGTCAAGAAACTCTTGTCCCGAAGCTGGATCAGGCATAGCCAGCTTTATTCTTTCAAGCATTTCAGGATTAATTAGATTCTCGTATTCAGCACCTTTATTTTTTAAATTGGTTACGATTTTTGACACCGCATCTTGTGCCGCAGTCGGAGAACGTGGGTTCAGTTCCGCTTCCGCATTGTTTTTTGCCAGTTGAGCTTGAAGTTGTTGGTTTAACGCAGAGCCACCCGGAACATAAGACGGATAACCCATATTTGCACTACTCCCTAAAGCCGCTCCTATTTTGTCAAAAAAATTGCTTTCCATCAACAAATCTGCGCCAATACCAACACCGCCTACTTTTCCCGCCGACGTGTCAAACCCACCTGCAATAACCTTGTTTTTTAAGTCACTAAAATAATTTCCCAACCCATAGTTTTCTATGCCCGCCGCTAAAGTATTGTTCTGCGCGTTCTGAATCGCCGCGCTCGGATTATACGCAGCACCAGTGCCGCCGTAAAATGAATCATCAACCTGACCAAGCGTGTTTGCACCCGTAGCTACATCCGTTAAAATACTTCCGTCTTGCGACTGCAAAACGTCCCGACCAGACTCGTAACCTATACGAGGATTCGTATAAGTTGGCGCAACAACAACCTTGTTGTCTTGATTCATCTTGTTATCAAGCACTGCGTCCGAAGCACCAGTAGTTGCAGCCGCTAAGTTTATATCCGATCCCGCTTCATCTAAAAAATCTTGAGGACTGTAATTCGCAAAGCCGCTTAAATCCGCAGTCTCGTACTCTGCGCCGGGGATAAAACTTGATGTGTTCGTAGAATCATACTTTAATATATCTTTTAATAACGGATCAAAACTCGCAGCATCTCCACCCATCTTAGCGTCAATCGCAGACTCCGCAGCATTCGTACCCGGAGGCAAAATCGTCCCTGCGTAATCAAAATTCGGCGTTCCGTCAGTATTCCGTAACGCAGCCGAAGCAGTCTCGTTAGCAGACAAATTAGTCAAAGCAGCCGTAACCGCGTCCCGCGTGTCCAAATTACCCATGCCGTCATACTGCGCAACCTGATCATCAACAGATAACGGACCAGCAATCGCAGAAGTCTTATCTTGACTCTTCAATACCGCAGCCAAAGTAGCCGCACTCGGAGTGTAATTCTCGTCACTGTCAGGAACCGCGTTGTACGCATCCACCAATGCCTGCTCCTCAGCCGTCAATACAGAAACAGGACGAGCAACAGGACGTAAAGATTCAGTAATCCCGCCTCCCGTAGATGTGTCCTCAACTAAAACAGGAGCAACATAATTAATCTGATCCGCATACGAATCACTGCCACCCATGTCCCCCGTCGTAATTAAATCAATTATACTCCCGTCAGTCGCAGATGCCCTAGAAAACCCAAACTCACTGCCCTCGTCAATGGATATCGCAGCAACAGCCTCCTTAACATCCTTGTTAGACGTGCCACCCATTATAACATCAGTGCCTAATCCGTTGTCCGCGCCCACACCAGTATACGTCCGCGTTAAATATCCGCCATCATTCTCCACAAACTCAAAACCATCGCCAGCATACTGACCAGTACTTGATACCTGACCAATCGTCTTCTTGTCGTCACTACCACCGCCACCAGTAGACACAGTACTCGGTGAAGAAGCCGTGTAAGAACCACTCCGATCCTTAACTAACTCATTTAACTCCGCACCATCCGTGCCATATGGATCGTCACTATTAGCATATATCTCGTTAATACGATCCTGTTTGGTCTTGCTCTTGCTAGAACTAGAACTAGAACTAGATCCGCCGCCAAAAAAATCACTAAGCCAACCCATTAACTCTTCCCTCTTTTCAAACTCTCAATTCCACCCGGAGTGGAATACCTCTTAATATTACCTAACCCAGGTATCCCAACACCACTCAATGGACTCATCCTGCCACTGGTCCTGTACCTGCCAGTCGGTGCCTTCGGTGCCGCACCACGTAACTTAGATCCACCAAACAAACTAGCTAACCCCTTATTAAACACAGTCGCATTCCTAACCATAGTCTTGGAATCTAACGAAGCAGGAGCCGGGGAACCAGACTTCAACTGCTTGCCGCCCAATAACTCAGTCGCATACTTCTTAGCACCACTAGACACAGTGCCCTTGTCAACATTCCCACCACCACCGTTATACGCCATCAATGCCTTGGATACATCACCATCATAATGCCTAATCAATCCACCAAGATACTCCGCACCAAAACGTAAGTTATCTTCAGGATCTAAACGATCCTCTATCGGCCTAACACCATAACCCGGATCAATGCCCGTCTCAGACATAATCTGAGTTAAACCAACCTCCCCAGCCGCACCCCGCGCATTCGGATCAAAACCACTCTCTCGCTCAACTAAACGAACATATAACTCTGGATCTACTCCATAACGCTCCGCCATACTCGCAGCTACGCGCCTGTACTCGTTGCTCTTAGACATACGTCCCCGCTTCTCGGCCCATGGTCCTTGCAGCACTTTACTATAATCCCAAATGAAAATATAGAGGCGATTTTTTTCAGAGGTTAGGGAACCTAGTTGTTGTTTGCTTGTTGCCCAATGGAATTATCCCCGAATGAATCTACAATACCAATATTATAGGACAGATTGTGTGCTACGCACTCTTTATATATGGGGGTGCCCCATGCGGGGCAACAGAAAATCGTGCCGCGATGCGGCGAAGTTACCCCCAAGATGCTGCGCGGCAGCATCGAGACGCGGCGATGCTGCGCTGCGGCGTAAAGCTGCGACCCATAAATTAATTCATTTGTTGTGGATTAATTGTTGTTTGGTTGTTGACAATGTATATTGATCTGTGCCATAACTTAGTTATGGAAGCAATCAAGCGACCAGTTAATTAAGGAAAGATTATGGACAAGTTAGAAACACTAGG
>TARA_R110001583_G_scaffold157938_1_pt1 | contig 9976 bp, 7 predicted proteins | sample TARA_R110001583 | Tara Oceans TARA_R110001583 (sample SAMEA4398432) | marine metagenome | biome: Polar Biome; feature: [MES] marine water layer (ENVO:01000295) within the mesopelagic zone...; material: water (ENVO:00002006), including particulate matter (ENVO:01000060) such as...... | reverse complement strand
AGATGGAGGTCACTCGCGAGGCGCTGAGAAAAAAGTGGTGAGTGCCCCTGCACGCCGAGATGTGGTGAGCTTTATGGTGTCACGTGGCCTCAGTGAGCGCCGAGCGCTCAGTGTCATCCGTATGAGTGCCAGTGCATTGCGCTATCAATCAGCTCCTGACCGTAATGAGGCATTGCGTGAACGCATTGTTCCCTTGGCCCATCGGCATCGTCGCTATGGCGCTGGCATGATCTACCTTAAGCTGCGTCAAGCCGGTGAACAGGTCAATCATAAGCGCGTCGAGCGCCTCTACGCGGCGGCTCGATTGCAGGTAAAACGACGAAAGCGCAAGAAGGTTCCCACGTCTGAACGAAAGCCCCTTGGCCGTCCCGGTGCCGCCAACCAGGTCTGGTCAATGGATTTTGTATTTGATCGTACGGCGGACGGGCGAGTGATAAAGAACCTCACTGTTGTCGACGACGCCACTCATGAAGCCGTGGCTATCGTGCCTGAACGTACCATTGGTGGGCTGTCGTTAACACGAATTCTGGATCAGCTGGCTTTACAACGCGGGCTACCTCACGCCATTCGTACGGATAATGGAAAGGAGTTCTGCGGGCGTGCCATGCTGTTGTGGGCTCATCTACGTGGTGTTGCACTGTTTTTAATCGAACCTGGAAAACCCAATCAAAACGCTTACATCGAATCGTTCAACGGGCGCTTTCGAGATGAATGTCTGAATGAGCACTGGTTCACCAACCTGCATCACGCGAGGGTCATCATCGAGGCGTGGCGACGGGAATACAACGAGGAAAGACGCAAGAAGGGTCTAGGAGGGTTAACGCCTTCCGCCTATACCGAGCAACTGGCGTTAAAAAACGATAAAGTAACTTCAGACTCTAAACCTGGATGCTACTGAGGATGGGGTGACGTCGTAGTCGGGCTACATTTCACTGTGTAGATAGTCAATGAGATTGGTGAGCATGGTCTTCCGTCGAAAAGCCTTCGGTGAGGCTTTCACGAAGCGCTCAAACACACGGGGGTCGCCAACTATGTGGACCTCGGATATTGCCCTTGTGATTGCTGTATAGATCCAGCTGCGATCCACTAATCTAGTATCTTGCAAAAGGACGATGGCCCGCCCGAACTGGCTCCCTTGAGCTTTGTGGAGCGTCATGGCATATCCAAGGCTCAAAGCATCAATCAAGCTACCTTGCAAATCGACCGTTTCGCCTGTGTCCAGCCTTACAGAGCCAACCACATCATCGACTTGGTCAATGCTGATTAGCTCGCCAAGGGACCCATTCTGCACACCAGCGCTAGAGTGATTCTGAGTAAACAAGATCTGGTCGCTCAGCCTTAATCGCAGATAAAAATCTTCAACATCAAGATTGAAGTTAAGCAGCGGAGAGTCACCGTTTATCTGTTCCTGAATCTCACCATTGACCTCATCAACGAGAGCTACCGTTGGGGCAATTACGCGAGAGTCGCAAGGTTGCTGGACATAGAGTTCGACAGCTTTTTCCTTTGCCAGGCGGGGATCTAAAACCTCATGGAAATAGATGTTGCCTGCACTGAGTGACTCCGGAACCTCACCAGCATTGATAGCCATGGAATACTCAGGTATTCCGGTGGTTTCCTTTTGACGTTTCACGATGTCCAGCATCGTGTTTGGCACGTGCGTCGAGAGGACAATATCGTGCAGTATCTTTCCGATGCCAATGGGGGGTAACTGGCTAGGATCTCCAGTCAAAACCAACTTACAGCTGGGATTGATGTGGTTGATGATGCGAAACATCGTAGGCAGATCCAGCATAGAAGCTTCATCGATGACCAGCAAAGCTTTGTTATCTGTCACTGGATCTTCTCGCAGGAATCGTGCGATGGTCATCGTGAGGTAGCCGACTGACTCACGCAGACGCATTGCAGCGCGACCCGATAGAGCAATAGCGTGAATGCTGTACCCAAGGTGGTCAGCGGCTTTCAGGAAGGTCGAAAGCACTGTGGTCTTGCCAGTTCCGGCACCTCCAGTAATCGCACTAATCCCCTCGGTTAGACTCGTATAAATGGCAAGCTCTTGCTGGCTGGTCAGCTCATAGGGCAGCTCGCCAATGACGTCATTTACAATCCCTTCCTCAACCCCGGAGAGTGGCTTTCTGAGATCAATCAAATACTTTATACGCCTAGCTACAGCCAACTCCTGTATAGCAGTGGCAGTGGCATGAAAGCGTCCATCCTCATGGTAAAGTGCAATATCTGTTGCGCTTTTCAGCCACTCAATTCCCTCCTCACGATCAGGGCACGATTTAAGATAATCAGATGCTCGCGTTAATAGCTGACTGGCCTTGACCCACGTACTACCATCACGCATTCGATCATTAAGCGCCTGAATCATCCCAGCTTGAATACGCTCCTTAGGGTATCTTTTCTGCTGCCAGGCGTGTCCAAAACGGTGATTCAGGATGCTTTCTACATCTTTAAAACTCAACCCGAAGTGAAGCAGTTTGTATGGGTCAGACTTGATCGCCTCAACAGTTCCAAGGCCGTGATACTTGAGAATTCTCTTCTGGACTGCGTGGGGAATTCTGGCTTTCGACATCCAAGTGGTGTGCCTGAGGTTCGCGTATTTTTCATAACCGGCATGCAACGCCTGAATGGATTGTGTGGAGAGCAGTTCTGAGAGAGCGTTAAAGTCGTTTCGGGTGCCCGCAGTCAGCATCCGGTGAATGTCCTCACCGAACCTAGCCCAAAGCTGGCGTGCCTTGCGGTTTCCTATCCCCTTAAAAGCTTTATCATCGCTGATAAACTGGATAAAAGTCTCACCGGTATCTGGTAAATAAAACTCCAGAGTATCGGGCTCTCGGTATTGATGCTCTTGCGCTTTAATTTTCCCGTGGTCATACACGTAAGTGCGTTTGTGACCCGCGACTCGCCAGATCTGCCCGGGGGTCGGATCTACAGGCAAATATTCAGAATTAGCTACGATAGATACATTATAATTTGCAGACGCAAAAGTCTGGTCCTCACGCACAGGCACACCTCGGATAACCGTGGCTTTAGAGTTCCGGAAAGGCACCTGGGTGACGCGAACAAGCTCAGAGGCTTGTGTCAGCTCGGACATTTGAGAAACACCATCAAACCATCGTTTACCGCGTCAACCGTCTCTCGGCTCGATGCGATTTGCGCCTTCAGTCGCACATTTTCTCGCTGTAATTTTTCGAGCTGTACTTTGAGGTCCTGATTCTCGGCCTCAAGCTTTCCCAGCCGACCATGATCCAAAGCGTTTCTCTTGGAGGATGCCTCATAGAGTTTTGGCGCTGAAAGAGACTCTTTTCCTGCTTCAGACAGTGGTGGCAGTACGTTGCGCTCACGCAGCCTATTCTCCAGATCTTGCAGTTCGGCTTTTACATTTTCATTTTTTTTGATCGCCTGGTCTGACAGGCCTGCAAGCTTTTTGATTTGCTGTCTATTCAGGATGCCCTTTGGGGAGTATACGATCTGGCGAAAATCATCATCGGACGTGGACTTAACCCATTCTCGAAATCTTTCAAGATAGATTTGACCCTGCTCTTGTGGGCTCGCCATTACGCCTCCCGAGACTTGTTCAAAGCTGCATATAGCGTTGTACGGGAAACGCCATATTCTTTTGCCAAATCGCTCTTAGAGACTCCATTGGAGAGCTTCTGAGCAATTTCCGAAAGATCCTCATCAGATAACGATTTCCGCCGACCAATCTGCTTTCCGCGTTTCCTGGCAGCTTCTAGTCCTTCTTTCCGCCGCTGGCCGATAAGCGACCGTTCAAATTCGGCAAATGCGCCAAGCATGTGCAGCATCAACGAAGCCATGGGATCATCTGTCTGCGGGGCGAACGTTAATCCCTCAGAATGAAACTTGACGGTAACATCACGCTTTACCAGGTCATCAACAATCGAGAGCAGGTCAGACATGTTGCGAGCGAGCCGGTCAATGCTGTGAACATGAAGTGTGTCGTGCTCGCGGAGATAATCGAGACAGAGTTTGAGAACGTCACGTGAACCAGCATTTTTGCCGGACACTTTCTCTTCGAAAACCTTGTCCAGCTGGACACCATCAAGCTGACGATCACTATTCTGGCCGACCGTTGAGACGCGAATGTATCCAACATGCTTTCCCGACATAAACACCCATCAGACCTCATACTGTTCATAAACAGAATAAGGTTTTTGTACATCATGTCAAGAAATTAACACGTAAGGTTTTTGGACACCAAAAAGGTTGGCATTTAAGAGATTGGCCATGGTGTCCACAAAGTATAGCTTTATGAACACTTAATTAGGATTTCTTCTGGAGCTGAAGTACTGGCTGCTCAAGCATCAATTGCGTTACCCCATGTATCTCAGCGTTTGCCTGCCATATTAAGAATCGCGCATGCATATCCCGAAGAGCGTACATAAGCTTTTGGTTCTTCTCAGTCAGTTCTTCAATGCGCTCGTTCGCTTGACGAATGTCGCCAATCCATCCTGGTGCCTCCTTCGGAGCTTTCAATGCGGCCTTGCGATTCTTCATCGCCATATCAACGGCAGGTAGCTTCATCAAAGACTGGCGAGCACGACTGATACCCAGTTTTTCTTTGCATGCTTCAACGAGTAGAGGCCAGGTCAGTTTTGGCTCCGACCACTCTTCAATCAGCTTGATGATACGCGCTTCATCTTTCTTCGTTAAATGCCCCATTGCTATACCTCAATCTCGTCTAGCATTGCTGACAAGTCATCTAATGACAGCAGTTGCTCATTTTTCGCTTCGATGTCTTTGGGATCGATCAGCCCTGCCATGGCTGCTGCGTTGTTTGTCAGTGTCCAACCATTATCGACGTTCCACACGATGTCGCCGTTTTCGAGCTCAGGGTTTTCGAGGGTTCGGATCAGCGCGTCACACTTATAGAGATCTATACCCACCTTTTTGGCCCACTCTGAGGCCCCAAAAATATCACGAGACTGCGCATCAAGTGCCTTATCGTAGCGGCGTTTAAGATCCTTGCGCTCTTCTTTGAGATTGGCGAGCTTCACATCATCGCCCTTCACACAACCGAGCTTCCCACAGGTCAAGCAGGCTCCCATTTTCGGACAGGGTTCAGAGGCAAAGTTGTGGACACAGATCCCAACGTGTGTCTGATGGATGACTAGGTCCTTATCACCCTCATGCAAATCTCTCACATCACTGAGATTCAAGGGTTGATTTGTTTTGATCTTTTCCAACCGCTGAGTCGCGTTGCTGTGCTTCGTTTTGGGGTGATAGTGCGCAACCCTCTGGGTACGCTCCTCGACGGTCTCATGGTTGTAGACAGAGCCCATACTGGTGCGTCCAGAAAATGCATCGATAAGCAGTTGCGAAAGGCCCGCTCGGTGCATCTCCGTATTTAGCTCGTGACGAAAAGCGTGCGTGTTCACCTTCAAGTTCTTGTATCCGTGTCGCTCGAAAATACTATGCCTGCTCTTAGCACCTCCTAATTGTCTCGCAATTCGCGGCTGGGTGGCGGCAATCTCTACTCCTAAATCGATTCTACTTGATATAAATTTTCCTTTCTCCTCGCTCAAGATACCTGTTCGCACAGTAAACAACGCATCACGGTACTTCACGCGCTTCTTGCCATCTTCCGCTGGGGAAGTGTAAGGAAAGTGTTTATCCAGGTACTTTTCGCGCATTAGGATATTGAGTTTACGCAACGTAATGACCGCCCTATCGTTGTACACAATATGGTCAATTCTGCCATTTACATAAATTCGCTCCCCCATACTGGTATCCAATCCTTCTCGTATCTCGTCCAATACAACCTGTGCCTGAGGGCTAAGTGCTTTATTTTTTGCCAAGGGGTCGACAAGCCTAAGCCTAAAATTTTTTCGCGATGATTTCGATCCATCCAACTTCAGCTTTAGCGCGGCACAAGCCTCATCATACGAGAGCGGTTCATCTGGCTCTTTCAGAGGCACGCCTTCATGAGGCGGGTACTCATCGGGATGATCTTCGAGCCATGCCGCATACTGACGCGCCTCATTAGTGATCGGAGCCACCAGCTCAATGGCACGTTTTACTGCAGGTTCCATGCCTGTAACAACGGCCTTCGTTGTCGCTCCATAACCCTTCTCAGCATACCAGCGCAGGAACATACGACTACCATTAGCACCCTCTTTGAACACCACACAGTCACGCTCAACATCAGCTAATTCTCCAATGCGGCTAGGCTGACTAAGCAAGAGGGCACACGCGGAGGTGGTTATAATGTCCAGCGGACTCGTTAGGTCGTTATTAAACAGTTCACCTAAGGCTTGAATGGATTCACGACTCGGCATTTTTTTGTCGTGATTTTTCCTCTGATCCTTCAGCGTGCCTGATTGCTTCCTTCGCAGCGGCGAAGTCCATCGAAAGGGCTGCGCAATTAACTCTTTATCCCTCATCAACTGGACTATCTGTTCAAGACCTTTGCTATGAGAATATGCAGCATCGCTGTCTGGATAATCTTTTTTGAGGAGATCACAGGTTCTGTTGCAGATAGCAGCCGAAATTCTCGTCACGTCCCTTGTTCCGGACAACTCCAACAGTGCAACTTCGAGAACCTTGGCAGCGAAGAGCCATTGATCCGTCGATTTTTTTCCTCGGAATACTCTGCGATACACAATGAGCGCCTTGACGAAGTCTATGAACGGCGGCTGCATATACTTTTTGTCTTTCGCCTTCGCAAATTTGGGTGATGTATAAGCAATGAAAGAGCATCTGACAATTCCTGACTTATGCCATGAGTCCATATCCCACCGAATACCCACTTGAACCCGTCTATTGGGAATCCCCTTGGGCAAAGTGGCTTTCGCCCATGCAATAAAAGCATCCAGTTGCGCGGCGGCCTTAAGGTTGCTCTGCGGTTTAAAATCGATAATGCTATTCATGCATCACTTTCGCCTGGTTATCTGATTCATGCAGCGCAATGCAATCGAGAATTACTTGGCGGCACGCCAGAATGGCACGATCCCAGATCACACCCGTGGTTTTATCGGTAGCAATGGTTTGCGACCGTCGACGTTCCAACCGCTCAAGTACGGCTTGGTGATCCGCGTCAAAGAGTGGCTGAAATTTGCTACACCCGTAGCACGTGAATGGGGCGTCCAAATGGCAAGCTGTATCGGCACCACAGACGGCAAAATCCTCAATCTGGCGATCCACTTGATCTCCATTTTTGGCTGAAGCACGATCTGTAACGATGGTGCCTGTAAAAGCGTTCACAACAAGTGCGAGATGATCACTCATCTTCTCGTCAATCAGCTGCATTAACTCTGGCGATACCGCTCTGTATTTACGGACGGTGAGTGTATTGGCATGCATCAGTGCGCTAGCGATTGCCCATTCGTCCAGCCCTGCATTTGAGAGATCGGTACCGAGCGTATGCCTAAACCGATGGCCCCTACTTATTTTCAGAGGCTGATGTGTGCGCGAAGAAATTGGAAAATCAGGCATACTCTCCATTTCAAGCATCCACAACCTTGTAGCGCTATAGGAAGCATGAAATATTGCCTGTGGTGCCTGCTCCAACGCATTTTGTTCAGGAAAGTCAGCTATTATGGGAAACAGCTTGTAAATCCCCCCTCTCTGCAACCGTTTACGACGAAAAAGTGGCACATGCCCAATCGCTTTATCCCAGTCGGCGCGGCCAGGGTATTCCTGCTTAAGTCGAGATTGGATAATCGTCCGATAGGCCTGCACAATATTGTAAAGGTCCTCATCTAAATTGAAGGTCTCCGGCTTTACTCTCCATCCCCCATCATCACCATGCTGCTTCGCCCAAAATATTTGAATATGGTAGCCCTGCTCGGTTTTGATAAAGTCATCAAAGACCATCATGCGCAGTTGTGTACCACGCTGTCCGTAGATCATCAACAGACGCAAATAGAGGTAGTGCTCAGGATCTAAGTTGCCGTGACAAAATTGCTCATGCGCCCACTGGTGTAGGGCGTCTTGCTCCACCTGCGTGAGCGGTCCCTGCTCAGGATCTAAGCTCAAGATGACATCGTTTTGGAGCCGCTTCTTCCGGGGTAGTGTGTCATAAGCATCAATTAGAGCTTGAGATGGCCGTTGTTCAAGCGATTCACACTGTTGCCAAAATTTCATGAAACTGAACAGTGAAGAAAATTCGTGCGCACTAAAACGCTCGCGCAAATCGATCAAATGATACTCATTGAGGGGATCGAGCCCTACCTGCGCCGCGCGCGAAAGAATTGAAGTCACTACAGAGATAGTTCCCTGTGCGTTCTCCAGCATGCGGTAGGCCAAGGCGGCGTGTAACCAGCATTGCCAGTCGGACGGTACGCAAGCGATTGCAGCTTGCCAATTGATCGAGAGGCTAACTGACCTATCAGGCCACCACTTAGGTTCAGAGGGAGTGAAAAACTCGCCGCATTTTGCGAGTCGAGGTGTATTCAACCACTCATCGAGAGAGTCCTGCGTCGGTGATTCAAGTGCTGAAACTGCGATATTCATTTTGCTTGTCCATTTTGAATTCCAGTCTCGACACTCTCACTGATTGCCTTGAATTTATCCGAGCGCTTTTTCATAGCCTTATCTGCTTCTTCCTTCCAAAATTTCGCCCCGTAGAGACCAGGCATGTTCGATTCGGGACTCCACCCGAACATCCAGGTTAGGACTTTTTGAACTTGAGTTGTGCGATCCTCTGGCGTGAGCTTTTCAAGCTCTTCGCGCATGCTTTCGAGCATCGTATAGGCCGCGTCATGCCTCAGAATATGAGGGTGAATGTGAGCCAGTTCAGGCGCTACTTTGCCTACTCGGGGGAAAACGCCATCCAGCGCTTTGATGCTCATGGGCTGACCCTCATTTCGTCTATGAGATACGAGCAAAAAAGGATGCTTTCTCGCCTGCGATGAGCCTTTATGAGTCATTCTGCAGCGATATTTCGTCTCGTACTGACTAATCGCCTCATAAAGGTCGTCGCTCATGACCAGCATGCGCTCATGCGTTTTGAATTGCGGAGCCATCGTGCGCGGATCTATGCTTTCATCCTCAAGATTGACCACCGAGAGCTGGTGATTGCGCCAGTGAATGTCCCCGATCTTTATCAACAGCATTTCAGAGCGGCGCAATCCCAGATCGAGACCTAACAGTAAAATGATATAGTTACGAAGCTTAATTGCTTCATCTGCGAACGGGTTCTCGGCGCTCTCCGGATGCATGACTTCCAACAGTCTATCCCGTTCCGAGGCTGTCAGCCCTTCCATATCGTCAATGCGCGTTTTTTTCCACCCCGGACTTGCCGCTTTAATTTTGCGATTAAAACGCCGTTTAACATCGTCAACCGCTTCATTACGCGTCAAGTGATCACCCAGCTTGTCGTACAGAAAAGCCAGGTAATCGCGTACTGCTTCAATACGCTGTTTCGCATGGATCTTGCCAACCGATTCGTATGCAGTTGGATGTAAGCGCATGCCCACATACTTTTTGGCCAAGGTTACTTTGTTAAATCCCGCGTCTGATACAAACCGAGAGATTTCGCTGTCTGTCAGGTACTGCGACTTAGGGCGCTGCTCCAGGCGGGAAATAAGATCAATGAATGAGAAAGCGAGGAAGTCCTCAAATACGGAAATGTGCTCAAGATACTTTTTTGTGGTTTCCAGAGCCTTGCCTGAAAGCTCGAAAGTGACGTACAGGTTTGGGTAATAGACAGGGATATGGTCTTGCACAAGCAGCTTTCTTCGCGCAGCATTCACCACCTGTTCGATAACTCGAAAACTCATATTATCTCATCCGAAACATAACTTTTTTTAGTATAGTAAAGAACAGAAGCGCGTCAAAGAAAAACTTAACTTTTAATTTTCCTGCTTTGAGCGTTCATCATCTCTCTCAAAGCCCCATGAAAACTGAATTAGAGGAAAATCAGACCATGTCAAAAGGTGACAAAAAAGGTCAAACAGGTTCTTACGTTTTCACCATGAATCGGGTTGGCAAAGTAGTGCCGCCCAAA
>TARA_R110001583_G_C5667627_1_pt1 | contig 9976 bp, 8 predicted proteins | sample TARA_R110001583 | Tara Oceans TARA_R110001583 (sample SAMEA4398432) | marine metagenome | biome: Polar Biome; feature: [MES] marine water layer (ENVO:01000295) within the mesopelagic zone...; material: water (ENVO:00002006), including particulate matter (ENVO:01000060) such as...... | reverse complement strand
AATCCTCTCAGAGTTTTGAGCCTCCTCAAAGCCCGGGGCGATTCATTCCGCGAGGCCTGCCACACTAACTCATTGCAGGTAGCCGCCTCGCTTCCTGGTTACCAACGGCTCGTTAGCACTATCACGAGCACAGTGTCGGCACAGCCGCTCAACTTCCTGCAAAACTTTGGTGGCGGCGCCGACGAGTTCATCTACGAGCGCACCGGCACCGGCAGAATTCGCCTCAAGCCCGGAGTCACCTATTGCCTGAGACGGTTTTACCCCCTTGTGCAACAATTGGCCCGTGCACATTGGGTCGACCATATTAAGCAGAACGGACGCAACCAGAACATTCTCGGCTCAACGGACGACCTCGAAGCCTTCTTGTTTGCATCCTCAAGGCAATCTTTGGAAGTGATGGCCAAGGCGCTGCGCAAACTGGACAACGGAACGTGCTTCTATTGCGAAGGCGCTGTGACCACTGCCGATGTGGACCACTACATTCCATTCTCGCTGTACTCAAGAGACCTGGCACACAACTTCGTGCTATCACATCCCGCTTGCAACCGCAGCAAGTCTGACACGCTCGCTGCCTTACTCCATCTCGAACGCTGGCTGGGTAGACTCGATAGCAAGCGCGACGCACTCGCAGAAATTGGGGAGACCGCAGGTTTCCAGACTGACGTAATACTGAGTCGCCAAGTCGGCGCCTGGGCCTACGCAAACGCGTTTAGTGCTGGAGGCAAAGCCTGGATTGCGGCTAAAAAGTATGCACCTATCGACCACCAATATACCGCCTGTTTTTCATGAAGATGCCTACCGACGTCCCGGACGAATGACGCTTACGCTGCTACTGATATCGAAGAAGCAAGCATCTTTGCCTGACGCCCCTTCTAAGTTTTTAATGGAAGGGAAAAGGGGCTCATCGTTCGGGAGCTACCAAGTGAAGCTCGCAGCCTTAAGGAGACATTCATCATGCAAAAGCGGTATGCTTTTCGTGTTTCTTAAGCACTGGATTTGCCCGTCCGTTATTTGAACTGCCGTGCGGTCATCGAAAAACTGTGGGTCTCTCACTTCGGGTGAGCAGACATCTTGAGTCGCATGGCAGGAATGTGGGAAGAAAAGATACAGCACATATAGTTGTGCCCCAACTTTGGCGTGATGGGCCGCGCGAGAACAGGTAAAGAAGATACGCATGCGAAAGAGTTGGGAACCCTCTGCCCCCGGTAAGTTTTTCACCACGACGAAACCATGGCGCTTGACGCTCGACGGTGAGCAGTTCGTGTTACAGGTCGGCGCCTCCCAGCAAGTTGGCAGCACTCTCGCGCTTGAAGGCATACGTGTCCAGCCAGGCATACTTTGGGCGAGCGTCACCATCCCACTCCCGGGGGGCGCCCCCCTTTCACTCGATGGCATTCCCAACGATGTAGCCCACGCGATGGCGCGAGAGATTTCCGCCGCGACCAAAGAGATTGGGATTGCGTTGCTGCTCAAAGACCTCCCAAGGGCCCTGCAGCCGGTCGTGAAATGGGCCGAGATGGCCAAGCATGCGTGCAAAACGCAACTGCGGTCAAAGGGGTGGCTCACAAATGAGTTCAAGGCGGAAATCAACGGCATAAAGCCCCACTCCCTCACGGGCTTGCTAAAGGAACCTGAAGTCGCTGAGCGCATAGAGGCTCAGCCTCAGGAAGTTCGCGCAGCAGTCAAATTGTGGCAGCAGGATTTTGCTGTGCTCGCGGACAACATCAATCAGCGGCACATCGAGAGCGAACTGCGGGAGAGCAAAGACTTTCTTGAGACCGTTGAGAAGTCGCCACTCACTGACGAGCAGTCGCGAGCAGTAATGTGCTTCGAGAACCGGGTGCTGCTCGTTGCCGCAGCCGGTTCAGGCAAAACCTCGACGATGGTTGCAAAAGCTGGCTATGCATTGAAGAGGGGTTACTTCGAAGCCGACAAAATTCTGCTTCTGGCTTTCAACAACGATGCTGCGACAGAACTACGCGAGCGTATTCAGACACGATTACAACCGCTCGGCCTTCAAACGGACAAAGTCACAGCGAAAACCTTCCACGCGTTCGGGCTTGATGTCATCGGACAGGCAACAGGAAAACGCCCCTCGCTTGCGCCTTGGGTCGAAAATGGCCGTGACTTGGAAACACTCCTCGAGCTCATTGATGAGCTGAAGGACCGAGATGCGGGGTTCCGGAGCAACTGGGACCTCTTCCGAATCGTTCTGGGACAAGACCTACCGAAATTCGGCAAAGAGCACGAATCTCCTGACCACTGGGATAGCTCCACCCGTACCGAGGGGTTCTGGACCCTGAACAATGAATGTGTAAAGAGCCGCGGCGAGCAATTGTTAGCAAACTGGCTCTTCTACAACGGCGTGAAATACGCTTACGAAGCCCCTTACGCTCACGACACGGCCGACGCCCAGCATCGACAATACCGACCGGATTTCTACCTTACCGACGCCGATGCGTACCTCGAACACTGGGCTTTAGACCAGAACGGTGTCCCTCCGCCCAGCTTCGTGGGTTACTCCGAGGGGATGGCATGGAAGAAGCAGCTACACGCGGAGAAAGGCACAACGCTACTTGAAACAACAACGGCTCAGTTGTGGTCTGGCAAAGCTTTCGAGTATCTATCAGAAGCGCTGCCAAAACTTGGCATCGAACTAGACCCGAACCCCGAACGCCCAGCGTCAGGTCGCAAGCCTATCGAGAACCCTCGCCTCGCCGGTACGTTTAGGGCCTTTCTGACACATACAAAAAGCAATCGTTTGACGGCATTCGATTTGCGAGCTCGCCTGCAGGCCGGTTCTGCGGGACAGTTCCGGTTCCGGCATGAGATGTTTTTGTCGCTCTTCGAGAAGATTTCCGCTGCGTGGGAGGCGAAGCTGAACCGTGAGCAGTGCATAGACTTCGATGACATGCTCAACATCGCGGCGGATTGCATTGAAAATGGGAGCTGGAAGAGCCCTTACGAACTCGTGATGGTCGATGAGTTCCAAGATGTCAGCCAGGCGCGCGCGCGTCTTGTGAAGGGCCTGATAAACGGAAAGGGGAGATACCTCTTTGCCGTTGGGGATGACTGGCAGAGTATCAATCGATTCGCGGGGGCAGACCTCTCAGTCATGACCGACTTCGAATCACTCTTCGGCACCGCAAAGACCTTAAGACTTGAAACAACATTTCGGTGTCCGCAGTCACTGTGCGACATCACAAGCAACTTCGTTCAGAAGAATCCAAAGCAGATTCAAAAAGCAGTTCGCTCAGCCAAACCTGACGTCCTCAAACCGGTACGCATCATTCAAGTGCCCGACGAGCGCCAAATTCGGGCAGCAGTCAGACAACGCATCAGCCAGATTGCCACCGAACACTCCGAGGGCGGAAAGCGTGACCGTATCTACGTTCTCGGGCGCTACAAGCACGAGCGAAGCTACCTGCCCTCCCACAATTTCGCAAATGTGGATACTGAGTTCATAACAGCACACTCCTCAAAGGGACTTGAAACAGACCACGTCATCTTGCCGCGAATGACTGCTGAAACCCTCGGCTTCCCAAGTCAGGTCGCCGACGACCCGGTTCTCCAACTCGCTATGCCCATCGGTGACGGCTATGAGTTTGCCGAAGAACGGAGGCTGTTCTATGTTGCCCTCACCCGGGCAAAGTCGAGCGTTACCCTCATTACCTTGCAGCACAAGCCTTCCGCGTTTATCGCTGAGCTAGCCCGGGAGCACCATGTCGAAATAACCAACCTCGATGGGTCAGAACCCGGAGATGAGGTCTGCCCTAAATGTAACGACGGCTTCCTTGTGGAAAGAAAGGGTAAGTACGGCATATTCCTTGGTTGCACTCGATTTCCAAGTTGCAAGCACACACGTAACATCGACAAAAATCCGATTCCGCGCAAAAAGGCCGGGGCAGCCGCGTGCACTAAGGACTGAACACCCGGACAGATGTGCGGCCTTTTGACCGCCTCTGGTTGAATCAACACGCTTTAGTTCGGTCTTCCTTCAGCACTACACCTTTCAACTCACACCCAAAAACAACCTGCACGGAAAACATCCGACTTCATGAAAAAGACACTACTCCCACTCCTTGTCAGCCTTGGCTCCCTTCATGCCGTTGCAGCCACGCCACCCGAGGTAGAGATGCTGCCCTCGGGCGTACGTGTCGAGCACCTGCAACGTGGCACTGGTCAGCAGCCCAGCGCTTCAAGCACCGTGCTGGTCCATTACCATGGCACACTCGAAAACGGAAAAGTCTTTGACAGTTCCATAGAGCGCGGCGAACCGATAGCCTTTCCACTCCGCGGCGTCATCCCTTGCTGGACACAGGGCGTGCAGCATATGCGGGTGGGCGGCAAGGCCGTTCTGACCTGCCCCTCACGCACAGCGTATGGCGAGGCTGGCGCAGGACGGGCCGTCCCTCCAAATGCAACCCTAAAATTTGAAGTGCATTTACTTGAGGTCCAGTAAAATCGGCTTGATGCCCCTCAGGCAAACTCGGGGCACATCAAATCACCAGCATTACTACCCCCAACTCCCCACGTGCCCCCGACCTTCCTTACCGCCCAATACAAAGAACGAGAGCAAGTTAAAGCGCTTGGCGCTCGATGGGACGGAGTCGCCCGAAAGTGGTTCGTGCCAGACGGTATGGATTTGGGGCCCTTCGCGAAGTGGCTGAGCGGAGACTCAACGCTCGCCCGCCCCCTCCAAGGGCTTCATGAAGAGAGGATTCCGGCCACCGCACAGACTGGGGAGGTCGCCATTGCGGAAAAGGGCATCAGTCTCTCCACACTGCTGGCCGGTGTTGCCCAGGCTGTCACGCAAGCATATCGCTCGGGGATATGGACCAAGGTCGAGGTCGTTAAAATCGATGGCCAGCGAGGCCACCTGTACCTTGAGCTTGCCGAGCGCACGAGCCAGGGCAACGCGATTGCGCATGCGCGGGCCGTCATCTGGGCGAAGACCGCCAACGCCATCGTCCCGGTCTTTGAGCAAGCAACGGGAGCCGTCCTCTCGGCCGGCATCAAGCTGCTAATTCGCGCCAAGCCTACCTTTCATTCGCAGTTCGGCTTCAGCCTCGTCATCGAGGAAATCGACCCTGAATACACGCTCGGCGACCTCGAGGCCAAAAAGCGCGATATTCGTGCTCAACTCAGGCAGGAGGGGCTGTTTGACGCAAACCGTGCGCTCCCGCAGCCTTGGGATTACAACCACGTATTGGTTGTGGCGCCGCAGGGTGCAGCGGGTCTGGGCGACTTTGAGGCCGAAGCTCGGCGACTGAACGGATTTGGGATTTGTTCGTTCACGTATGCGTTCAGCCGATTCCAGGGTGATGGCGCCGCCGCAGAAATCCGAGCGGCGATGCTCCAGGCACTCGCCAGCTTACGAGCTGGACAAGGGAGTTCCCCGGATGCGGTCGCAATCATCCGGGGTGGCGGCGCCGTCAATGACCTTGCCTGGCTCAACGACTACGCCCTGGCAAGAAGCATCTGCGAAGCCGGGCTGCCCGTTCTGACCGGCATCGGTCATGAGCGGGACAGCACGGTCCTCGACGAGGTAGCCAATCTCCGGTTTGACACGCCTTCCAAAGTCATCCTTGGCATCGAACAGGTCATCCGGAAGCGTACGGCCGATGCACAGGCTAACTTCGAGCTTGTCACGCAGCTGTCGGAACGAACAGTTAACGGGGCACGCAGCGCCATTGAGCAACGTGACAACGAGGTGAAGTCTAATGCTCACCGGGCGCTTGCCTCCGCCAAGCAGGACACGTCTGAAGTATTGACCGCGGTCAGACTGAGTGCCATCCACACCCTGGCACTCGCAACGGATGCTTCGCGGGAGGCTTTCCTCAACATCAAGCATCAGGCTGGGGGGCAACTTGCTGAAGCAAGAGTGCGCCTGCCCGAGTTTCTGACCGAGGTGCGGATTGAAGCACAGCAAGCGCTCCGAACCGCGTGCGAAGATGCGCGCAGCGCGTTCGGCGCAGTCCTCGAACGCGCCGTGATACAAACACGGGACGCCAGCGCTGCGACAGAACGCGTGAGGGTGGATATTGGCGAGGGAGCACAACGCACTCTAACCGACGCTGGCACACAGTCAGAAGCCTTGATGCGTGAAATCGCGGGCCAGGGTCCCGCAAAAACGCTTCAGCGCGGATTTGCCATCATTCGTGATGATAGTGGCAACACCATCTCCAGTTCGAAAAACGTCCAGCCGAATACCAACATTGAGCTGCAGTTCAGGGACGGCAAAGTCCCAGCCAAGACATCGCAATAAGGGAACCCACCATGGCAAGCACGACCTTTCGCGACGCATACGGCGTACTCCAAAAACACGCGGATTCATTGCGTAACCAGCGCGAACCCGATATCGACAACCTGCTGACTATCGTGACGGAGTCCGTAGTCGCGTACAAAGTATGCAAGGAGCGCATTGACGCAGTCGAGAAAGCACTTGCCCAGGCACTGAGCAATGTGGGGGTCGAAAGCGCCGTGGAAAAAACCGCAAGTGACGAGGGTGATTGGCTGGACGACTCTGGTCAAAGCCATTCCCATTCCACTTACCCGCATAAAGGCGTCGGTGGAGCTCCAGACTCTGACGTAGATGACATTCCATTCTGACAGCAACTACAGATTGTTGCGCCAGCATGCTGGTGTGTCCTGTGCTCCCCCACTGAGTTGGCAGAGCTGCTCGCAGGCAGGGTCGTAAGCATTGGTGACGGCGACACGGTTTACAAGCTTGAAGTATCCAGCCGTCAACATAAGGTCCTTTTGCGAGGTATCGATGCGCCTCAGGAGGCAAAGGCGCTTGGGTATATCTGGCGAAACTGATGTTCGGTCAGGTCCTCACCCGTCGTACGAGTCGCCATCAACACCACTATTCGCTAGTGTCAGCTCACAAAAAACGCCCATCCGTTACGGATGGGCGTCGAGGAAAGATTATGACTCAAGAACAATTCCGAAGCGTTCAATGTGTTGACTAGACTTCGCCACACGCTTATGCAGCGCGACTCTCGTCGGAAAAGCTAGCCCCAACGCTTCACACCGTCGCTTTACTCCATCCCAGGCTGCATAAGTTGTGGGTTGTCGAAAAAGCTCTTCACGGATAATTTCTTCAGTTTCATCTGACCAGTGCCGCAGCCTTAGGTCTTCGAGTGGCAAAGGCACCCACGGCGCAAAAACGAGCTGCCCATTCACTACCTGCCACCTCCCACCTGCCCTCCTCGCTGCATGCCGCATCGAAAAATCACTGACTAACGCTTCATCAATAACTGCAGCCATACCCTCGCCGTGGCAGACATCAGGAAACCGATGCAACAGTAGGCAGGTCATGATGTAAAGCTGCTCACGCCACCCCATCGCTTCATGTCCAACCCTTACACCGAGCGTGCTGTCAGCAGCCACATCACAAAGTGAACCCGACAAGAGCCAGGAGTCTGGCACTTGAAGCACGCGCGCGAGCTCCTCGAGACGCTGTTGCCCGGGCGGCGCAATCCTCTGCGCCCAGGACCGAACGAGTTCGCGACTCACTCCCAACCTTCGGGCCACCTCACTATTCTTCATAAGACAATAATCACGTGCTAGCCGATATCTCTCACCAAAATTCGTGTCATTTGCCTCTGAACGTGCTGCCTTGCGGTTGACTTCATCCTCGACCAATCTGACTGCAGAGGCATCGGGGCGGGGAAAGCGCCCACCGGACGGCTTCCCGCCCCCAGTCGCACGAACCCAGCCAAACTCCTGCCTCGACATTTTTAAAAAACACAGCATCGTTGTGACGTACTGACTCACCGACCTGCTCTCGAACATACTCATTTCAGACCTCGCTAATAATCGGCAGTTTTGCCTGTAAACGTATAGGCAAGACTGCTTAATCATCGAGGCTCAAATTTGCACATCGAGAGCACATTCAACCTGGGGCTTAAGGCTCACACGCTGCAATCGGACCAGACGCTTTCCTAGCGCCGCATCAGGCAGTTAGTGATTTTCTGGGACTTCGGATTTTTCAGTGGGCAGCAGCGCTGAAAAACCGCATCCCGACAAAATAGGCTTCGGATTCCTCGGTGGACGGGATGCTTTACGTGCCGGTGTGCGACATCTCCGGACATAGAGTTGAACGTCGGCAGTGCGCCCGGTATGATGAACTTGCTTTCTGGTGCGTTGAGCACCTTGCAAGGTGAGCTGTCACCGGGTCATTGCGACCATCACAGCCTATCAAAATCGAGCACGACTTTTTACCGGGTCGTGTTCCGCCAATACAAGATGTAACGTCACTGTTTCGTCTGAAATGAAAGCTCAAGAGCTATACAGCTTGAGGGCAAAAATCTCAAAACCCTGCGGGTACGCTATGCCCGCAAGGGTATGGCTCCGCGTATTTTTCTTCACATACTGGTGGTGGGACAAGCTCGGAAATATTCCGGTCTCCGAAGGTAACGATGAAGTCGAAGCTGACACCATCGAGGAAGCGTTCCTGCAATTCCCTGTCGGCACCCACCGCGAGGAAATCTGGCACTGGTTCGAAGCACAGCATCCTGAGTTCGTAGTCGGTGAAGTCATGCAAGGCATCCGGCGTACGAGTGCTGAATGCTGACCTTGCGTCGTGTACAAAATTTGATACACTGATGTAAAGGAGGCGTATGAGCGAGAAACCGATTGACTGGCGAGGGTCTTCGCTGCGAGACATCAAGGATGACGACATCTTCACACCTAATGCTCGCAAGGAGGCCGGACACCAACTAAGTCGGGTTCAGGCAGGACTTGAACCCGACGACTGGAAGCCGTTCGACGTGGTTGGTGCGGGAACGAAAGAAATCCGCATCAATCTCGACGATGGTTGGTTCCGCGTGATGTACGTCGCCAAGTTTCCGGAAGCGGTTTATGTGTTGCACTGCTTTAAGAAGAAGACAAACTCAACTAGCAAACACGACAAGGATATTACGGCCACGCGCTACAAGGCCGTTATCCAGGAAAGGAGTAAGAAATGAGCATCGAGACCAAATCCATGCACATTACCCCTGTCGGCGGCAACGTGTTCGCTGACTTGGGGTTTGAACCGGAAGAAGCGGCAGCGCTGAAGGCTGAGTCGCAACGAATCATCTCCGAGAAGCTGGCCATCAAGGACTCCTTGATGACCGAACTGGCGGGATGGATTGAAGCGAAGAAGCTCAAGCAAGCTGAAGCAGCGGAAATTCTCGGCGTGACACGTCCGCGTGTTTCCGACGTAATCAACAAGAAGGCCGTTAAATTCACCATTGACGCATTGGTGGACATGCTGGCAAGGACAGGCAAGCACGTTCGGTTGTCTGTTCAGTAGTTCTCCTAAACCCCCGCGCAGTCCTGCTGCCGGGGGTTTTTCACGTCTACGGGATACGGGTCAAAAGGGCTAGAATTCGACTCGTTCTCCTGCTGCCATGCCAGTCAATATCCTAAATCTTCCCGGCTTGGATGTGGTCGATTTCCGGGAAACGGCAACCGAGTATCATGTCCGCGCCAAGCCGAAGGTGGTCTCCCGCCAGTGCCCATCGTGCGGCCCGGCAGGCAAGGTCGTCATCCATGAGCACAAGACGCTGTTCGTGCGCGACATGCCGAGCCATGGCCGGTCGGTAACCATTCACCTTGATGTGCCACGTTTCAAATGCCATGGCTGCGTCAAGACCTTCACCGCCGTTGTGCCGGAGGTCGATGCCGACCGCCAGATGACCGAGCGCCTGCGCAAGTGGATTGGACGGCAAGGGCTTGACTACCCGTTCACCGAGATTGCCAAACAGGTTGGCGTGGACGAGAAGACCGTCCGCGCCATCTTCGCTAAGTACGTGGCGGAACTGGAGAAGGATTTCAAGCGCGAAACCCCGACCATCCTTGGGTTGGACGAAATCTACCTCTCCACGCCACGGGGCGTCATCACCAACATTGGCGACCGCTGCCTGGTCGATATGCTGGATGAATCGCCCCGGGATTCGCGGAGGCTGTTTGGTTTAAGTCAGGC
>TARA_R110001583_G_scaffold74255_2_pt1 | contig 9977 bp, 12 predicted proteins | sample TARA_R110001583 | Tara Oceans TARA_R110001583 (sample SAMEA4398432) | marine metagenome | biome: Polar Biome; feature: [MES] marine water layer (ENVO:01000295) within the mesopelagic zone...; material: water (ENVO:00002006), including particulate matter (ENVO:01000060) such as...... | reverse complement strand
TCCAACAATAGCGGAAGTTTACCATACAAAAAAATCCGATAACTAAAAATATTTCAAAAAAAATGGTTCGCAATTGCAAACCATTTTTAATATTAAAGAAAAAGTTTGGTTTAATTCTTTATTATTTTTTTGCTAATAAATCTCTTATTTCTGCCAATAAATCTTCTTGTGAAGGTCCTTTTGGAGCTTCAGGAGCAGGTACTTCTTTCTTTTTAGTTTTGTTTATCGCTTTTATTAACATAAACATTACAAATGCCACGATAATAAAATCAATTAAGTTTGTTAAAAAATCACCATATAATATTGCAACTTCACCTACTACCTCACCAACGTCGTTTAAAACCCCTTCTTTTGCAATATATTTTAAATCTTTAAAATCTGATTTGAATATCAAACCAATAAGTGGTGATACAATTCCGCCTGTAAATGAAGTAACAACAGATTTAAAAGCTGCACCCATTACAAAACCTACTGCAATGTCAACAAGGTTTCCCTTCATTGCAAAATCTTTAAATTCTTTTAACATTCCCATTGATTATAAATTTTAATGATTAATAAGTAGCGCTAAAGTAATAAAAAAATATAATTTCTTTAACAATTATTTAACAACTCTACGTATTCGCTGTGAAATAGCAGTTATTATTTCATAAGGAATTGTATTAATAGATTTGGCTAAAATTTCAATATGTTCTTTATTTTTATAAATAACCACCTCATCACCTTCGTTACAATTAATGTTTGATATATCAACCATTATCATGTCCATACAAACATTGCCAACAATAGGTGATTTTTGATTATTTATATAAACATAACCAATGCCATTTCCAAATTGTCTTGAAATTCCATCGGCATGTCCAATTGGTATTGTAGCCGTTTTAATTGTTGATTTTGCAGTAAATGCTCTATTGTAACCAACAGATTCACCCTTTTTTATGGTATGAATTTGTGATATTACCGATTTTAAAGTGAGTACATTTTTAAGTTTAGCCGTTTCAATATTGCTATTTCCAAAACCAAATAACCCAATTCCTAATCGTACCATATCAAATTGTGCTTCTTTCGCATAATTGATAATTCCAGAAGTATTTAGCATATGTTTAAACGGTATATTATTCAGCTGTTTTATAAATTTAGAAGAAACAGTTTCAAATTTATTTATTTGCTGAAGCGTAAATTCCCTTTCATTTAAATCTTCACTTGCTGCAATATGAGAAAAAACAGAAACAACTTCTAAAGCAGATTGGCTGTTTATAATTGGAAGTAATTCTGAAATATCATTTTTATTAAAGCCCAATCGGTTTAAGCCGGTATTAAATTTTATATGAATTGGATATTGTTGAAGACCTAAGTTAGTTGCCTTTTCTATAAATGCTTTTAACAACTTTAAGGAATAAATATTAGGCTCCAAATTGTATTTTATAATTTGCTCAATATTTACTTCTAGAGGATGTAAAACTAATATTGGAGTTTTAATCCCAGCATTTCTTAAAGCAATACCTTCATCTAAATAAGCCACAGCAAAATAAGCTACTTTAGGCTCTAAAAATTTAGCTACTTCAACCGAACTGGTTCCATAACCAAAAGCCTTTACAACAACTAATATTCCGGTATCTTTATGAAGTTTAGATTTAAAATAATTTAAATTAAAATCAAGAGGTTTTAAGTCTATTTCAAGAACAGTAACGTGGTTATTTTCCATTGTTTTGTTCAGCTTTATTCTTTTTTTCTTGTTGTATTGCTTTATAATAAGCGGCTCTACTTAAAGGCTCATATTCTTGAGTTTCGCCTAATAAAACCAGATCTTCGCTTGCAGCAGTTCTATGACTAAAATGCGCTAAATTACCTGTTCTTGTACAAACGGCATGCACTTTAGTAACATATTCAGCAGTAGCCATTAAGGCAGGCATTGGCCCAAACGGATTTCCTTTAAAATCCATATCCAATCCAGCAATAATTACTCGCACACCTCTATTTGCCAAATCGTTACAAACTGCCACAATTTCATCGTCAAAAAATTGAGCTTCATCAATGCCAACCACATCAACATCCATGGCTAAAATTCTAATATTTCCAGAAGAAGGAACAGGAGTAGATCTAATTTGATTTGCATCATGAGAAACAACCATTTCGTCGTCGTATCTAGTGTCGATTGCAGGTTTAAAAATTTCTACTTTTTGTTTTGCAAATTGGGCACGTTTTAATCTACGAATCAATTCTTCTGTTTTACCAGAAAACATTGAGCCGCAAATAACTTCTATCCAACCAAATTGTTCGGTATGATTTACTGTATTTTCAAGAAACATTTTGTAATTTCACGTTTCAAAGGTTATTTTATTTAGATTTAATTTAATGCAACAGTATAAATTATATATTTTCACATTAAATTGCTAAAATTGTAAACGGGATTAGCCGCATTTCCAATTTTTACAAATTTATTAAAAATAAAATAGCATTAATCATTAAATAGATCAACTTATGCACAAAAAATTGGAAGCCGAACTTGTAAGCTTGGCACATAGTATTTTACAAATGAAGAATAAAGACGATGTAAATGCATTGCATAAAAAAGCGCATACTCTTTATGAAAAACTATCTGTGTTAAAATTTGTTGATGAATATATTAATACAACTCCCAATGCTATTGAAACCAAAGAAGAGCTAATTGATAAAATTGAAACTGTTACGGTTGATGCTGAAAAAATTGAATTAGAGTCTAAAATTGAAATAAAAGAAGCTATTATTGAAGTAATTGAAACCGTTGAAAAAACTGAAACTACTTCTGAAAAAAAGACGTTTTCTCATGAACAAATAGAAAAAATATTTGGAAATGGAAATAACATGTTAGAAAACGATGTTAGAGATTTACAATCCAATCAAGTTACGTTAGAAGAAGAATTTAAAGATGCAATTTCAGCCGATGTAGCTACAGAGCTTTTTGAAAAAGTAACTAAAGAAAATCCGGTTATTGATGAAAAACAAGAGAACAAAACTCGTTCAATAAATGATATGTTATTCAAAAATAATTTGCAAATAGGGTTAAATGATAGAATTGCATTTGTTAAGCATTTATTTGATGGAAGTCAGGAAGATTTTAACAGAGTTTTGTCTCAATTAAATTCATTTAAAACCGGAGAAGAAGCATTGAGTTTTATAAAAGATTTTGTAAAACCAGATTATAATTGGAGCACAAAAGAAGAGTTTGAACTTCGTTTAGTAGCTATTATTGAACGTAAGTTTTCTTAATTTTCGATACAGTAAATTAAGCAATCTATATCTATGGATCAAACCTAACAGGTTTTTAAAACCTGTTAGGTTTAAAGAATAAAGCTATGAAATACCAGCCATTTATACCCGCGCATTTTTATCATTTATACAATAGAGGAAATAATAAAGAACATATTTTTTATAATGATGATAACTACACTTACTTTCTAACATTAGTTAAGAAATACCTACTACCAATTTGTGATATTTACAGTTTTTGCTTGTTACCCAATCATTTTCATTTTATAATTAAAATTAAAGAATTTGAAAATTTACCAGAAAGTATAAAGCTTGGTAATAACAAATTACATCAACCTTTTTCAAATTTATTTAATGCATATACCAAAGCTATAAATTAAAAATATGAAAGAACTGGAAGCTTATTTCAAGAGCATTTAAAACGAATTCAAATTAGAAACGAAGAATATTTACGTAATTTAAAAGTTTATGTAAACACAAACCCAAAACATCATAATAGTTCAAATTTTGAAAATTATAAATACTCATCTTATAAAAGTTTACTTTCAACAAAATCAACATCAATAAAAAGAGCAGAGGTTATTTTACTTTTTGAAACTACATAAAATTTTATATTTGTACATAAATTAAAAAAGATTAATATAGAGGCTATAAATGAGTTTTTGTTGGAATAAATTAAGACTTCACTAATGACCAAACCTAACAGGTTTTTAAAACCTGTTAGGTTTAAATAGATGCTTTGACGTTAAAAAACAATATAGATTAGTGCTAATGGATTATAAGTTGCTTGAAAATGAATTAAAAAAAAGATTAGATTATCCATATACTTGGGGACGAAAACAAACGGATAATTTTGATAAACAAACCAATTTTATATACGATACTTTCTTTTTTGAAGCGTTATTAACTAAAATAGAAAGTAGTTTTAAAGATAAATTGGAATACAACCAACTTAAAAATTACACACTAAATAGATGGTTTAATTTTTGGTCCGCAAAAGCAATTGAAACTATTTTTTGTGAACACGAAAATATTGAAGCACATTCAAATTCAAAAGATAAATACATCGATTTTTATATTTCATCAATTCCATTTGATCATAAAACCTCCGTTTTTCCAAAAGGTTTTAAAAAATCTGTTCCTTATGCAATTGAACATAAAAATGAATTAATTGAATGGTTTTACTTAAACCAAAGTCAACAAAAAAGACAACATACTAAAAACAGGCTGTTTTTAGTGGTTTTAGACTATTTAAACCCAACGGATAATTGGAAATTAAAAGCCGAAATTGGATGGCTTAACCAAATTATTTCAGCTTATTTATGTAGTTTTGACAGCTCAAAATTATGTGAAATTTCAATAGGAGATTCAACAATAAACGCCGATATTATTTGGGCAATTAAATAAGTATTGTTTAAATATTAAACTGTGTAATTGTTTAAAAGTTGGAAAGAGGCGAAAAACAACGACAAAACAAAGACAAAACTAAAACTAAAAAAGACTAAAAACTTAATTAAACATTTCATTTAATAAACTTTTACACGTTTACACAAAAATTAAAAATGAATTATATAGGATCTAAACATAGGTTATCAAAATTTATAAAAGACACAATTTCCAATACTGTTGAGGGAGACATAGCAGATCAAGTTTTTTGCGATTTATTTGCTGGTACAGGGATTGTTGGTAGAACATTTAAACCATTGGTAAAACAAGTTATTTCTAATGATGTTGAGTTTTATAGCTTTGTTTTAAATAGAAATTATATTGGTAATTTTAAAGAAATTAACATTCAAAAAAAGTTTAATTTTTTAAATAAATTGGATGGAGTTGAAGGTTTTATTTATCAAAATTATTGTGAAAACGGAGATGAAGGAAGATTGTATTTTTCAGCAGAAAATGGAAAAAAGATTGATGCAATTAGAATTCAAATTGAATCATGGAAAGCTACTAATGAAATAAAAGAAGATGCCTATTTTTATTTATTAGCATCATTAATAGAAAGTGCAGACAAAGTTGCAAATACAGCTTCAGTTTATGGAGCTTACTTAAAAAAAATAAAAAAATCAGCTCAAAAAACCATTGTTATTGATCCAGCAAAATTTGATTTTACAAAAAATAAGCATCAAGTTTTTAATTTGGATAGCAACGAGCTTATCAAAAAGATAAAAGGAGATATTTTATATTTAGACCCTCCTTATAATGCACGGCAATATGGTTCAAATTATCATTTACTTACAACAATTGCAAAATATGATAATTTTATACCCCAAGGTAAAACAGGATTGAGAGATTACTATCGTTCCAATTATTGTAAGAAAAATGAAGTTAAAAATTCCTTCGAGGAATTAATAAAAAACGCTAACTTTAAATACATTTTTTTAAGTTATAATAACGAAGGTTTAATGACTGAAAATGAGGTAAGTGAGATAATGTCTGCTTATGGAAAATACAGTTTAAAAACAACAAATTATCAACGTTTTAAAGCTGATAAAACAGAAAATAGAAATCATAAAGCAACTTCAACAGTTGAATATTTACATATTTTAGAAAAATTAATATGAGTGCAATAAAATACAATCAGTTATTTGATGAAGTAATTAAAAAATATCACATTTTAGACAATGTAGATCAGCCATTTAAAAATCCATTTGAATCAACTTCTTTTCAACATTTATTATATAGAAAAAGTTGGATTGATACTGTACAATGGCATTATGAAGACATTATTAGATTACCAGATATCGATCCAGTTGAGGCCCTTGTTTTAAAACGTAAAATTGATGCTTCAAATCAAGATAGAACTGACATGGTTGAATATATAGATAGTTATTTTCTGGATAAATTTAAAGATGTAAAAGTTAAAGAAGGAGCTAAAATTAATTCAGAAACCCCTGCTTGGGCAATTGACAGACTTTCAATTTTAGCCTTAAAAATTTATCATATGAATGAAGAAGCTACTCGAGAATCAGCTTCAAAAGAACATAGAGATAAATGTCAAGAAAAATTAAATGTGTTATTAGAACAACGTGTTGATTTATCAACAGCAATAGATGATCTGCTTAACGATTTTGCGGCTGGTGAAAAATATGTTAAAGTTTATAAACAGATGAAAATGTATAATGATGAAGATACAAATCCGATGTTGTATAAAAAGAAATAAAAATGGTTGAAAGTTGAAATCAAAATTTAAATTACTAGTTGCAATTTTAATGCTTATTGGTTTAAGTAGTTGTAAAACAGTTGCTATTCCTAATTTTAATTCTCAATCGAAACCACAAATACCAAATTACAATAAAGAGTCATCATGGGCTGTTTTACCAACTAATTATCCTGAAAAATTATTAGACAAAGAAATAGAAGCTTCTAATTTACTTGCGGATGTGTTTTATATTTATCCTACTCTAAATATTGAGAATAAAGATGTACGTTGGAATGTGCCAGTTAATGATGTTGATCAAAATGAAAAAGTAATAAATGCCGCTATAAAATTTCAGGCTTCAGCATTTATAAATGCAGGTAAATTATATGTTCCTTATTATAGACAGGCACATTTAAGATCGTATTCAAATTTAGAAAATGGAGGAGAATCTGCTTTAAATTTAGCTTATAGTGATGTTAAACGTGCTTTTGCATTTTATTTGGAAAAATACAATAACGGTCGACCCATAATTATTGCTGCTCATAGCCAAGGAACAACTCATGCTATACGTTTATTAAAAGATTTTTTTGATAATAAAGAGTTGCAATCTAAGCTAATTGCTGCTTACTTGCCTGGAATTTCAATAGATAAAAATGAGTTTGAAACAATTTGTTTGATGACAGAACCTTCAGAAACAGGAGGTTTTGTAAGTTGGAATACTTTTAAAAAGAATTATTATCCTAAAGATTATGCTAAATGGTTTAAGGGAAACGCAGTTTCAAATCCCATAACTTGGGATAACGAGCTTACTTCTAATAGAATGGATCATAAAGGTTTTTTATATGCTAATAATACAATATATAAAAAGGCTTTAGAAGTAGTTGTGAAAGATGGAATTTTATGGACGAGCTTGCCGCATTTCCCATTTAGAATTTTTCTAATAGGCAAAAAAAGTTATCATGTTGGCGATATCAATTTATTTTGGGAGGACATAAATATAAATGCCGTTTTAAGAGTTGAGTCTTATTTTAGAGAAAAATAATGATTTAATAAAAGTTACAAAAAAGGTAGTTAATCGTCTAAAATGAAATACCTTTTTTATGAAAAATTATATTCTAATTTTAGTAGTTGCTTTTTCTTTAGCTTCATGTGCCTCAAAATCAAACTTTAATTCTTTTTACAATGAAAACAGAAATTTGTCTGAATTTTCTATAAGCACGCCAGCATTTTTCGCTAATTTATTTATCCCAAAAGAAGATGTAGAAGGTTATGAAGATTTATTTAAAAAAGTAAAACATTATAAAGTAATGATCTATGCTGATGAAACAGCTTCATTAGATAAAAAGTTTAATCGATTTATAAAACGAAAAAAATATACTTCAGTTTTTAGAGTAAATGATAATGGGAGCAATATTCAATTTTATTTTTTAGAAAACAAAAACACCATTAAAGAAATGGTTTTAAAAATAAAAAGTGATGATTCCTATGTGTTGTTAGGTTTAAAAACCAATATTTCAAATAATGATTTAGAAAAAATCATTAAAAATTCGAATATAAAAGTTTCTAGCAATTAACTATCAACTCTTTTTTGAGTATTTCCAGCATACACTTTTGATCCATCAACAATAATGGGTCTTTTCAAAAAAGTATATTCATCTAAAATTAATTGGCGATAATCCTTTTCGGTTAACGTTAGATTTTTTAAATCCATTTGCTTGTATTTTTTAGCTCTTCTGCTAAATATAACTTCATAACTTTTTGTTAAGGCGTATAATTTTTCAAGTTGAATTACAGTTATTGGCTCAGTTTTTATTTCTTGCAAAACAAAGTTAGTAGTATCCATTTCTTTTAAAATTTTCCTACAAGTATCACATGTTTTTAAATAGTATATTTTTTTCATTTTCATTAAATAATGTTTAAAAGTAAATTTAGTGTGATTTTATTTTAAATTTGAATAAATTATAAAAAAAGATAATATGAAAAAGAATTTTGAGGATTTACTTCAAACTAGAAAATTTTTAATTAGTAAAATTGAAGGCTTATCAGCCGAAGAGTTAAATAAAATTCCAAAAGGGTTTAAAAATAATATTGCTTGGAATTTTACGCATCTATTGGTAACTCAGCAATTACTTTGTTATAAATTTTCTGGATTAAAATGTTTAGTTTCAGATGAATTGATTGAAAACTTTAAAAAAGGGTCAGCACCTTGTTATCAAGTTCCTTTTGAGGAATTTGAAAATAATAAAGAGTTGTTTTTACAATTACCAATAAAATTAGAAGAAGATTACAATGCAGGTATTTTTAAAGATTATACTTCGTATACAACTAGTATTGGGGTGTCTATAAATTCTGTTAAAGAAGCCATTTCTTTTAACTTTTATCACGAAGGTATTCATCTTGGCATTATTCTTCAACTATTAAAATTTGTATAAATGAGTTTGTTCGCTGTAGCATCAATATTAATAGTGGTATCTGCAATTTTCGGGTATTTAAATGTTCGTTTTTTAAAATTGCCAACAACCATTGGTTTAATGGTTATTACCCTTGTTTTTACACTGTTTGTTTTAGCAATAAGCATGTTTAATGATACCCTTTTAGAACATGAAAAATTATTTATTTCTCAAATTGATTTTGAAACAGTTTTATTGGATGTAATGTTAAGTTTTTTGCTTTTTGCTGGAGCATTGCACACTAATTTTCAACAATTAAAGGTTCAGCGGAAACCGATTTTAGCATTTGCTACTTTTAGTACAATTACATCTACATTTTTAGTTGGAATATTTTCATATTTTATTTTGAAACTCGTTAATTTAGATGTTGATTTTATTTACTGTTTATTATTTGGGGCATTAATATCTCCTACTGATCCTATTGCAGTTTTAGGGATTTTAAAACAGGTTGGGGCTCCAAAAATATTAGAAACTAAAATTGTTGGAGAATCTTTATTTAATGATGGTGTTGGAGTGGTAGTGTTTTTAACGATTTATCAAATTTCAAAAGGAGGAAGAAATATAACTTTTAGTCATGTTGCCGAAATGTTTTTGGTTGAAGTGGTTGGAGGGATAGCTCTTGGATTGTTATTAGGTTGGATTACATATCGACTTTTAAAATCAATTGATGATTACGATGTGGAAGTAATTATAACAATTGCGGCAGTAATGGGGGGAACTGTTTTGGCGCAATACTTGCACTTATCAGCACCTTTAGCAATGGTAACAGCAGGTTTAATTGTTGGTACAGATACCGTTAGAGAAAGCTCAATGAGCACTGTTACAGAACAGTATGTTGATAAATTTTGGGAGTTGATAGATATTCTTTTAAATACAGTTTTGTTTGTGATGATTGGTATGGAAATTCTAATACTAACATTAAATAGTCAATATATATTAGCCGGTTTATTATTAATTCCTACCTTATTGTTGGCTCGTTATTTATCTTTAATGTTTCCGATTAAATTATATGCAAAAAAATTGAATTTTGTACCGAAAACAAATTTAATTATGACTTGGGGAGGTTTGCGTGGTGGAATTTCTATTGCATTGGCTTTAAGTTTAACTCAAGACATGCATCGTGATTTATTTTTAGTAAT
>TARA_R110001583_G_scaffold192895_1_pt1 | contig 9977 bp, 8 predicted proteins | sample TARA_R110001583 | Tara Oceans TARA_R110001583 (sample SAMEA4398432) | marine metagenome | biome: Polar Biome; feature: [MES] marine water layer (ENVO:01000295) within the mesopelagic zone...; material: water (ENVO:00002006), including particulate matter (ENVO:01000060) such as...... | reverse complement strand
ATTAGTCGATATGAATGGGGAAACACTAGCAACATTAAATGCTATAGCCCTTCTTAAAGAGCGATTGGGTGATATCGCTTTAAAGTATGATAATAATAATGCGTTAGCGAAAGCACTATTTACCGAATCGGTATCGACTCGCCGAGCATTGATTGATACCTTTGGCAAAAAGCCTTCAAGTCTCACTGATCTCGCTATATCCATCGACCGATTAGCTCCTCTTATCTTGGAGCATGACGCTAACGCAGCAAAAAAATTGTTTACCGAGTCGCTATCGATTCACCGAACATTAATTAATACCGAAGGGGAAACACAAGAGAGGCTTAGATATATTAGCTTTTCAATAAAGCAATTACATGCTATTGCCTTAAAGCATGCATATGATGCAGCCTCAGAAAAAGAATTTTTTACCGAGTCGGTTTCGATAGGCCGCATATTAATTAATACACATTGGGGCACACCAGATAACCATAGAAATATCAGCGAATTTATCAGGAAGTTGGAAGGTATAGCCCAAAAGGTTGACAGTGGCAAAGCCCTACTGAGAACATTACTAACCGAGTCGGTGTCGATTGGTCGCACATTGATTGATACTTATGGGGAAACAGCAGAGAGACTAAGCGACATCATCGTTTTAATAGAGCTATTGGCTAATATCGCTTTAGAGTATGATAATGATAAAGCCTTAGCAAAAACACTATTTGCTGAATCACTATCGATTGGTCGCACATTAATTGATACTTATGGCGAAACAGCAGAAAGACTCAGGAGTATCAGCTTTTCTATGAACCATTTGAGTAACGCTTTGTTGAACTCCCGCGCCTCTGAGGTTACCGTAGCCTTAGCGAGAGAGTTTTATGCCGAGTCGTTATCGATTCGCCGAAAATTGATTGTTGATCATGGGGAAACGGAAGAAAAATTAATAGATATGATCTTCTCCTTAAACTTATTGGCTCAAAGTTGGATATGTTATGAACAGAGTGAAGATGCTATAGTCACCGCAGCGAAACCGCTATATGCCGAGTCCTTAGCGATTGGTCGAAAATTAATTTTTGATAAAGGTGAAACGGCAGAACGACTTAGATATATCCGTTCCTCTATCGCGGGATTGTGTACCATTGCCACGAAAAATGAGGAAACAGTAAAGAAACAATTTCTTGTAGAGTTGTCATCGATTAAATTTAAGTTAATTAATTCTTATGGGGCAACGATCGAGCAAAAAGAAGATTTAACAGAACATGAAAGTAATGAGGATTTAGATTTTAATTGGACATTTGACTAAGCGACTCGTAAGGTTTGATTTCAGTTTTGGTTGTGTACGATTGATTTACTTGGCCTCACCATATAAACAACAGGACTTTGTAGTTTTACTAAGCATATAGTGTATAAAAAAGAGTTTTCCATTTTAATAAAAACTTTTTTTAGCCAGACATTAAAACATAAGCCTGAAGTTGGATTTCCTAGACTAAAAATTCATTCTGACGGCCTCACCCTATTACTGAAAACAAAACTGCCAGTTTTCTTGTAAATTTATATAAGCATCTACTTCAGCAGAGAGATTCAAAAACTCCATGGTATTCACTAAAATGTCTTCGTTATCTACATTGGCAATAAAAGGGATTTTTTTACCATTAAGACTTAACACACATAAATAGGGGATGCGTAAATCGCAGTAGTGCACTACATTGAGCTGCCGAGATTCTGGTACATATTGCCCCAAATCAATGGAGTTACCTTCAGAGCGTACATTTAATAAATGTCTAAAGAAGGCTGATTGCGCGATTTTTAGAGTGCAATTGTCAGTTTCTGTCGGGATAAATCTGGGGTCAGCAAAACTACTCTCAATGTCACACTCTTGGCCTAGGCTAGTCCCTTCACGTATTTTGCCTCGTGTAATAGTACTAACGGGTAATGATGGCCATTTACTTCGACTGAGTGTGTTCAACGTTTTATTGTAGGTGTTATACACTAACTCACGCTCTAGGTTTGGACTGTTTTGGTTAAGCGCATTAAAACCTATATTAAATATACGCTTATCCGTTTTTAGAAATGACTTTAGGCTAATGTTGGTTTTTTGATTGAATAGCTCAACATAAGTTTGTATTTCAGAAAAATCTAATATTGCTAGGGCAGTCATATTAAATTGATTAATAAGCTGTACTTTTTGACTACTGTTAGCCAAACATAGTGTTTGAATAAGTCGAGTCAGCTCTAAGTTTATACCTCGATAGGGGGATTGCCATTGAAGAGCACTCTTCCAATTAGGTTTGGTTTCGGTCAGTTTCGCTAATTTATTAGAAAAATTTGCGTACATGCCTGAATAAACAATGCCTTGTTCACCCTTTTTGATAAACCCAAAACACTCTGATTGATTACTCATTACGTCTCCCAAACTTAGCTAAAAATAAATGTCTTGTCGAATATGGCTTTTTTATTTCAGTGCAAAACTCGCTTGCACTCAGCTAAACCTGATTGAGTGTTTTTTTCGAGTAAGTTTAAATCAGCTAGAGAAATGGCAATTTGGGTAGATTTTAGTGAGACCGCTGCGGATCGTTTATACGCCTGATTGATTGCCCGTGTCAGTAAACGTTTTATATGCCGCAGGTTGGTATTTTGTAGCTTTGCAATGACTGCCTCGTTGAGCTTGTCAGAGAATATGTCTGACAACTCATGTTCAGCGACCAGTCCCCGATAAATATTCTGAACTACCCGAGAAAATTGTTCACCTTCCGGCAAAGCTATTTCATAGTTACTCAAACGAGATTGGATGTTTTCAGGCAATCGTGAAAATTTATTGGTTGTGGAAATAAAAATCACACCAGAAAGATCAATCTCCAAATCGTAAAACTGGTCTTTAAAATGTTTTGCCTGATGAGGCTCTAATATATTGAGTAATACTGGCAACAATGTGTGCTCAGATTCGGTACCTGTATACACAGAACACAGATCGTCTAACAATATAATCGGTTGGAAATTATTTGTTTGTTCAAGCATAATTTTTGCTAATCGCCCACAACAGGCATTTTTCCAATGTGGATTGCCCCCACAAAGTTCAAATTTAGCCACCATAGAACTAATCGTTAAATCAAAAAAATCGACACCTAATGTAGCTGCCAAGGCGCGCACAAAAGTGGTTTTACCCGCCCCAGGAGGGCCATCAAGATTAAGTGATTGCACTGACAACTTTTTTGATGAAATAGATAACAACGTAATTCTATCTGCTATATCTTCGATAGCATGATTAAAGTTTGGGAAATCAACACTCAAAGATGCAACTTTCTGAGCCATTTCTATGGTGCACACCAACGCATTTTTATATGCGCCTATATTCGACAAATTATCCTCATTATTTATGGATACACTGTGTTGCTCTTCTATAACTTTCTGCAATTTTTGCAGGTCAACAATGGCTATTTTAGATGGGTCAAACTTATCATTTTGATAATCTAATTGACCTTTATCTCGGACCGGTCCCAGCACTTTCAGATCTTTCCTAACCAAATCATAAACGTCTTCTTCAATATCTAAATCACAAAGCTCATTGAGTATTTCTGCAAAATCCTGATCAATCTCAGCCGGCACTGACTTATCATTTTTGGGCTGGTTATTATCCAACAGCGGATCGTTATTAATTTCGCGATGAAGATTAGTTTTCATAGTTTTTTTATTGCTCATAAAAATTCCTTAATAAGAAAAGTAATATCTATCTGCACATTAGAAACAGAGCCCATAAAGGCATTTAAGCCTTGTATGAGGCTAGTGAATAACCACAGGAAAAAACTAACCAGTTAAAGATACTGTAATTGTATCTATCACCTTGCGGGCTATTCGAGAATGGCAGCTATATTAACGAGGCAGCCGGAAATAATATTTCCGTCAATGGTAAAATAATAATGACGAGTTGATGCTAGTAATACCGTAAAACTCAGCGGGGTATTACAAAAGGCTGTTCGCAAAATAAACCTCACAAAAAATTTGACATCTCATCAATGATGTGATTTTCGCTTGACTTTTCAACTCAATTAGTGTAAGATGCTCGCCGTTGTCAACAGACACGTTATTTGACTAACTCATTTTTACTCACATGAAATAGCCCTTCGGGCGAAGAAATAAAACGGTAGCTATTTTGCTAATTAGTTTGGCTACTAACTTTCAATCCTAAAATAATTTTTCGTTTAATTGTTATCGATCATTCCACTACGTCGAGGGTTTTTTATGTGCTTAATTAGTCAATCTTTAGAGCTTGCTACTTTCATTTCTGCAACAACAATCAGTGATGCTATATCGGTAGCAGAGCTTAATGCAAAGCTACCTGAACATATTCGAGGTAAAGGAACTCCCGAAAGCCAAATGAGGAATATTAGGAATAAGCTTAAGCCTCTCATTGATGGAGGCCACATATGTCGTGTTGAGGGGGGGCGCGCTGCAAGGTTTTATAAGAAACCTCACCTAAATACTCTGGACCTAAAACGTCTGACGCAATTGAGTGCAAATGAGGATAGCAGAATCAATAAAACTTCATTAGAGCGCTTAAATGACTATGAGTTACAAGAGAGGCTGATTGGATTAGGTGCCGATGTCGTTGATCGTTTAGACAAAGGGCTAATGGAACGCGTCAGTATTATTAAAGATGCGATCCAGCATAAACGTAAGTTAGTTTTCTCTTATATTAAGGGAAGGCAAGGTACTAGTGAGCGCATTGTAGAGCCTGTAGGCATTATTAAAGATGGTAGACATACTGTCATGATCGCATTTAATAAACATGGTGAAAAAAGGGCTTACACCGTAATGAAGATGCTTGAGTTATTTAAAAAGCATGACGAAAAGCATTTTCGAGCTTTGTCTCAAAGTGACGCTATAGGTATTCTACAAAGTGGGATTGAAGAACACTTTCTTTGCAATCATGAAGAACACTCTCTTTGTGAACATAAAGAGCATATTGTTTTGGAGTTGTATTCTAAAGCGGTGGATATTTACCGCGAGGAAAGACCGCGTTTTTGTGAAGACTGGCAGTTTGAAAATACTGACTCTTCATTCCGTAAGGCTCGTGTATCCTTTAAACGCTGTTTGAGTGTTAAATTTATAGAAGATTTAATGTCTCTTGGGAATCATGTCAAAATCATAAGTTCTCCGCGTCTTGATCATGAAATCCATGAAAACCAACTCGATATAAATCGAGTTGGTTGATCGAACTGACTAATCCGTTAATTTTTCAGTTATTCCTTGCACAATATCCCTTAGTTTTAGCTTTTCTACCAAGTAATCTGGCATATCCTCACCACCTATTGCTGATACATAAATCGACGCAGCTAAGCTACAAGTAGAATCCGAATCTCCTGTGTGACAAGCACTCATAACCAATAATTGTTCGAATGTTTCGGCATGTAGAGCGCAGTATAAAGCTATTGCCAATGTCTCATCAGCACACCAGCCTTGTCCGTAAGCAGATACACATTTAACACCATCGTAATAGTCGTTACTAAGTAGCTCAATGACTTGTTCTATATGACTCTTTTGAATATCAAAACTACGAGACAAAATATTCGCCAGGTTACTCATCATTAACTTTCTGGTCATTGCCATGGAGTACATTAATGTGTTTTTGCTGGGACCTCGTTGCAAATTAAAAAAGAGCAGGCTTGCAATGGCTGCCGCTGTTAACTTCGCTATGGGATGTCCATGAGTGATTTGCGCCACTTTGAATCCTAAGTCAAAGCTTGCCAACGCTTTTTGATCACAACTTAAAGAACATGAACTAGAAGATTGAGCTGCATACACCATCGCTATCGGCAGGTTTTTAATGGTCACGCCAGAGCCTTTACTAAAGTTGTATGCACTCTGTGAAGGATATTCCATATCTATCAGTGCACTTATGCAAGTATCGCCTGGTTCAACTCGCTGGTTTAATTCAGGATAAGAAACTAATCCAGCTTCGGTATCAATTTTTTCACAAAATACGCTGACTTCATTCTGCGTGTATAGCCAGCGCTGATATGCGCGAGCCACTTCAAGGACTATCGTGTCGTTTATCAGTTGGTAATCATTAACGCTTTGTTTGTTAGTGTATTTAGAATAAATAATACCTTCTGCGGTAAATAGGTTTAATTGCGTGTCGTCGCTGCTTTTACCTAAAAATGTTAATTGTCCATCGGCATTTTTTAGGTGGAAGCCCGACTGTTTGATTTTTTTATCACTAAGAAACTCCATAGGTAATCCAAATGCATCACCCATTGCTGCCGCTAACATTGCACGCTCAAAATTCAAAAGCATAGGAGTCGAAACTTGTGAAATAGCTTTGTTGTTACTTTTTCTAGCTGTATTTTGCATAGTCAACTCATAAATGTGGTAGATATATTAAGGGTATTTACACGCAATTTTATTTGAAAATAAGATTGCCGAAATTGGGCTTAGCCCCATTGTTCTGTTGTGAAGAGCAGTTCATCAGGTTGCGCAAAGCCTCTTCTAAATAATTATCAATGTTAGAAAAATCATCGACAGGTAAACTAAGAACACCTATATAAGGCAGCATCCAAGTAGGCTCGAACTCTCGCTTGATAGAAAACTCGTTAAATAGGTAGGCGATTAATTGTTGTGAAAAGCTCTTAGGAGATTGTTGATTGATTTTTTGCGGCAATACTAAATATCGTTGAATGTCTTTGGAGCCAATTTCGTTGGCCGGGTTACCTCTATTAATGTTAGATAATAGCATATTTAGGTCTATCTCAATTTGAGAAGCATTTGAAGAATATCCGAAGATAAATATCCACACTTCTTCGTGATCATTAGGATTGCTAAACATTTTTATTTGATGATTATTACACTCTAGTTTAGCGATACTTTGGATGGTTGTTTCTGCATCATGCTCTAACCTATTTTTAGCTCTAATGAACACCACACAATCTTCACCATAAAGGCTATTTGGCCAAGGGGATTTACGAGCTAGTTTAATTTCGCCCAAATACTGCCTTACTAACACCTCTAAAATCACTTGGTCATCAAATTCATCTATCCGCGCCGAACCAACAACCAGCGTTTTGATAAACTCAATACGGTCACTAAAAGCAACCTTAATTGGTTTACAAGGCGAACTAATGTCTACCAAAAACGAATAGGATTTCGCACGTATAAGAATGTTGTGAATTCCTTGGTTTATTTCATGCTGCATATACACTCCAAGGCTAGATGAATAAAGTATTGATTGAATTAGCTGAATACAAAAACGTATTCTCACAATTCATTGCATGGAATATACAGCTCTAAGCAGAATAAAACTTTCCGTTAGCTAAAGCGCCTAAATCTCATAACTATTTTATTGATGGAAAGATCTATTCCGTCTGTGTCTGTATCTTTGCTGTCATCAACAACGAGCCAATGAGTTACAAATTTTTTAAAAGCAGCTTTATCGTTTACTAAATAGAGGATACTAAATGAGTAAATTATTATGTGGTGTTGTATTAACTTTTTCATTCGCATTGACCGGTTGTTTTGGTGACAGCCAAGATACTGATGGGGATGGAAAAATATCCGCAAGCGAAGCGTTTCCTGCGTATGCAGAAATGTTAAGAACTGATGGAGTGGGTAACTTCCATGATTTTGTTGCGCCTTCAACTGCTGATTTTATGAAGAGCCACATAGCTGATGAAACAAATACCTCAGACGGTTTTTCTGAAGGCAGCATTTTTGCTTTTAAAATGCTGCTTGGCAGCGAAAAGCTATTCTGCTCTAACTACACAATTCTAGAAGAGAAGGTTTATAACAATGTTGCAAGGCTTAGAGTCGAATTAATGCAAAAAGTCATGGAAGACCAAGAATGGGCTGATTATTGTAGTACCAGAGTTGGCTCAGTTCAGCGCCATACATTTCATTTGCAATATGATACGGAAACAAAAAAATGGGTTATACCCACTCACGATTGAACACCATATATTAAGCTGATGGGTCCGCTTGATAGAAAGCTCAGACATGGATGTCTAGCCAGGAGTAATTTACAAAAAGAAGCAATAAAACGCTTAAAGAAGAAAAACCGTGAAACAAACCTATATTCGGGTAGCCGGAGGTCTCTAACCTCCAGCCCCCACAACACTCTGCATGCGGCTCCGCACAGATTGTCAGTTGGCACAGGGTTATGGCATTACTCGACCCATGCCTGCCATTGATATTCCCAAATGGGTATCTAACTGGAAAGCCGATGATTCTTGGCAAATATGACGCATTAAGGCTGATATTTTTCTTAATTTAATGTTAACGGGATGTTGAAAACTTATTTGCTATCTAAAATATAAAATTTGGTTTCACATCAAGAGTGAAGTTGCACTTGATGACAACACACTGTTTGAACACGGTAGAATAAAAATCATAGACTTCTCATTCACTCACTTAGAGATGCTTAATGTCGGTGACAACGTCCTATGGCTGAAAAGAGCGATAAGCAGTCTTTCGAGCTTGATGAGTTTAACGCCCACTTCAGCCGCAGCTGCAAGTGATTGTTATACCTATATTTGCTTAAGATCATTACGCATTTGCTCTCGTAGCTCTTTCGCCTTGCTTTTGGCTAGCTCACCAACTCTCATAAGCTCAGCTTGATTCTCCGCCGCCAAGTCTTGGTCATTCTCTATAGTTATTTTTACCAAGTCAGACATCATTTTTCCGGATATTGAAAAAAGCTGGTCGTATAAATCCTTGATTTCGTCAAGCAGAACAGCCACTTCGTCACTTGCAGTTAAGCGCAGACTGTTAGTCTCGGACTCAATAACTCCAAGCTCTTGAAACCCGTCTCGAGTTATTTTTGATATTTCCTCAGAAAATTTAATAGTTGCTGTTGTTGCTTCGGCTTCATCGTTACGATCACAGGCATGTAGATACGATGACATAAACTGGTTCATTATCGGAGTGAACACATTTTGATAATCAGTTTGATGCTTATTATGTATGGAATCGATATGTCTAAAATATGATTCGTATTGGGCTGCCTTCATTTCGAAGACTTTCTTTCTCCGCTCTAGATCAAGGTCAAATGATTGCTTAACTGCAATAAGCTCTCGTTCGTGACGTTTCTTATTAAAATATAGAAAAGCCAACCAGAGAGCGTTTATAAGCCCAAATGCCCACGCGGCATATTCAGGCTTCTCTGAAATTATTTTGAATAATTCTTCCATTCTCGAATTTCTACTTTAGGTATAACGCAAAGCACAGAGGCGCGCGGCCTTTTGCGCATCTTGCCCCGTAGGGACGGACTGCTGCGTATTGTTATGCATTTTTTGCCGCCCAGTACTCTGCTTCTAACCAAGAACAGAGTGCCTCTACATTAGAAATTGCCTCAATAATTTTCTCATGAGAGGGAGAAATAGTAGGTGGAAATAACCATGACTGTTCTTCCTGTTCAGAAGCTAGCGCCAACTCGGAATCCTGAACAAAATATGGATTTGGATGTTTATTTAAATCACTTTTCGAATAAGATACGTTGACTGTAGTAAGTTCCTCAGGATGTTGAATACGATTTCTGACCAAGGGGATCTGCTCAACTATATCCAAATTAGCCGGGCAAGCCGACATATCTAAATCTATTTCTTTGAAGATTTCACGATATCCATTGAACCAACCTTTCTTTTTGAAGTTCAACTCAAAAGTCATGCCGTGATACTTATCTAAACGATCAACCCATGCTTTTAGATACAGCTGAAGTGACGATGCAAGCATTGACAAAGCATGATGCCCGCAGGTTTCCAAGCCAGATTTTGCATCTATCCATTCGGATAAAAAAGGTGGCTCGCCATCTTCACTGTATGACGGGACATAAGGTTCTACCTCATTCTCAATATCATCCATAGTTTTAGCGAATGGTGCTATAGCAGCCTCGTAAAAATAACGGATGAATTTTATTCGATCCTTAAGAAAAAACTCAATGTCCATATTCACTACCTATATGCCTAACTCCCTAATAATGGGCAAAAAATTGTTGGCTAAAATGTTGAGGAACG
>TARA_R110001583_G_scaffold190000_1_pt1 | contig 9985 bp, 8 predicted proteins | sample TARA_R110001583 | Tara Oceans TARA_R110001583 (sample SAMEA4398432) | marine metagenome | biome: Polar Biome; feature: [MES] marine water layer (ENVO:01000295) within the mesopelagic zone...; material: water (ENVO:00002006), including particulate matter (ENVO:01000060) such as...... | reverse complement strand
AGCAGCATGACTTAACTTACTGTCCACATTTTTGTTGCAACTCCATCTAAGCAAATGAAAGACTATCCCTCCTCCCTCACTTAAACCAATTAAACAACTTATAACCAGACACGAGACAAAAGGGCTGAGAATTGCTGTGAACGACAAAGGGCGAAGCGAAAAAAGTATGACAGGGTTGCTTTAGCAACTTTAGGTAACAAATGCCTATTGGCTGTGAAACCTCTAAAGATAAAAAGTAAAAAGGATGAGGTTTAAAAACAGTGGAACTGACAATAGGATTTTGGAAACCCCTAGCGAACTTTTTGCCGCAGCCCAAGAAGTGAACGCCATATTTCCAATTGTTAGAATTCATATCGTTCTTCAAATTTCCTTTAGATTTCAGTTATACATTTATATGGGATTAATTAATTAATTAATTAATTAATAATATAAACAATGAAATTACTGACTGAATAGATGGCAATCAAAGATGTAAATATTGATTTATCTAATTTATTTGTTGTGAATAAGAATCTATATATCACCCCTAAATCTTACCATGTGACATAAATATGATTAATTAATATCGGCATATACAAGAGAGCTGAATCAAAAAAATAACTATCTTGACATAATAAACACCCTCACTACAAATACTATGACTAAAGAAGACCTAACGATTATTGCTCCAATTTTCAATGAGGAAGATAATATGAAACGGCTGGAGACAGAATTAACAAACTACCTTAAGATTGCTTTAATTCCTACCAAAGTCTTATTTGTAAATGATGGCTCTACAGATAAGGGACAAGAGCTAATTGAAAGAATGTGTCATGAAAACAAGAGCTTTTCATTTTTATCATTCTCAAAAAACAAAGGTCTTAGTGCTGCAATCAAAGCAGGCATCGATTATTGTGAGACAAAATATGTGGGTTATATTGACTCTGATCTACAAACAAGCCCAGAAGATTTCAACTTATTATTGGAACATAGAAATGAATATGCTCTTGTTACAGGAATGAGGCAGAATAGAAAAGATAGCTTCGTAAAAAAACTAAGTTCTAAAATAGCAAATGGTTTCCGACGCTTTATGACCAAAGATGGTATGGAGGATACGGGTTGTCCTCTAAAAATAATAGAAACAAATGCAGCAAAACAAATTCCATTCTTTAAAGGGATGCATCGATTTTTACCTGCACTAATTCTATTGCAAAATAAAGAAGTTAAGCAGATCCCGGTTAGGCATTTCCCACGAATTGCAGGTGAGGCTAAATACCATCTTTTTAATAGATTGAGTGGCCCATTTTTAGATTGTTTTGCTTATCGGTGGATGAAGAGTAGATATATTGATTATGAAATCTCAAAACGTGGATAATGGATAACATACTTATTTACGGAATAGGTTTTTTAGCTCAAGGCTTATTTGCAGCTCGTCTAATTGTTCAGTGGATCAAATCGGAAAATGCAAAGAAATCTCTTTCACCAACTATATTTTGGCAACTAAGCATAGTTGCCTCTTGGTTGTTATTCTTATATGGTTTATTAAGAAATGACTTCGCAATTATCTTGGGGCAGGTTATTACTTACTTTATTTACATTCGAAATTTACAATTAAAAGGGAACTGGAAAAAACTCCCTCTTTTGAGTCGAGTTTTTTGTCTACTAAGTCCAATCATTGCTTTTACTTATATGGCAATCAATTTCGAAAGCAAAATTCATCTTCTGTTCTACAATCAAGACATTCCATTTTGGCTTTTATTATGGGGAAGCTTTGGTCAGTTAATTTTCACATTTCGTTTTGTTTACCAATGGATTTATTCTGAAAGAGAGGGAGAATCGATACTTCCTTTAGGCTTTTGGGTGATTAGTTTGACAGGGGCTATTATGATTTTATCGTATGCAGTTTATCGAAAAGATCCCGTACTGCTCATGGGGCAAGGTCTTGGCACAATCATCTACATCCGAAATATTATTCTAATTAAAAAAAGTGATTCATTATCGAACAGCAAATAATCCTAAACTAGATTTTATGGAGCACAACAAATTCCTACATTTTATAATCCTAAGTTTAGTTTGCCTATTTGCCTTTTTTATTAATGGTGATTCACTATTTGTAAATATCATGGAGGCACGTAATTTTATTACTTCCCGTGATATGATCGAACATGGCAACTGGCTGATCCCAACAATGAATGGAGAACTTCGTCTGGCAAAGCCACCTTTCCCAACATGGATTACAGCACTATTTGGTTCAATGTTTGGGATTGACAATATTAGGATGCTCCGATTTCCAGCAGGAATAATGAGTAGTTTATTGGTTTTATTCGGGTACTTACTTTCTTATGAATTACACAAAAACCGCAAGTTAGCTTTCCTAGTTGGTTTTGTTCTGGCGACATCTTTCTATATATTTTTTATGGGAAGAACTGGCACCTGGGATATTTACTGCCACAGTTTTATGCTAGGTGCAATTTGGCTTCTAGTAAAAGGCTGGAAAGGAAAAGGTAAACAATGGGGCATTATTTTATGTGCTGGCGTGATGCTAGGTTTATCATTCTTAAGTAAAGGTCCAGTTGCATTTTACAGTGTACTACTCCCATTTTTAATCACATATATTTTTCTATTTGGTCGTAAATCTATTATTAACAAATGGCAACCACTACTTGTAGGTCTATTCATTTTTTTAATAATCAGTTTTTGGTGGCCAGCCTATATTTATTTTATGCATCCTGAGGAATTGGCTGCTGTTACTAAACTTGAAGCTGGTTCTTGGATGAATAGACATGTAAGACCATTCTGGTATTATTGGAATTTCCCAATACAATCTGGAATCTGGACTCTGTTTATCACGACCTGTTTAATTTTCCCTTATGGGCTTAAACGCTTTGATGAACAAAAAGGCTATCGATTAGCTCTTTTTTGGACACTAGGTTCTGTTATATTGCTTTCACTATTGCCCGAAAAGAAAGACCGATACTTGTTACCAGCATTACTAAGTTCATCATTTTTAGTTTCATACTATCTTAATTATTTGTCAATCGTGTTTAAAGAAAACAAAGATGACAAATGGGACAAGCTCTTATTTAATATGAATGTCTTGTTGATAGCTTCTGTAACTTTTGCTATCCCCTTCGCCTTATTCCATTTTTTCTATCAACCCGGACATCTTTCAACAGGTCAATTCTTTTTGATTAGCTTTTTGGTTGAAGCCACATGTTTCTTGTTGATTTGGGCATGGAGAAAGAAAAATATTCTAAGGGCATTAATTGGTATTGCCTTATTGACCGCCACTTTTCAAAGTTTAATATTCCCTCATGTTGGGAAGATTTTTGGTAGTAATCCTGATTTTAGAAACATCCGAAAAGTACGTGAAATGACTTCGATTAATACACTGAATTATTATAGTATTGGTGAAGGTGGGTTTCGTATTGAACTGGTATGGGAAGTTGGGAAAGACGTGACTCCCTGGAATTTTGAACAAAGGCCTGAGATACCCGAGAACAATGCTATTGCAGTATTCTCAAGTCAGTTACCAACAGAAATTCTAAGTAAAGAAATATTAGAAAAAATAGATATTGAAGTTTTAGATTTCTATGACTATAACCGATCTCGAAATGGAAAACCAAGATTTAAAAAGTATGTCTCAATAATAATGCCTAAGAAATGAAATTTCATTTTTTATAATTAATCAAAATCTGATCTTAAAAAATCTCGAAGATATGAAGTCAATTATGGTTACAGGGTGTGCAGGATTTATTGGATCTCACGTGAGTGAGAAACTCTTAAGTGAAGGGTACAAAGTGGTAGGTATAGATAACTTTGATCCCTTCTATCCTAGAAAGGTGAAAGAAAAAAACATGATGAATTTCCTGCATCATCCTCATTTCACATTTTATGAAATTGACTTGCGAGATGCTTCTGCATTGAATCAAATTGAGAAAAACGTTGAAATCATAATTCATTTAGCAGGAAAGGCAGGAGTTCGCCCTTCTATTGAGGATCCTCAAAGTTATATAGAGAACAATATTATTGCTAGCAATAATATTCTAGAATATATGCGAAGTAAGCATATCAAGAAAATGGCATTTGCATCATCATCATCGATATATGGTAATGCTAAAAAGGTTCCTTTCCAAGAGAAAGATAAATTCGACAACCCAATTTCTCCCTATGCCTTTTCAAAAAAGAGTTGTGAACTACAAAATTTCACCTATCACCATCTATATGATTTAGACATCATCAATTTGAGATTTTTCACTGTTTATGGACCAAGACAACGACCTGATTTGGCCATTCACAAATTTTTGAGTTTAATAAGAAAAGGAGAAGTTATCCCTGTGTATGGCGATGGCACTTCAGCTCGAGATTATACTTATATAGATGATACAGTATCTGGCATTCTAAAAGCGATGAAGTATCTAGAGTTTCATAAATCTGTTTACGAGACAGTTAATCTAGGGAACAGTTTTCCCATATTACTTGGAGATCTTATTGCCACAATTGGGCAAATAGCTAAAGCTGAAGTTTTGATTAAAAGAATGCCTAATCAAGCAGGAGATGTCAGTCAGACTTACGCAGATATCAGTTATGCAAAGAAATTACTTGGCTATCAACCTAAAATTAAATTTAGAGAAGGTATCGAAAAGTTTGTTTCATGGTATGACAATCAGTAGAGAAGAGAAAAAACTGGAAAACAAAATGGCTGTAATATTTCTATTACAGCCATTTAGATTTCAGCTTCTATTATTCCGAATATTTATATCCTCCATTTTTAAACAAATAACTTGCAGCTTGGTAGTAAGTTATTGATTCCTGCAAATCTTGTTGTATTAAAGGTGATTCAATCTGTCCATCAGGAGTTATACGATAAGATTCAACTAATTTTGTTGGCTTCTGTACTGTCAAGTTTTCATTCTTTAGTAAGCCAATTTTCTGGTAAGTTCCAATTAAAGCTCTATTGGGATTCTCATTAATTATATCTTTCCCAAAGAATTTAGAGGTGTAATTCATATTCAATAGGCCCAAAACTGTTGGTGCAAAATCGATTTGAGATGCTAAGGAACTTACATCTTTAGCAGGGAAGATTTTAGGTGCATATATAATTAAAGGAATATGATACTTATTAATTGGTAATGATGTTTTTCCAGCGCTAGAAGCACAGTGATCAGCAACAATTATAAAAATTGTATTATCAAACCATTCATAAGTCTTAGCCTTTTTTAAAAACTGACCAATAGCATAGTCCGTATATTTTACAGCTCCTTTTCTACCTGTATGAGATGGAATATCAATTTTCCCACTAGGATAAGTGTATGGACGATGGTTAGAAGTTGTCATGATAAAATTTGAAAAAGCTTTACCTTGCTTATACATTTCTTGAGATGTGTACAAAGCTTTGTCCAGCAAATCCTCATCACAAACTCCCCATGCGTTTTCAAAACTTATTTCTTCATCTTTGAAATCGGCGCGATCGATAATTTGATAACCATTGTTTCCGAAAAAATAATTCATATTATCAAAATACCCATGTCCCGCATAAATAAAATGATTTTCATAACCTTTCGATTTTAAAACTGCACCAAGAGAAAACATATTTTCATTATGTGGTCGTTTTACAATTGAATAACCAGGAGTTGGTGGAAGTGATAAGACAAGAGCTTCCATACCACGAACAGTTCTTGTTCCAGTGGCATAAAAATTTGAAAATAACAATGAGTTGTCAATAAGAGTATCCAAGTTCGGCGTTATGTTTTCTGTTTGACCGAATTTAGTTAGAAAAGAAGCACTTAAGCTCTCAACAGTAATAATCATGATGTTATGGTGCTTTTCAATCTGACCGTTATTTGATATTTTACGTGAAATATCATAAGGATTTTCATTACTAAATTTACTATCCTCAGTGCTCAACAAATTTCTTATATTCTCAAAAACTTCTTCATCATTTAAAGTTTTATAGAAAGTATTATAATCTAATTCATTATTTAAAAAAGCCGAAAAGATCTGATAAATACCATCATGAGCCAATTCATTCGCGTAGGAATTACTCTTAATCTCAGCAGTGGAATCCGTAATGAAAAAATAAGAAAAAAGAGGAATTGCTAGTAATACTATTACAAGCTTGCTTCTTAAAACAAAATTAGATGTTGATTGCAGACAAATATCAAAATATCGTCTTACAGCAAGACCTATAAAAGCAGAGAAAAACAACATTCCTGTTATAACAAGTGGCATTGGATATGACTCTTTGATATTACCGATTACCTCATGTGTGTATACCAAATAATCAACGGCAATAAAATTATAACGCACATTGAATTCGTTCCAAAAAAACCATTCACCAATTGCAGAGAATACGAGGATTCCTATGGAAATTATAAAAAAGGCATAGGCAATCCATTTATGAATTGAGTGATTAAAAACCTTATCGGGAATAACTAATAAGTAGATAGCAAAAGGAATGATAAAATATGAAATGGCTACTAAATCGTAGAAAATGCCATACATATATATACCAAAAAACGAAAAGAAAGTCAGTTCTAATTCCTCAAAACTATAAATTAATAATACTGTCCTTATTAAAAATGAAATGCATAAAAAGACAAATGCAAATAGAATGATACCACCAAACCTATTATTAAAGATTTTCTTCATTATTTTAGTTTCCCTATTTAGTTGTTACTATAGATTCATAAACAAATCTAAAACTATGAATGAAATCTGAAGAGAATCTGAAGTAACAGGAAGAAACCAATATTAGAATAAGTAATGGTCTGATTAATACTATGTTTAAATTTCAATTTTATTTAAACACAACTGTAAGTTTGTGTGTATCCGCGCTAAATGTGTAATTTATTTTCCAATCGTGTACTTCACAGATCTTCTTAACAATGGAAAGCCCAAGCCCTGTTGAATCATTAGTTTGAGAACGTTTCGTAAAACGATTAAAAAGCATTTCAGGTTCCACACCAGGATCATTTCCCGAATTTTGAATTGTGAATGAGCTTGAAGTTAGCTCAACACGTATTGGTTGAATATTGGTACTGTGTTTTATAGCATTGCTTACTAAATTCGAATAAAGGATATCAATCAGAACCTTATTACCTAACAAGGCAACATCAGAATTAATTTTTGAAGTCAATACTTTGTTATTAAACTCAGCAAAGTCCGAATAAAACAGCAATTGATCGCTTACCGCCTGAGAACAATTAATTTTTTCATTTAATAAAAACTGATCGTTATCAATTTTAGCTAACAATAGTAAATTTTGATTTAATTTAGAAAGTTTAGTGATGGCTTTACTTATGGATGCAATGATATTCGCTTGATTGCTGCTTACGTCGTTTCCCTGAATCAATATTTCTATTTTAGACTGAATAACAGCTAATGGTGTTTGCATTTCATGTGATGCATTTTCCGTAAATTCTTTCAACGAATTATAATCTTTTTTTATTTGGTCAGTTAAAGAATAGATTACTTCATTAAGTTCTCTGAATTCCTGAATATCTGATTTTTTCAGAGAAATAGACATCTCCTTCTTAATTGAATATTTTTTTAAAACATTTAGATTAATGTTGAATGCTGACCATATTTTTTTTGAAATAAATAGATTTAAAAAGTTAAGACCAATCATCATCAATAGAAAAACTTGTAATATAGACAGTCCTATAGCTACCATATAATCAGAGGATTCAATAATAGAATGTCTGACAGATATTTTATAGTTTGTTGCATTTATGTTTTTAACCAGTATTAGTTCTCTATATGGCTCTAACTCATTCTGAATAGAATCAAAAATCATTACATTTCGAGATGTTCGATAATCAGTAGGGATAGTATCATTTTTTGATATTTCCAGTATCGGTTTTATGTTGGAAACTTCTTTTCCTGAATCTAATTGTTGTATAACCTGTTCAGAAAAGGTCGTCAACATCTCATCCACCTCATCTTCAACAATATAATTCAAAATAAAAAATAGAATAATACTTGTGACTATAAACACCACAATCGAAAAGTAAAGATAGTATAGGTTTGTTTTTTTTAATAGTTTCATCGATCAGTATATTTATATCCTATTCCATAAATCGTTTGAAGATAATCTTGACCAGACTTGTCTTTTATTTTCTTCCTTAAATTACGGATATGGGTATACAAAAAGTCAAAATTGTTCGCCATTTCCATATGATCCCCCCATAAATGTTCGGCAATAGCTTGCTTGGTAAGAACTCTATTTTTATTTATCAAGAGGTAGAGTAATAAGTCGTACTCTTTCCTAGTTAAGGTTATTTTAGACCCCTTAACTTTTACTTCTTGTGACCTTAAATCTATTTCAATTTCGTTGAATATTACAAACTTATTCCCCTTATATATCTTTCGACGAATGATGGCATTTATTCTAGAGTTCAATTCAGCCAAATGAAAAGGTTTTGTAATATAATCATCGGCTCCTAGATCTAAACCGTTTAGTTTGTCATCTAAGGAATTTTTAGCTGAAATAATTAAAACTCCAGCTTCTAATCCTTCCTTTTTAATTAGTTTTAGGACATCTAACCCATTCCCATCGGGGAGTGTTATATCCAAAAGAATAACATCATAACAGAAACCTGAGATCTTGTTTATTGCACTTCTAAAGTCAGAGGCAACTTCACAGTGCATATCCTCATTTTCCAAATACGTTTTAATGGATTCCAACAAATCCAACTCATCTTCAACAATTAGTATCTTCATCTTAAATTACGATCTTTTAGTAATCACAATATCAAAAGTATAGAAACAACTTTAGGTTAGCATTTTAAAATACAACTTAATTTATGATCTTACTAAACAAAAGAATAAGAGTCGATATTGTATTGGTGTAAGTTAAAAAATTACACACAAATAAATTCACTAGATATTCTGTGATTAGACAAGAAATTCTATTTCATAATAATTTCCCCATTTTCAGAAAAAACTAATTCCTGCTCTTTTCTTCCTTTTTCAATTATAAGTTCGTAATTATTACCACCAGGTGTAATTGAAACTTCAGCTACTTTAACTTCATAATCATTAAATTTCGATTGTAAGATACTATGAATGATATTAGGTACTTCATCCATATCAACTTCATATTCTGTCTCCATCCACTCCCCCTCTGATGAAAAGTTTGCAGAATATTTAATTCCTTCTATCTCAAACTCGGCTTCCCATTCAGTTGCATTTTCTTTATCCCATTTAAGATTATCTGTTGCAGGAAACTTATGTGCAAAAGAACTTAATACGATTTCTGAAGGTTGCTTTTTAGAACAAGAAGTTAGGCTTACAAACATGATTACTAATCCCAATACATAAATTACGTTTTTCATCTTTTTGACTTTGTTTATTAAAATGTAATTGAACAATTTAATCCAAATTGCTTAGTGTTATAAAAAGGTGCTATTAATACTGTTTGCTTTTTATTCTTTTTTCTAACAAGTATTTTTTCGTGAATTAGATAAGATAATTTGGTACTTAATATTCCAATACCAGCACCAGCCATGATATCTGTCACCCAATGTTTACTGTTAACAACTCTAACAATACCAACAGCACTTGCAATGGTATACCCAGCAATTCCATACCAGATCGTAACATGTTTATATTCCTGCCAAAGAAATTCGGCATTTGCAAAAGCCATAGCTGTATGTCCTGAAGGGAACGATGTAGAGCCTGTGCGATCTGGTCGTTCTACTTTTGTCGAATATTTTAATGCAGTAACAACTCCACCCATAATAAACAAAGAGGTGCCTTGTATTAATAATTGATTAGGAAAATTATGTCTTCCCTTTATTCCTAACAGATTATTGGCATAAACAATTCCAGCTGGTGCATATTGCAAATAATCATCAATGGTGACATGTCTGTCAACATGTTCAGTCACTTCTTCCTGAACTTCTGAATTAAAAATCTTTAGACCATCACTTTCGAAACCAATGAGCCCCACTGCTAATAATCCTAAGGGGATAATCGTATTCTTCACATTTAGTTTATACTC
>TARA_R110001583_G_scaffold111675_4_pt1 | contig 9989 bp, 4 predicted proteins | sample TARA_R110001583 | Tara Oceans TARA_R110001583 (sample SAMEA4398432) | marine metagenome | biome: Polar Biome; feature: [MES] marine water layer (ENVO:01000295) within the mesopelagic zone...; material: water (ENVO:00002006), including particulate matter (ENVO:01000060) such as...... | reverse complement strand
GGAATAAATTTAGCAGGTTCAACTAGTATAGCGAGACATATGCAGGGTGTATGGGGTGGTGGTATTTTTACTAAAACTCCAAGTGTCGTAAATTCAAGTAGTGATACTCCAATACCTATAGAATCTTGGACAAATGGTGACGATGTGGGATTTCAACTTCCTTGTAATTGGGTGGAATTTGAAGGTAACTATGGTGGATCGGATGGTATGACTGGGTTAGAAGATGCTCCAGGACCTGAAATAGAAAATTCGTGGCAGGGATATCAAGAAGAATTTAGTGATCAGCATTACAATCAATGGAATCCAGAATATACCGGTGAAAACTCAGAAAACGCTGAAATCGCTGAGTTTTTAAGTAACTTAACTACCGCTGGTAGTCAATTTGTATTCTCTGGCGATACTTCTAATGAAGTGTACACAATACTGGCTTGTAAAAAGATTCGTTTATATAACCATACATCATGGAGGATGAGGTGGGTATGGGATGGGAGTGACTACGTAAAAATGGGTAATAGCGTTGAAGAAGCTGCTAGCGACTGGGCAGATTCATGGTCTACTAACTACGGACAAGGTGAGGACGAAAACGATCCTGCTACAGAAGCTGGTAAAGCAAAAATCTTAAAAGACAAAATAGTAGATTTTGGTTCAAGATCTAATAGGCGAGTATGCTACATAATAAAACTAGACAAAAACCCTGACGAACAGACATATAACATAGCTTCTCAAGCTAGCACAGTTGATATGTCTACTACAACCCAGATACAGTTTATAGACTCTAACGCTCCGGCGCTAAGTGAAGATCTTTTTAGTTACCCGGCTATATGGGAAACAGAACCACAACAGATCCCAGAACTAAATATATACTACGAAGCTAGCGAAAATATACCTACTAAAATACAAGATAACGACAGAGAGATATTTGCTCCAGCAGGATGCAAAGTAGAGATAATAGGTATGCCTAACTCAAATGACGCAGACGGAAATATCCAACTTGACAACGAAACCGGTGAACCAATTGTTGGTTTTTTATCACCTGTTGAAATATCACAAGATATTCATTTGTTATCTTGGGACGACGAATATGAAGGTAGACAATTCACATTATACCCAGGCCTACCAGCAAATGACGCGTATGGTAATTTAGCTAATTACCACGGCGCAAAGCTTAAGTTTACTAGAGAAGATGGTAGCTATGTTATAGGCTCGTTAGATATGCAAGATTTTGACTGGTCGGCGGTTGAAGGTGTAGACGATATAAGTATACAGGGAAATGAAGTTTCTACTAGACACACATTTTTAATCGACATAGATATGAATCCCGCTGAGGACACGGGTTTAAGTTGGTACAATTGCTTCACTTTTGGTGATGGTATTGAATCAAATAGGATTAGAGACGGTTTTAATGAAATGCAAATCACAAATGGGGCAAGAGCCTCTGCAACATTAGAGGAACCGTATTCTGAAGAGATCCGTAAATCTGGATTAATATATTCTGGGATATATAACTCTGATTCTGGTGTTAATAATTTAAACCAGTTTATTGCAGCTGAAAAAATTACAAAAGATCTAAATCCAACATATGGTAGTATACAAAAGTTATTTACTAGAAACACAGATTTAATTGCTTTATGTGAGGATAGAGTATTAAAAATACTAGCTAATAAAGACGCATTATTTAACGCCGACGGTAATCCTCAATTAGTCGCGTCAGGAAATGTATTAGGTCAAGCGGTACCGTTCTCGGGTGATTACGGTATATCACAACACCCCGAGTCATTCGCTTTTGAATCATATAGAGCGTATTTTGCAGATAAGCAAAGAGGTGCTATTCTCAGGTTGTCTATGGATGGTTTAACACCTATATCTGACGCAGGTATGCGTGATTGGTTTAGGGATAATCTTGTAGAAGAAAGTAATCTATTAGGAACTTACGATAGCTATAGCAAGCAGTACAATATAACTATAAAGCCTAAACCGTTTGAAAATATTATTGAAAATTCAGCTATAGCTGGTGGTATAGAAGGAGGGGATGTCATAGATGATAATCCAAATATAATATCAAACTACGCATTTAACGATAGTATACTTTATGAACCTTCAGCGACCTTAGCTACTTTATGGGCGCCTATTAACGAGGAGTATAATAGTTTTCCAATATATAATAGAAGCATTGATTCAATAACAGAAATTAGGCACCACCACCCTATTAGTCAAGGTAGTATTGTGGCAAGTGTTGATCCACAAGCTAGTTGGATTGCCGTAGATCCTACGTTCACTTCCTACACCCAAGGAGGTAGCTATATGTTTAACAACGTCTTTGGGGGTGATGATCCAAACTCCATCACTAATCCTGAAGACTTTTTTCACCCTAGTGTAGGGGCAGGAAATACTAGTGGTGGTCAGCGTAAAGCTAGCGCGTGGAGATATATAAACGGAGAGACATACGAAGGCGGCAATTGGTATGCTGAGGAACCAGAAATAACGCATGGTTCAGAGCACATATATAATCTTTTAGTTCAAGATGAGGGTATTAGATTTGTTGGATTATTATCTGATAAAGAATATTCTTTTGTTTGGCCGTATTGGACAGGGCAAAATGACGCTATAGTTTCCGCTGATGTTGATGACTGGGTGAATAATCCACATAACGTAGTTACTAATAATAATGGGTATGTTTCTGATTATAGTTCAGCACAAAGTAATACTGTGTTTAACGGTGAAGAAATATTTATAGCTTTTCGCGCGGGTTCGTTTGATGCAACTGGACCAATCGCAGGTGATGCGAATGGAGAGTATGTTAATGAGAATGGCGAGACTGTTGTAGGTAATCATGCTCGTGTGGTGATTGAGTTGTTCGATGGAGACGTGCCGATTCAAAATAGTCAACTGCATTATCCACTTGACGAAAACGGGGATCTTAATCTTTTTGAAAACACCGGTGATGGACCTTACGCTAGTTTTCACGAGCCTCAAGCGAGTTTTACTCCTGCAACTGGAGCTGCGTATATGGGTCCTCAAGCAACCGCGTCTGTTTTATTTCCTTCTAATCAACTAGATGGTGGACCATGGACTGGCAAGGCGTGGTTCAAGTTTACGATACCAGACGAAGACGGCAACCCAACAAATACTGAAGGCGTGGCTGTTCAGGATCTTAAGGTTAAATTTAGCATAGTAACGGATGGGATAGAATCACCAAATCACGTTACACTACAGAACATGCAGTTAGGAAAAACATTCCGCCTAACTACTCCAGAAGATCCAGGAGGTCCTGAAATAGATCTCATTGACCCGATTCCTTTTGAGTACGTGGAAGGATGGGCAGAAGTAACGCATTTACCACCAGACTACTGGGCAAATATAAATAATTCTGATTTAAACCATGGTAATAAAGATTTATATGGGCTAGAAAATCCCTCAGAAGTTGTTAATGGATATCTGCTTCCTAATCCTCAAGAAGGAGATAACGCTATATTATACAACCCAGGCGCAGATGGAGAGGAATATCCTTCGGAGTTTGAGGGCGAAGGGTTTACACTACAAACAGAGAATGTCGACGGATCCGTTCAGATGCTTGATTTTCTTGGTGATGGTGCAGAAATTAAACACGCTTTTCAAAATGACTTTTTATTTGAAGATAACAAATGGTATTTAGTTGATGTAAAAGTTTTAAGTGAAGAATTTGCACCCAATATATCTATCTCGGGTGCTGGTGAAGGAAATAGTGATTTGGAGTTATTTCCCGCAAGTATTGAGAACCTTGGTGGTTCTTATGGACCTTCGCAACCTGGCGTAACACATCGAGGCATTTTCAAAGTTACTGCAAGCTCACCTTTATTGGGTCAAACCCAATTAGGAATTAAAACCGCACTTACTGGAGTCCCTGTAGTAATCGATTCTGTTGTTATGTTTGATATTACTGATTACGGCGAGAGTGGTTTTGCCAGCGACTGGTACACGCTCCCAAGTAACTATACTGTTGAAAATATACTTCAAACGCCTAGCGTTTATATTCAGCAAAATGGATTGACTTGGAATACAACTGTAAGTGAAAATAAAGAAGTTATACAGCAATTTAACTCATCTAATCAACCAACGGAAACTGCCGATGGATGGGGACTTGAATTTACTTTACTTCCCGAAAGTGGAATGGGTGATACAGCACAATCAAGCGGTACATTAACGGGTTATGTTGCCGGTCCAGAAGATATTGAAGGCAACTTTAGCGGTTTTGGATTTGAATTACCTGTAAATACGTTGATCAGTAGTGCCGCGTTTAAATTAATAGGTAACTTTAACTCAGACTCTCCTGTTGAATTATTGATTCAAGTTTTAGTTGGAGAACCTGGAAGTGGTGACGAATATTATGAATGGCAACCTTATGTAGGAGATCACGCCGCTGGATATCTTTATGAGCAAAGTAATAGAATACAATTTGCACCAGGCGAGGGCGGTTTTATAGGTTCAATATATTCTGTAAAACTTACAGACGCTACAAATTACCTTACGCCAAGCTCTATACCTTCATGGGTTATATCTGGATTTAATCCAGAAGAACAGGAGTATATAACCTGGAACGACGAGCCTGATGGTCAAATAGAATTTAATGAGGCGCCTGATACCGCTTTAGTATCTCAATTTATAGGTAATTTACAAACTGGAGATTCTTATATTTTAGCGTATGACTACGAGATAACTGAAGGCGAAATATGCGGATACTATTATAACCAGAACGGCGGTGGGTTTACGTTTACTATTCCTCCAAACAGCGTGGGGCAGCAAGTCGTTACAATAATCCCTAACGCTATTGACGACGCAGATGGAACACCCTTCTCTGAAACACTAGTTATATACTCTTGTGGTGACAAGTTAACCGCTACAATAGATGACATAACGTTAACTAGACAATCTTTTCAATTCCACCCTCAAACCGTTAGTTTTAATGAAGACGTCAGAGGATGGGTTAGCTTTAAGTCATTTATACCAGAAAATGGAGTGAGTTTGTCTAATCAATATTTCACTATGGATAAGGGTGGATTGTGGAAGCATAACTCAGGGACACTCAGAAATTCATTCTACGGTGTATTAAGGCCATCTACTATAACAACCATACTAAATACACAGCCTTCTTCAATAAAAAACTTTAATACCATTAGTTACGAGGGTTCTCAAGCAGCGATCCAGCCTTATCAAACCCAAATGGCTCAAGATGCTGACGGCAATGATATTACTTTATCAACGATGTCGACATATAATGCTATTACAATAGCTCAGCGAGGGTGGTTATGTGAGGATATAACTACTGATATGCAACGGGGCTTTATTGGTGAGTTTATTGAAAAAGAAAATAAGTGGTTTAACTATATAAGAGGATTAAAATCACAAGTAGATACGTCAGATTTTAATTTCCAAGGTCTAGGTATTGCGACAGCAGTAGATTACCCTAATAGCGATGACAACGAAGCTGATCAACCACCTGTACTAACTTAATATGGAAAAAAAGAACATTACATCTCTCAATATATCTTTGTCTAGTTTGTCAAAAAATGGAGAAAGTAGAAGGTTTACTATATCTGGTAGCTATGGCGCATCGTTTATGCTTCAAGTATCTAACGGATCAGGGGAGTTTTACAATTTTAACACAAAACTTTTTGCCGCCGGGTTTACTACTAATAGTAATTTAAATAAAGTAATAACCAGTGGACAATACGCTGATACAATAGTTTTCCCAAGTAACGCCTTGGGAGATACCTACAATATTCTTTTGTTAGCTGATCCATCGACTTCTACCACTGTTTTAAATGGTGCTAATGTTATTAGTAGATCTATTACGCAATTAGCAAATACCACTTTAACACTTGCTTTGTTAACTGCTAATACAAGTAAGTACTCAGCATCACCTCCAGCCTCTAATATAACATCAGCAGGAATACCAATACCCTCAAAGCCAATTCCTGTTGCTACAGATTGGTCAGTAGTTACATCCGCGTCAGACGGTCACGCATATGGATTAAGATTAACTAGACAACCGCAAGAATCTGATTGGGTATTTAGAAATACTCAAACTGTAGATGGTGCAGTAGGCTCAACTACCCAAGATATAGTCTTAGATAGTATTGCTAATCTAGTTGTAGGTACGGCAGTAACGGGTGTTAGTGGTGGATCGTTAAGTGGCAAACCTAAAATAATAGAAATAAGACCGGCAGAAAAGACTATAATATTATCTAGTAGACAGATATTTGCCGATGGCATAACCTTGACTTTTGATGCAGTAGGTCCTGCTTTGATTAAAAAAGCCACAGGCGCTTCAATAAACTTTACTGAAGGCTCAGCCAAAAGCAAAAAATTAACTAAAACCGTTAGAGCTGCTGGTTCAAACACGGTAATAGCTTTGAATAATACTAAAGGTGTATCTGGAGGATCAAAGGTCACCGTTGAAGGCCTTAACTATACAACCGCGGCCATTAACAGAATACAGTCTGTTGTTGAAGATCCAGACGGAAGTGGTGAAGATGGGACAATGACCGTACAGATTTCGCAAACAACCGCTATGAAGGTTGGCACGGTACTTAATTTTAAAGGATCTACTGATCAAGTAGATATAAGTGGAGTAATAAGTATAAAAGCTTACCCGTCAAGTGATACAACTATTAGCTTGCTTTTAGATAACTTTATAATACCAGGAACAATATCATGATAATAACATTAGCCCCACCAGGTATAAATAACGCATCTTTGCAAGTTGGAGATATAGCCTACTATTCTACTACATCAAGTTTAGGCTCTCAGATGATGGGTGGTACACCTGTAGAACTAGGTGCAATTTTAGCTATAGGAAACAATTGGATTGAAGTGCAAAGTCAAGAGGGTATACCTAACAATGCTTTTATAATGTTCTTAAAAGACAGTGAGGCAAATAACACTAGTTTAAAGGGATATTACGCAGAAGTAAAAATGAGTCATTTAGGTGGAGAAAAAGCTGAATTATTCGCTTTAGGCTCCGAAGTAACTGAAAGTAGTAAATAACCACCAATAAATGTAACTATATTAGTGTAATACACTTAAATTTAATTATGGACCATAAAGTTATACTTAGAACGTTTAAAGAAGGCGATTATGAGATGTGCAGTGATTGGTGGAGATGGTGGTGGAAGGGCGCGATACCTGTAAGAAAAGACTTACTACCTCAGGATAATAGATGCTTTGTTATAGAGAGCAACGGTGTACCAGTTGCTGCTAGTTTTTTATACGTAGCCGGTAGAGAAAAAAGTCTAGGGTATTTAACTTGGACTGTATCTAATCCAGAATATAAAGAGTTAGATAGAAGACAAATGCTAGAGTTATTAATAACTAGTATAGAGAAAGAAGCAAAAGAGGTGTGGGGTATAAGATTTTTATTTACAGTGTGTGGGAATAAACACATGGAAAATATACATAGAAAACTAGATTGGTATATAGAGGACTCAAGTCCCGCGTACGAATGTTTTAAATACTTTTAAAATGGGCAAAAGACAACAAAGAGAAAATGAAGAGCTGATAACCTCGACTACAACTAACCAAACTCAGGAGATGAAAGAGTGGCAGGCTAAGCAGACCGAGGTGCTTGCTCAGCAAAAACAACAGTATAAAGAGTTTGAGTTTACAAATCCGTTTGAAGATCTAACGGTAAATCAAGAGTCCGCGAGGTTTCAAATGGAACAAGGTGCTCAACAGCGAGCTAATATCATGGCTGGGCTTCAAGGCGCCGCGGGATCGTCTGGTATAGCTGGTTTAGCACAGAGTCTAGCTGGTCAAGGCGCAATGCAAGCTAGACAAGTTTCAGCAGACATAGGGCAACAAGAAGCACAGAACGCTCAACTTGCGGCTCAAGGTTCTGCAGCTGTACAACAAGCAGAATTTGGAAGAGAATCTACGCTATATGCCGCGGAACTTGGCGAAATGGCCGGTGCAAGAGGCGGTGTGCAAGCGGCTTTTGGAAATGAAATGGCAGGTCTTGGATCTATATCACAGATGAACGCGGCGAGAACAGGTATGTGGGGAGATATAATAGGTGGAGTTGCTCAGGGTGTTGGTAGTTTTGCGTCGGGTGGTTTAAGCACGCTTCTTGAGCGTTAATAAAAATAAAATAAGATGGCAATAAATTTAAATCAAGGTGCAGATGCAACTATAGCGGCAGCGGCAGCAAAGGCTGGTGCAGCTGGAATCCCAGCCGATCTTAGTACTACGTTCCAAGGCATGGCTACTGGGTACCAGTTAGGTATGACTAAATTAGGTGCTGGACTTGCGAAAGCTGCTAAGGTAGCGGCTGAGCAAGGAGCTAAGTTAGTTAAAAAAGCTGTTGATAACGCTAAGTTACCTCCTGTGGAAGATCTTGAGATGATGAATGAAAACTTCTCTGGGACTTTGCTAGATGACGTAGCAAATCTTAAAGAGGAGAGAAAAGGCATGTTTAAGTTTTGGGATAAAAAAGATGACCCAGATACAGATGTGGATGAAGGTAGGATGTCCTGGAAGGAATACAAAAAGAGTAAAAAAATAATTCAAGACGAGGTTGCTTCGCATCAAGTAGGTATGCAGACTATTGTTACGGGTCTTACAGATGGTACTATAGATACTGGATCCTCTAATGCTTTTAACTTAGTTATGGCGGAGGCTATGATGGATGAGGATGGTGAAATAAAAGAAGGGCCCCATGCTGGCTCATATGCTAAGCATGTTAAACTTGATGACGGGAAGTACGCTTGGAAACTATTTGATAAAAATGGTAAAGAGATAAGTGGTATAAACAAAGAGAACAATAGTTTAGAATATCAAGATGGAAGCGATAGAATAACTGCTTTTGCAGCAGGACAAGCTGGTGATCTTGCCGATGCTGCTGAAGCCACCGAGCTTCTTAAGGGCGACGAGTATAAAGATTTCGATGCGACCATAACTAAGCCTGAGAATATCGTTGAGGGAGTATTTAATACTGAGGTCGAGGAAATGCAGAAAAAACTTAAAGCAGCTGGTTACGATCTTGGCAAAGAGGATGTTGATGGAAAATGGGGGACTGACACAAAGAAAGCGTGGACTGATTACTCTTCAAAAGTAGGTTTATATAATGATCTTGCGGCAAAAACTGAAGGATACACACCGGGGGTAAGTGTATTACCAGAGGGGTTTGAGGGTTTAAATGGAAAACAACAGTACGAAAAGCTTGTAGACATTGTCGGTAACAAACGGCACCCTGATTTCTCTCCGCACTTTCTGAGATCTCTCGCGGGTGAGGAGAGAGTAGATCAGGTGGCTGCGTTATTAAAGAAATACCCAAGCATGTCTCCCGAAGAAGCTACGTTCTTCGTAGCCACTAACGCCGGTGGGAAAACTATGGGTAGTGGAAAGACTGAGTGGGCTGACAGTGACAACCCTGATAGCCCACAGAACGCATTAATTAGAAGTTATTCTTTAGGATCTTTAACTAGCCAACTAGGCGTTGCTGCTCCTGAGCTTGAACCCAGAGAAAGTAGAACTGTTGCAAGTTCAGATTTAGCTAGTATGTTAGTCCCTATAGACAACGAAATAAAGGCCGCGTGGCAATCACATGAAATAGATGTTTTAACTTCAGCCGCGGAAGGTGGAGGACTTAGATCTAACGAGCTTAGAAATAATTTGATGGATTCATTAAAAACTTCAGATCAAACAGCTTTCATGATGGGTACTAGATTAGGGAATCATGACGAGTCTTACGCAGAGGCTTTAAGCATGCCCGGCGGTATAACAACAGATATGTGGCTTACTATTAATGACCTGTTTGGAACTGATATGGCGGATCTAGATACAAACGATACCCCAGGGCTTGATGCTGGAGATTTTGAAAATAATCTCAAAAACTTTAGCATACTAAAAGAAGCTATGCTTGATCCTGAAAATTACGATGCAAAGCAGATATTTGTAGATTGGTATGCGCAGGACATAGAGAAAAACCACGAGGCGATTTTAAACCAATGGCAGAC
>TARA_R110001583_G_scaffold144666_8_pt1 | contig 9992 bp, 12 predicted proteins | sample TARA_R110001583 | Tara Oceans TARA_R110001583 (sample SAMEA4398432) | marine metagenome | biome: Polar Biome; feature: [MES] marine water layer (ENVO:01000295) within the mesopelagic zone...; material: water (ENVO:00002006), including particulate matter (ENVO:01000060) such as...... | reverse complement strand
GAGTCATCGCAATCAAGGTAATGCTTTTTAAGCTCATGAAATCTACCTTGATTTTTCAGAGTCCAACTGCTGCAATTAAAGTGGTATCGTGCCATGAGTTCAAAGTGTCCTCCCCATACTTGGCAATGATTACACGAAAAGGTTTCGTATCCATTTCTCCAAAAGACACGAACGGGAGGTCTTGGTATTTTCCTTTCTTGGTCCTCTCCACAGAGAGGGCATGGTCCCCATCGGTTGTCCTTGCCCTTGTATGGGTTTGCACCCAGCTTGGTAAGGATTGTCCCCATGGTCATTTCATTTGCTTCGTCCCACCAGTTTTTAGCCATGTCATTTCCTTGTTTTTGTGGCAATTACAATACATTGTATTGCGCAACACTTAGAATAATGCTAAAATATTCGTACCGCAACTTTTTATTTCAAGGAGTCCCAAGTGTCACAAAAAAGAAAACCTGTAAGTTTCCGATTGAAGGAAATTACGATAAAAAAAATTAAAGATATGGCTGAGACAGAAAACACCAGTCAGGGTAGAATAATTGATAATATAGTGGATGACCACACAAAGGAGAACAAGGATGCCGGAAAAACTAAACAGTGATATTTTGGATGAAGTGATTTACCAATTAGGTATGGCCTTACGTGATAACCAAGGTGAGAATCCAGTTGCAAAAATTGAAGTGGATGGTATTGTTGGGATCTATAAAAACAACTACATCTCGATAAATTTTGCAGATCTTGGTCATCACAAGATCGGATTGCACATTCATTTTGTTGATCTACCCAAAAAGCATCAAGAATACTTACGTTCTTCATTGGCAATGTGGTTTATTAACGTGAATGAAGGGTATTTGGTCGAGCCAGAGGAGGTTATACAAGCATGATTGACTACTGGGGGGGCAGTCAATTTCCACCAAGAGATTGGCAATTTGAAGCATTACCTAAAATTATTGAGTGTTTAAAAAAAGGCCAACGACCAATCGTATCTGCAACCATGGGGGCGGGGAAGAGCGTATTGATTGCAGAGCTTTGTTGGGTTGCCATGCACAAAGTAAAACCCAATCAAAAAATCATCATTGCAGCACCAAGGCAACACTTGGTTGAGCAGTTGGCTGATACAGTTGGGAAGCGTGTAGGTGACGAAAACGTTGGTCTTTTTTACACTCATTGCAAACAGGTTGGACCGCCTGTGATTGTGACTTGTTTCGCGAGCATGAAAAACTTGTCATACAGATTGGATGATTCTCGGTGCGTGATGTTGATTGGGGATGAAGTTCACGGCACTGAATCAGATATGTTCAAAGAGTCTTTTCAGAGGATTGACCCATCTTGTGCTGTTGGTTTTACAGCTACACCATTTCGTAGTGAGGCAAAAAAGACTTTAACTTTGTGGGATTCAGTTGCATATCGATATACGGCTAAAGATGCATTGAAAGATGGCGTTATTGTTCCATGGAAGTTGGTTCATTGGGATGGTTCAAAGTTTCATAAAAAAGAAGTTGATGAAATATGTATTGATTTAATTATCAAACATGGAAAAGGAGCAGGCATTGTGAACGCTACATCCATCAAAGATGCAGAAGACTTTGCTGGATTATTAAGAAGCCGAGGTTTATTGGCTGAGTGTGTGCATTCAGGTCTCGACAGGCTGGAACAAAAACTTTGTATTGACCGACTTAGGCTTGGGTGTTTTGATATCTTGGTTCATGTCAACATGCTTTCAGAAGGGGTAGACTTCCCCTTTTTGCGATGGCTTTGTATGAGGAGACCTGTTGGTGCCAAGGTAAGATTTGTACAGGAAGTTGGGCGTGTTTTGCGCTCGCATCGAGGGAAAGATGAGGCAATCATCATGGACCCTTTTGATTTGTTCTCTAAACATGGACTTACCTACCCTGAACAGATCGGGCAACTTTTAGAGAAAGACCCAGACATTGAACTTCTTGCCAAACTGGATTTGGAAAATGATGAAGAGATTGTTGAAGAGTTCAAAAGTATGAGACCAGCAGTTGCCATCAATAACTGCGAAAGCTGGATCACAGGCATTATATCTACAATGCGTGTGCATGGCTTGGCAAAGCCACCAAATCCAGACTACGACAGGTTACGAACTGAACCACCAACCCAACGGCAAATGAAAACTTTAGGTCGGTTGAAGTGGTCAACAAGATACTTGCCAAAGAGTCATCGAGAAGATTTTAAAACATTTTTTGAAGGTGACCGTATTTTGCGACTGTCGCAAGGTGCAGTAAGCGACATGTTAGACATTTGTTTCAGTTTGGCAGCACTTAGTGGACCAATGAGAAAAGTCCACCGTCATTGGAGTTTTCCAGAGTCAGTGAAACTACCAGAAACAAAAATACCGATTCAAGGTTTGTTATTTATTTCAAATCGTTGATCAGCAATTATTTGATTAAGAATCTTCTGGGCATCATTCCATGGTCGAACAGCTTCATTTACTTTTTCATCAATCGATGAGTTTGCTGTGAAGATCAAAAAAAACAGTAACATTTAACACCCTGGGCAAGTTATTTCGTGTGATTTGCAAATAAGGCATCTTACCTCTTCGCCAGCTAATCTAAATTCATCAGAAAGTTTTTCAATATCTGCTTCCAGTATGGCATTTTTTTTTTCAAGTTGGTCGATTCTATATTGAAGTAGCGTCCATGTTGATGCGATTCCAGCAAAGCACACTAACAAAGAAACAACACCAGCTACAACTTTAATATCAAAATTCATAAATTATCCTTATCAAGTTTGCGAGCCATTTGGATAAGTTTTTTTTCTTGTAACCATTCATCAATTACGGTTTTAATCTTTTTTTGTTCTTCAATCGACTCTTTCACCAGTTTGGATAAGTTTGTTCTTAAGTTTTGTCTTTCTTCTTGGGCCTTTTCTAAATCAGCCTTGTAATCTTTAATTACTTGATCGTACCTGTTTCGCACATCAGTAATTCGATGTTCGTATTTTTCTTCTATTTTATCAGTTTGATCAAAGAAGGCTTGGGTAATATTTTTAATCTCAGCTTTCTGTTGTAGAAACTGGTAAATCATAAAAGATAGAAATACGCCAATAGATCCGTAGTCGGCTAAAAACTCAGGTGTTACATCCATTTTGCTGCTCCTTAACCCAACGCAACAACGGCCTTAACCAGTCATAATTGGGTTGGGATTTATCATCAGTGTACTCCCATTTGTAGCCTATTTCTATAACTGTAGTCATAGATATGGTTTTTCCTTGTTCCCAGAATGGACGTAAAGTTTTCCATGGAAGAACCCATCTTGTCTTGTCGCTCATTCTCAATAAAATACAGGAAATACCACCATTTCGTTCCCAATAGTCAAAATGCTTTGCTTGGTGTTTTTTAACGTTTTTTGTGGCCCAACCAGCAAGGTTCTTACAGTCTTTATCATCACCCAAAATGGACAATCCATTGGCAACACAAACCCAATCTGGTGGACCTTTACCTGTTCTGACTGCTAAAAATGAACCACGCTTTGAAGCCTGTCCTTTGCCAACTTTTAAAATTGGAGGATGCATTCTGCACCAAGCAATCATCCCATCTTGTCTCAGTCTTTCTCTGGAATTATTACAGACTCTTTCCCAAACAATGCCTCTACCACTCATCAGGAAGTTGTCAACATTGTGATGTATGCAGTCCATGTCACAGCGACAAAAGCTGCTGCTGTAGTGCTGGTGGTAAGGTTAGCTGTAATAGCAGTTCCCCATGCATTTTTTGGGTGGAATGTATACTCAATGTCTTCGCCAGCAGGGCATGGCAAGATTGTATCAGGGACAGTTGTTCCAAGCGTCACGCTTCCACTAGCAACATCATACAAACGTAGGTATACATCTGCTGTACCATTTGTGTTATCGATAATGATTTGATCAATGCTTCGGGCAGAGGTTTCAGCAGCAACTTTGTCTTGATCACCAGAAGTGTATGTAATTTCAATACGCTTAGAGCTTGCCTTGCTGCCAATATTCATTTGATTTAAAGTTGTTGCCATTTTAACTTCCCATAACTGTGCTTTTAACAGTCGTTGTCGGATCTGTTGTGCCTGCGGTCCCACCAGTTGTGCAGCAAGCTGTACTTAATGCTGTGTTGATTTTAATACCAGTTTTAGATGTAATCAATTGATTTATGCTGGGCCTGACACGAAAAACAGCGATTGGGTCTGTAGTGCCAACCGTAGGAGATTTGTCATCATAGATTTTGAAAAATTCGTTAGCTGGTGATCCAGTAACATTTTCTATGAAGATTGCATAGACACGCCCAGTCGTACCAGTAAGAACATCAGTATCAGCAGTGGCGTTGCAATCAGTCTGCCTAATAAGCGATGGAAAGTCACTTTGATTTTCATTGGTTGTCAATGCCATTTTTAATTCCTCCACTTTTTACAAGTGCTGCTTTTACAAGTGAGTCTACCATGCTTTGCCCACCGAGGTACAAAGAACTTATTAGTCCAGAAACCCAAACCATGCTTTCCAATACAGCAGCATCGGCTTTTGTATAAAGAGCCAACGCAATCACGCCCATCCAAATAAATGACATTGTTGCTGCGTAAATAAATTTCTTAGAAGCTGCTGGTGTTTTGATAATTTTTTCGATTTCCATTTTACATCTCATCTATAAGTTTTTGGAGGTCAAGCCCTCCGCAATCAATTTTATTTGCGCTGGCGTGGTAATGATGAACCACTCCCCGATATGATTTGTTCATGACTTCTTTTACTGGCCATGTTGAATCAGGCGTTTCTAATTTTAACCCGATGTCAGGGTGAGTCAAACATTTCAAGATTGCCTGCAACGCACGTAACTGTACATTATAAAACCCAAGATGTGTTCTTAGTTTTTTCCCACGAACAATACTGTTTTTGCAAAGAGGTCTGCTCCCAAAACCACGTTTTTCGTAGTATCCTTGGTACTTTGTATAGTAGGCATTGTTGATCTCACAGCCTACGGTTTGGTAGTTTAAACCTCCACAATGGAAGGTTACGTCATTAAGGTCGGCAGTCTGGTACACAATTCCCGATGCTGAAATAAGGAAGTGGCAGCTAAGCCCACGTCGATCCAGAATTTTTTGACAACTCTTCGATGACAAAGATGCATCCCAATGGGTGACAAACATCTTGATGTCTCTGGGTTCTTTTTTTCGCCAGCGTTTATAATTTTTTGCCTTTAGGCCACCTTCATCATCCCACAGTTTGACTTTATCCCACTCGATAGGGTAGTGTTTCCCATTAAAAACTAAATGGTTATGGGTTGTTCTTTCATCTTCTTCTGTATCATCGTTGTCTTCAAGTGCTTCTCTTGCAGTTATGATTCTACGGTAGGTCAATGGCCCAATGAGACCATCACAATCTAAACCCAAAGAATACTGGAACTGCTCGATTTTTAAGATTAAATCTTCATCGAAGTTTGTGGCATCAAACCAATCTGGAGACCAACCAAAGTCTTCAGCGGATTTGATGTTGTATTCTAATTTATCTTCAAGACTCATCATCGATGTACTCCTCATACCATTCAGGCTTGCCAAATAGACCATTGAGTCGTTTCATCAACTTTTGCATTTGGATTTTAACAACTTTTCCGGTTCTTTTGTTTCGGCTTAAGAACTCCCATTCATCTTCACGATTGTGAGGACTAATTTTTGTTACGTTCCCGCTTTCATCTTCAACATGCATCTCGTCAACGCCACTATCTTCCATACAATATATGAGGGCATGGCCACTGATGTGAGTTGGTGCTGAGATTGATTTCATGGCAATGTAGCTCTGATACCTCGCTGCTGGAGCAACATCCAATCCATAAGCTGGCGCACATTGGATTCCTACTCGATTATTCGTTCCATCTACAATGAACATGCTTGCTTGTCCGTTCGACTCTACACGAAAATCACAAGCAACTGATTCATCATTAATTACAACTTCTAATGGCTCACCAGCAGCAACATCTTGCCCACCAATACTGACCAAGTTTCTCATCGTTCCATTTGCAAGAACTTGCAAATCTATTGTTCCGCATTCTGCTGAATTTGTTACATCACTGGCTTTGGCTTTTATGTTAGCGTATTCGGTTGATGCATTGGTTGAGTCATCACCTTTAAATGTTAAAGTGCCTAAAAAATCATCATCAGCTTCACTGGCACCATTATCGCTTTCCAATATTATTTCTGGGCCATCAGTCCCAGCACCAGTAGTTTTCATGTGGAGAACAGGTTTGGCATTTGTTGTGCTGAAAATATTAAATGCATCACATGCATCGAACTGAACTGTTCCGCTGGTTGAATACAACGAGTAGTTAGTTACACCCTCGGTTGGTGCAGCACCCAAATACAGCGTAGCCGCTGTGGTCAGCAAACTGCCTGCTGATGTGAGCGTTGGGTCACCGATGTACATGCTTGCTGCTAAGTCTGTTGCAGCGTTCACAACCATCGATTCTGGCTGTATGTACACACCGTAAAACGTATTGTTTGCTGGGGTTGCATGATTTCTGCCATTCATGGTGCCAGCTACCTTTAGCTGTGCTCCGTTGTCGGCAGTGAAGGTTCTGTCGTAGTCGATAATCAGACCATAGTTTGCATCGACAGATGAGCCGTTACCGATGGCAGCATACCCTTCGATGTCTGCATAGCCAGTCACGGTCAGGTTTGTTAATGATTGTGCAGATGGCAGCGTACTGGTTCCAGTGCTTGTTAGTGTTCCAGCCACACTGAGGCTTCCAGGAATACTAAACGTTGTACCACTGGCCCCCATTGTTACTGTAAATCCACCAACAGTGTCCAGAATAGTATGATCACTTGCGGTCATGTCAATATCTGTCAACCCAGTTACTGCTGTGTCCATGTTAACGGTAATGTTTGTTCCATCGACACTTGAGTTTAGATTGGTCCCGCCTTTTACAACTATGGTGCCAACATCTGTAATGCTGGTTCCTGAGCCAGTGTCTGCCCCAGTCCTAATTACTCTAACCGTCCCTTTTCTATCGAATGCTCTGTCTGCCATTTTTAGCTCTCCAGTGCCGTGACTCTTGCGGTAAGAGCCTCGATTAAAGCCTGTTGTTCTTGGATGCACTTGGTCAAAACAGGGATCAGTGACGTATATGTAAGAAGTTTTAGGTTGTCAGGTAGATCATCATTCTCTCTTACGCCAGTGGTATAAATTAAATCTGGGAAAATAGACTCAACTTCCTGTGCAATAAAACCAATGTCGTGATTTGTTGTCTTGCTATTGTCATCATTAACGATTGGTCCAGCCCAGTCAAACTCCACAGCATTCAGAAGTTTGACTTTATCGATCATTGACGGGAGCGATGTAATATTATTTTTTAGACGCTGATCAGAAATTGAATTAACAGAACCACCAATTGTAGCAACATTACCACTGCTGTCAACCTCCAATGCTGTAATAACAGTTGCATCCCCTGGGGCAGCAGCAGTAACTATAATTGAAAATTGCCCTCTTGAGGTATCCGCTGTATTTCCACGAACAACAATTCTACCGTGATAATTTGTATCACCATCATAATCTAAGTGCATACCTTTAAAATCATTTGTACCGCCACCTAATTCAGTACCGTCTGCTAAACCTTGAATTAATAAAGAACCGTTTGGCAAAACTGCGTGTTGTCCTTGATTCAGTCGCAAGGCTTCAGTGGGTGTTGCGCTCCCATCTGGTGTTGTGAAAAAAGTCAACTTGCCTGGCATGTCATTGTTCGCGGGTGTACCGTAGTCGATGCCTCCAACTATTTTAGCTGCGATAACCAGTTCGTCTCCATCCGATCCTTGGAAAACAATCTCACCAATGTTGTCTGCGGCATTTACTGCTGTGGTCACATTTCCATCTGTCGCATGTCTTGATTTGGCAAACCTCAACTCTGAGCCAGCAGCATCGGCAGAGTTTTTGCCCAGAGCGATATTTCCATCTTGGATATTAAACATCTGGTCAGTCAGTTTGTTTGCTGTGTTCCCACCTACAAAAATCTTGTTATCTCCGCTGTTGATGTAGAAGAAATACGCAGCACTGGCAGCTTCAATTCTGAAATCACAATCTGTGCCATCCTCAAAAAATACAGCTTCGTTTTGCGTTGTCTCTTTGAGTTTGAGCATATTAACGTTACCAGCCAGCAGATTGATTTGATCCGCTGTGAACTGAATTTTTGTGTCCGTATCGCCAGTGTGGTACATAAACTCTGATGCGTAGATTGCCCCACCAGCGGTGATGTCACCATCGGCAGCCAGATCACCAGCAGATGACAAGGTCATTCGTTCTGTGATTGTTCCGTCATGACTAAGCCAGAATGCAAGTTTGGCATCTTGGCTTCCAGAAGTCGCTGTGAAGGATTCTTGTTTTTCGCATACAATTTTAGCAGCGTCAACCTCATTGCCACCAGTATCCTCCAGCGAAAACTGCATTGCAACTTTGCCGTTTGTGTCTCCGCTGTCTGATTGATTGTAAATTTTTAGAGCGGTAAACTCTGAGTCAATGTCACGCTTGATGGTCAACATGTTCAAATCGTCAAGAACCATTGCATCAGCAAGAGCATTTAGTGAACTACCTGCACCGGCAGCAGAGTTGGCAATTTGAAATTTAATATTACCAGATGCTCCCGTCCCTTTGCCCTGTCCTGCGGCAATGGTTACATCTCCACCAGCGATGTTGTTGGTGGTTCCGGCAGTTGTGCCACCACCTGAGATGGTGAGAGCTTTACCTGCTGCATTGTGAGCCGTAGCTGTAATGCCGAGTGTTGCATTCTGACCATTACCGTAGGTAATATCGCCACCAGACACTGTTGCGTCTCCAGTGATTGCCAGAGTTGATCCGTCAAACGAGAGGTTTGCCTCACCGTTGAGTGCTGAACCGCTGGAAAAAGTTGCAATCCGATTATCCGATCCGTTGGCCACACCAGTCACGGCAGATGCAGAGACGGCAGTTGCAATCCATTTCGCTCCATCCCACTGCAAAAAATCGTCGCTGGATGGAGAATCTTGTCCAATCTTTGTGACGTTCCCAGACCCATCAAATGTGATTGCTGCGGTCCCGCCAGCTTCTTTCAAAGAGCCACCATCATCTAAAACAATATCACCAGTCACGGTCACATCGGCAGCGAAGTTTACATTTTTGTCATCACTAATGGTTACTGCGGTTGCGTGTGAGTTGATTGATGAGCCGCTACCAGCGGCATTGGCCACTTGAAATACAATATCTCCACCAGCCCCACTTCCTTTACCAGCCCCACCCTGAATTGTTAGTGCTCCACCAGCAATGTTGTTTGTGGTCGCTGCTGTTGGTGATCCAGCAGAAATTGTAAGCGGCTTTCCTGCTACATTGTGAGCCGTTGCCCCAATCTGAACTGTAGCATCCTGCCCACTTCCAAAATGAAGGTCTCCTCCACCAATAGTTAGATCAGTATTAATTAAAACCGAACCACCAGTAGCCAAAACAATGTCGGCAGCAGCAGTCAATTTTACATCAGTATCTAATTGTAAAAAATCGTTTCCCCCACCAAGTTGGAGCTTTTTAGTTCCGTCCATTCTGATGTGCTGATATGCATTAATACGTTCAGAACCATTACTGGTTTTGAAATCCATGTAGGCGTTTCCAGCCTCAGTAATATTAAGAGCAGCCCCACGATTATCAGTTAGGTTTATGGCAATGTCATTGTTATCAGCCCCAATGCTGTCCAATGCAATTGAGCCAACATTCGTGATATTGTTGTCTCCCAGAGATACCGCACCAGCAAACGTTGCTGATTTATCGGCAGCTAACGTTAGGACAGTGTCATGATCATTCAGTGCTGAACCACTGCCTCCTGCTGGGCTAATATCAAAAGTAATGTTTCCACCAGCCCCCGACCCTTTTCCTTGACCTGACTGTAATGCTAAAGCACCACCAGCAATGTTGTTGGTAGTAGCAGCCGCTGGTTTTCCAGCAGTTAAAGACAAGTTTTTTCCGACTGCGTTGTGAGCGGTATCTGCAATCGTTACGGTAGCATTTTGCCC
>TARA_R110001583_G_scaffold72256_2_pt1 | contig 9996 bp, 7 predicted proteins | sample TARA_R110001583 | Tara Oceans TARA_R110001583 (sample SAMEA4398432) | marine metagenome | biome: Polar Biome; feature: [MES] marine water layer (ENVO:01000295) within the mesopelagic zone...; material: water (ENVO:00002006), including particulate matter (ENVO:01000060) such as...... | reverse complement strand
GGTATAAACACTGCGAGGGATCATTATTTGCTCTCCTTAAGGGCTATGTAACCTGCCTGACGTGCAACGCCACTAAGCAACAGACGTTCGATGTCTGTCGCTGTGCAGTTAACTTCATTCAGGATATTCTGAGTATGCTGGCCTTGTTCTGGACCAACGGAATCAGCTAAATATTTTTTATTGGAATATTTAATAGACGGTGCCGGACAGCGAATGGTCTGGCCCGTGGGGGTTGTTAATTCTTGCACCATTTCTCGTGCTAATAATTGCGGATGCTCAAACGCCGCTTGGGGAGTCAAAATTGGCGTTACGCAGCAATCCGCATCAGCGAACACGTCGCGCCAATGCGCTTGCGGCTCAGATGCAAAGACGGCCGCTACTTGCGCACGTAATTCCTCTGCTTTGTTCCCCATATCTAAATAACGCGCTTTCCACTCCGGTTTATTAAGTACGTCGCATACTTGAAACCAGAATTTTTCTTCCAATGCACCCACCGCCATGTATTGGTGATCAGCCGTGGCATAAATGGAATAACATGGGCGCGCACCGGTCAGCATGTCTTGGCCACGAGGCAAAGATTTGCCCATTAAATTCATGCTAGCCATTGTGATAACGTTGTGGGCAAACGTGCAGTCCGTCATCGATATATCTAGATAACTGCCTTCACCATGACGCAAGCTACCAACGACCCCCGCCATAATGGCCATCGCGGCACTGAGTGAGCCACCGGCTAAATCAGCAATTTGAAAATTACCTAAAACAGGGGCGCCATGCGCTTCACCGATTTGCTCTAAGACGCCGGCAGTTGCGCAGTAATTCATGTCGTGGCCGGCCTTTTCCGCCCAAGGGCCAGTCTGGCCATAACCGGAAATCGAACACACTACGAGCTTAGGATTAATTGCTTGCAGAACATCGTACGTAAGGCCAAGTCGAGCCATGACCCCGGGGCGAAAGCTTTCTAATAGAATGTCGGCTTTTTCAACCAGACGAAGGAGCAACGCATGGCCTTCGGCGTTACTAATATCCAAACTAATGGATTCTTTACCACGATTTAAAATATGGAATGCGGGGCTTACCATGCCTTTCGGCATACCCATAAAACGGGTGTAGTCACCCGCTTTGGTGTCTTCCACCTTAATCACTCGGGCACCCATATCGCGTAAGTGCATGGAGCACATAGGTCCGGGTAACAGGCGCGACAAATCGAGAACAGTCATCCCTTCTAAAGGTAAAGCCATAGTGCCTTCCTAATTCTTGTTATTTGCAGTCGAAGACGGCTCCGTGAGAGACACCAACTTAATGAGTTACCTTAACGTAACTCAAGTTACCCTAAGGAAAAATTGAGTACAAGGTGCAAATCATGCACGCCAATGACAGATTAGCACCGGCGCTGAACTTGAATAGAGTTAGAGACGAACGGAAAGATGTTAGGAGTTATCGGCCATAAAGGCTTGGAAAGAGGATTCTGGATCGAGATCGAGCTGACGAAGATCGTCTTGGGCAGACAACTCTACAGCTCTTAGCTCTTCAATGGTCGCTTCAAGATCACGACGCTGAGCTTCTAGCTCGCCCAAACGCTGACGACACTTCTGCATCATGCTTAATAGACGCTCAGGGTTGGTGCGATCCGCATCGTATAGATCAAGATACGCTTTGGTGGCTTCTAATGAGAAACCCAATCGCTTAGAACGTAAAACAATTTTTAGCCGCGCGCGCTGGCGATGATCATAAATCATGGCACGACCAACACGGCGTGAACGGATCAAGCCTTTGGATTCATAAAGGCGAATAGCCCTAGGGGTAATGCCAAATTCAGCGGCAAGCTGTGCGACGGTATAATAATCGTCGGTGCTATTGAGGTCGGTCATACCCATCTACACTGTCATAAAGGCGTCATCATATCACTAGCGACTCTATTACTCAGCACCTGATCGCGCAAAGGCGACACTCCCCTTACTCATTCCTGTTAATCCATCAATTCAACGCTGATGTGCCTTGTAATTCTGTCCTATAATGTGACCACTTCTTCTTATCTCATCTCCTTATCTTTATAGCAGCGTTGACCGTTACTGATCGACGCCTTCCGCGTCTAAGTTGATCACGACTTGTATGAAGAAAAAGCTGAATGAGCTCAACACAATTTAATAATCTTAAAGCATCAAAGGAGTTCGACTATGAACCTTCAAGATAAAGTCGTCGCAATTACTGGAGGAGGCCAAGGTCTTGGCCGTTCGATGGCCGTATATTTAGCCCATAAAGGAGCGCAAATTGCGATTATCGACCTTAGCCAAGAACACATGGATGAAACCAAGCGCCAAGTTGAAGCAGCTGGTAGCAAAGCTTGCACTTACTTGTGCAACGTTGCCAACGAAGAACAAGTTGAAGAAACCTTCGATGCGATTATCGGCCAGATGGGTGCATTGCACGGATTAGTCAATAACGCCGGTATTTTGCGTGATGGCTTGCTGGTTAAGGTAAAAGATGGCGAAATTACTAAAATGACATTGGCGCAATGGCAAGCGGTTATCGACGTTAACTTAACCGGTGTGTTTTTGTGTGGCCGCGAAGCAGCGATTCGCATGATCAAGCACGGTGAAGGTGGCTGTATTATTAATATTTCCAGCATTTCGCGTTCTGGAAATATGGGCCAAACCAACTATTCAGCCGCCAAAGCGGGTGTAGCCACCATGGCTGTGTCATGGGCAAAAGAACTGGCACGCTATGGCATTCGCGCGAATGCGATCGCACCGGGTTTTATTGCCACAGAGATGACTTCTAGCATGAAGCCAGAAGCACTCGAAAAAATGACCGCCGGTATTCCGTTAAAACGCATGGGGCAGCCAGACGATATTGCTAATGCGGTCGCCTTCCTACTCGAGAACGATTACATGTCGGGTCGCGTTGTTGAAGTCGACGGCGGCTTACGCCTGTAGTTTCCGCAGTCATTGGGTAGTATGAGAGGCCGACCTCGACTACCCAATGGATTCATGCGCGCATGCCCCCAGACCAATCACATACTTCGTTAACCGCCGAACAGCATTTGTATGCAGCGCTGGCGCTTATCCCCTATGGCACTGTTACCAGCTACGGACGTCTAGCAGCGATGGCAGGCTATCCAGGTCGAGCGCGTTGGGTAGGGAAAGTTCTGAGTCAGCTGCCGCCCAACAGCCAATTACCTTGGTATCGGGTAATCAACGCTCAAGGCAATATCTCCTTCCCTAGTGATAGCGATGCAGCCATACGGCAATGTACTCGACTTTTAGAAGAAGGGATCAAGGTTCGCAATGGCAAAAAAGTCTTGGCTAAGCTGATTTGAACTTCGTCGCTCAGGTTCATAATCGTCTGACGACAAGGCCTGTCAGATTCGGACACTGCCATAAGTGTCGCAATTGATTGGCACTTGTGCCATACAAGTCTTTACCTGCTTAAACGAGTAGCGTTGCTAGATCTCAATCACGCCACAACACTTAGAACGAAATTGCACGAGCGCTAAAAATCAATAAAAATTCTTTTAAAATCAATTATTTAACTAAAAAAATAGATGGGGAACATGTATTTATCACGAGTCAAAAATGTAACATATCACGCCAAAAAAAACCTTACATTAAGCCCCTATATTGCTTCTCTTACCACCAAAGCAGAAGCATCAGGTGACAAGGAGACACTGGATTTATATCAATCAATCACCCAACTTTGTCACGGTATCACCTGTTAACTCTTGTGGTTTTACGACACAGTAGCCGTAATGAGCGCAAACGCCTCTCACATTACAAAAACAACGTCGATACTAGGAAACCTTCCATGTCTAAAGAATATTTTGACGTACTTATTATTGGTGCTGGCTTGTCCGGTATCGGAACAGCGTGTCACTTAAAGAAAGAAGTAGCAGGTAAGACATTCGCTATCCTTGAAGGCCGCACCGCGATTGGTGGTACATGGGATTTGTTCCGTTACCCAGGCATTCGTTCAGATTCTGACATGTTCACTTTGGGCTACGAATTTAAGCCTTGGACACAGCGCAAAGGCATCGCCGACGGTGAAGACATTCGCAACTACATTCGCGAAGCCGCCACAGAATATAATATCGAGCCTCACATTCGTTACAGCCACAAAGTTAAAAGCGCTGCATGGTCGACCAAAGATGCGCAATGGACTGTAGACGTTGAGTTAAGCGAAACCGGCGAAACTAAACAGTACATTTGTAGCTTTTTTATCAGCTGCACCGGTTACTACAATTACGAGCAAGGTTTCACCCCAGACTTCGAAGGCCGCGACGACTACAAAGGTCAGGTACTTCATCCACAGTTCTGGCCTGAAAACCTGGACTACCAAGACAAGAAAGTTGTGGTAATCGGCTCTGGTGCGACAGCGGTAACACTCGTTCCTGCGATGACAGATAAAGCTCAAAAAGTAACTATGCTGCAGCGTTCACCGTCTTATGTATTGTCGGTGCCGCAAGAAGACATCATGGTTAATGGTCTACGTAAAATTTTGCCGGAATCATGGGTATATCGCATTATTCGCGGCCGTAACGTTTCAATCACTTTGGGCATCTATAAATTCTGTAAAGCCTTTCCAAGTACCGCGCGTAACCTTCTACAAGGCATGATCAAGCGTCAGTTACCTGCTGATTTTGATATGACTCACTTCACCCCAAAATACAATCCTTGGGATGAGCGTCTTTGCGCCGTGCCTAATGGCGATATGTTTAAAGCCATTAAACAAGGTAAAGCAGATGTGGTTACCGACCATATTGATCGCTTTACTGAAAAAGGCTTATTACTAAAATCAGGTAAAGAATTAGAAGCTGATATCATCGTTACCGCCACTGGCCTGCAAGTGCAAATGCTAGGGAATATGAAATTATCTATGGATGGCGAACCGCTCAGTATCGCGGATAAAATGAGCTTCCGTGGTGCTATGTTCGAAGATATTCCAAACTTCAGTATGGTATTCGGTTATACCAATGCTTCTTGGACGCTTAAAGCTGACTTAATCGCTAGCTGGGTTTGCGGTTTGATGAAGCACATGAATGACAAAGGTCTGCGCCAAGTAACGCCGCGTAACCATGATAGCAGCATGGAAAAAGTGTCATTTATTGAAATGCAGTCGGGTTACATTGCACGTATCCGTAATACGATTCCACGCCAAGGTACTAAGAAACCGTGGAAGCTTTATCAAAACTACATGCTCGACATGGCGTCTTTGAAATTAAGCAGCTTTGAAGAAGAGACATTGGAGTATTCGAATCCAATACAAACTTCAGAACCTAAAATGGCTTAACTGTGTAAACAGTTATCCATAAAAAAACGGCCCTCGCGGCCGTTTTTTTATGCATCTTATTTTTATATTTAACTTACTCTTTCATTCGACTTTAAACTGCATCACACGCTGTGTTAAAGCATCTGTGATCGCCTGCGTTTTACGTACAGCTTCCACCGTACCCTCAGCATTAATCGATGTTTGCTCTCCGTTATCACGGATTGCACCTAGGTTATGTTGTAAATCGTCTGACGCTCGTTTTTGCTGATTAGCGGTCACGACAATGGCACTGGTTTTACTTTGAATATCACCCATACTGAGCTGAATTTCCGCCAATGTGGTGCTCACTTGGGCTGAATTTTTAACCGTCGTATCCACCATATTACGGTTTACCTGCATGGTATCCACTGCACTCACAATATTTTTCTGCACATCGCTAATTAGGCCTTCAATTTCCCGCGCGGATCCTTGCGTACGGCTCGCTAAAGTACGGACTTCATCAGCTACCACGGCGAACCCTCGACCTTGCTCACCCGCTCTTGCCGCCTCAATCGCCGCATTCAACGCCAACAAATTGGTTTGCTCAGCAATGCCTTTAATGGTTTCTAAGATACTACTGATGCTCGATGAGTTTTCGGCTAAACGATTCACAGCTTCCATTGAGTTAGCCATCTCATCCGACAAGCGCCGCACCTCATCCATTACACGGGTAACGACTTGCCCTGCTTGATCTGATTTCTTTTGGCCTTCAAGCGCTGCTGTTTCGGCTTCAGCCGCCAAATTCGTCACCGCTGCCGCACCTTTAGCAACTTCGCTAATAATTACCGAAACTTGACTGGTTTGTTCCAACTGGTTAGCAACTGCCAACCGACTTCTGTTAGCGATTTCTTCCACTTGGTTAACATTAGAGCTAACCGACGATGATGAATCTCGCACAGCAGTTAAGGTTGCTCGAATATTTTGCACCATACCGTTGAAGGCATCACGCAACTGCCCCATTTCATCGCGACCGTGAAAACGAATTTCATGCGTTAAATCACCATGCGCGATATCACCCGCCGTTTTAGCAAAACGCCTAATGGTAAAGCGAATAGACATAAAGAAGGCAAGATACAAATAGACAATAATCGACAACGCCGTCAGTAAAACAAACACTAAAATAGTAATGCGTTTTTCTTGGGCTAAATAGCGCTTGTTCAACGTATTTTTAATCATTGGAAATACTAGGTCTTCGATATTAGTCAGAGCCGCTCTTTCATCTTTGTATTGCTTATGAAAATCTTGCCAGTTCATTTCTACCGACGCGGCAGCAATAATTTCTTCATCGAGTATTACTCGTATATCCTTTAACGCTGCTTTGGCGGCTTGCGCCGCATCTATGAGCTCTTGATTCTTAGTTGCTTCAGCCGACACAATAATTAAATCAGCATCTGGCCCTGCGGCTAATAATTTGTCGTAAACCGCATTCATCAAATCGTAAGTTGCTGACTGCAAATATTGTTCAACAAATGAAAACACACCACTCGCATGGCCTAAACCAACCGCACGCTCAACTTGAGGTAAATCGGCTAATAAAATTCCTGTTAAGCGCTGAATACCAATATCACTATCCAATGAAATACCAGCGGCTTGGCTGTACTGTTTAGCAATTAAATAGACTTCATCAATAACAATTTGAAAGTAATTGAACTGATCTAAGAAAGTAGGCTGGCGATATTCACCGGTCACACTGAAGCGCGGTAAAAACTTCGCGCGCCACTCTTCAAGCGAGGTTTGCAAATCCGCATCGTCAACGCTAGAAATTAATTCTGCAGTGTGCTTTGGAATACTTTCTAGCATAGAGTTCGCCGAACTCTTCAACTCGTCATCAAGCTGGAACCCTGTGACAGCGGCAAGATCGCGGGTTTCTTCTAAAAAGTGTGCAAAATCAAGCAAGCGCCGAACGTCATCAACACCATTCAGCTCTTGCTCGGTCTTTTTCAATGATTCAAAAGCGGCCAAAAATACTTGCCCACTGAGAACAACCAAAGGCACCATGAACAAAAAACTAATTAGTCCAAATTTGGCAGCGTAATTTAGCTGCCCCATAAACTTGATGCCTGGCCACATCAGCGATCTAAACATAGTGATCACACCCTTAATTCATATCTAAGACCAAACGAACATTACATAAGCAGGGTTCTCATATCTTCGAGATAACCAACCACACATTGGCCAAATCTAGCGGCCTCAGCCCCATCGACGACGCGATGATCATAGGAAAGAGACAATGGCAACATGAGTCTTGGTTGGAAGCTGGTTCCATCCCAAACCGGTTTGATTTCGGCCTTAGACAAACCCAATATCGCCACCTCGGGCGGGTTAACGATTGGCGTAAATGCCGTACCGCCAATACCACCAAGACTGGACAAACTAAAGCAACCACCCTGCATCTCTGTTAAGGGTAGCTTACCTAAACGGGCCAGCTCAGCTTTGTTACTCAGTTCTTGTGTGATTTCTGTAACCGTTTTGCCATTCACATTACGAATAACAGGAACTAGTAAGCCTTTAGGTGTATCTACCGCAACACCGATATGTATATATTGTTTTAAAATCAACGACTCACCGTCTTCAGCCAATGAGGAATTGAAGGTAGGAAATACCTCCAACGCCTTTGCAATGGCTTTCAACACAAAGGGGACAATGGAATAACGTACGCCCTGTTTGCTGGTTTCGTTTTGTGCCTTACGAAAAGCTTCGAGACTGGTAATGTCGGCTTGATCGAATTGCGTTACTTGAGGAACATTCAACGATGCTATCGTCATCGCTTTTGCCGTTGCGCGCTTAATACCGTTTAAAGGCTCTGTTGTTATAGGTCCGAATTTGGCGAAATCGACTTTAGGGACTGGTGGAATACCGGAACCACCGACGGTAGCCACACCACTCACACGCTCCTTAACAAAAGCTTGAATATCTTCCTTCAAAATTCGATGTTTTGGGCCCGTGCCTTTCAGCTTGCCTAAATCAACGCCAAATTCCCGAGCAAGTTTACGCACAGATGGTCCGGCATGAACCACCGCTGAAGTAGCATGCTCGTCCACAAGCTTCGTCGGCGCAGTGATTGACACAGAGGGATTCGTCGAAGCTTTTGTCTCGCTAGCCGCAGCGACAGGCACGGCTGTCGCAACGTCTTTCGCCGGTGTCGGCTCAGCCGTCGTCACCGTCATACGCAACATAGCATCGCCTTGACTGAGCTTATCGCCCAATTTCACCAACACTTCTTCGATATGGCCAGCAACGCCAGCAGGAATTTCCATGCTGGCTTTATCCGATTCAAGAACAACGACCGCTTGCTCATCGCTAATGTCATCACCCGCGCGTACCAGCATTTCGATGACTTCAACGCCTTCAGCACCACCTAAATCAGGCACAACAATGGTTTGAACCTCTGACGTTGAAGCTGCAGAAGCGCTGCTAGCGGCAACGATCGGCGCAGACTCAGTACTGCTACTTTGCACCTCAGCCGGTTCAGATGGCGCTACCTGATCCAATGGCGCAGCCTCGGCACTCGCGGCACCGGTATCTAGCTCAATAAAGACATCACCCTCGCTGACTTTATCGCCCAATGCGACGCTGATAGCCGTCACGGTTCCGGCAAATTCCGACGGAATTTCCATGCTGGCTTTATCGGTTTCCAATACGATCAGTGCTTGTTCTACATCAACCTGATCGCCTACTTTTACCAAAATCTCGATCACCTCGACCTGACTGGCACCACCTAGGTCTGGGATTTTTACTGTTGTCATAATGCTTTATCCTTAGCTATACAGCGGATCAGGTTTGCTCGCATCAATACCTAGCTCTGCTCGCCAAGTTTCGAGCTCTGCTAAATCCAGCTGTTGCAATCGACATAATTCATACCCCGCAGACCAAGCAACATGCTGCCAATTCACTTCAAAAAATTGACGTAAATTTTCGCGTGAATCACTGCGACCAAAGCCATCGGTTCCGAGGGTTTTATAAGTACGATTTACAGGAATAAATGGACGTATTTGTTCGGCATAAGACTTCATATGATCTGTCGCCGCGACAATGGGGCCAGCCGATGATTGCAATTGCCAAGTGACATACGCTTCACGACGGCGCTCGCCCCCAGATAGCATAGTTTCACGTTCACAATCTAAGCCATTACGGCGTAATTCATTAAATGACGTCACACTCCAAACATCGGCACTAATGCCTTTGTTGGCAAGCCAAACCGCGGCTTTTTCGACTTCGCGTAAAATTGCACCACTCCCCAAAAGTTGTACCTTTTTATCACTTTCAATGGATGCAGCCGTAAGACGATAAATACCGCGACGAATTCCTTCTTCTACTCCCTCAGGCATGGCGGGATGAACGTAGTTTTCATTCAAGCTGGTGATGTAATAGAAGACTTTTTCTTTCTTCTCGTACATACGCTTTAAGCCATCTTGAATAATCACGGCCAGCTCGTAGGCGTACGTAGGATCATACGAAATACAGTTGGGAATGGTAGAAGCCAAAATATGGCTGTGACCATCCTGATGCTGCAAACCTTCTCCGTTCAATGTCGTTCGACCTGACGTTGCACCAATTAAAAAGCCTTGGCACTGCATATCACCCGCAGCCCACGCAAGATCGCCGATGCGCTGGAAACCGAACATGGAGTAATAGATATAAAACGGGATCATAGCCAAACCATTGGTGCTGTAGGAGCTGGCGGCAGCCATCCAG
>TARA_R110001583_G_scaffold18944_4_pt1 | contig 10008 bp, 8 predicted proteins | sample TARA_R110001583 | Tara Oceans TARA_R110001583 (sample SAMEA4398432) | marine metagenome | biome: Polar Biome; feature: [MES] marine water layer (ENVO:01000295) within the mesopelagic zone...; material: water (ENVO:00002006), including particulate matter (ENVO:01000060) such as...... | reverse complement strand
TACCTTTTTAGAATCCATTCTAGATTTAATAGGAACTTTACATATTCCACAATTCCATGAAATAAGATCAGCATCTTTTTCTAATTCTTTAAGAGTAGTAAAGGTTTCTCTAAAAGGATTCCAAATAGCTTTATTAACATTCTTTTCATGGCCATTCATATCTTCTACTTTAAATATAACTTCAAAGGCTTGGGTATCAGAATCTAACCATTTCATATGACGGTTATTTAAAAGCAATTTTTGCTTCAAAGGCGGCAGGTTTTCTAGAAGAATACCATACCGCCTTTTATACCATCCAAAGTTTATTTTACGAACTTTATACATAGAGTTTTAATTTAACAGTTACAACATGTACAATCACATGATTTACCACAACCGCATTTAGTACATTCACATTTCATATTAATAATTATTTTTTAGCTTCTTTGATTTTTAATTCAAGATCAGCTATTGTTTTCTTAGTATCAGCTATATCATCTTCAATGTCTTCAATATCTATACCCATTCCACCATACTCGTCCTCGTCATCATCTTCATCACCTTGCTCTGCTGCACTAAGCTGAGTTTGTAATATACCTAATTCTTCCTTTTCATCTTCAAGTTGTTTCTTTAACTTTTCAACTGCTTCATCGCTGCCTCCCCCATCTAATTCATCGGCTTTAGCTTTAAGCTTCTTGTATAATGGATTTTTAGGATCACTTAATATTGAAGCAACTTTAACTTCACGGCCTGTTACTGGATTCTTTACCATCTTTGCCATGAATTCATCTTTAGACGCTTCATTTATATACTGTTCAAATAATTTTATATGTTTCATAGTTATATTGTTTTTCTTAATCTTGCAAATTTCTCAGATACAGATTCTGCTACATATTCAAAAGATTCTACGGATTCATTTAAATCTTTTTGTTGTTGTTGTAAATCTTTTATATTATCCTTTAATGTTTTAATTGCTTCTTCTCTAGACTTTTTAGCAGTTGCAAATGCAGCTACTGCTTTAGATGCAGCACCTTCTTCTTCAGTACCTTTAACAGAATTTAATTTTTCTACTGCCTTTGCTTTTTCAGCTTCTTCAGATTTGCCTTCAGCCTTAGCTCTTGTAATAGCTTTCATTGCATCTCCAATTTTATTACCTAATTCTTGTTTCTTTTCAGCTTTCTTTTTGTCAGCAGCTGATTCTTTAGTTTTAGGTTTTTCTTCAGTAGTTTTAGTTTTTGGTTTATCTTGTGGCATTTCCTGTACAGCAGGCTTAGTCTCTTCTTTTTTCGCAGCAGTAGATTCAAAATCTTTTATACCACCAGCTAATTTAGTTGCCTTTTTATTTAACTCTGTTTGTCTTACTTTTAATTGTTTAGCTTCTTCACCAGTTGCAGACTTAAGTATAGTTTTATTAGCGGCAACAGCAGCCTTTGTTTTTGCAAGAGATGAAACCTTTTTTAATATAGGTGATGTAGCTAAATCATCCATTCTATCACTCACCCCTTTAGCAGTATCTTTAAGAGCATCATTCTTTGCAGCATTAGCTTTTGTTAATACAGCATTTTTATCTGGATCCTTTATTGTTGATTTTTGTTTCTTTTTCTCAAAATTAACATCGTTAAGAGCAACTGCTACTTTAGCCTTTACAAGCTTTTTAGCATTATTCTTAATCTTTACGTATTTAATAGGACTTTTTAGTACATCCATTATTCCTTCACCAAGAAACTCTGAATATGTTTTTAACTTTGCCATTATATTATTTGATTTTTTTATATATTAGAGATGTAAGAACAAAAAAGCCACTCCGAAGAGTGGCTTTCTAATATAAAGTATTATATTATTGTTACTTATTAGATAAGTGAACAACCAGTGAACGTGAAGTTCATTGTGTAATACATTAATTCAGGATTGAATCCAGCGTCTACTAAAGCGAATCTAGATTTAACCGCGATTTTAGGAGCCATAGTTCCTTCTGCGATTGTTTCTACTGATTCAGCCATTAAGTAAGGCATAAATACTAGTCCAGGAGAATTACCATCACCTTTTCTTCCTACAGCAATTGTGTAGTCATTAAAAGCTCTGTTAGGATCTACATAGATTGTTACCCCAGCAATTGCACCGATTGGATATAAAGATCCACCAGCTTGGTTAACTGTATTAGATAACGGATATGCAATAAATCCAGCTACAGATTGAAGAGCAGTTGCCATTTCTCCACCTGTTACTGCAAACGTTGCAGGTCCTCTTCTTCCTCTAGTAGCAATTAAGTTACTTGCAGCAAGAATTTTAGTATAAACTCTACGTTGTAGTGTTCCTTGAGTATTTCCACCACCTAGTACGTTAGTCTGTACTGGGAATGGAGCTACAGTATTAACAATAGCGTTAGCAGTATTGTTAGGTCCTAAAGGAATTGCAGCACCAGCTACAGCTCCAGCAGCGTTAAACTGTTCTGATAAACTAGTACCATTTACAGCTTGCACTTGAGCAGCGTTAGTTACACCATTTCTGAAGATTCTGTCTAAGATGTATTTGTTGATAGATTGAGTTAACTCATTTACCAATACAGCTTCAACTTGAGCAACAGCATCAATTCCGAATTGCTTCAGATCTTGAACTTGTTCTCTAGTTACAGCAGCAGCAACTTGGAAAGTTTCAGCAGCTATAGACTTGTTGAATAAACTTAGTCCCATGATGTTATCAACAGTTGATTCACCTACACCTCTTTGGTAAGGATCTACACCGTTAATATTCTGGTTAGCAAATGCAGGCGATCCTGTAGCAGGGTCGTTTGCAGGTTGGAAAGCATTACCTGAGAAACCAGTAATATGGTCTTCTAAAGCTTTTACTAATCCTAATCCAGATACAGCAGCGATTGTTCCAATTTGTAACATCCCAGCAGCACCTAATACTACAGATGATCCAGCTCTTACAGCAGGAGCAGCAGCTCTTACAGCACCATATAAAGCTCCACCACCTACGATAGAATTGTATATAGTTGAACTAGCAGTTTCAGCACCTTGTGCATAAGTAAATCCACCGTTATATGATGGGAAACCTACTAACGCAGTACCTGCACCAGCAGGGTTAGCAATAATTGCAGAATTATTAGCTCTTACTCTGAATATTGGAAAACCATCTATTCTTGATAAACCTACAAAAGTTAATTCGTAGTTAGCAGCTTTTAAATCATTAGCAATTGGAGTAGTTGCAGCAGTTGATGAATTAGCTCCATCAGCATAAACTACATCATTCACAACAAACGTAGTAGCAGCACCACCATTTGCTACAAGATAAGTAGCAACGTTCATTTTGATTAATAATGGAGAAGCAGCAGTATCTAAAGCGCCGTTAACAGGAGCTCCTGATCCTCTACCTCCACCGTATACAAAGTCTAGGTAAGTTAAAACTCCCATTGGGCCTTGCATTGGTACTACAGGTACTAAGTCTAAACCTACAGTCTGAGCAGCTACTTGCATTGCAAGTGGTAGCAAAGAAAAAGGTCTGTCACCAGATCCAGCAGCTTGTGCTGGGAAAGCATTCATTGATCCAGGGTTTCCTGGCAATGTTACGTTCCCCATACTTTGAACATTCATGTTCGGGTTAAGGTGTACAGTATTGTAAACACTCTCATTAAGGTTATGGTAATGGCAGTACTTAGACATCCAAGATAACTTAGATTTTTCAGTAATTCCAGTACTTTCCTCAATAACAGGTCCCCAAGTCTTTTGAACCTCAGCCTCGTTGATTAATTGATTTGCGTACATTATTTAAAATTATTTTTCGCATTTTGTGGAATACTATTAATATTCCGTTTCTAATCGCCTGAGTCCTTTTCTTCTTGACTATTCGATTATATTGTTTAGATTAAATGATTATCTATTTAATCTGAATTTCATTTTTTGAATTAAATCTGCTGAATAGCTTTCATTTAATAATGGCTCAGTTTTTGCTTGAGCAGCCTCAGCAGCAGTTTTATTTTCGTTTAGTGTTTCTAAATTCATTTGAGTATCTCTAAGATCTCTTGTTTGCCAAAAGTTATTAATAGCATAAGGAGTACTTACAGCATGAAATTTAGATTCAGCAATTATTTGCTCTTTTCTGTTTTCAGAAAGATTATCCCATTTAGAACGGAATTTTTCTGGCATATCATCAATAAAGTTAATTTCCTTTCTTTCAGTTATAAAACATGAATCCCAAACATTTTCAGCTTGTACAGTTGACATAATAGAATTTCCATTCATTGATTCAACTATTAAGTTTCTTTTATCTTCAGCTAAAGAATCAAATTCATTCTTTTTAGATTCTGATAAGAAATTCATAAAGTGCATTTCAGAAACATTCTTAGTTTCTGCTTTAGAAATTAAGTTTGCTAATTTTTCACTAATTGCATCTTTATAAGATTTAGATTCTTCATGCATACACTTATCGCACATTTCTTTTATTGCGCCTTTGTCAGCATCAGGATACTTTTCGCATACTTGTTCGTATTTCATTCCTTCTCCCATACATTTAGAAACTTCTTCCATAGTTGGAGTATAGCCTTCTTTCATTTTACCATATTCATTAACTGTAGATTCATTAATTGCTTCACCTTTTACAGTGTTTGCATTTTCTGCAATATACTCAGAATATTTAATAGATTTAGTTAAACTTTCTCCAAGGTACTCAGAATAAGCAATGTTCTTATCAACAGTTTCAGCAACATATTCTGAATATTCAATTCCTTTTTCTAGTTTTTCTCCTAAGTAATTAGAATATTCAATTCCTTTGTCTGCTTGTTCAGCAACGTGCTCAGTATATTGAATAGACTTATCTAGTTCTTCACCTAAATAAGAAGAGTAATTTTTAATTTTATCTACATTCTCTGCTAAGTAGTCAGAGTATGAGATACTTTTATCAAGGTTCTCAGATAAGTATTCAGTATAATCAGTAACTTGATTTACCTTTTCTGCAATATGCTCAGTATATGTAACTAATTTTTGTATTAGTTCATCGCTGTTTGAATTGGCAGATTCCTTAACACTGTCTAATGTATTTTTAACATATTCAGTGTACTTATTGAAATCCTCAACGGTTACAAATTTGTCTGATGTATTTTCCATTGTTAGATCTGTTTTATTTGTTTTATTTATTTCTTCTTCAGTTTCTGCCATTTCATAAATGTATAAACCTTCTGTATCTCCGAAACCATAAGATTCGTTTACTTTTGATAATTCAGCATTTTCAAATCCAGGATCTGCAACTAAATCATACGTGAAGAATTTTTTAATTTTAACTTTTCCAGCTTCATCAACTGTTCCAGCTGCTCTACTTGAAATATGTAATGGAATACCATCTTCTATTAATGCCTGAGCTTCTTTACCTTTTGAAGTATTTAATAATCTTATTCTTCCTAGAACTTGTTTTTTCTCTTTATCATAATCTAAATCCTCGATAACATGAGAAACATTTGATAGACTAATATCAAAATCTTTTGGGTGGTCAAGTTCACCTAACAGTTTGTTAGTTTTAACCTTTTCCTTTAATTCATTAATATGAGGAAGTACTTCAGCTTCTTCATAAATTCTATTATTTTTATTCTTTACTCCAATCTCAGTAAATACACCTTCAAGGACAACAGAGCCATCGGCATCTTTTGTCATACTTAAATTAGACTTAGATCTTTCTAGAATTAAAAGTTTCTTATTTGACATCTTTCTAGTATTATTTGATTTATATATTATAACTCTTGATAGTTTTTAGATTCCAGCCAATGGGTCTTCATCCATTCCATCATCTTTCTTCTCTGGCTTAAAATCTTTAGGATTTGCACCTAACAAGATCTTTTCAATATCTTCTTCTTTATAACCCTCTGCTTCTAACTCAGTACGTTCTTTAGCTCGAGCATTGGCTTTAATATCATCACGTGTAAATCCACCATATCTCTTAATTAAGAATCCTAAATCAAAATATGGTATTTCTTCCATATCAGCAGTCATTGTACTTAATTGTGTTTTCATATTACCAATAAAATCAACACGTTTAGTTTGAAGTTCCATTTCTTTCATTTCTTCAAATACATTATCCTTCATGAAGTTTAATCCTAAACCTGCTTTAAATGCAATATCATTTTTTAATTCTGGATGATTAAGACACATTTGAAGATATACAGGCTTAACTAATATTTCTTGGAATATAGATCTTAACCTTGATATAAATCTACCAAACTTAATTTCGTCTCTTAGCATACCACTTGCTTCCATATCATAAGTATTACCACCTTCCCTATCAAATCTAGAGAATGGTATCTTAGAAGCTAATTGTAATTTATCAGAGAAATATTTTAAAGATTCAGTATCACCTAAATCAGGACCGTCTCCACCTATCGTTTGAATTTCTGGTGATTCACCATCTTTAGAAGGTAACCAATATTCTTTGTTAAACGGCATCATTGGTTTACCATTAGTTTGAATCTCACCACTTTCAAAGTTAAAGTCTACAACCTCACGATATGAATTCATTAATGTTGCTAGAGATTGCTTTGCTCTTGTTTTAGATTTACCACCAACTGGTATTGTAAATTGTGTTTTAAATGAAGCATTAGATACAGCCCAGATAATTCTACTGTGTTCCATTATTCTTAAAAGATTAAATGATCTTATTAATCTTTCAACATAAGATATTCTCATTGGTGAATTTACTGAAGAATATGAAATGTATATTATTTGAGAATCCCATAATGTTCTTTCCTTTGCACCTTCACCTTTATATTGAATCCAAACTTTTTTACCATCATCAGTATCAATACCTGGCATTAATGATATTGGATCTAATTCTTTAAAACCGATAATCTCCGTTTGTTTATCATTATAAACTATTTCAAATGCAAGATAACCGTCTATTAACCATTTTCTAAAATAATTCCACGGAGCAACCATATCATTAAATCCAAAGTAATTATAGATATTATTATATACATCATTAATTTCTTCTTCGATTGATTCTCCAATATGACCATTAAATTCTGCATAAGCCATATAATTAGATTCATCAAATACAATTGCTTCATCAGTTAATACATCTAAGATATCTTCTATTTCATCTTGTACTGCAAAAGTTCTAAGTTGGTCTCTTTTTCTAATATAATCTTGATCAAAGAATGCAATATTCTTTTTTAAGTTTGTATCAGTTAATGATAGTGCAGCAAATGCACCATACATATCATCACCATCTGAACCCATAGGATTAAATGAATAACCCATTTGGTTTTCAGTAAAACCTACTGCTCTTGAATTACGAATGATCATATCATCGTATGCCATTCCTAAATTAGAAAGATCTTTCAGAAGCCTTCTTACTGGATTTCCTGTACTTAAAGGACCTCTTCTATCTGTAAAACCTGCCATATTCTTATTTTTTATTATTTTATATATTCTTGTAGTATAATGATTGTGCTTGGTTTATGTTACCACCATAAAAATCACTTTCATTATTCACAGCCCCAACATACCAATCTTCATAACCTAGTACATAAGGATTCTTCATTTTCTTCATTATATACTGCCTTGTGCAGTAAGTTAAATTATATTTTTTACCAAAAGCTGCTTTTATAAATTCCCACTTAAATTCTGTTATTGGCTGTTGCGCATCAGGATTACCTAAAGCTTTACCTTTAGTTAATTGAGCTATTCTATTTTGTAATGATACAGTAAGGTCGGTTAAAAAAGGTATCCTAGCCTCATAAGGCATGTAATGTAAATTAATACCTAATTGATGTCCATCTATAGATTCGCCTAAACCTAATACTAATGGGTGTGAGTCATAAAAAGCTTCATCCTTAGTATAATAATAAAAACTATACATTTTACCAGGATTTAAAACTCCATCACTTTTAGCTCCTATTCTAGGTATATCTACTTGTGATTGTTTAGATGCACGATTTCTACCTTTACTTTCAGCAAGGTAAAGTTCTAAGTCTTCTGTGAATGATCCTATTAAAGCCATTAGAATAATTTTGAATCTTCAGTTAATAGCATTACTTTACAATTTCTTTCTTTTGCCATTTTATTTAGTGCATTAGTTTTACATAAATTTCTAACATATGATTCATATGCATATTTAAAATTCTTTAATGCTTTTGCCGTTTTTCTTTTCGGCTCCTTAGGTTTTTGTAATTGTGCCTTAGGTTTTATTTCTACTACATATTCTTGAGTCTCATCTCCTTTTTTCATTTTAAAGAAAAAATCAGGATAATACTTATGGAACTTATTATCTAATAAATTAAAATAAGGTATAGAGAAGGGTTCTGATATCCAGTAAATCACATCCATATTATGATCACACCAATAACAAAATTTTCTTTCCCAGCTACTTCTATATATGATTGGACCTTCTCCTCTATATTTTTGAGGGTATTTAGGTTTATAATAACCTTGTTTGAATCCAGACTTTGAAGTAGGTTTTACCTTTTTAATGCTCATAGGCAATTAACTATATTGTATAAATTCCTTCACTATCAGCGCTACCGTTAATTGATACAGTACCGTGATATTTCTTTGGATGTAATTTATTCCAACCTTTTGCAAATCCTCTTTTTGCTATTTCTGTAAAATAAGCAAATGCATTGGTACTTTTTTCTGGATTAAAATTTCTCCAATATCTATAAAGATCCATATAAGCATAGGCGATACAATCTTGCCTGTCTTCTGGATTTCTATAAGTTAATTTTCTAGAACACTTATCAGCTAGTAACATTAAAAATTCCAAAGCCTTTGGCGTTAATTCATCCAACTCTTTGGATAAAACGATCTGCTCAAGGAGATCTCGGTTATTTAAATAATTTCTTTTTCTTGCCATTAGATTTGTTTAATTTATTATTATATACAAGAAAGGACCGATTGTTTAATTCAATCGGTCCTCTAATTATATTAAACTAGAATTGTTTTAAAGATTAAATCTTAACCTCTAAATCTTCTTTAGGAAGTACAATACTCTTTCCATCTTTAGGAATAATAATTGTTAATAAATCATCATCACCAAGAGATGCATATTCTTCAGCATTAACTAATACTTCTTGTCTCTTTTTTAGCCCCTGTCCGCTTTTTTTAACCGATGCTTCTACGAAACCGTCGTTTAAATAGTCGTCTTTAGTTTTTTTTTCAGAGATATAAGAATCAGCTAATTCTTTTTCTTTTCCATTTAACTCTTCAGCTAATAAATTTAAAGCTTCAGTTAATTCTTCAGTTTCACCTAACTTTTTAATAGCAGCCTCAACTTCAGATTTCTTTTCTTCTAGGAAAGAAATTGAATCAGTAAGATCTTTTCTTTTATTTTCCTCAATTGCTTTATCATTATCTTCAGCTATTAATCTTTCAGAAAGAATTGGAGAAACATCAAAGTTAATAAATTCTTTTACTATTTCAACAGTTTCTGTAGCAGTATCAATTTTTACCATTTCATTTAAGTTCATTCCAGGATTTACTTTATTAATGTAAATACCTTCATTTACTCCAATCATTGTTAAAAATACATCTAAGAATTCTTGATTTTGAACAGTTGTAAAATTATCCATTTCAGCGATTAAATCAACTGATTCAAAGAATTTACAGATTTTATCATTTTGCCATTGGTTTCTGTATCCTGAAAAGTTAGTTGCTAATAAAGATTCTTTTAATTCAATTATACTGTAATTAGTCATATCAACTTTACCCATTGTTAAAGTTCCTTCAGTAATGTTATATTCTAATGATTTACCATTTTCTCCATGTAATGAAAGAATGTTTCCATTTCTTGAGAACATATTTAAACCTTCAGATACATCGAAGAATCTTGGATCAGTTACATTAGCTTCAGTAATGTCAGTTCCATTATAAGTATAATTCTTTCCATGTAAGTGGAATGTTAATCCTTCTTCAGATTCTAATACTGGAGAAAGAACAGATACAACTTTACCATTTGCAGTAGATGCAACTTTTTGATCTTCAGCATTCATTTCATTTACTATTTGCTTAGCATCCATTGACCATGGGTGTTTTGCAGCAACAACAGCAA
>TARA_R110001583_G_scaffold71924_2_pt1 | contig 10012 bp, 8 predicted proteins | sample TARA_R110001583 | Tara Oceans TARA_R110001583 (sample SAMEA4398432) | marine metagenome | biome: Polar Biome; feature: [MES] marine water layer (ENVO:01000295) within the mesopelagic zone...; material: water (ENVO:00002006), including particulate matter (ENVO:01000060) such as...... | reverse complement strand
TTCTCGACTGGCTGAAACCTGCATCTTGAGGTGGAGCGGGTATAAGTCTAAATGAATAATTCGAAAATATTAACGCCCAACCGGGTACTTTACTTTTCACTGTACTCAATTAAAATTTGTTCACACCACTGTTCAATACGATCTTCACTGAGATCATATTGGTTATCTTCATCAAGTGATAAGCCAACGAAATGATCATTATCTTCGGTTAACGCTTTTGATGCTGCGAATTCATAGCCCTTATTTGGCCAATAGCCAATCAGTTGCGCGCCTTGTGCTATCACCTGTTCGTGTAACATACCCAGTGCGTCTTGAAACCAATCGGTGTAACCTATTTGATCACCCATACCATATAATGCAATTGTCTTGTCGCTAAGGTCTAAGGTATTAATATCCAGCCAAATAGATTCCCAGTCTTCTTGGATCTGGCCATAATCCCAAGTAGAAATACCAAAAATAATAAAATCATAATCAAGACAGTCAGCAAGTGCGACTTCTTTTATATTGTGCAGTTCAACCAGGTCACCTCCGATGACTGCTTGAATTTTTTCAGCTGCGATTTCGGTATAACAAGTAGTAGAGCCGTAAAATAAACCAATTTTCATGTAATTTAACCTAAATACAATGGAAGTACATAATTACTGAGATTTTAACAAAATCATTTAGTACAATTCAATTTAATCTTACAAAATTACAGTAACGATTGTAATTTCATCGTTACTACAACGGTCAGTATTATTAATACATCCCCGTTCCACTTGATTATGAATCGCTCAGACTTCACAGAACGAGCATATTCAAGTAGAGAGGGAATATAGTCGTTAACTGAAAAAATTAGGAATAAAGTATGTTTAAAAAAGTTTTGATTGTAAGTAGTTTGATCATTACTGCAATGGGTGTTTTCTTCTCTATCAATGAGCAAGCTATAGCGAATAACTCACAAGTCCCCAATACACTCGCTAAATCGGCTGATTTAGATCCCACTCAATTAAATATTGATATTCTCAAAGCAAAAATTAAAGCTAAGTTAGGCTTAACGATTATTAAAGTTGAAAAAACGCCTGTGCCGGGTATTGCTTTATTGATAACGGATCAAGGCTTATTCTATTCAAGCTATAATGGTGATTACTTTATTCAAGGTAAGGTTTATAGCTTAGTATCTGCTGTAACGGATCTAGCGGAACTCAGCTTAACTAAAATGCGTCTTGAAGGGGTGGAAAAGTTCAAAGGTGATATGATTGTTTATAAAGCCCAAGATGAAAAATATGTCGTGACGGTTTTTACTGATATCACCTGTGGTTATTGCCGTAAAATGCACAAACAAATGGATGATTATAACGCTCGTGGAATCACCTTTCGTTATTTAGCTTATCCTCGCTCTGGTATTAAAGACCGTCTTGGTAATTACACCGACGGCTTTAAAGATTTACGTTCGGTATGGTGTAACGAAGATCCCCAAGTCGCCATGACTGATGCTAAAAATAGTAAAGGTATTGGTTATCGTGTTTGTGATAAACCCATTGAAGACCAGTATGATTTTGGCCGTCAAGTAGGTGTTAATGGCACTCCTGCTATTATTTTATCAACAGGTGCTATGGTGCCAGGTTATCAGCCTCCTGCTCAATTAGAGCAATTATTAAAGACGCTTTAGTCTGTCAAATTAAGTTATTTAAAAAATTTATCTATGAATAAACAAATTATCCGCCGTAAAAAAATGGCTACTGAGCACTTGCCTAAGACTATACCTGAAAGTATTAGGCAAATTTATGCTAGCAGAGGTGTTGAATCTGCGCAGCAACTTGAGCTTAAGGTGAGTAATTTACAGGGGCTTAACTTACAAAAAACCAGTAGTGATGAGGCGTTAAAAGGTTTAGATGGTGCTTGCCAGCTATTACATGCAGCCTTAATTAATAACACTAATATTATTGTTGTGGGTGACTTTGACGCTGATGGCGCGACTAGTACTGCGTTGATGATGGTTGCACTAACGTTAATGGGCAGTGTCAATCATTCTTTCTTAGTGCCAAATCGGTTTGAATATGGTTATGGTTTAACGCCTGAAATAGTCGATATTGCGGCTAAGCAAGGTGGACAACTATTAGTAACCGTTGATAATGGTATTAGCTGTGTTGCTGGCGTGAACCGTGCTAAAGAACTTGGTTTACAAGTACTTGTCACGGATCACCATTTACCTGGCCATGAACTTCCTAAGGCCGATGCTATAGTTAACCCTAACCAAGTCGGCTGCCCATTTCCGAGTAAGTCACTTGCCGGTGTTGGTGTTGCTTTTTATTTGATGTTAGCACTGAGAAGTTACCTTAGAGATAAAAGCTATTTTGTTGATCACAGTATTAACGAACCCAATATTGCGCAATTACTTGATCTAGTTGCCTTAGGTACGGTGGCTGATGTGGTATCACTTGATGCTAATAATCGCATTTTAGTTGAGCAAGGGTTAAAGCGTATTCGTGCAGGTCAAACGCGACCGGGAATTCAAGCATTAATAGAAGTTGCCAATAAAAATCAACAACGCCTAGTCGCTTCAGATTTTGGCTTTGCTTTAGGGCCAAGAATAAATGCCGCCGGGCGTTTAGATGATATGTCGTACGGTATTAATTGTTTATTAGCGCCTGATTTAGTCAGTGCTCGTGCTATGGCATCAGATCTTGATGATTTAAATAAAGCGCGCCGAGAAATAGAGCAGGGCATGCAAGCTGAAGCGGAAACTATCTTTAAACAACTTAATTTCTCAGTAGATAATTTACCCAATGCAATCGCTTTATATCAACAATACTGGCATCAAGGTGTTATTGGTATTGTTGCGGGACGATTAAAAGAAAAATTTCATCGTCCCTGCATTGTTTTTGCTAAAGGTAGCGACGATGACTCAATTACTGCTGAGCAGCAAGAAATTAAAGGCTCAGCTCGCTCAATTCCCGGTTTACATATTCGTGACTTGTTAGAACATATTGACAGTCAAAACCCCAATTTAATTCTAAAATTTGGTGGTCATGCAATGGCGGCTGGTTTGTCAATTAAACAGCGAGATTTTGAAAAATTTCAAACCTTGTTTAATGACTTAGCCGGAAAGTGGCTCAAAGCCGAAGATTTACAAAGTATTATATTATCAGACGGTGAGCTAGCACTTAATCATTTAACATTAGCGTTTGCTGAGCAGTTACGAGAGGCAGGTCCTTGGGGACAAAATTTCCCTGAGCCGTTATTTGATGACACCTTTACCTTGGTTCAGCAACGTATTGTTGGCGAAAAACACCTTAAACTGATGGTAGAAAAGCAGGGTGAAGTATTTGATGGTATCGCCTTTAATATTGATGTTAAGGCTTGGCCAAATGCGCAAGCAAAACAGGTGCATTTAGCTTATCGATTAGATGTTAATGAGTTTAGAGGTAAACGGACAGTACAATTAATGATAGACAATATGACCTTAGCGGAGTCTTAGTTATTTGAAAAATAATTAAGAAATAATTAAGAAATAATGAGAACTAATGATAGAAAAAACACTAGCCATTATTGAATTACCACAATTAGCGTTGGCTTTTATTCCAGTATTAGCGGTTATATTTATTCAGTTTAGCTGGTCATTGCCACAAAAAAGAACACTGCATGCACTAGCGCGTATGTTAGTACAGTTATTGTTAGTGGGCTTTTTTCTTGGTTATATATTTGAATCAAGTAGTGCTTGGTTAGTACTATTGTTGCTAATCATTATGGTGCTGTTTTCGAGCTGGATAGCATTAAATACTATTGAATCACCTAAGTTTCAACTTTTTCAGCGCGCTGTACTGGCTATTTCATTGAGTGGCGCTTTAACGTTATTGATCATCACCCAAGGTGTTTTGCAACTCTCACCTTGGTATCATGCTCAAACTCTTATACCGCTTGCAGGCATGGTTTTTGCCAGTAGCATGAACAGTGTTAGCTTATCTGGCGAGCGTTTTTACTCTGAATTAGCTAATAATGTGAGTTATGAACAGGCTCGAAATACCGCTTTTCAAGCGTCAATGATCCCCAATGTAAATGCACTTTTAGCGGTTGGAATTGTCTCTTTGCCAGGCATGATGACCGGACAAATTCTTTCGGGTATTTCACCATTCATTGCAGCAAGATATCAAATTATGGTTATGTGTATGATTTTTGCCTCTGCAGGTATCTCATCGGCTTATTTTCTTTATCTAAACAAGCCAAAAACCACCAGTACTTAAGTGTTGATTTACTACTTTTTCAGGTTTAATAGCTAATAATATTTGGATAGTAGAAACTGGTTACTGAATTCATAGGTTAAATAGGTCAGTTTTGATTCGCTATATTTGACTAGTTAACACATAAAAAACGTAGATGATCGCTCATCTACGTTAATAATATAAAGTTATCATACGATAATTTTATATTTAGTACATGTGCTGACCACCATTAATAGATAATGTAGAGCCGGTAACAAAACCTGCTTCATCAGCCACTAAAAATAAAACAGAGCGAGCGATATCTTCTGGTTCGCCTAAACGTCCTACCGGGATTGTTTTAACAATTTTTGCTAAAACATCTGCCGGTACAGCGCGAACCATATCAGTTGCTACATAACCTGGTGCAATCGCATTTACGGTAATGCCTTTGCCAGCGCCTTCTTGTGCTAATGCTTTAGTAAAACCATGGATACCTGATTTAGCTGCAGCATAGTTCACTTGACCATATTGGCCTGCTTGGCCATTAACAGAGCCAATATTTACAATACGCCCAAATGAGCGTTCTCTCATACCTTCAATAACAGCACGGGATGTATTGAAACAAGATGATAAATTGGTTTGAATAACTTTGTTCCATTTTTCAAAATCCATTCTATGCATGGTGCCATCTCTGGTAATACCTGCATTGTTTACAAGAATTTCGATAGATCCAACTGTTGCTTCTATATCAGCAATATTTTTAGTTACGCTGTCAAAATCGGCGACATCAAACTTAACAGTTTGAATACCTGTTCGCTCGGTAAACTCTTGAGCTGCTTGATCATTACCAGCATAGTTCGCTATTACAGTATAACCATTCTCTTTCATCATAACGCTAATAGACTCGCCTATTCCACGTGTTCCGCCTGTTACTAATGCAATGCGTCCCATATTTGTACTCCTTGTTGTATTGAATAATTATTATATAGAGATTTAGAAGCTTAATGTGTATTGAGCTATCCAGTTCAATATCCATCATATATCAAGCTGAATCATTCAACCAATATACTTAAGTAGGGGGGGGTGTTGAAATTTAATTTTGTTTTTTGATAAAATTTTGATTTTTATTTGATATAAAGCGGATTGTTGGTATTCATCTTTAGTAAAGTAGTTTTTGTATTCGATAATAGGTCAATTATTACCCTGTTGTTTTTTTATATCTTTTTGTTATATGTTATTACCTGTTTTTTTAGGTTGATATGGCGTGTTTAAGTTTAAATGTGTTTCATCAGATAAAATTGAAGTGTTTAGTTAACATTAGCAAGCTATCGTTATATCCTATTCAAATACAAACGATAAATAACCTAATGGAATAAAAAATATGACACATAAAAAAACAGCTTTAGTTACGGGTTCTGTCAGTGGTATCGGCTTAGGCATAGCAAAAGATTTAGCGAAGCAAGGTTATAAAGTCCTTATTAGTGATATTAATTTAGCTGTGGCTCAAGAAGTAGCTCAAAATATTAACGAATCTGGCGGCGACGCATTAGCGTTTAAACTTGATGTCACTGTTCAAGCTGATATTGATAATGTTATTGCCCATGCTGATGAGTTTAATAACCGTATTGATGTGTTAGTCAATAACGCAGGTATTCAATATGTTTCTAAATTAGAAGAGTTTCCAGCAGATAAATGGCAATTGATTACTAATGTATTATTAGTTGGCCCAGCAATGATGACCAAAGCAGTATTACCTTTAATGCGAGCAAATAATTTTGGTCGTATCATTAATATTGGCTCTTTACATGGGTTAGTTGCTTCTCCGTTTAAGAGTGCCTACGTTGCAGCCAAACATGGCATTATAGGTTTTTCTAAAGTTATTGCCTTAGAAACGGGTGATCAAGATATTACTATTAATACTATTTGCCCGGCTTATGTAAAAACGCCATTGGTTGAGAAACAAATTTCAGATACGGCTAAAGAGCATGGTATTACTGAAGAGGAAGTTGTTAATAATATTATGTTGGCACCAATGCCGAAAAAAGCGTTTATTGATATAGACGAAATATGTGGTTCAGTAACTTATTTAGCCAGTGATGTAGCTAAAAATATGACAGGACAAACGATGGTATTAGATGGGGGTTGGGTAGCAAGATAGCTAATATAACAAAAAAATGACAAAAAAAAGTAGGTTTGATAAAACAAACCTACTTTTTATTTAACTACTTATCTCACAGGATAATTAGTTATATTTATTGATAAAGTTTGTGATACTAGGCGCGATTCTTTCGCGGAAACCAGAGCCACTAAAAGTACCAAAATGACCAACACCCTCAAAAACTTCATGTAATTTGTCTTGCTCAGGAATATTAGAACATAAAGCTTGTGCTGCTTCGGTTTGCCCTAATGAACAAATATCATCATTCTTACCTTCAATGGTATGTAATGGTGTATTTTTTATTGCTGACAAATCAACTAGTTCACCTAGGTAAGTCATTTTACCATTAGCTAAATCTTGATTTAGGAAAACACGGTCAATCGTTTCTATATAGAATTCACCATTAAGGTCTAATACGGCTAAGTATTCATCATAAAAGTTACGGTGACTTGCTCTTTTTTCCTCTTTTCCATGATAAACATAGCTAAGATAGTCTTTATGTTTCTTTATATGGCTTTCTATATTCATAGACATAAAAGAAGTTAATTGAATAAATCCAGGGTAGACTTTTCTGCCAGCACCGGGGTAGCGATTAGGCACAGTCATAATAACGTTATTTTCAAACCAACTTAAATCTTTTTCACTGGCATATCGATTAAGATCGTTAGGATTGATACTTGTATCAATCGGGCCAGCCATTAATGTAATAGACTTAGGCGTAGCAGGATCTTTTGCTTTAGCCATAACAGCGGTAGCTATTAGTGCTTGAACCGTAGGTTGGCAAACGGCTAATAAATGAGTGTTTTCGCCAATCTCTTTCATAAAGTCGATAAGATAAGTTACATAATCGTCAAAACCAAAGGTTCCTTCAGATAAAGGCACGTTTTTAGCATCTAGCCAATCAGTAATATACACATCATGGTCTGCAACTAAGCGCTCTATTGTTGCTTTCAACAATGTTGCATGATGACCCGAAAGTGGGGCCACCAAAAAAAGCTTAGGTCGTTTAATCTTAGTATCTTGTTTGAAGTGGATTAAGTTACAAAAAGGTTTTACTAAAATTGTTTCTTCAGTAACGCTAACCGTTTCGCCATCAATAACTGTTGATTTGATATCAAAAGGTTGCTTGTCGTAAACTTTAGTATGATGAAAAGCACTATCAAGCCCGGCACTGATGCTTTTACCCAGCAAGGTTTTTGCATAAGGATTAAAGGGATTATCCATTAATTTTTGACTCAACGCGATAAAGCCGTTCATCATTTCGGCGGAGCGACTATATAGATCGTAACTTTGATACATCATGTGTTTTATCCTTCAGATAAATTTTCAACCTGTATTATCCATCATATTTGAGTTTAACGTTCTTAAAAGAGGTCAATACATCAATACTAAAGGTTGATTCGATTACGTTAGAGTTAATTAAGATTCTTATATAATTATTAAGAGTTAATTAAAATTCTTATTTTTTCTTGTTCTATATTGCGGTGCAGCAAATATATTTGAAGCGAGTATACCTAGCAATATCACCTTGGTCAATAATTCTTTGCTGCACCGCGTCAAAAATAAATATATGCCTAGTATTTAGTACAAATAGGCAAGCACTATATGTTAATGTTTAAGTCTGATGCAAGACTGTTAAAATAGATAATTAGCAAATAAGTTTGTATATTATTGTTATTGTTTGTATCTTATTGTTATTGTTTGTAAATTATTCATCGATAATTTACAAGAAACATTTTAGTTTGTTATTTTCAGTTGCTTTAAAGGCAAATAAATTATAACCCTATCATTTAAAAGGATATATTATGGAATCGAGTGAGCAGAAAGAAGTAGCTGAATTTTTAGAACAATACTCAGAAATATTTAATAGCATGGTAAAACAGGTTTTAAGTGGTTCTGATAAAGATAATTTAAATTCAATGCTAGATTCAGAGAAGTTAACTGAACTTCTCTCTAAAGGGGTAAAGGTTGATACTGCCGAGTTATTTAGTAAACAAATGGCTTTTATGACCCAGCAAGCAGAGCTTTGGCAAAACGCGACTAAAGCACTACTCGGTTCAAAAGTTGAGTCAGTGGTATCAGAGGAACGTAATGATAAAAGGTTTAAAGACAGTGAATGGTCTGAAAACCCTGTTTTTAACTATCTAAAACAGTCTTACCTTTTAAATTCTACCATGATGCAAGATACGGTTAATAGTTTGCACTTTGATGATCCTAAAGCTGAAGAGCAAGTTAAGTTCTATACTCGTCAATACATCAGCTCTGTTTCTCCAAGTAACAATGCCTTAACGAACCCAGAGGTTTGTCGGGACATATTAGATTCTAAAGGCGAGAACCTTATCAAAGGGTTACAAAACTTTATGCAAGACTTACAACAAAGTCCTGCTGATGCGCTTAAAATCAACCAAACTGACGTGGATGCATTTACTTTAGGGGAAGATTTAGCTTACACCCCAGGTGATGTAATTTACCAAAATGACTTAATTCAGCTTATACAGTACAAAGCCACCACTAAAAAAGTCAATGAAGTTCCTTTATTGTTTATTCCTCCTTTTATTAATAAATATTATGTATTGGACATGGATGAACAAAAATCATTAATAAAATGGTCTGTGGGTCAGGGTCATACGGTATTTGTCATTTCATGGGTCAATCCCGACAAGACACTTTCTCATAAAGGCTTTAATGACTATATGAAAGAAGGACCAATCGCATCACTTGATGTTATTGAAGAATTAACCAAATCAAGCAAAGTGAATGTCGTTGGTTATTGTATTGGCGGAACATTATTAGCAACAACCCAATCTTACCTATTGGCAAAAGGTGATACTCGAATAAACTCGTTGACCTTTTTAACAACACTACTAGATTTTGAAGAGCCAGGTGAAATAGGCGTCTATCTTTCTGAGCAAATGTTACCTTTCTTGAAAAAAGATATTAAAGAGAAAGGCATATTGGATGGTCGTGTACTTGGTTTAGCGTTTAGCATGCTACGTGAAAATAGCCTGTTTTGGTCTTATTTTGTTAATAACTACCTAAAAGGTAAAGATCCTGCGCCGTTTGATATTTTATACTGGAACAGCGACTCTTCAAACTTACCAGCAGAAACGTTTGATTTTTATATGACTAATACTTATCAAGAAAATAACTTGATAAAAGATGGCGCTGTTGAAGTTGAAGGCGTTCCAATTGAACTGAGTAAAATTGATACGCCAAGTTATTTCTTAGCAACAATTGCCGATCATATCGTTTTATGGCAAGCATCATACAAAGGAGCTAAGGCGCTTTCTGGACCTACAAGGTTTGTTTTAGCTGGCTCTGGCCATTTAGCTGGTGTTATTAATTCTGTAGATCACGGTAAATACCCACATTGGGTTAATGACGAATTATCTGATTCTGCAGAACACTGGTTTGAAGGTTCTACCAAAAAAGAAGGTTCTTGGTGGACAGATTGGGAAGAGTGGGTTGTTCCTCAATCAGGCAAGCAAGTAATTGCACGTAAACAAGGCTCTAAAAAATATGAGAGTATTGAAGCGGCCCCTGGCAGTTACGTTAGAAAACGTATTTAGGCTATTAATTTGTAGCAGGTAATTAGCCTGTTTTTGGTTATTATTTTGTTAACTTGATAGTTAAATGAAAAGCGACCGATAAGGTCGCTTTTTTTATTTAGACT
>TARA_R110001583_G_scaffold187115_2_pt1 | contig 10012 bp, 8 predicted proteins | sample TARA_R110001583 | Tara Oceans TARA_R110001583 (sample SAMEA4398432) | marine metagenome | biome: Polar Biome; feature: [MES] marine water layer (ENVO:01000295) within the mesopelagic zone...; material: water (ENVO:00002006), including particulate matter (ENVO:01000060) such as...... | reverse complement strand
CGTTAGACAAAAAATGGGCGGAGGCAGAGCAAGATCCGATTCAAAATACGGAACACGATTTACCAGCGCCTCCAGACGCCTTTTAAGCTTCACGCCCTCAATCCAAACAAAAAATGAAGTGCCCCCTAATAGCTGGAAAATCAACTTTATGGGGTCACTTTAGTGTTAGTTTTTTTAAGTTTTTAGCGTCATAAAATAAGTTCAAACGTTTCACTTTAATGCCTAATCAAAGATTGACAATCATGATGTATCCACTTAACAACCTGTTATTTTAAATAATTATCACTTAACAAAGAAAATGCAGATGAAAAATCTGCCACAATATCATCGATATGCTCAATACCAATATGAAAGCGCACCATGTTAGTGGTAGTGAATTCACTCTTAAAAATACGTCCGCTCTGTGGGTCAATAGGAAGAGCAAGACTTTCGAACCCTCCCCATGATGTACCAATTGAAAATAAACGCAAATTGTCTAATAGTTTCTCGACATCAATATCTTGATGAAAAGCGACGCTGAGTAAACCATTGCATCCTGTCGCATCACGCTTCCAGATTTCATAACCTTTATGGTTTGGAAGGTTGGGGTGTAACACAAACTTTACTTCCTCACGATTAAGTAACCATTTTGCAATTGCTGAACTATTTTCTCCATGGCGCTGTAAACGTAAATCAAGTGTGCGCATACCCCGTAAACAAGCATAGGCTTCATCGGGAGCGAGTGTTTGACCTGTCATATGAACAAACGAACGAAGGGGCAAAAGAGCATGCTCTTTTACAACAGCTGCGCCCATCATGACATCCGCATGACCGCCAAGGTATTTCGTTCCAGCAATAACGGACACATCACAACCTAATTCTAAAGGTCGGTATAACCAACTAGAGCCATAAGTATTATCGGCAATCACAATTAAATCATGCTTGTGAGCACTTTTGCATAAAGCCGGTAAATCCATCACTTCATAGGTCTGTGACGCTGGAGACTCAATCATAATAGCTTTTGTATTTGGCTTTAAATAAGACGAAATATCCGTCGTATCCCAAGGGAAATAGTCTATTTCTATGTTATTACGTACTAACTGTTTTTCACAATAAGTACGAGTTGCCGGGAAGATAGTATCGACAACCAATAAATGATCGCCAGCACTAACGTAGGCAGAAATAGCTCCTGCAATGGCGGCAATTCCTGTTGGAAACAAGAAACAACCATCGCCACTTTCTAAATCTTTAATGGCCGCAGCCAGTTCATGAGCCGTGGTGGTACCCCGACGACCGTACGATAATACTGAGTCATCATTTTCTCTGCGTGACTTATTGTCTTTATAGGCAGCAACCGTGTCATGTAATATTGTCGATGCTTTTACGATAGGAGGATTTGCAGTTCCTAAGGAAGCGGAACGCCCATAATGTAATAATTTCGTACTAGGATGCATAGTTTTCTCGCTACTATTAGGCTTATTTAATGGAGTGAAGTGGTTTTAGAACGCTGCGCTCTTGCTCATCAAGTTGTGCTAGCAAGCCGACTTCCCACTCTAAATATCGACGTGCTGCGTCTAGGTTTCCATCGTGACGGTCATGAACAAAGAATAAATAATCGATGCATTCTTTTTCTGTCGGCTCGTCAGGGGTAGACACAATATCTAGGCCTACGGCGTTCCAATCTTCAACTGTGCCTTTGATCGCGCCTTTGAGTTTTTTGCCGGTGATCGCTTCGATATCACGAGCGATACCGCCCATTAACATGCGGCAGCTGCCTGTTAGTACACAATCTTCAGGGTTGCCTAACGCGTCAAAGTCGATACGTGATCGAGTGACCCATGTTGCGCCTTTAATGTGTCCTGCACGGTAGTTTAATCCTGTAGACGCATCCAAAATTTTTGCGCCATCATCAATGTGCTTTTTAAGGTCAGTAAGTTCCATAGTCTGAATAACACGAACGTTTTCAGGCGTTACATCGACGGTGTTTGTTAGATCTGCGTCTTTTAGTATCCATACTTTGTGCCCCATTCCAGATAACCATATTGCCGTTGTCGCAGAGCGTAAGCCATTGTCACAGCTTAAAATAATACGTGCGTTACGCACGGCAAGCTTTTCATCGGTCGCCTGAGTCAGTTGTCCACCTGGCGCTGAAATAGCATTTTTAACGTGACCTTTAACAAATTCTTCTGCGCTACGAATATCGAATAAATAGCTGGTTTGAGTGTCATCCGCTAACCAAGCTTGAGCGGTAGCTTCTGTTACTGTCTTTAAATCGTAACCTGTAATCAGCTCTTCTGCTTTGATTCGACCCAGCTCAATTGTTTCTGATGTTGGAATTGGTAAATCATTTACCTTTGCTTCATGGATAAGGTCAAATCCAGCAATTCTCCAACCCTGAGTACCATTTCGTAAAGCATAGACAGGATTAGGGACATTTAATAAAGACAGTGTTTGCGCGCCAATAATGGATCGTGTACGTCCTGCACAATTGATAATGATTGGTGTATTTGGATTGTCTGTCAGCATAGGCAATCGATAACCCAGTTCCGCATTAGGGCAAGACTTGGCATTTGGCAATGACATTTTATGGAATTCTGGTCCTGAACGTCCGTCCAGCAGCACCAATTCTTTTCCTTCGGTTTGCATCTTATGCAGCTCTTCGGAAGAAATAGAAGGGGTATCAAAAGCGTGCTCGACCAGTTCACCGAATGTTTTTGACGGTACATTTACACCTTTAAATAAGGTGTAGCCCGCATCAACCCAAGCAGGCGCGCCACCTGTTAAAATATGCACATTACTATACCCAAAGGACTCTAATACCTTGGATGCACGAAGTGAAATATCATCGCCGTTATCCATCAAAACACATCGAACAGCACTACATGGCATCAGCTTTGGTGCCAATGTTTCTATTTTGCTAAAAGGCAGGTGCACGGATAAAAATGGATGACCTTCACCGTATTGACCATGCTCGCGAATGTCTAGAAAGGCAATTTCATCGCCATCTGTCAATAACGGTTTTACTTGTTGTGCCGTTAAATGTTTCATCAAAAAATTACCCTTATTTTGTTTTAACACCAATGCTCATTACATGGCATGTGCCTTTATCGAGATCGTACATAGTTCGACCCGTGAGTTTTTCCAAAGCACTGCCGTAAAAATGAAGGTGTCTAATAACATCTACGCCTCCAATTTCAACACTGTGAATATCATCAGCCAACATGGAGATCGCATTGCCGGGTTTAAGATTAACAACGGCTCTTTCTTTTAATTCGGCTTTGCCTTCTTCAGAACCGTCATCTACTCGGTCGTACAAAGTATTGATTTCAACCCCTTCCACAGCGCCAACACAGGCCCACGTTGTGTGATTATGAGGCTGTATTTTTTTACCAGGTTGCATAACATTTAAGTAAAGTGATAAATCTTGGTTATCGTCTTGAGCGATCAAAAAACGGTTTTGTTTTTCTTCAATAGAAGGGGTACGAAAATCTTCTTCACCCCATAATTCCGTTTTATCGGACAAGTTGGTTACTTCTTTTTCAATCAGCGCTAATGTCTCTCTATTGAGCTCTCTGGAAGCAAGAATTGCCTTGGTGTTCACCAATAATTGCTGAGCAAGTTCTTCTCTTTTTTGTGAAATAGTCATGGCGTATTTTCCTTATGTAAATGAGTGATTAAGATCGTTTGCGTAAGATGACAGGAACAACCCAAAGGGCGATTGATACCATCATCATGCAGGCACTAATTGGGTGGTTTGCAAAATCAAAAAACACCAACCAGTTACCCTGAGAAATTGTTAAAGAATTGTTCAACGACGACTCTAATTGCGCCCCTAAAACGAGTCCAAGAATCGCAGGCCCTAACGGGATATTTACTAAACGCATTGCGTAAGCAACGATGCCAGCAATAATGGCGACCCACATATTGAAAACGTTTGCCCCATCAGAATAAGCGCCCATTAAACAAAGCATTGCGATGACGCCAACCATGGCTTCTTTAGGGATAGCGAAAATGGTTTTTGATACGGTTTTGATGACCAAAAAGGCGACAGGCCATAAGAAGATATTTGCGACGAGAAAGGCAACAATGATCATCCATGCAATATTGCTATGTTGAGCAAAAAGCAATGGACCAGGAACCATACCGTGAATGGCAAGCGCACCAATAAACAGCGCAGAAGTTGAATTGCCTGGAATACCAAGCGATAACAATGGCACCATTGAGCTGGCCGTTACGGCATTATTCGCAGCCTCTGGTGCCGCAATTCCTTCTGGCGCTCCTTCACCCCATTTTTCTTCGCCTTTTTTGCCTTCAAACAGCTTACGAAAACGTCTTGCAGCCTGGTCATAGGCTAAAAATATTGCCATTAGCATTCCTGCGCCGGGCAACATACCAATAATGTTGCCGATCACTGAGCTGCTAATCCAAACAGGTAATAAGCGACGTATTAACGATTTAGATAAGCGCATAGAACCAATTTGTATTGGCGGTGTTTTCTCTGTTTGTGCTTTGCGTTCCTTGAATATATCGGTCATTAATTCGAACATCGCCGCGATGCCAAATAAGCCAACAAGCATAGGAACGAAGGGAATACCTTCGAGTAAATTCACACTGTCGAAGGTATAGCGTGGGAATCCAGTTAACGGACTAAAGCCGATATTCGCTACCATCAATCCAATAACGGCTGCCACAGCACCTTTAATAACATTGCCTTTTAAGAGCCCAACCACACTGGATAGACCTAAAATTGCCAAGGCAAAATTCTCGATGTAACCAAATTTCAATGCAACATTTGCCAGTGTTGGAGCAAACAACAGCAAAACAATAGAACTAATAACACCACCAACAACCGAGGAAGTTAGCGCGATTGAAAGCGCTTTACCGCCGTGGCCTTTTCTTGCCATGGCGTTGCCATCGACCGAGGTTAATAAAGAAGACGCTGTTCCCGGAACCTTGATCATAATGGCCGGAATTGCGCCACCCGTTGCTGCCGCACAATAGACACCAACCATTAAGGCTAAAGCCTGTTCTGGTGGCATAGAAAAGGAAAATGGAATAAACACGGCAAAGGCAATGTTGTCATTGATTCCTGGAATAGAGCCAACAATCATTCCTGCGATAACGCCAATTAACAGCATCATCAAAACCATCGGTGATGCAAGTGTTTCAAAACCTAATAAAATTACGTCCATAATGTTCTCTCACAAAGCGCTGTTTAAAGGAGCCAAAATAAAAGAGGCTCAGGCAAACGAACCTCAAGACTCACGATGAAAATGAGATAGCTGATACCGCTAATAAATGCGGCGACTAAAACGGCTTTTATTGAGCGATTGAACCCACATACAAATAAAAATGCGAGTTCCATAAGGAAAGTAGGAATGAGATAACCGAAACCATGAGTTATCGCCAAGATCCAAAAAATAATGATGGCCCCAGCCGAAACGGTCACCTTAGAAGGGAGTGCAAAAGAAACGCTTTTTTCTTTATCGAAAAAAACTCGTATAAAAATAATGAAGCCAAAAATGGCCATAATAAGGCTAAGCACCAATGGATATAGTCGAGACTGATCGTCAAAATCATTGGCTAACCACGCAGCAGCTAAACCAAAGATGAACAAAACCAGTCCTACCCATGTGTTACTGTGGGTGGCTACGTTGCTACCACGAGGGGAATTGGTATCCATATTGATAGTCCAAATAGAGGGAAATAGACGCCCATCCAATAGAAGATTGAATGGGCGAGAAAAAATGCTAAATACGTAAGTTATCTATACGTAGGCATGTTATTTCTTTATACCAAAACCGCCTTCTTCAATAATGACTGTGGTCAGTTTTGAATAGTTATCTACTACCGATTTAAACCCAGCTGAATCTCTGTAGGTTGCAAGATAGCCTGAGCTTTTCATTTTTTCGACGTAGGACGGTGTTTCATAGACGCGTTTCATAAGAGCTGATAAATGTTCGATGGTTTCTTTAGGTGTGCCTTTAGGAACCGCCCAGCCACGAAAAGTCGCCCAAATTGGAATATTGATACCGACTTCTTGGAAGGTAGGAATATCTGGGTATCGCTCGCTACGTTCTTCACTTGCTATGGCCAGAATACGAATTCTGTCATCAGTTAGTTGGCTTATCGCTTCGCCTAATGGCCAAAGTACGCCATCTACGTGACCTCCAACAACCGCTTGAACTTGAGAGCCAAAGCCTTTGGTTGGAATATAGTTAAATTTACTGTTCGTTACTTTTTCGATAGCAAGACCGGACATGTGGTGAGAGGTACCAATGCCAGCAATAACAATATTAAGTTTTTTCTGTTCTGCAGCGGCTAAAAACTCTTCCGCTGTTTTAAAAGGAGAATTTCCAGGAACTGCAATGACTTGAGGGTCTAAGTTATAAAGTGCAACTGGCTCAAAATCATCAATAACATAGCGAGCGCCTTTCATTTGAGGATTTGTCACAACGGAGCTGGTCATGGCGAGAATAGAATAGCCATCAGGTTTTGCTAGTGCCACAGACGTTTGACCTATGACACCACCGCCACCAGAACGGTTTACAATGCTTATTTTGGCATTGTCAGAGAGGTAGGAGTTTGCTACTTCTGCAATGATACGAGAGGTTGTATCAACGGAGCCGCCTGGATCAAATGGGACAACTAAGTCAATTGGCTTATTTGGGTAGTCAGTATCTGCTGCATAAGCACTGGCCGAAATTGACACGATGCCAGATATTAATGCTGGGATTATTAATTTTTTCATTCTTATATGTTCCTTTTTTAGGTTTATGAGCTGTTTTTTTTATTGGTGTCAAAACACTCTATCAAAAAAAATATATTTGTATAATTAATATTATTCTACAATACATTAATATAATTAATGTATTGGAGAGATATCATGAAACAAAATCTTCAGATAAGTCATTTAAAAACTTTGATAGCTATTGATGAAGAAGGCAGCTTTAGTGCGGCGTCTGAACGAGTAGGACGTACTCAATCCGCAGTGACACATCAGATGCAAAATTTAGAAGAAACCATTGGTGCACCGTTGTTTAGTATGAACGGAAGGAGTAGAGAGCTTACTAGTGCTGGTTTAACTTTGTTGCGCCATGCTTATGAGATTGTTTCTTTGTGCAATCAAGCAGTGTCTGCGGCCGAACAAAGTATCAATATCGGTACGATCCGAGTGGGTATCCCTTTAGAAATTGCGGCAGATCTTTGGACTCAAGTGTTGAAGAAATTTAATGAAATATGTCCCAACACCAGAGTTATTTTATCTGTCGAACGCAGCCCTTTATTAATGCAATTATTAGAAAAAGGTCAGCTAGATTTAGCCATTAGTACACGTCGACTGGGGGCCCATGAAGGCAAATTATTGGCTCGCTTTGCCGTCAATTGGATTGCGGCCGCAGATTGGATCTATAACCCGAAAGAACCTTTACCTTTAATTTTTACAGATGAACCTAGCATGTTCCGACGTATGGCTTTGTCTGCTTTAGACATCAGTGGACTACCGTATTATGAAAAATTTATTTCATCGTCAATGTTGGGGGTTCGTTCTGCGGTTATGGCAGGTCTTGGTGTGACAGCTAGGACAATGAGCTCTTTTCCAGCGGGAGTTCAATGTATTGACTCAAGCTTAGGTCTGCCGCCGTTACCTGATATCTCCTACTATATTCATTGTTCAGATCAAAAGATGAGCAAAGAATGCGAAGCACTTTATAGCATCATCGTAGAATGTATTTAATCATCGTCAATTATTTTCAAATCGATGACTGTGTTGAGCATCACGTATAAGAAAGGAGCGAACTGACAGGTTGGCTCCTTTCTTACAGATTACGTCATTACTATGGAGTGGCAGGGTCTCCTTTAAGTGTTTGCATGGCTTTATGTTGGCTAAGAAACACCTCTCCTGTTAATTCGTCAAAAATACCAGAACGTTTAAGCCTATCCATTATTGGGCCTTTTACCTCTGAAAAATGCAATTTAACCCCAATCAATTTAAGGCTTTCAGCAATAGTTTCTAAGCTTTCCAGTGCGCTCACATCGACCATATTGACCGCCGTAAACATTAACACGACATGTTTTAGTTGTTTGCGTTCTGCGACCAGCGAGGAGACTTTTTCTTCCAGCATTCGACAGTTCCCAAAGAAGAGATTTTCATCGATTCTCAAGGTTAATATTTCTGGTAATACTTCTACATCATGACGTTCAATATTCCGATAGTGCTCCGTACCAGGGACTTTACCAACAATGGCAATATGCGGACGACTTGTATGCCATAGGAAAAGTAAAATAGAGATACTGACACCTACAATAATGCCTGTCTCAACTCCAAAGATAAGCACCGTGACAATGGTTATGATCATTGAAATGCTTTCTCTTATAGAGTAACGCCATACTGAAAAAACTGTTTTAAAATCCACTAAAGAAATGACCGCCATTATTATGGTCGCCGCTAATACAGCGTTTGGCATAAAGTAAAAAAGGTCCGTTAAAAAGTATAAACTAATCAACACCAAGGCTGCGGATAAAACCCCAGCCAATTGCGTTTTTGCACCAGCTTCAAAGTTCACTGCAGAACGTGAGAAGCTGCCAGTTACAGCAAAACCACCGCTCAAACTAGATAATAAATTCGCACTGCCCAATCCAATCAATTCATTATCAGTATTAATTTTCTGTCGTTCTCTTGTCGCAAAAGCTTGGCCAATAGAAACTGACTCAATAAAGCCCACAAGACTCAGAATAATGGCCGCAGGTAAAAGGTCTTTTATTAAACTAAATGACCATTCCGGCAAGGCTAAACTTGGCAAACCACTGGGTACATCGCCAACCACCAGTACACCTTTATCAACCAAAGAAAAAATAACCACGCTAGCCGTTGAAATGATAATGACAAACACTGGACCAGCTTTAGAAAACAAGCTTGCCGCGTAAGACGTTATTCCGATTTTAATCAGCAAAGTCTTAAAGTGTTGCTTTAACCAGAAAAGACTAAACAGCGAGATAAGACCAATCGCGAGGCTATACCAATTAACATGGTCGATGTGCTGATATAAGCTGATAAAAATTTCAGACAAGGAATTACCAGAAGCAGGAATACCGAAAAAATGTTTCACCTGACTCATTGCGATAATAAGCGCAGACCCAGTCACAAACCCTGAAATGACAGGGTGACTTAATAAGTTGGCTAAAAAACCAAGGCGCAAAACACCGAGTAATATTAAAAAGAGACCGGAAATAAGAGCTAATAGAATGGCGATACCATTATATTCTGGCGTTCCTGCAGTTGCGAATTGGCTGGTGAAAGACGCAGTCATTATCGCCAATAAGGCCGCGGGCCCAACAGACAGTGCTCGACTAGAACCCAGTAAAGCATAAGCAATAATCGGTAAAACACTGGCGTACAGTCCAATTTCTGGTGGCAACCCTGCCAGCAATGCATAGGCCAGACCTTGTGGAATCATCATAATACTGACGACTAATCCCGCAATAACATCTGAACTAAAATCTTTTCTATTATAGACTTTTAACCATTGGATCGCAGGAATCCAGCGTTCGAGAATGACCATTTTTTTTCCTATTACTTATGAAACGAAGGTTGTATCTTTCGTTATAGTAAACAAGGAAGTATAAAAAGGTAATATAGTTATTCCTTTATGGCATATAAGATACCTGTATTTGAGATTATTTATAGCTTATACCATCAAGTATAATGGAAAGGATTCTTAGCTACTTTTTCATCTCGTCAAACTTCTCGTACGGCATCATTCCAGCAATTTCCTTGGCGACTAATGCATTGAGTAATAGCCACACTTTAAAGCTTTTTCAAAAAAAAAAGCCAATACAGTCTGTTTGTTACAATCTGTGTTGGTTTTATATTCTCAGATTATTAATCAGCTAATGTTTACTTCATAAAATATGTCGTTAATTTCAGGATAAAAGCACTCAAAATAAATGCCATCAATTCCGCTACAGGTCTTACCGACCAACCCAAACGCCTACTGACCTTTTATTCATAAAACAACGTCATCAACCGACATCA
>TARA_R110001583_G_scaffold76483_1_pt1 | contig 10019 bp, 8 predicted proteins | sample TARA_R110001583 | Tara Oceans TARA_R110001583 (sample SAMEA4398432) | marine metagenome | biome: Polar Biome; feature: [MES] marine water layer (ENVO:01000295) within the mesopelagic zone...; material: water (ENVO:00002006), including particulate matter (ENVO:01000060) such as...... | reverse complement strand
CCTCATCGGTCGGCTCCCCATCGACCTGCACCAGATAGGTTTTCGTTTTTTTGTATTTGGGATGGGCAATCTGTGCATTGAGCGGCCCATTGTCGGTTAACAACAACAAACCTTCGCTGTCGCGGTCAAGGCGACCGGCAGCATAGACACCGGGCTGTTTGATATAGTCAGCCAGTGTCGCCCGACCGTTTTCACGGTCGGTAAACTGGGTCAGAATACCATACGGCTTGTTAAAAAGGATCAATTGCGCCATGGCGCGCATAAAACCAGCTTTGCGGCGGCTGTCAACACATCCCCATGTGCCAAATGCCAATTTGTCGGTATAGGATCACGTTTCAGCCCACCACGCGACGCACAAACATCAATCGCGGATCAGATATTCCATGGTGGTCACAACCCGGACAGTTTTATTGATCTGACTGGCTTCGTTCATGTTGGGTGCACCGTCCGCGGCCAAAATCTGAAACAGTCCCTGTGTCGCGCGGCGGATCCCACCCAACTGACCACCAGAGTCGGCGGCAAACTGCAAGGCAGCTTCGCGGGCATTGGCCGTCGCAGCGGCAATCATTTCGGGTTTGATGTCATTCAGTCCAGTGAACATATAACTTGGACCGGGGTTATAGCCCTGCCCGCCCAGAACGATCCCGCCCTGAAGCAGTTTGCCAATATCCTGAGATGCCGCAACAACCGCATTCACGTCCTCGGTCCGCACCTGAATGGTTTGATTGACGATATAGCGGCTTTCAATCGGGCCGGAACGATATGACTGGGCAAGCTGGTCGGTGACCTGAAGGTTTTGCAGTTCGGTCATTTCCTTTGAAATACCGTGGCTGGCCAGAAAATCGATCAGGGTTTTGGTATCGGTTTCGATTTTGGCCTGTGCTGTTTGCAACACATCATCGGTTGCGACAAACGTAATCGGCCACACCGCCCGGTCTGCCTGCACATTCTGCTCGGCCAATCCCTTAACAGTGACATATCGATCAAGCGATCGCATGTTTGCGATACCGTTACCAACAAACCACCCCGCCCCGGCAATTGCCACACCGACGATTACGGCTGCTGCGACCTTGACCAAACCAGTTGACTGAACCATGCCCTTGCCTCTTTCTGACCCACTGCACACAGGATAAATGACATTTGTCACCTGTGAAAATCATATTCTCACATATGATCTATCACCATAAAAAGCGGCAACAGAGAGGCAGTGTCTTCACCCGAAATTCATCATCAAAACAGACTTTGAATGCATTCAAAAACTGTCGCATTCTGATATCACCCATGATAAAAGCCCCGCATACAGCAAGGGGCAGGGTATACTGCGTCGTCACAATCAAACGTCACAAGAGGTCATCATGCTGCGTTCGGAAATCAACGCCTGCATCGAGCATGCAAAGGAACTTTACGCGTCCATTTCATTCAAACTGCCGGTCTGGGGCCATTACAGCCCGGATCAGTGGACAGATGAACCGGATCTGGCCAAATGGTGCCGTGGCCATCAGATGGGCTGGGATGTGACGGATTACGGCGAAGGTAACTTTGCCAAACGTGGCTTGATCCTGTTTTGCCTACGTAATGGCATCCTGCGTCAACCCGGCGAAGTGCCCTATGCCGAAAAGATCATGATTGTCGGCGAAGATCAGGAATGTCCATGGCATTACCACAAGGTCAAAATGGAAGACATCATTGTACGCGGCGGCGGCAACCTTGTGATTGAGCTGTGCAACCTGACCGCAGATGGTCAGATGGACCGCGTTAATGATGTGCATGTCCGCACCGATGGCAAGCTCAACATCCTGCCCGCAGGCGGCAAGGTTGTGCTGGAACCGGGGCAAAGCGTGACCCTGCCGCGGACCCTTGTGCATCGCTTTTACGGTGAAGTCGGCAAAGGTCCGGTCATTGTTGGCGAGGTTTCGCAGGTCAATGACGATCTTGCCGATAACTATTTCTTTGATTGTGATGCGCGCTTTACCAAGATCGAAGAAGACGTCGCACCAATCCACCCGCTGTGGAACGAACTGCCAGCTTAATCGCCGGCATGATCAACCCGCCGACCTAAAAAGCCCCGCAACACATGTTTGCGGGGCTTTTGCGTTTCAAGCAGGGCCAAGACAGCCCTGAGCCGTCGCTTATTCAGCAGGCGGCAGGTCATTTTTATCGCCAAGAATTTCGTCAAATTCCGGCATGTCGCGCAAGGGTTCGAATTCTTCTTCGGTCCAGGCCGGTTGGCGCATGGCTTCGGAAAGTTCGATTGCACGTTGCAAATCGGCAAGAGCGGCTTCGCGGAAACCAAGCCCGGCATTGGCACAAGCCCGTTGATAATGGCCATTGGCACTTCCGGGTTCTTCGGCCAGCAGTCGATTACACAGGCTCAGCGCCCAGTCACGGTCGCCAAGTTGAAGCGCAGCGTCGGCTTTATAAGCCATGACTTCCGGGTCGCCCGGTGCCAGTTCAAGAATCTTGTCGTATGTTTCAATTTTCGAACGTGGATTGGACACCTGATTGGCCTGTAGCCAGAGCGCGTGGATTTCCTGAGTACGTTCGATTTCGTGCTGATGCTCGTTGATCACCTTGGATTTCAGACGCAACTCGTCCTCAAGCGAGGTCAGACGTGTTTCAAATTCTTCGGACAGGCGCAGCAATTCCGTATTGGCCAGATTGCGCACACTTGATTTCAATTCGCGCAGCGACTGCCAGCCCAGCATGGTCAGAAGCGCACCGACAGCGGCCACGAAATAAAAGAAATACGTCACGGTATTGGATGAATAGGAAATCGCCTTGTCGATGGCTTCAAGCTGACGATTGACCACTTCGCGCAGCAGTTCAGCGCGCATGCCCTGCATTTCCGTACGAAGGTTCTTGAGTTCATCAAGAACATAGCGTTCCATCAGCGGCGGCATATTGGTGCGTTCGTTGGCATCCAGAGGGCGGAAATCGACATCTGGTAGCGTATCGCCCCCATCCCCCGGCTTGGCATCTTGACGGGTTTCTGCGTCTGATGTCTGGGCAAACCCCGGCTGCGCTGCAAATATGCCTGCAACGATCAATATCGACGCAATAAAAGTCGTCAGTCGCAAAGGCATTGTCACCATCCCCGTGTTCCTTTTTTTCTGATCCGGTCACGTTACCCGTGTGGCGCACAGAATCCCATAAAAAGCCTTTCAAAATTGCAAACACCTGTCGGCACACAAACAAAGCATTTGGCATGCCGATGCCCTGCTTTCATTGCTGACTTGCATGCAAGGCCACTGACAACGGCCATGTTTATCCGTATAAGCGGTGCGGTACTTGAAAATTCAAACGGGTCGGTTCTGCGTGAAAAAGATTGATGTCCTTGTAATAGGTGCGGGTGCTGCGGGCTTGATGTGTGCCATCGAAGCTGGCAAGCGCGGCCGGTCTGTTGTGGTGGTCGATCATTCCGACAAGCCCGCCGAAAAGATCCGCATTTCCGGCGGCGGGCGATGCAATTTCACCAATATCCATACCAGCCCGGAAAACTTCCTGTCGCAGAACAAGCGGTTTTGTGTGTCGGCCCTGAAACGCTACACCCAAAATGACTTTATCGACATGGTGAACCGCCATGAAATCGGGTGGCATGAAAAGACACTGGGGCAGTTGTTCTGTGATGAAAGTGCGTTTCAGATCATCGACATGCTGCTGGATGAATGTGACGCCGCAGATGTCAGCATTCGCCTGAACACGGAAATTTCCAACATCATACGTCGCGACGATGGCGGGTTTGACGTAACAACACGCACGGGCGCGCAATGGACCTGTGCGTCGCTTGTCGTGGCATGCGGCGGGCTTTCAATCCCGAAAATCGGTGCGACCGGGTTTGGCTATCAGATTGCACGTCAGTTCGGATTAAACATCATCCCAACCCGGGCGGCGTTGGTGCCGCTGACGTTTGATCCTGAGTTGCGCACGCAAATGGGGCAGTTATCGGGCATTTCGGTTGATGCGGTCGTACAATGTAACAAGAAGCAGTTCCGCGAAGGATTGCTGTTCACCCACCGCGGCCTTTCTGGTCCATCCATCTTACAGATTTCGTCTTATTGTGACGAAGGCGACGGTATTGTGGTGAACCTCAATCCCGACGAGGATGCCTTTGATCTTTTAAAATCCGCCAAGGGCGAAACCCCGAAACAGGCGGTTCATACCGTGCTGTCACGCATTCTGCCAAACCGATTGGCACACATGATCACAGCACGCCATGATCTTGAACGCCCGATTGGCGAAACCGGGGACAAGGCCCTTCGCAAACTGGCGATGGACGTCAATCAATGGGCCGTCATGCCAAACGGGACGGAAGGATATCGCACCGCCGAGGTCACCATTGGCGGGGTCGATACCAATGAGCTTTCCTCAAAAACCATGGAATGCAGAAGCGTCCCCGGCCTGTATTTCATCGGTGAAGTTGTTGATGTGACAGGCCATCTTGGCGGATTTAATTTCCAATGGGCCTGGTCATCTGGCTGGTCGGCGGGGCAGGTTGCCTGAGGTCGAAATTCGTTTGCACACCCCAACCATTGGGCGCATATATAGTGCGTGTGTTTCCTCATGCGGGAACAAATAGAGTCCTTGGCCGTTTCATGATCAAGCGCGGTGTTAAATGCCGCAGCAACAAATAATGAGGTTCGGACATGTTTGAATATGGTGGGATACTTGGTTTAATCATTTTGATCGCCGACATCTGGGCGGTCATTAATATTTTGGGCAGTGGTGCGAGCACCGGCTCAAAACTTCTTTGGATTGTTCTTGTTCTTGTTCTGCCGGTCTTGGGCCTGATCATCTGGCTGTTTGCCGGTCCGCGTAGCGGGCGCGCCTAAGCTCGCAAGATTTCAGCCGGAAATTAAACCCAGCATCTAAAGCGACAAAGCCCGACAGTTGACTGTCGGGCTTTGTCCATTTTCAAATACCTGCCGCGAAAATCGCAACCCCACCGGCCAGTGCCAGCCCGATCCGTACAAACCACGGACGCGGTGATATCAATCCATATGAAATAGCGGTCAAACCAACCGCGACCTTCACACCCGCCGCAATCGCCCACACCGGATCCGATCCAAGATCAATCAAGGATGCATTGGCCACCATCGCCAAGGGCACAATGTAAAGCCCAATACCAAGAGCCATCGCGGTGCCCGCAACCTTGAGCCAGTTTTCCTCGACCATGCCAGCAGCAATGAAAACAGCACCACAGACCGGAGGTGTGATGGTCGATAAAAGCGCAAACCAGAAAACAAACAGATGAGCCTGCAAAGGATCAAGGCCAAGTTCAATCAAGGCGGGACCGGCAACCGAGACGCAAATCACATAGGCCGCCGTTGTCGGCACTTCCATGCCCAAAATCAAACAAGCCAACGCGGTTAGAAGTAATGCAGGCCAAAGCATCCCGCCAGAACCGGACAGCAACAGGGATGTAATTTTCACCCCAAGCCCCGTCAGACCCAGCACCCCAATCACAATTGAAGCACACAATATGATCGAACCGATCATGGCCACCTGGCGCCCGGAATTGAGACAAACATCGGTGAAGCGGTGCTTTGTCCGGTCCAGATCAAACGACAGATTGCCATCCAAAAGCAGCAATGCTGCACCTGCTATCAGTGCAAGGCAGGCCGAATATTGCGGGGTGTAGCCACCGCCAAACATCCCCCAAAGCAGGAGGGCAAAGGGCACCAGGAAAAAGCACGACGTGATCACCACCGCGCGCGCAGCAGGTCGGTCTTCCTTTGGAACACCGGGAAGATCAAACCGCATGGCAAAGGCATTAATTCCGACCCACACCGCAAGGAAATACAGGAACGCCGGTAACGTTGCGGCAACCATGATATCGACATAGGGGCGCCCGGTCAGTTCCACCATGACAAAGGCGCCTGCCCCCATCAAAGGCGGCATGATCTGACCACCAGATGAGGCCACCGCCTCGACCGCGGCTGCAAGGCGCTTGGGATAACCAAGCCGCGTCATGGCGGGCAAGGTAATCGCACCAGTTGATGCGACATTGGCCGATGCCGATCCTGAAATCGAGCCAAACAGGGCCGAAGACACGACCGATACCTTTGCCGCACCGCCCTTAAGACGGCCCGCCGCCGCACCGGCAACATTCATAAAGCCCTGCCCGGCCTCGCCACCGTTCAGAACCGCGCCGAAAATCACAAAAACCGCCACGATGCTGACCGATACACCGGTCAGGCTGCCCCAAAGGCCACCTTCAGCGATGGTCAGCGTGCCCAGCATGCTTTCAACCGGCAACCCGGCATGACCAAACTCGCCGGGGACATATTCCCCAAACAGCGCGTAAAGCAAAGCAATGCCCGCCACCACCGGCAAGGGCCAGCCAATGGCACGGCGCGCCATTTCCAGAACAATCACCAAAAGGGCCACGGCAATGGCGATCTGAGTGTTGCCCGTCAAGAACCCATACTGATCAGCAAGATTGGCATGGTTCAAAACAATCCAGCCACACCCCAACAAACCAATCACGGTCAGGATCGCGCCCGATATCTGTTGCGCACGGGTTTTGGCAACAAAGATCAACGCCCATGGCAAAGCCAACGCCATGTGGATCGGACGACTGACAAGATTGGGAACAAGGCCGGAAAAAATCAGCCAAAGGTGAAAGGCAATCGAAATTGCACCAAGGGTAATCCAGAAAGGGCGAGATATGGCCGACATGTTTGATCAGCTTTTTGGATAAAAGTTGGATAAAGAATGGCCCGGCAGAACTGCCGGGCCTGTCATATGTGCGTGAGAATCAAGTCTTAACGCTGATCATCGCGAACCGGGAAGCCGGCCTCGGCATAATACCGCAGCGCGCCGGGATGGATTTTGCCATTGATATTGCCCAGCATGTCGGGCGCAACGCCATTCCACCACGATGAGCTTTCACCCATTTTGGCTTTTTGTTCCCAGAATGTCTTGGTCAACTGATAAGCGGTATCGTCATCCATCTGGGTCGTGGCAAAGGCAACCACCGACAGGGATGCTGTGGTGATGTCTTTATCCTGACCATTATACGTCCCCGCCGGAATAACCGTCTTGTCGCGCTTGGTCAGCGCAAGCTGGTCATCGGAAAGCGACAGGACATTAACGTCCGTCCCCGCCGCAGCCTCAATCACGTTTGGTGCGGGCCAGGAACCCGCGGTGACGAAACCATCAATCTGACCATTTTTAAGGGCGGCGACGGCGTTGGAAAGTTCGGCATCAGCGAGTTCGACTTTGCCCCCAAGACCAAACAGGTCGAGGTATTTTTCGCCTTCTTTCGCGCCAAAGGAGCCTTTGCCCAGAAGAATGGTTTTACCTTCCAGTCCCGCAAAGTCCGTCGCACCGGAATCGCTGCGCATGACGAAATGCATGGTCAGCGACGGGATCGGGAACAGGGCCCGCACGGCTTCGAATTTTTCGGTCGGGCGCCCTTCAAACGGGCCTTTACCCGCCTGTGCCAGCCCAACCAGACCGGGCGGCGAGGTGAAAACATAATTGCCCGGACGCACCATGGCTTCCATGACGTTCTGAACCGAGCCCTGACTTTCTTCAACGGTGACAATCACGGCACCATCGGTGCCGGTTTTCATCGCTTCGGCGAACTGGGCTGCCATCTGGTAATAAGATGATGCCGCCTTGGCCGATTTCAGGGTGACACGGGTTTCGGCTTGTGCGGCGGTTGCCGCAGACAGGGCCATCAGGCCGGCGGTGATTACGCCAAGTGTACGCAAGACTTTCAAGGTTTCCTCCCCTTTATGGTTGGTTCGCTTGTCGGCTTGGGCGCCGAACTTGGGGGCGAACCGGTTCGCTGGTGGCAACGCGCGCAAAATCCAGCCCCGTTTCAGGGCCGTTTTGGCAAAATGAACCAAATTCCCGGTCATAGAAAACATGAAGCACACGAAGGTCAAGCTGCTTGTGCGATTTTACAGCCATTATAGAGACACAAAACCCCGTCAGTGGACCCGTTTTCACATGGCAGTTGCGCAAAACCGACACTATTCGCGGCCAGGCTTCGCACTTAAAGGGAGCATCAGAATTTCGAAGGGAACATAACGCATAAAGCCGCGTTGAGCCCGGGGCCACCAGTTAATCCTTGCTGCTCAGTATGTTGTAAAGATTGACAGGTTTCCCACCCTTGCCGCAGGGTAATTCCTGCATCACCAGAATTCAGTTGAGGATTCCATGCCGCGTTCGCCGGTCGCCCTGATTATTGCATTGTCTGCGACACTGTTTGCCGCCTTTGCGCTGAACAGCGGTTCATCTTTGCAGTCATCCCTGTTGGCATTGCGCGCCTCGGCAGAAGGATTCTCGCCGGTTTATACCGGTATCATCATGGCATCTTATTATATCGGCTTTGTCGCCGGGATCATCTGGGGTGCCAGCCTTGTGAACCGCGTGGGTCACATCCGTACTTTTGCCGCCCTTGCATCGACCGGGTCGGCGATTACGTTGCTTCATGCCGTTTATGTTGATCCGCTCACATGGTCGCTGTTTCGCGCCATGACCGGTCTGTGTCTTTCGGGCCTCTATCTGGTGGTGGAAAGCTGGCTGAATGCACAGTCGGACAATACGTCACGCGGCAGCACAATTGCGATTTATATGACGGTCTCGCTGGGTGGCCTTGCAATTGGTCAGTTGTTGCTGAACATGTCACCCATCGGCAGTTTCGAGCTTTTTACCGTTGCCTCTGTGTTGTTATCGCTGTCGCTGGTTCCGCTTGCCTTGACCCGCCAACCGCCGCCTTCTGCGGTCAGTGGCGAACGCATGACATTTCGCCGTCTTTACAAAATCTCACCGCTGGGATTTGTCGCAGCATCGGGTGCCGGGGTTTTGTCCGGGGCAATTTACGGCGTTGGTCCGGTTTTTGCCGCCGCACTGGGGCTCAGCACGCAAAACGTCGCCTATTTCATGTTCTTTGTCATTCTGGGCGGCATGATCATGCAGTTCCCGATTGGCAAGCTGTCTGACATTGTGCCCCGCCAGTATGTGATGATTGTGGTTTTGCTCGGTCTTGCGGTATGCGGCCTGATCCCGCTTGCCATTCCAGATATCATTCGCAGCAACCTGACACTTTGGGGTGGGATCACGGGTGTCTTTATCATGCCGATCTATGGGTTGGCTGTGGCCTATGTGAATGACTACCTCGAACCCGAAGATATCGTTCCGGCATCGGGTGGCCTTTTGATTATTTACGGTGGGTCGGCCGCAGGTGGTCCATTGTTGGGATCGAGCGCAATCGGGTACTTTGGTCCCTGGGCACTGCCCTTCCTGTTTTCCATGATTGGGCTTCTGGTTGCCGGTTTTGCCATTTACCGTGCCGGTTTTGGCCGTCGTATTACCCTCGAAGAACAAGGTCAGTTTGTTGCCGTTCCGCGCACAACGCCTATGGCGTTTGAGCTGTCGTCAATCACCGATGAGGTTGTCGACGAAGATACGGCAACCGTCCCTGAAGATGCCCCGCAAGATACCGATGACATCAGCGACCTTTTGACCCCGGACGGAACAGCACACCCCGACGATTATGGACATGTTCCGGTTAATTCCGATGCGGACATTGATCAAAGCGATACCGCAACGACGGATGATTCACCTGAAGAACATCCAAAGCCAAAAGCGAAATAACATCCGGGGCCGGGCTTCATTAAGTCCGGCCCTGTCCTTTGGACTTCGTTCCATAATACGGAAAACATCCCAAAATAATAAAACCTGCTGTGGACCCGCTGCGGTTTGAGACCATATGTTGTCTCAAACGTTATTGCGGGGTTCAGGATTTTCATACCGGTTCCCGTGACGGTTCCAAGTCTGGTGAGAGTAAAATGACACAACGCATCCAAAAAGGCGGCCTTCAGATCGCAACAGTTTTGCATGATCTGGTTGCCAACGAAATCATCCCCGGAACAGGGCTCGATGCCGATCAGTTCTGGGCGTCGTTTGAAAAGCTTGTCACTGAACTTGGCCCTCGCAACAAGGCGCTTTTGGCAAAACGCGATGAGCTGCAGGCCAAGATCGACGAATGGCATGTGTCGCGTCAG
>TARA_R110001583_G_scaffold144666_7_pt1 | contig 10022 bp, 2 predicted proteins | sample TARA_R110001583 | Tara Oceans TARA_R110001583 (sample SAMEA4398432) | marine metagenome | biome: Polar Biome; feature: [MES] marine water layer (ENVO:01000295) within the mesopelagic zone...; material: water (ENVO:00002006), including particulate matter (ENVO:01000060) such as...... | reverse complement strand
CAAGAAATTGCGCCCGTAACGCTCAATGTAGACCCATCAAACGAAAGATTTGACTCAGAGGTGACTGTACCATCGCCATCGTCAGTGATCAGTTGATTTGCAGACCCAGAAACTCCAACAGGATGTAGATCAGTGACTGATAGTACACCACTTGACGCTGATAGTCCCGTTGCACTTGCAGTACCAGCCTGCAATGTTGAAAGGGCCGTAATTGTGGTTCTTTGCTCGTTTGCGCCATCAGAATCCAATGTAGCAAATGAATCTGTTGCAGTGGGAGTTACAGCAGAAAGTTCCGACAAATCCAATGTCAAAGTCAGATCGCCACTCGATCCACCACCAGAAAGACCGACACCAGCGGTAACGCCAGTGATGTCACCCACAGTAGGTGCTTCCCCAACAAACTTCGCACCATCCCAAGTGACAACATCACCAGATGAAAAAGAGTCTTGTCCAATTTTGGTCACATTTCCAGAAGCGTCGATTGTAATGGCAGCAGTACCGCCAGCTTCTTTGATTGAACCACCATCGTCTATGATGATGTCTCCGGTTACAGTGACATCCCCAGCAAATGTAGCTTTTTGGGTTGAGTCAATCCTCATCCCTTCAACGAGTGAAGATCCGTTGTTGGTTGAAATGATGACATTCCCTTTGGTATCGTCACTGCTGCCGTCATGCGACCCTTGTATTTGGGTCAGTGTAGCATTGGCATGATCTTCAAAAATAAGCTTGGATGCACAACCCCCATCAGAGTTTTCAGCGGTTGTGTTTTTCAGGGTTACATTCGGTGCTGTGGTTTCAATTTGAAGCGCAGTTCCGGGCGCATTGGTCCCAATACCGACACGGTTGTTTACCTCGTCGATATCAAGAGTGTTTGAGTCAACATCAACAGTTAGGGTTGTAAGTACTGTAACTTCTCTTCCTGTGTTTATACCCATGTTAACCTCTTAAGATTTCATTCCAATGCAGCCTTGCTCGTATTACTGGCGGGGTTGCGTCTGTAAAAGCAACCGTATTGAACCAGAGATATACTTTATCTGCTGCTCCGTCCGGTGGAAGAGTAGGCTTCATGTCCAAGTCGTATACATTCATGTATGTGTCTACATCAGTCCTGCCAGGAACCATTGTTGCCACACCACTTGGACCAGCACAAATGTCATCCCCTGCTGCATCCCAAGATAGAAATATTTGGCAAGTATGATCCGTTTGACTGTTATCTCCTGAGTCCAGCAGAATAAGTTCAAGGTGGCTCCAATGAACCAACCCGGTTGGTAGGCTCAAGTTCTTTGGAGAACTGAGCAAAATACCACTACCCCAATTGTTGCTTCCTTGACAATCTGACGTTGGAGTCAACTGAGCCGCATTTTCAAGATATCCACTCGCCATAACAATCTCCCTGTTTCATGTGGAACAATTATTATGAACGTTTCCAAATGCATTTTACGTAATCGACATCCATTTGGTGCGCTCTTTCAGTACCACCAGCGTTTGTTCGGGAAAACAAAATAAATGGCTCAAGGTAGTCGGTTGCAGCAATATTGCTCATGTCAAAAAGGTTACCATTATTTGCTTCTACCCCATCAACAAAAAACCTAACATTACCTATATCAGTCATGTCAATTTTTAAAGTAACATAGGTGCCACTTACAAAATCGATACCACTATCTTTTAAGTCGTTGTCATTGGTTCCATCATCTGACTCACAAAAAATGCTAAGACTTCCTGAGTCTGAACCTAATTGGAAACCTACATTGTCTGCTATCGCACTAACCGCTGTTGCACCTGTACCAACAGCGGTTCCTGCTGTAGCCATACCAACAAAAACCAAGTAGTTGCTGCCTGTATCAAATGTTGCATCAGTATTTAAAGTGATTTTTACACGAGCTTCAAATATTACTTCTTTGGTAGGTGAAATAGCATTGGTTCCACCAAGGCTCAATAGACAAGCCTCCGCTTCAGTGGTAGTAGTGTGGAGCAGTCGTAAAACACCATCAGGCTCATCAACAAAATCTCCAGTTTGATTACCTGTGCTTCCAGCCTCAGTGTATACAAATGGCAAAGAAATAGTTTCTCCAACATCTTGAATGAAATCACTGTACAATTCAACATAAGTTGCAGGACTAAAGCTAACAAATTGGCCTGTTGACAATGCATCGTGTTCTAATTTTCGACCAGACATAAGCGCAGGTATTAAAGACATTTTTACTCCCCCTGAAAAGTTTCAAGTTTATTATATACGATTTTATTCTATTTCACGAAGTTTAATTTGCAATCCAATAAAATATTCCTGTGCCATCTGATGTATCGTTTTTTCAGGAATGTAGTGAATATTAAGCATTCTTGCCAGACCCACTTCGGCAGGAACATCTGGATGTTTGAAATATGCCTCGGCTAAAAATCCAGCACTGCGTTCATTTATTTCTTGTCCAGGCAAAGCTCTAACGTTCTGAGTAAAATGATACTTTTGAGTTGCCAGTATTTCTAACTTTAATCGCTCAACTCGTTGTTCTTGGGTCAGATTTTTTGTTTCTTCCATCACGTCACTAAACGATTTTCCAGCAGTCATGAAATAAACTGTTAATAGATTTGTTGCAGCTTGTTTACCCAAGATGTAGGTTCCTGTGTCGTATCGATCAAGTTCAGTATAATGAGACCCTGTTCGCCCACCCCGTGTTGCAAGTGGAACTCCAATCCCTGGAAGTTCTCTTGCCATTCCAGGAAGTACTACATTTTTCCAAAAGTAATATTTCAAAGCATCAGATTCATTTTTTGGAACATAACGACCATATCCCAAGATTGGAGACAGCATAGACTTGCGGATCATCTTTTCTTGTACCGACAATGACTTTCTTGTGCCGCTTTTTTGAGTTTCTAAAGCAAGTAATTCTTCTGTGCTTTCCCATTTTAAATTGATGAATCCATCTCCTTCTAAACCAAAAATTGGTGTACCACCGTAACTTTTTGCCATTTGGTTCATCATTATAATATCGTTCAAATCAACGTCTATTTTTTGAACATCTTTATCTAAGAAAAATTGTTTACCTGTGTAAGCAACATATGCACTTTGTATAATAGGTGTTGTTTGTGCAGCAAAATATCCAATTGATTCTTTGTATTTTTCCAAACTTGCGCCATGCTTTAAAGGAGCCAATAAGTTTCCAGCTAAAACAAAATAGTCATAATCAACAGTAAGAGGTGAAACAGGAAACCATTTACCTGTAAACATCCCCTTACCTTGAGTTCGCAAGTTGTAAACGTCATTTGAAATGTTGTGGGAAAACTGGTTGAACCCAGGCAAGGCAAAACGTCCCATGTACCATTTCCCAAAAACCAATTCTGGGTCTATATAGTCAGTTGTTTCAGCAGTTAAGTCTCTTCGTAGTCGCAAAAATCTTAACACTTTTCCAGGATCTTCCATCAACTTTGCAGTTAAAAAGTCAAAGTTTTTCCGGGCAAATGAATAGAACAAAAATACATTACGCAGTACATTTTTTTCAAATTCAGTTAAGTCTGCATAATCATAAAACGTTTCACGAATGAGGTCAGCAGCATCTTTTGGAGTAGTCCCTTTTTCTAATTCATCAATAAAAGTTTGGATACGTTGATAACGGTCTAATGATTCTGAAAATTCAATCATTATTTTTTTGAATCGGTCTCCACCAAGCCAAGACATTGTTTCTCGCCAACCCTCGCCAAATTGCTGGTCTAAATCACGAAGCATGACTTCTGCTGTTTCAGCACGAAGATAACTTGTACCCACATTGTATTCGCTCATCATTCTGTGGATGTCATATCCAGAATAAACACGTCCATCTGGGGCAATGACTGGTGGTATGACATAAGATTTACCCAAACCTTTTTGTCTAATTAAAGATTGATTCTCAAACTGACCACCAAGTATTTGTCCCGTTGCTCCTCCTAATCCAAGCCCAACCCCTGCTCCAACCAAACCAGGTGCGACTCCACCAAAAATCGTTGGGTCCATTCCAGCCATAGCTAAAGCTAAAGTCCCTGCACCCATGGCTCCACCTGTAATGGCAGCACCTCTTGGCCCTAACGCTCCAATCCCTGCGCCCACTGCGGCACCAAATCCTGAGCCAGTAAAATCTCCAGCTATATACCCAAGCCCTGCGCCCACTAAAGCACCACCAACCATTCGTCTTTTGGGTTGCTTTGGCATGATTTTGTTACGACTGAAGGATTGTTCCATCATCATAATGCCAGCAACTTGCTTGGGTCGATTAAACATACTGGGACCATTAGGTACTCTGCTAAACAAACCAGTTTCTTTTGCCAACTTGTCGATTGTTGCAAACTTTTCAGATGCTTGTCCTGTTAAAGTTTTGAACATGGAATGGATTTGTGAACCCATTATTCCACCAGTAGCACCTCCTAAAAGTAAAGTTCCAACACTGTCAGAGATTACACCAGCACCAACCATCCCTGCTATTTGACCCATAGAAAAGCCAGTGTTTATATTACTCAAAAGCATTTGTTGAAGGTTACCAAAAAGCAATGACACAAAGTATGGGGCAGTTCCCATCGTACCAACGGTTGTGTGCATTTTGATGTTGGCATTAATGTTTCCAAAAGTTAATTTTTGAAGCATTGATTGGCCAATTTCGTTTACAAAATTAAAACCCAGCGAATCGTAGTATTTTTGTATGAATAAAGCATCTTCTTTACCTATTTGTTGTTCTGCTTTTATTCGAGATTCCTCTTCTGTTAAATTATCTTTCTTTTTATATCGGTCCATTAAAGCTGCAATTGTATCTTCAGTTGCTTTCTTTTTAGTTTCTGCAAATTTTGCAGCAGCTTGATTCATTGCCTCGTTGTATTTATCTACATTTTCCAAAATATTTATTTGAACATCTGGATCAGAACTTTCACGAAGTTGTTCTATTTGATGATGCATTGCAATAATTGCATCCCTTCCAGATTTGACTGCCTCTTTATTGGGCAGAGCTTGAACAATTGCTTTCCACGCATAAGAACTTAAACCTGCAATAACAAGGGCAGCGGGTATTGGAGCCACTTGAGTTAAAAGACCATAAGTACCTGCTGTAGCTAATGCTGTAAGCCCTGTAAGTTTTGGTTGAAATATTTTCCTAAACTGTTTAGCGTCTGGTCCAGTCATAACAGAACTTAAAACAAGAGTATCATGGTAAAGATTTATAAATGTTCGTTTAACATTTTCTTTAAAGAACAAACCTTTTTCTTTGAATGGCAAATCTTTAATAATAAGACGCATACTTTTTTGTTGTATATTTTTCTCTTTTTGTACTTTTTTCCAGATAGCCTCTGATTCTTTTTTGAATTCAGACAAGCCCAATAATTTAAATTCCTTTTGTATATTTTTAATTTGTGTAAAATAATGTTCATTTTTATAAGAAAATTTATTGTTACCTACATTAACACTTAATTCCTCTATAACTGCATTTATAGTGTCTGCCTTTACACCATCTTCGTGAATCATTTTAACAATTCGTTGCATGTGCCTTGGGCTAGCTGTGCCATGTGATTGCCCTGCCCCAAGAATAGTTTCTTCTAATTGTCTCAAATGGTCAGAAATCTCTACAGGTAAAATAACGTTTGTGCCATCTGCAAATCTGTGTTTTATTAAAGGAGTTTTGTAGGTTAAACTTTTACTCTCTATACCTAATCCATCCATTATTTGTTCAGCTACATGTTGAGCACGAATTATTTCATCATGAGCATAGCGCGGCACTTCTTTCATTAGGCTTTGATTTATTGGTGCATTTTCAACAGGCTGTGATTGAATCATCTTATTTATATTGCTCATGACCTGTTTGTTAAAGCTATCGTAAGACGAAAATAGAATTGGGTTGATTCCTTTATTTTGAGCGATCTTCAAAAGAGTATTTTCAACATTCAAAGACCCTTCCATTTTCAAAAGACCATTTACTGCTTCTTTAATTTTTGCAGAAGCTCTCATTCCTATTATTATTTCACCCATAATTTTTACTGCATCAGTTTTATAGGTAAAGCTATCTCCAACTCTCTGTGCAGAAAATGGGTTTATTGCAGACAACTCAGATGCCAACCCAAAGTATGAACCGTGTTTGAAACTGGGTTCTTGCATTTGGTTTAAAACCTCAATCAAAACTTGTGGGTCTGCTTGTTTTGTAAGAGGAGGTAATTGTATCTCTTGTTTTTCAAGATGTTTGTTTACAAAGAGACGAATTTCAGCATCAGTTGCATCAAATCTACCCAACCCAATTTCCTTTAAATATTTAATTACGTTACCAGTAGACAATTCAAGGTTAGTAACTTTTTCAAAATGAGCTTGGTCTGTAAATCTGTGTAAACGTTCTCTATTTTTTATTGATGAAGGTAATATTGCCCCCGAATAAAATAATCCGTAAGCTCTTCTCCTAAGCGGTTGTGGTATTTTATCTGGATCGATTTGTGAAGGTGTATGTCTTGTTAGGGCTAAAATCAAAACATCGGCTTGATGGTTAAACTGTTCATATTTTTTGAAAACAGCATGTTGCATTTCGTATATATAGTTAAAGATTTCATTTTTTGTTTCAATCTCAACGTTTCTTAAATAGTTTGGGTCTTTTTCTATTTTACTGGCATACACAGCTAACGAATCAAACACATTATTTATATATTGACCTTCAAGCCCTAACATTTGTTGAATTGCTGTTAGTTTATTTATTTTTAAATGGTCTTGGATATAAACAGACTTTCTTGCCCATGTGAACTGTTCATTGTTTAAGTTTTCACCTCGTTCACCAATAAACTCACCAAGTTCTTCAACCATCTTGTGTAAAAACTCTACTTGAGCCACATGCACTACTGGTGTCAACTCATCAGCACATTTGGCAAAAACGTTCATAATATGTGCTGGTCGATCTCGAAAATCTGGGTCTTCAATAATTACACGAATTTCATCAACAACTTCAGGGACAATATTTTTCAAAGCGTTTGATATTTCTTTAAACCAGTCTGCGACTTCGGGGCTGACGTTTTTGAAAATATCTTTTTTAACAAAGGCTTCACTAACCTTTTCCGTGAATTTTTTATACACTGAAAAATTACTAAAACCTTTATGAATCATTCCAAGTGAATGAGATAATTCTTGAAAAAAGGTCGTTGGTAATTTATCGAACAAAGATTTTCTGGCAATACCAGAATACGCAGTCGTATCAATATAAGCATCATACAAACTATTGATTTCACGATTTGTTATAGGAATAATTGAATCATCTCGCCCTAAAAAGTTTCCTTTTCCATCTGGTATCTTTCGACTTTCTGCATCTTTAATAATTAACGAAGTTTCAATGACGTTACCCAAAGGTTTGGTAAACAACATGTTTGCTGATTTTTGGATTTTATTGAATGTTTGTTCGTTAACAAATACCAACATATCTGGGTTTGTGTTTCCTCTTCTGTACGTGATTAAATCATTAATAAATGTTGGAACACTATGGATATTGCTTTGTTTATAACTTTCATTCCGTGGATAGATTTGTTTTAGTTTGTTTGCATCTAAAAGATAAAACGGAACAGGTAGACCTTGTTCTTCTCTTTGTTTGGCAGCAGCAACAATCGTATCAAATTTCTTTTCAGGAATATCAATTATTTGGGTTCTTTTCAATTCATCAAGTTTTGGTGGGGTTTTCAAAAATTCAAGTTGATCTATATTTCTCACCATTAAAACATTATTATCCTTCCAAAGTTGACTGTAAGAAATCTTTTCATCTTCAAACAAATATTTTTGAAAATCAATTACTTCATTTTTTATTGCGTTTTCTTTTGATTTATGCACAATAGTTCGTTGTGTCATTGCTTGATATCCACCCAAGACAGACACTTGATATTGTTTTGAATAAATCATATTATCTGTTTGAACCAACGTTAATAACCGTCGATACAAGACATCAAGCTCTATAAAGCCTCCATCAGTATATTTGTGGGGTTTTAATATCAACTCCCCTTTGTCTACACCGGATAAGATTACTTGAGTAGGTTCAAAAATTGGACTGTTTATATAGTTGTACAGTTGACCTCTTGTTAGTTGCGGTCTATATTTTTGTTCTTTTTGCACCTGTTCTAAAGGCCCAGGTTTATCTGGTTGACGGTCAGGTATTGGATCTGCATACGATTTTACATTTCTGGTGGTGACATATCCAGCATTAACGGCAGCTAAGTATGACCTTTTGCCTGGCTGAAAGAGAGCATTCCAAACGCTTCTGGTTTTCTTTGAAAAAGTTACATCAGTAGCAGCCAACCAAATGTTATCAACAAATCGTGCAGCATTTTGTAGTAATAAAAATTGTTCACCAATCAATCCACTTTTAGCGTCTTTACTTTCTATAATATCACCCAAATGGCTCATGAAGTCTTGCTTACCTTTTGAGGTTAAATGGTGATTTCTGCTTTCGTAATAAGCTGAAGCAATTCTTCTTGACTTGGCATCCAGCATAATATCTGCCAACTTTATGTTTGCCTTCAAAAAGTCTTTAGGGGTAGCATCTGGTGGCATTCTTAAAGTAAAGCCATCGTTTAAAATATCAATTATGCCTTGCGTAGCTGGCGGCACTACTTCATCGGGAGTTTTACTTTGGTTGTATTGTAATTGTTCTGATTCTAAAGACTTTTTAAGTATTTTAAAGTCTATATTTTCATCATCAAGAAGAGTCTTTAAAGACACATCTGCTGTCATTGCTTTGTTTTGTTCTTCTACATCTATTAGATTTCGTGTATATTCATGAATCAAAAGGAATGGATTGTTTTCATTGTATTTATCAACCCTTTGCCTATAAATTGGTTCGGCCTTTTCTGAATCTGTTAACTCCATTTTGTCGAGATACTTAGATGGTTCCTTGTAGGCCAAAATAATATCTTTTTTGTTTATCTTGGTTAACTCATCCAACCCAAGTATATGTGCCAAAATTAACGCATTTGGTTCGGTTAAAGGCTTATTGTACGTAAATGATTGCTGAACATCACTTATAAAATTCTTTTGACGTTTGAGTATTGCTTCTTTCGTAAGTTGCGTTTCGATTTCAACAATAGATGAATGCCTTGCAATGTTACTGACATTTAACTTTCCTTTGGAATTAAATATTGGAGCATCATAAAACTTCATGCCTTGAAAGATACGATTGGGGAGTTCTAAAATCTTGGATCTGTCTATAGTAGCCAAATACTCAAACGCATACATAGCAGCAGCAAAATCTGAATCTACTTGGTTCAGTAGTTTTTCATTTGGGTTTGCAAACTCTAAAATTCTGTCTTGTATGATGCTTGCAATATCGTCCAGACCAATACCAGATCGTACACTTAACTGGTCTAAGTAACTCACTCCTTTATTCCAATTGGCAGCAGGATTGCGAACACTTTTAAACGTATCGTCTATTACTTTTCCACCAACATTTTTGATAACTGTGTTAGAAATTCCTTTTCGGCCTTTTCTACTACCCTGCCAATACTCGAAGGTTGTGTGCTCATTCTGAATGAGATCTCGTGCTTTATCAAAGACTCCGGAAGATCCTTCATATTCGATTTCGATATTGCTCTTTTTAAGTTCTTCGACATAATTTTCAAATAGCCTCTTGTTGTAAAAATATTTTATAGCTGAATCGGCATAACTTCCGAACCGCTCCTTTAACATGTTGTACATTGGTTCAGATATACCAGCCATGTTTTCAGGGTCTCGGATTACTCCATTATAATCATCTGTAATTAAACTTTTTAGCGATTCAGCTTCACCTTCTTTCAGTCTAAATGTATGCTTTGAATATGGGGTAACGATTTCTAATTTTTTGCCTTGTACTTCAAACAAACTCCATAGTTCAGCTACACCAAATGACTCTTCAACATCGTAATATTTGGTATAAACGTCTTCCGTTTTTTTGCTTGCAAACCGATCTTTAATTTCAACGATTCTTTTTGAACTGGGAACACTTTGATACATTTCTTTTGTAAAGTTTAAGACAGACAATCTGTGTCTTCTTCTTGCACCATCCATTCTGGACACATCACTTGATATT
>TARA_R110001583_G_scaffold16041_7_pt1 | contig 10031 bp, 8 predicted proteins | sample TARA_R110001583 | Tara Oceans TARA_R110001583 (sample SAMEA4398432) | marine metagenome | biome: Polar Biome; feature: [MES] marine water layer (ENVO:01000295) within the mesopelagic zone...; material: water (ENVO:00002006), including particulate matter (ENVO:01000060) such as...... | reverse complement strand
TTCGAGTTTCTCTAAGACAGCATCTACTTCTTGAGAATACTTGTTTTTATAATAGATAGAATCTTGTCCCAACTGTAAGGATTCAGAATTATCCTGAGCCCATATCAATAACGGTTTCTCAACTCGTTCTTGGCTGTACTTAATTAGCGGATTTAGTAAGAGAAATAACACGCCTATATATACCAAAGCACGTAAATTTGCTAAAACCAAAATTCTACTTGGTGGCAAATCGTTCTTCAAAGCGTTTTTATAATAATACTGCCCATATACCAAAGCAATTGCCAGAAGGATGATAGGCAATAACCACCACAAAGAATGCTCTGTTAGAATTGAGATGTTCAAAAGAATATTTTTTAAGTTTCAACAAATTTAATAAACTCTACGAGCTATTTATTCAATAGTCATGCTAAAATCAACATTTTCTAAATACAAAGATTAAGTCTCCAATTCCCCATATAATTTAGCTTACCTTTGAACCCTCAAATTGATGTCAAGTATAAATTAAAATCAAAATAATGTCTTTTACGTCTTTAGGTTTATCTCCTTTCTTATTAAAAGCTTTGGCTATTGAGAATTACTCACAGCCCTACCCTATTCAAAAGGAGGCCATTCCTGTTATTTTAAAAAATAAAGATGTTTTAGGTATAGCCAAAACAGGATCGGGGAAAACAGCTAGTTATGTCTTACCAATCCTAAATAATTTTAATAGCAATAAAACGCTTAAGAATAGACATGTAAAGGTACTCGTTTTAGTTCCTACACGTGAGCTAGCCGTTCAGGTCGAAGAAGTATTTAGCACATTTGCGATGGCTTTACCTGAAAGAGTAAAAACCATGGCTATTTTCGGTGGGGTTTCTATTAACCCTCAAATGATGGGAATGAATGGTGTTAGTATCTTAGTTGCAACACCTGGTCGATTAATCGAATTAGAAGAATCGAATGCCGTTAGTTTATCGGATATTGACACCTTGGTTCTTGATGAAGCCGACAAGATGCTTAATCTTGGTTTTAAGGAAGAGATGGATCGCATTTTTGCACTTCTCCCTAAAAAGCGTCAGAATCTTCTGTTCTCAGCAACTCTAAGTAAAGAAGTAGAGAACATTAAAGAACTTTTATTAAAGAGTCCTGAAGTGATCCAAATTGAATCGAAGGATGAAGATCTAGAGCTCATTGATCAAGTTGCCTATTTAGTTACTGATGATAAAAAAGGGCCACTATTGCGCTATTTGATCAAAAAGGATAATTTAAAACAAGTGTTGGTTTTTGCATCTTCTGCCTTTAGAGCCGATGCGCTTGCCAATAAACTTTGCCGAAATAATATACATGCGGTTGCCATTCACAGTAGAAAAAGTCAGAATTCCCGTACCGAGAGTTTAAGACGATTCAAAGCAGGAAATATTCGTGTATTGGTTACAACCGACCTTTTGGCTCGTGGTATCGATATTGAATTCCTTCCTTATGTAGTGAACTACGAATTACCTCGATCGCCCAAAGATTACGTGCACCGTATTGGAAGAACTGGTAGAGCAGAATCGCCAGGTGAAGCCATTTCTTTTATCTCTCCTGAAGAAGAGAATCACTTTAAGGTGATTCAAAAGAAAATGAAAAAGGAAATCAAGACAATTGACAGTGCTGATTTTGATATGCAAGGCTGTTAAATACTGAAAAAAAGTATAGAGAAATCCCCAATTCATAAATTGAATTGGGGATTTTTATAATTTCGCCACCCATTCGTCCTCTAAAGAGCATGAAAACCTTAGGTTTTCAAACTTACCTCTCAGACTCCGAGGCAAGCCTAGAGGAATTCTATTGATTAAAAAAACTATAAAAGATGCGATTCTGCATAGAGTTGATAATCAACTAAAACATTTAGGACAGGATTGGTTAATTATTAATCATTCTTGTTCAGCCAAGTTTGTAAAACTTTAATGTATTTTTCATTTTCTTCTACAAAGGGCATATGTCTGCTATTGGCAAATAATTCCCATTCTGCATTGGGCAAATTGTCGTACATCGTTTTGGCTACATAGGGTGAACATAGGTCACTTTGCCCATTTGTAATTAAGCAAGGAGTGTTAATTTCATTCAAACGCTCGGTAAATTCATAGCCACTTAATGTGCCTGTGGGTAAAAATTCATTGTGTCCCCAACCGACAATATACGCCTCAGTCCCCGCAATCTTCGAACGACGCAAACATTCTGGAGAATCCTCCGTAATATCTCCTGCACAATGCCTTTGCATAAATTCAGCTAAGGCTTCTTGATATTCTTTAGCCTCGTAATTGTCAGTTGCTACCGCTTTGTGTATCGCCTCTTGCATATCTTGTGGCATATAGGCAATTCTTCGGTATTGTTCTTCTTTCCATAACTTCGCCGACGATAGGGTAGATGACAATATATAAGACTTTACGCCTTGTGGCTTTTTCTCAATGGCATTCCATATCGCCATCATTCCACCCCAAGATTGACCAAGAATATGCACTTCGTCTAAGTTTAGATGCTTGCGAATTTCTCCTAATTCCTCCAACCACACCTCTGCCTTGAATAATTCAGGATGTCCTGTGACCATTGATTCTCCACAGCCTATTTGGTCATACATCACCAAAGGACGATCGTCTATTTCTGCTAAAGCATCAAGCGTTTCAAAATAATTATGAGTAGAGCCAGGACCTCCGTGCAATAAAATTAGCGGTATTTTCTTGCTCTCCGGATTTACGATTCTATAATATGTTTTAAATTCTTTGAATGGTATTTTACCTTCTTTTATTTTCATTTTTTGTAGTATTTAGATTTTAACTTTAAATATAAAAAAATGCTCCTTGTATTCTTTACATTTATCTCCAAGAATTTTAGAAACTTATTTTTTTACATATTATCTGACAATTGTATTCTGAAACAATAGCGTCTAACATTTGATTAAAAAAAAAGAGAGAACAAGTTTAATTATTTCAAAAAAAAGATTGGCTATTTTATTTGACGCATACTGCAGGCCTCTATCTGAATGAAAAAAAAACTAACATTAATAGCTCTATTTTTTCGAGCAGCAAGCCATATCTTTCGTTACTCCAAACGATGAATATCACTTTGAGGTGATTCAAAAGAAAATGAAAAAGGAAGTTAAAATAATTGACAGTGCTGATTTTGATATGCAAGGCTGTTAATTAACAACTACCCTATACAGAAACATCCCAATTCACAAGATGAATTGGGCATTTCATTTACTTCTTTCTACCCCTAAGTCCCCTAAAGGGGATCTGAAAACTACAACCCAATAAGTTCCTTTAGGGGTTTGGGCTAATAGTGTGCAATTCTATTTTTCAGATTTGCATTTTAGCTCCTTATGTCTACATCACCTTACAGTTATATGAATACATTTTGTTGCTTTTTCTAGAAGAACGTAACATTTACCCTCATCTTGCAATTTAATTAATTCTCGCAGTAATATATTTCGAAGGCGATAGGTATAAACAGGTGTACTATTGCCTCTCTCAAAATAACGTGTTTGCACAATATCAAATGTTCGTCCATAATAATGCGATGAACTATTGGACGTAGCGTTTACATTGCTTTTGCGTAGCGATTTTTGATCTTCGAGGGTTCGTAATATTGATGAAATTGAAAATCGATATTTTCTAATTCCTAATTCTTCGAGTTGGTCGCAAAACCTTTCCCCAAGTAGATTTAAAAATTCTTCTGCCGATTCTTGCAGGTAAGGTAGTGAATTTCTTAAATGGGGTATTTCATAGTATTCGTTATCAGTAATTTCAACAAGATCGTAACGACTACAGAACTCTTTGGCGCTTGCTTTATCATCGTCTCTTGAATCCAAAGGCTCTTTTAACCCCTTTGTTCGGGCTACCTCAAGATGATAATCATTATTATAGCGACGCAGCGCTCCCTTTTCAACTTTTGTAAGTACAGGAACGGAGAACTTGTCTATGCTTTTGCCTTTTGGTGTAGGATTTAGAGCTCTAATTATTAAAAATACAATAACTCCGAATATGACAGCTGCCATTAGAATTTTACGAATACTATACCTTTTTTTTCTTTTATCCATGTCAAAATTTTACTCGCACAAAGGTAAAAAAAAGGCGTTCTCAACAAATTGGTAGGTGAAAAATCTTATTAACTCATCAAACTATTTACGGCTTGTTTATTTGGGGTAACAATCTTTTATTTGAAGAAATATTATTTAACATTTCTTTATATAGGGGTTTTAATTCTCTTTCTAATTCTTGTTTCATAAAAAAATCTTATTAATTTCTTACTCTTTAAAACAAAGTTCAAATTATTAACCGAGTCTCTTGTAATGAACGTCAACAAGTTTATGACAAGCGTCTGCTTATTATTTCTTATATATCTTAAAAAAAAGGCCTTGTTATCACCCCAATATGGCAGGATAAGAATAACGCCTAATTGAAGTCACTAAAATTAAGAATTAATCGAACTAAACAATATCTAAACCTCAAGTAAAACGAGAAGGAGATGTAAAATAGAAAGGCTCTTCATAATAAATGGACTATTGTCAAATTGGAAAGGGTAAAAGCAAAAGATAGAAATAGGAAAGTGACTCTCACTTGTAACATCTTATCAAAAAAGGGCAGTTATAATTAGATGTAATGCCTAATTACAATGAGAGGTGTGAGCTTTAACTTAACCTAATTCATCTAGGCTCCGAAGTGGTACAAACCACTTATATAGGTGGGTAAACGTGGTTCGGAACTGCTTTATCGGACTTCCGAAGTGGTACAAACCACTTGTATGGGTGGGTAAACGCGGTTCGGAACTGCTTTGTCGGACTTCTGAAGTGGTACAAACCACTTGTATGGGTGGGTAAACGTGGTTCGGAACTGCTTTGTCGGACTAATTAAGTGCAAGATTGTACTTGTTTTAGAAGCTCTCGACCTACAACTTGAGAAAAATTAAAGGAATTGATCTTTGTTCTGTTTATATAAGGGTTAGCACGAGTGAATAGTTAAGGCAAAATAGAAAGGCTCTTTATAATAAATGGACTATTGTCAAATTGAAAAGGGTAAAAGGTATTTTCTAATTTAATATGCACGCCTAAGGCTTCCAAAAGTATTCTTCAGTTATTTTTAATGAGCTCCCGAAAAACCTTGCTTATATTTTCCGATTAAATTAACGCTGCCAGGTGCAAGCAGTCTGACAGGTTATACCAAAACGAAACAAGCCAGTACAGAGTCTGTACTGGCTTGTGCATTTATTTCATTCTAATTTCTTAGTATACTCCTATTTTAAAGATTCTAAAAACGCTTCCTCCGAAATTGTTTTGATTCCAAACTTTTCAACTTTCTCCAATTTACTTGGACCTACCTTTTCTCCTGCTAGGAATAAATCTGTTTTCTTTGAAATTGAACTGGTGTTTTTTCCTCCATTTTGTTCTATCATAGCCTTAAGCTCATCTCTTGAATGAGATTTAAAACTCCCTGATATAACAATAGATAAACCTTCAAGCTTATTTGTCTGATTTGCCAACTCTTCCTCATTCAGTTCGAATTGTAAACCATGTTCAATCAATTCGTTCACTAAATTGCTTTGAGCCTCATCTTCAAAAAACAGAATAATGCTCTTTGCAATTTTGTCACCAATTTCATCAACTTCGATCAATTCTTCAAAGCTTGCTTTTTTCAAGCCTTGAATAGAACCTAAGGTTTTAGCCAGTTTTTTAGCCACTGTTTGACCAACGTGACGGATTCCCAATGCAAATAAAACTTTCTCGAAAGGGACATTTAATGATTCTTTTATACTCCCAAGAATACGATCAGCAGACTTATCACCCATTCGGTCAAGCGGCATCAAATCTTCTTTTTTCAATCGATACAAATCTGATATATTCTTGACCAAATTCTGTTGATAAAGAAGCTCTATGGTTTCCTCGCCCAAACCATCAATATTCATGGCTTTACGTGCAATAAAATGCTCAATTCTACCCGTGATTTGTGGTGGGCAAAGTAAACTGTTGGGACAGTAATGATTGGATTCGCCTTCAAGTCGAATCAATTCAGTTCCACATTCTGGGCAATTCTCGATGAACTCAATCTTTTCAGCATTAGCCTCTCTTTGGTCAACATCAACACCTACTATTTTAGGTATAATCTCCCCTCCTTTTTCTACAAAAACACTATCATTTAAATGTAAATCAAGGTTCGAAATTATATCTGCATTATGAAGAGAAGCTCTTTTAACAACTGTACCCGCCAACTGAACAGCATCTAAATTTGCAACTGGCGTAATTGATCCAGTTCGTCCAACTTGGTAAACCACACTGTTTAATCGAGTCGCAACTCGCTCCGCTTTAAATTTATACGATATTGCCCAACGAGGTGATTTTGCTGTATAACCAAGCTCTTCTTGTTGATCAAGAGAATTCACCTTAATAACAATACCATCAATAGGTACAGGAAGTTCTTCTCGCGCCTTATCCCAATACTTTATATAATCGAGCACCTCATCAATTGATTGGCACACTTTACTATCATCTGAAATTTTAAAACCCCAGGATTTTGCTAATTCTAAATTCTTATAATGATCACGAACTGGTAATTGTTTTCCCAACAAATAGTACAGATAGCAATCTAACTGGCGCTTTGCAACAACCGAAGAATTTTGCATTTTCAAACTTCCTGATGCTGCATTTCTTGGGTTTGCAAATGGACTTTCGCCTTGTTCTTCTCTTTCTATATTTAATTGCTCAAATACCTGAAAAGGCATCATGATTTCACCACGAATTTCAAATTCATCAGGGTAAGTATCTCCTTGCAAACTTAAAGGAATCGACTTAATTGTTTTCGCATTTATTGTAACATCATCTCCCTGTACACCATCGCCACGAGTTAATGCCTGAACTAACTTTCCATTCTTATATTTAAGACTGATAGAAGTTCCATCGTATTTTAACTCACAAACGTATTGGATCTTTTCCTCTGTTAGTTTTAGAATTCGAGTTTCAAAATCACGAACATCTTCTTCAGAATAAGTATTCCCTAAAGAAAGCATTGGATACTGGTGTGCAACCTGTTTAAATTCAAGGTTAATATCACTTCCAACTCGCTGACTTGGTGAATTATCATCTACATACTCTGGAAACTTGTTTTCCAAGGCAAGCAGGTCATTCATCATCATATCAAACTTAAAATCGTTGATAGTTGGTTGTGAAAGTATATAGTAGTTGTGGTTATGTTTATGGAGTTGCTCACGTAATTCCGAAATACGTCGCAAAGCTTCTGTTTTATTCATAATTCAGTTGATATTTATAATCTACAGCATAAAAATAGTAATAGATTAACAATAGAGAGGCTATTTATTTTCAAATTTAAACAAATTCTTAATACACATCTGAAACTCAGATCTATTCCCCGATCATAAATTCAAAATCAAAATAGTATCTTTCGATAAATTAAAATTCTAGTTTATATTGACTGATTTTACCGATAATATGAAGCATTTAACCGATTTATCATCGTGATAACGGTCTTCTTGAAGTAAATTAGCAGTACGAAACTAAAATTACCCATTATGAATAGAGATAGAAGACCCTATTTTATTGGATTTGTACTAATTCTAATTGGTATTGTAATCCTACTAAGTAATATTGATTTCTTACCAAGAAACATACATCACTACATTTTCCGTTGGGAAAGTTTTCTTATCCTTTTAGGATTATTAATGATTATAGTTAGAGGAAAAATATTTGGTGGTATGTCTGTTCTGGCTGTTGGTGCATATTTCTTAGCCGATGACCTTTTCATGCTTTCTGATGAATGGCAAATTTGGTTTTGGCCTGGAGTTTTAATTCTTATGGGTATAAGTTATATATTAAAGCCTGATGAGTGTAGCTCTTTTTGTAGCGACAGAAAAAAAGACAAAAGCCATCATTAATCAAACAATTACAATTCAAAATATAATGTTATGAATAAACATTTTCAACATACGCCTGATCAAAATAATCCTAAGGGAAAGAACAATTCTATTTTTGGAATTTTGTTAATCTTGTTCGGAGGAGCATTAGTCCTCAGTAATCTTGATTTAATTCCTGACAATCTTGAAAATGTTGTCTTCTCATGGCCAATGCTGCTTATTACATTAGGTTGTTTATTTGCCTTTGCCAAAGACGACAGAACAACAGGTTTCACTCTAATGCTTATTGGTAGTGTATTTATCCTTCCTAGACTCTTTGATTGGCATTACGATCTACATCGATTCTTCTGGCCAGTGCTTCTAATTGTATTAGGAATCGTTGTGATAAGAAAGCGAAACTTCTGCCCTTCAAATACATCGTGCAGAACTGAAAAATCTACGGATTATATCAATGAATTAAATATTTTTGGTGGTGGCGAACGCATTGTAAATACGAAAAACTTCAAAGGAGGAAATATCACTTGTATGTTTGGCGGCGGCGAAGTTGATCTAAGTTATGCAGAATTGGCTGAAGGAACACATACCATTGAACTATTTGCAATGTTTGGTGGCTCTGTTATTATAGTTCCTCCTGGCTGGGATGTAAAAGTTAATATATCAGCTGTTTTAGGTGGTGTTTCAGACAAGCGCGTACCTATTCCAAATTACATAGTAGAACCTAAAAAAGAGCTTATTATAAAGGGATTTGTAGCTTTAGGTGGTTGTGAAATTAAGTCAAGCAAATAATCTCATCATAAGGTAATTATGGATCACCCTATCCTTTCTAATCGTTATAGCATATTCATTTATCTTGGATTTTGGCTAGCTTATACTTGTTCTCTTTTTGCTATTGATTGGTATTTCCAAGAAGAAACCTTATCAAACGCAATTATTGCCTCATTTAGTATATCATTACCACTGCTGTTTATTGCTCCTTCAATTTGGTTCATAGTTAGGCATATTGATGTGGACAAAATAGGGTATTTAGCTGCAGTTTTACATCATCTGGCTGCTGCAATAATCACTGTAGCAATCTGGATATCTCTAACGCATTTTATTCATTCATCTTTCTCTGATGACTATACTGACAATAAGCATCCTATAATCATTATGCCATATTACTGGCTTGCATTTATGTCATTTGCGTTGTACGATTATATGGTTATGGTCTATTATGTCTTCATCTACTATAGGCATTTTAAATCAAAGATTGAAAATGAAACAGAGTTAAAAGATCTTGTTAAAGAGGCTGAAATAAACGCCTTAAAATCTCAGATAAATCCTCATTTCTTATTCAATAGTTTAAATTCTGTTAGTTCATTAACCCTTGTTCGGCCAGAACAATCACGAGAGATGCTAGTTAAGCTGTCAACCTTCTTACGATATTCACTTGATCAAGATTTGAAAGAATTAAACAATCTTTCAAACGAAATGAAAAATTCTCGCTTATATCTTGAAATCGAAAAAGTTAGGTTTGGCGATCGTTTAGTATTAGATTTTGATATTGACGTACCTTGTCAAGACATGAAGATCCCAAATTTGATTCTTCAACCGATATATGAAAATGCAATTAAGCATGGTGTTCACGAAAGTTTAGAGCCAGTTGTAATTAAAACAAAAGCTGAATTAAAAAATAATAACTTAAGTATTCAAATCTCGAATAACTTTGATAGAGATGCCATTACGCCAAAAGGACAAGGAATAGGCTTAAGAAATATTACAGAGAGATTAAATCTCATTTACGGAAGAACAGATTTATTAACTATTACTAAAACGGATTCGAACTTTATTGTCAAGCTTGAATTCCCACAGAATATCTAATTTGAATATCTTTTAAAATTCGATTATTAAAGAATAGTATACATTGAGTTTAGAACCTCAACATCCGACCCATGGAAAAAATTAGAACTATTATTATCGACGACGAATCATTAGCAAGAGATCTCGTTAAATCCCATTTATCAAACATTGATCAGATTGAAATTCTAGGTGAATATTCTGATGGATTTCAAGGTTTGAAAGCGATAAATGACTTACAACCAGATCTTATTTTTCTTGATATCCAGATGCCTAAACTAACAGGCTTTGAGCTTTTAGAATTATTAGATAAACCT
>TARA_R110001583_G_scaffold85821_2_pt1 | contig 10038 bp, 5 predicted proteins | sample TARA_R110001583 | Tara Oceans TARA_R110001583 (sample SAMEA4398432) | marine metagenome | biome: Polar Biome; feature: [MES] marine water layer (ENVO:01000295) within the mesopelagic zone...; material: water (ENVO:00002006), including particulate matter (ENVO:01000060) such as...... | reverse complement strand
ACTTATTTTAAAGTAACGTTACGATTAAGTTATACCTGTTCAAATCACGCAAGAAAGCACGTCATCGTCTCGGTTATTAAACCCAATCTGTGGGATGTTCACTTTAGCATAAGTTATATATTAGTTTGTTAATTGCTAATCAATACTCAGTCTCTGAGTTTTAAGGCTATTTGTAAAAAATAGTAATAAAATCTTATGCAATCTCATTTATATTCTCTCCACCATATCACTATCACTTTTGAACCCAATTAAGAGGATGACAACTATTTTCTATAACCCTCGTTGTAAATTAAAGCCTTCAACTAAAGTTTTCATGACAAGATGAAACTGTTTTTTTAAATCATCCCCATTTACTTCATCATCACTTTTAATTAGCCATTTTCTAATAATATCAAAACGTAACGTATCATACATATCGCATATTAACTCCGCTGATATATCATTACGTATTAATCCAGACTCTTGAGCAATTTGTACTCTGTATAATCGTCGGGCTCTAAAGGGTGAAAAGACATCATATTTTTTAGTCACATTTTTAGATTTAGCTAAATAGATACCACTGAGAATATTTGTATGCATTAATACCATTTTAAAAATTCGTCTGTGATCGACAATCCAATCTAATAGTTCATCGATATTAGGAGGAATAAGAATATTATTAGATTTTACTTTAATATTAGAAGTACTTGACCAGATATTACTTTTAGCAAACCAGTTTAAAGTCCATTCTTCTAGCATCTCATTTTTACTGTTAAAATAATTAAAAAATGTTTTTTTACTTATTTTTGCTTCTGAAACAATATCTTCAACTGAAATTTCATCAAAATTTCGTTCACTAAACATTCTCTCAGCAATAGATAAAAGTAATAACCTAGTTTGTTGTTTTTTATATTCTCGTAATCCCACTTGATCCCTATTTACTACCAAAGCCATTCAAAATGACTATTTTAGTTGAGCCTTATTTAAAAGGCAACTCAAACAGAATAATACATTAAGTATAAAGTTATACTTGACATAAAAATACACTGAGTGTAATTTTACACCTTGATTAATATTGTAGTATTCAATAATCATTAAAAATATAAAAACATAAGAAATAAAATCACAGGGGAGACAGTAAAATGAAATTAAAAAAATCAAGTATTTTAACACCTTTAGCTTTAGCTATATCAACAGCACTTAGCTTAAATACATTTGCTTATGCAGAAGACAATGAAACCGCTTCTAATAAAGAAAAAACAGTCATTGAAGTCATTGAAGTTATAGAAGTAACTGCCCAAAAACGCACACAAAGCATTCAATCTGTAGCGGCATCTATTTCAGCAATATCGGGAGATAGTTTGACCAAAGGTAACATGTCCAACATAGTTGATATGTCAGATATGATCCCAAATGTTCAAATCGCAGGACAAGGCGGTTTACCAAACATTTATATGCGGGGTATTGGTTCAGGTGTTAATTTTGCATTTGAACAATCGATTGCGCAATTTAAAGATGATATTTATCAAGGCAGAGCCGTATTAGCACGCTCACCTGTTTTTGATATAGAGCGTATAGAGGTGATGAAGGGTACGCAAAGTATTATGTTTGGAAAAAATGCAACCGCAGGCGCTATTAATACCACAACCAGAAATGCCACTTCTGGTACTCGAGGGTTTCTCAATATTGGTATCGGTTCGTTAAATGAAAGAAAGCTAGAAGGCGCTTTTAATACCGATATCAATGACAACTGGTCTGCTCGCGTATCTATTATAGACAAAAGTGTTGATGGTTTTATGACTAATGACTATGACGGTGACCATATTGGTGCTATTGATAAAACAGGTATTCGCTTGGCATTGCACGGAGATATTACCAATAATTTATCACTTGATTTTAAAGTTGAACATAATAAATCATCTGTTGATGACACCATAAGGCAATATGAAGTAGATACAGAACAATTAGAAGATGCATTGAATGCAGGTTATCCCGGAGGATTAGTCAATACCCTTCTATTTAGCGGCCCCCTTGATACTCACTCGTACTATTCAGAGCCTACAGGCCAACAAAAACCGTGGAGTGATGAATTAACGTCTGATACCGCTGTTTTGAAATTAGATTATCAATTGGGGGAAAATACCCTCACAAGTATTACGTCATATACTGATTATATATGGGAATATTCTTATGAACCGACCTATTCGGAGCAAACATGGTTAGCCTTACAAAGAGATGAAGACTTTAATCAAATAACCCAAGAGTTCCGTATTGTGTCTCCCGTAGGTGATTTTTTTGATTATATCGCAGGTGTTTATTTTACTAAGCAAACATTAAAGCTTGAGCAAAGTGTTGATATATATGATTTCGTTGCGGTACCTATCCCGCAAGCGGGTTTTGGTTTACTTTCTGATTTTAGCCAAGATACATCAAGCTATGCTGCTTTCGTCTCATTAGGTTTTCAATTAAGTGAAAAATTAAAAGCAACCTTAGGCCTAAGGTATGACTCAGAAACTAAAGAAGTAGACACAACACAAACAACCTATTCAGAAGATTTTGGTTATCCTCAATCTGTAAGTCTCGGTATTGCAGATTCTGTTATGGCAAATTTAGGTGCCGGAAACTTAGACTTAAAAGACAAACGAGAGAAAAGTAATGTATCACCGGGTGTTACCTTAACTTATCAAGCCAACGATGACTTGATGACTTATGCCTCTTGGAAAATTGGTTATAAAGGGGGGGGATTTGATGGTAGTTTGGCTAATGGCTCTGGCATTTTAGGCAGTGTTGATGAAAATGGAAATCCACACAATCACTCTAACCCAGCCACAAAGCCGAATGATGCTTTTGAGTTCAAAGAAGAAAAAGCAACCGCTTATGAGTTAGGTTTTAAATCAACAATCTTAGATGGTATTGGTCAATTTAACATGGCTTATTATCATACCACTTATGAAGATCAACAAGTTTCTACATGGAACGGTAATGCTTATGTAGTAAATAACGCATCCGAAGCTGAAATTCAAGGTATTGAAATTGAATCCATTTTCATGTTGACCGATTCTCTTACGTTAGTCGTTAACGGGGCTTGGTCAGATTTTGAATTTTCTGACTACAAAGAAGGACCAGCTACTGTATGGCAACAAAAAATCGATGGGACATTAACTCAAGACTTAACAGGTAGAACAGGGCTTTTCGCCCCTGATTATACTGCCTTTATCAGCTTAAATCATGAATACAACATTACTGATAATTGGTTATTAGAATCAAATATCAATATGAGTTATTCAAGCGAGCTATATACCTCTTCAGATTTAGACGAGGCATCTAAACAAGATGCCTACTCTAAAGTTAATTTACGTTTTAGTTTATTAGATATTAACAATGATAATTGGTCATTCACATTGCTAATTAAAAACTTAACGGAAGAGACTGTCATGAGAACCTCTCAAGATATGCCCGCAACAGCTTTTGCTTATTGGGCTTCTATTGATAACCCAGAAAGAAACTATTCTTTCACGGCAACCTATCAGTTTTAATTACGCTAAAAATAAAAGGGTAAATTGCTCATTGTAATTTACCCTTTTCTACCAAAAAACTAATCATAACCAACAGGAATACTTCATGAACGAAGCCTTGTATTTGGAAAAACTAAAAGCGCTTTGGCATAAAGCATGGCCATTGAATATTCCTCGCTTGCCTGAGTACCCAAAAGGAAAAAAACCTTTAAGTGAATATTTGAAAGAATGGGCACAAGAACAACCTAATAAATTGGCGCTTTGCTTTTATGGGCATGATATTACTTATAAAGAGCTTGATAGTTTAAGCACTCGCTTTGCTAATTTATTAATCTCACTAGGAGTAAAACAGGGTGATCGGATAGCGGTTTATATGCCAAACTGTCCGCAATTACATATTGCATTTTATGGTATTTTAAAATGCGGCGCTATGTATGCTCCAGTGAGTCCTTTATCAAAAGAAATGGAGCTTCAATTTCAATTAAATGATTGTGATACTAATATCATACTTTGCTTTGATCAGCTGCTACCTATTGTATTACCAGTAAAAGAAACGCTTGATATTGAACATGTAATTATCACTAGTATCTCTGAATTATTACCAAAATCACCCACAATCCCCTTACCTGAATTATTTACACTTCCTAAAATAGAAAACAATACATGCATTGATTTTTATTCATCCTTACATACATCCTCCTCAGAAACTATTGCTCACCAACCTAAATTAGATGATATCGCAGCATTAAATTATACCGGTGGAACAACAGGCTTACCTAAAGGATGCATTCATACTCACGGGGATATGCTGTATACCTGTGCAAGCTATGTGCCCGTTTCTTTAGGAACAGATCCAGATATGATCAGTTTGAATTTTTTACCTGAGTTTTGGATTGCAGGTGAAAATTCAGGTTTATTATTTCCAGTTTTTAGTGGCACAACAATGGTGTTACTTGCCCGTTGGGACGTTGAAGCTTTTTTACATGCTATTCAACATTACCGTGTTACTCAGTGTGGTTTATTGGTGGATAGTGTTGATCAAATACTTGAATACCCAGAGGTTAATGATTTTGATTTAAGTTCATTAACAACAACAGGGTGTATCTCATTTATAAAAAAACTAACTATTGATTATCGAACACGTTGGAGAAATCTAACGGGCTGCACATTGCACGAATTTAGTTTTGGGATGACAGAAACTAATACATGCGACACGTTCACTTCAGGGTTACAAACCGATAATTTCGATTTAACGTTTGCTCCAACATTTGTTGGTTTACCCGTTCCCGGCACTGAATTTAAAATATGTGACTTTGAATCAGGCCGGTTAATTCCTTTAGGAAATGAAGGTGAATTATGTATTAGAACCCCTTCATTATTTAAAGGTTACTGGGGTAATCATAACAAAATTGAAAACAACAGCTGGTTTCATACTGGTGATATTGGCCTAATCACTGAATCAGGTTTTATACGGTATTTGGGACGACGTAAAGAAATGCTAAAAGTGAATGGAATGAGTGTTTTCCCTACGGAATTAGAAGCCATGCTTGGACAACACCCTAGTATACAAGGTAGCGCAGTTTTAGGAAAACAAGACGAAAAGCACGGGCAAAAAGTTATTGCCTTTGTTTTATTGAAAATAAAGAGTAATGAAACAGAGCAAAGCTTGAAGGATTGGTGCAAAGACAAAATGGCCACCTATAAAGTACCCGACATTAAACTGGTAAATGCATTACCAATGACAGCCACAGGCAAAGTAAAAAAACAAGATTTGGAGAAGTTATTGTGAGCAGAACCTTTAAGCGTATTTTAATTGCAAACCGTGGTGAAATTGCCATACGTATCACCCAAACACTATCAGTTATGGGGATAGAGTCGCTTGTTGTTTATGCTGAAGATGATAGTAACTCTTTGCACACTAAAAAAGCAGACGTAGCCATTCCACTCGAAGGTAAAGGGGTTAAAGCTTATTTAGATATTAATCAACTCATTGATATTGCAATTAACAATCAATGTGATGCGATTCATCCTGGCTATGGTTTTCTCTCTGAAAATATTGAATTTTCTCGTCAATGTGAAAAAAGAGACGTCGTTTTTATTGGGGCTAATTCTCATGTGTTATCACTTTTAGGTGACAAAGCGCGTGCACGTGAACTTTCAATTTCTTGTGAAGTACCACTAGTACAAGGGCTTAACAATAGCCTTACGTTAGATGACGTTATTGATTTTTTTAAACATCAAAATAACGGCCAGCCTATCATGATTAAAGCACTTGCGGGTGGTGGTGGTAGAGGTATTAAACCGGTAAGTCGAGTGGAAGATATAGAGCAAGCATATTATCAATGTCAAAAAGAAGCTTTAACCGCATTTGGCTGTGGTGATCTTTATGTAGAGCAATTGGTACAACAAGCACGTCATATTGAAATTCAAGTCATTGGTGATGGAACAGGTGCCGTTAACCACTTATGGGAACGAGAATGTACGTTACAGCGAAATCATCAAAAATTAATGGAAGTAGCACCTAGCCCTACATTAGATGAAGATACGCGACAAAAAATCATTGCATCTGCTTTGAAGTTAGCATCGACAGTAAAATATCAAGGGTTAGGAACGTTTGAATTTTTACTTGATGCAACGAATAACCGTAGTTTTTACTTTATGGAAGCTAATCCTCGTATACAAGTTGAACATACCGTTACAGAAGAAATTACAGGGCTAGATTTAGTTCAAATACAAGTACAACTAGCTCAGGGAAGTACTTTAGCCGCGTTAAACTTAGTTAACCCGCCGATAAAATCTGGCTATGCTATGCAAGTACGCATTAATGCCGAGTTAATGGACGCGGGTGGAAAAGTTAGCCCTGCTACTGGTGTGTTAACGCATTATCAAACCTCGACGGGGATAGGTGTACGGGTAGATGGTTATGGATATCAAAATTATCATGTAACACCGGTGTATGATTCACTTATTGCTAAATTAATTGTCAAAGGAAATGATTATTTATCAACGATTAATAAAATCTATAGAGCCTTATGTGAATTCACTATTGAAGGTGTCGATAATAATAAATCAATATTATTAAATTTATTGCAACTTCCTCAAGTAAAAGAAAATAACATTACGACGACTTTTGTTGAGCAGCATTTAAGTGACTTGTTTACTGAACAATCTCACCCTGAATTATGTTTTACCCCCCCTATTAATGAGCATACAACGACTTATAACGTTAACATTCCTTATGGTTGCGAAGGCGTAGTATCGCCTAGTGTGGGTGTGTTAGTTGAATTATGTGTTAATGAAGGTGATATTGTTTTTAAAGGGCAAACATTAGCGCACCTTGAAGCCATGAAAATGGAATTTCCTGTAAAAGCTACGCATAGTGGCACCATAGTAACGATTGCTGTAGCTATTAATGCACCGGTAAATAACGAACAACTGATGTTTGTTATTGCGCCTTCTGATGTGGATGCATCTGAAATACAATTAGAAAATGAATTGGATTTAGACGCAATACGAGAAGATTTATCCGAAGTATTACAATGTCATGAACAATTATATGATGATGCAAGACCTAAAGCAGTGCAAAAACGCCATGTTAAAGGAATGCGCACAGCACGTGAAAATTTAGATCACTTACTCGATGAAGACAGTTTTAATGAATATGGTGCAATGCTTATAGCAGCACAACGTAAACGCTTCTCTGTTGATGAGCTAAGAAAAGTGAGCCCTGCTGATGGCTTGGTTGCGGGTACAGGTACTGTAAATAATGCTATTTTTGATGATGATGCATCTCGCTGTATTGCTATGTCATATGATTACACTGTATTTGCTGGCACTCAGGGAGTAATGAACCATAAAAAAATGGATAGAATGCTTGGCTTAGCTCAGCAGTGGTGTATACCGGTGATTTTATTTGCTGAAGGCGGAGGTGGTAGACCATCTGATACTGATTTTAATGGTATTGCTGGTTTAGATTGTCATACCTTTGTTGCAATGGCTGCGTTATCTGGACTGGTACCCACAATAGGCATTGCCGCTGGTCGTTGTTTTGCTGGTAATGCGGCCTTACTGGGGGTATGTGATGTAGTTATTGCGACAAAATCAGCTTCTATCGGCATGGCTGGACCGGCAATGATTGAAGGTGGTGGTTTAGGTACGTTCAGTGCAGAAGACGTTGGACCTGCTTCAGTTCAATCACCTAATGGTGTTATTGACATATTAGTTGAAGATGAAAAAGAAGCGGTTGATATCGCTAAAAAGTATCTATCTTATTTTCAAGGAAAAATATTAAATTGGCAAAGTGATGATCAACGTAAGCTAAGGCACTATATCCCTCAAAATCGTATGCGTATTTATAATATAAGAGATGTCATTAGTACCATCGCTGATAATGACTCTGTATTAGAAATAAGACACGACTTTGCACCAGGCATTATCACGTCATTTATCAGAATTGAAGGCAAACCGTTTGGGCTTATAGCCAACAACCCAAGTCATTTAGGTGGTGCTATTGATGCAGCCTCTGGTGATAAAATGTCGCGTTTTATGCGGTTGTGCGATTCATTTGATATACCAATGATTTCTCTTTGTGATACGCCAGGCTTTATGGTTGGTCCAGAGGCAGAAAAACAAGCAACAGTGCGCCATATTGCTAGAATTTTTGTTGCAGCAGGTAGATTAACAGTGCCATTTTTTACTCTTGTGTTACGCAAAGGATATGGATTAGGTGCCCAAGCAATGGCTGCAGGCAGTATGCATTCTCCCGTATTTACAGCATCTTGGCCTACGGGTGAATTTGGTGCAATGGGAGTAGAAGGAGCAATTAGTTTGGCTTTTTCTAAACAACTTGCTGCAATAGAAGACATTAAAGAACGTGAAAAAATGTTTAAATCTCTAGTAGATAAAACTTACGAAAGTGGTAAAGCCTTAAATATGGCAAGTTATATGGAAATAGATGCCGTAATAGATCCCTTAGACACAAGAAAGTGGATATTAAGGGGGCTAAAATCAACACCGCAGTCAAGTGATCAAACAAGAAAGAAACATTCGTTCATTGATACTTGGTAGTCTTTACATAAATAAATCAAAGCATTACCTAACATAGGCATGGCGACAAGCTTATATCGTACTGACATGAATAGTGTCAGCCAAACATCAAATTTCACTAACGTAGGAGCTTAAAATGTACATTGGTATTATTTTAGCTGTTAGCTTATTTATCTATTTCGCTATGCGCGGTATCAGTATTTTTCTCGCTGCGCTTATTTGTACTTTACTGGTAGTAATAACAAACGACTTGCCATTAGATAAATCTATCTTTGACTACTTTGCCTTTGGGCCTCTAGGGGCTTTCTCTTTTGCTGGCAAATTCTTTCTATTATTTGTTATGGGGGCTATGTTTGGACGAGTTACTGGCGAAAGCGGTGCAGCATCAAGTATTGCTGTTGCATTAGTTAAAAAACTTGGTGCACAAAGAGCATTATGGATCACAGTATTGGCAGCCACTATTCTAACCTATGGTGGCGTAGTGGTTTTTGTTGTGATATTTGCCATGTATCCTTTAGGGATAAAATTATTACAACAAGCAAATATTCCCAAAAGACTTTTTATTGCTGCGCTGGCCTTAGGTAGTGGTACTTATACCTTATCCGCATTACCCGGAACACCTTCTATTCAAAACGTGATTGCCGCTGTTTCATTAAAAACAGATTTATTTGCCGCTGGCGGTTACGGTATATTTGCCAGTTTAATAATGTTTAGTTTAGGCATGCTCTACTTGGAAAGGCAACGAAAAAAAGCGTTGGAAAATAATGAAGGCTTTCATCCTACCGATAGAGATTTAACCTTAATTTCAGCTGATCAAAATGAAATATTGCCGCATTGGGGGAGAGCTATTACTCCTTTGATTATTGTTATTGGAACTATTGTTACGCCAAGGCTACTCACATTTTTGGGCTATACGCCAGTGGATGGTTCTTTGGTGATTTTTGCCTTAAGTCAACCTCTGTTATGGCCCAGCATAGCCTTATTAGTTGGCATTATTTTCACGGTTATTATGTTTCCTAAGTTACATAAAAACACCTTAGTAACCGTAGGTAAAGGTGCTGATGATGCCATCATTCCGCTGATAGCTACAGCTGTAGTTATTGGTTTTGGCTCTGTTATCACTAAAACTGACGGCTTTATTAACTTATCACAGTGGCTATTATCTCTAGATTTAAACCCTCTTATTTCTATTTTTATCTCGGTTAGTATGATGTCTGCCATTGTCGGCTCCTCAACGGGTGGACTGCAAATTTTTCTTTCGACTATGTCTGATTCTTATATAGCTAAAGGGGTTGAACCTGAGATATTGCATCGGATAGCGACCATGGCTAGTGGCGGTTTTGACAGCTTACCTCATTGCGGCGCTGTTGTGGCGGTACTTGCCATTGCAGGCTTAACCCATAAAGAGGGTTATAAAGATATTGGTATCGTTACCGTCGTAATTCCGGTTATAGCCACATTATCGACTATTACCATTTATTCTATTTTAAAATAACAA
>TARA_R110001583_G_scaffold8506_24_pt1 | contig 10042 bp, 34 predicted proteins | sample TARA_R110001583 | Tara Oceans TARA_R110001583 (sample SAMEA4398432) | marine metagenome | biome: Polar Biome; feature: [MES] marine water layer (ENVO:01000295) within the mesopelagic zone...; material: water (ENVO:00002006), including particulate matter (ENVO:01000060) such as...... | reverse complement strand
AAACATTACCACCCAACTATTCATTGGAGCAGGAGCCGTGATCAATCCAATACGATTAGAATTTCCGCTACAGAAAAAACATTCGCAAGGAAAGTCGAGTTCGTTATAAGGCGGGGCACAAGCCTTTACTTTTACTAGATCACCGACTTGCATTAATCACCTCTATGTTTGCTCGATACATTACCTGTCTCCTACCATCCACAAAAACATTAATATAGAATTCCCAGGACTCGGGAAAATCAGGCGTTGGCATAATAAATCCCACCTGACCAATCAAGAAGTCCATGCCTTGCCCGCTGGGGACTCTTTCGATCCTTACCAAGTCACCGATGTTCACTGATTACCTCGCAGTGTCCAAGTTCCCAATCACACACGCTGCCCTCACAGGCAACACGAACAAACCTCGCGCCAACGCCCCATCCATATGTAAACAAAACCACACCAATGCGCGGGGGTCCAAGTGATGGAAAAAACATATATGTTCGCCTTACTAGATCACCGGGCTGCATTAGCCAACTCCAATTTGTTCACGGGAGCCCAAAATATTTGAACACCGGGCTGCTGCGGATGATCTTCCGTCCAGAGAACCTTAACCCAATCTTCTGAAGCCTCCATTCCAATAATAATACCAGTCCACGTCTTGTATGACCAGCCCTCAATGGTTCTAACCAAGTCACCAACATTCATGATACAACTACCAAATCCTGGTCTAGAAAACGCCTCTTGAAAGTGCGACCATTGAGCAATTGTACCTCATAAACAAAATATGACTCTTGCTCCCATAGATGCGACTCATACTGCTTCAAAACGAGCCCCATTGTGCCGCTTGGCACTCCAATGGATGCCCGTTTAATTTTCACAAGTCTTCCAACGTAATTCATTTATGACACCTTGCTAATTCTTGTGATCTGGTGGGTTGGAATCGAATAAATCTCCCCACCCCAAAAAATCATGGAGCGAAGGCGGTTGATGCTATCAAACTCCATGAAAATACCCACTTCCTCGTCAAATTCTGGACCGAAATAAATCGATACCAAATCGCCAGCAGCAACTCGATCCTCGCCTTGCAGAATGCCTTGGGTCGCTTTGTCCACGTATATTGGACGCAGCACGACAGTATTTATTCGAAGAATAGTTCACTTTACAATTTCTTTACATTTCGCTACGTCAGCCGATATCTAAATTTAAGCTGTTCTCCGTTGCGAGTCAGCACCACCCGTACAAATGTTTTCTTTCGCATTTTAAACCATAGAGTAATTGCTTGAACTACAGTACGTGGCGATCTGCCATTAACTGTATGAATAATATCTCCGTTACGAATCCCGGCTTGATGCAAAGGCGAGCCGCATCTAATACGTCTAACTCTAAAGCCTACAATCTCGCCTTCATCATCACGGTGCCAGCTAGCATGCCCAAGTTTTCTAATTTCATTGGGGCGTCTTGCCATGCTATTAACGTATTCTTTTTCAACTCTATATCTAGTATTAGAAACATGCACAATAGAGTCTATATGATCTAGGCATGGACGACTGCGACGGTTTCTTCTTTTCTTCTTTGTTTCTCTCGTTCTCTGCGATGTTGCAACTACAGCAGGGGCAGGCACAGATGTTTCAACTGGTTCAGGGATAACCTCAACCGTTTCTGCAACAATTGTCTCAACTTCGGTTGTAGTTTCCGGTCCAGGGGTTGATTGTTCCATAATAATTTCTCCAGACTCCGATTCTGTCTCCGGGGTCAATTCCAAATCAAACACAACTTCCCTAAATACTGGTTCATCAATAATTGTGATGGGCTCGGGTGTTCCTTCTATAGAAGCCAAAGTCAATGGCCATAGATAAAATGCTGCAACAAACGAGGTGATGCCAATTTTTTGTGCAACAACTTTCATAGAGTGTTCCTAGGAATTACCGAACTAATTTCCGAGTTGTCAAACCAGCGATGTTTATACTCGTTGCCAGCCAGTCTGAATACGGTTTTTAGGACAAGATTATTGTGCATTTCACACGGGACAATTTCATCCCGCCTATCAATAATTAGTCTGCGGTCACCCGTATTCCAAATAACTACAATATCTCCAACTCTAGTAAAAGTCATGTTTGTATCCTTTGTGTGCCTATTGGACGCACAAGGTACATGGTTTATTCAAACAAATTTTATTTCCAGAACAATTGCGTGCAAATAATACCAATTGCCAAAAGTGTGCATATGATTGTTTTAGCTGTTAGTGGGCTCTCGCCTGCCATACACCATGTTAATGCCGGAAATATTAGATATGAGGCAGAAAAGGCAATAAGTCTTGAACTCCACAATGCATTTGTTTCTTCAACAATTATTTTAGTGCCGCACCAAAAACATAAACTCATTGGTATGGCATAAATCAACACAGTAACGAATGGCTTATCTTTCCACCAGTCCCATATGAATTGAGAATTAAATTGAAACCACGCGAAGGTGTGACCGACGCAGAAAACCAAAAATCCAAGAAATAGTCTATTCATGTCTTGCCATCATTTCATCAGGTATGGTTACGTCATACAATAATTCGTATCTTTCGTTCAACATTTGTGTGCCATATACATATAAAGCGTTATCTGCACCTTTCATATAAATCATAAACGCATCTAAGTCACACAGCTTGGGAACATTAAAGCTTTCCAATTGTAGAAGGACTCCGATATTGTTACTTGCCTTTTCTCGTATTATTGTTGCTGTTGTCATTTACGCTTTCTGATATTATTTCTAGTTCATCTAGATAGATCCAATGTTCTTGTCCATCTACTAATACTTTAGCGATGGGCTCTAGTGTGTCTCCAATAATAATATTATCTACAACTACTACCCCAATTTTGCCTAATGGTTCATCAGGTCGCCATACATGACGTGTAATCACTGATGCCGTTACAATTTTTACTAGGTCGCCAACTTTCATTTTTATAAATCATTACCAGCCTCACTAATTAGTTCTAAATCACAAGGTCGTATTTGATTAATAAAAACTTTTTTGCCATGCACGCAACCAACGCTATAGAGCGGATAAGATTCTGTGCCTAATACCTCTAGTATGATGCCAATATATTTTTTATTGAAAAGATTGGTTCTATCCTTAAGTTTAACTAAATCACCAATTTTCATAACGCCCGCGATGGGGCACTATTTCTAAATCGTCTTCAAGCTTCATTGTTTACCATTACTTTAAACTCCAGAACATTTGTTTCATTTTCTACAATGCGCTGATAATATTCATCCTCGGTCAGATAAAAGATATATTCAAAAAAATATTCCACTCTGACATATGGATGCCTTCTAACACACTTAAGATAGAACAACAGTCCTGATAGCCAATTATGTCCGTAGTCTCGTCCAGGGATACCATCGGGAGATTGAATTATTTCTCCTCTCCCGATACCCAACCATTTGAATCTCATTGTTATGCCCTATATATAATTAGTTTGTTTCACTTTGCTTTACTAATAAATTTTAGATCTTTGCGATAGAATCCAGGCGTGCCAAAATGACCGTTCCGTCCCTTGGGACCATCACCAATCCATCGAATGTCATACTGCATTTTTGTGTCACATGCATGATACCTTATTTCAGGCTTGACAGAAATTACCATTCCTACAAGTGGACCCATGGGGATCCTCTCGCCATTGACGAAATAGCCTAGTCTACGAGCGCGGCTCGTCCATTTATAAAGTGAGTCCAATTTTTCACCGTAAGATGAAAATGTTACCAAGTCACCGACTTTCATTGATTACCTCCAAGTAATCTGCACGGATGTAGAGAATTCTATCCCGTGTCAATACATCATACCAATCTGCTACTGCATCGTTGCCAAGAGTTTTTCTAACAATAATGCCTACTTGTCCATCAAAATGGGAGTGTAGCGCATCCCTTTTGGACTGAACAATTTTTATCAAATCACCGACTTTCATTGTTTACCTTTATGATTAGCGTTTCCAGCGTTGTATGCAACGTGTTTCATGGGTCGTCCACCGATGGTAGCCTGCGAGCCCGATAGATGACAAGATTTTCCCTTATGAAAGCCAGTCACCGACTTCCAAGCCGACGCATATGCGTCACGATCTTCTGTTGATTCAAATGCCACAATGGAGATACCGGCAGCTTTGCCTTCCCCGGCTGATAGCCCCAAGTATTTAACGGCTGTCTCGGTTCCTAGCTCCTCCACACAGTCGGGACATTCATTAATCCTGCCCCCTGCCTCGCGTTTAGCAGGTGAGTTTAGATCGAACTCGCATTCACAATATTTACATTGTTTAGTATTCATTAATTATCTCCACAAAACCCTCTGGACCCCAATGTTCGGGATGCTTCGGTATTGTAATCCACTGTGTTTTTCCATCGTGAGCAATTACGGCTAGCGTGTTGCAGCTAGACAAATTGTGTTCTCTTTGCTCTTCTTTGGTCGGAGTCCAAAATCTCGCCACAACGCCAACCACCCAACGCTGCCTAGCTCCTCCATGGGCAGCAGAGTAATCATAATCAAAAAACCTTACCAAGTCACCGACCTTCACTGATAACCTCCACAGAATCCCGTTCGGTCCAGAACGATTTTGATCGACATGGCACAAATACAAGTATCTGTATTCCCCACTTCTCAATAACAATGCCAGTTGTTTCAAACCACCCAACGAGATCTCCAATGTCAGGACACTTCACTGATCACCTCAAAATAACCTGCATACGCCGCATAAGGGCGATTGTGAAGTTTGACATATTCCCCATTGGATCGGGGATCTTCCAGACGCTCCACAAGACCCGTCATCTGACATGGTTCTTCGCCGCGCACTGATGCAATTTCTTCAAATGTTTCCTGATGCTCGGGTTTAACCCGTACCAAGTCACCGACCTTCATTAATTACCTCCGACATCGGCTCCAATCGCCCTATGTTGTAGGAAACGATCTCACCCCGAAACAAGATATTAACATTGCCGCAGGGATGGCGATCAACAACGTCATCATTCCACCAGCGGATCTCTCCCACAATAACGCCGGGAGCATAGCCCCAACTCACGCCTTGCTCACCAGACCAGTCGCATGTACCCCAATGGACTCTTACCAAATCACCGATCTGCATCAAGCACCTCTCTCGATTGTTCACGCCTAATTAGACGCAGCACGGCTCTATAAATTCAAAGGAATATCGCATTTTACACTTTCTTAACATTGGCTAGCGCCTCTACGCTGAATCCTTGGTCAGACCAATAAATTCTAGCATAGAATTTTTCACTGGTCCCCAATGTTTCGATGACCGTGACAACGCCTGGGATTGAATAGCCGCGCTTCATAATTACTAGGTCGCCAACTTTAAATCCATGATGTTCAGTTCTGTGCTGCACTGATCACCTCCAGATACTTGCTAAATTCTGTGGCTGCTTCGTTGAGGGCTGGCCAGAAGACCTTGATATCTTTCCTCCCAGCATACACACCAGTTTCTACGACAAGACCCAGGTAGATATCCTCGTAATCTGTGGTCGGTCTATATTTTACCAAATCACCGATTTTCACTGATAACCTCCATGTTTCTTTCATTAATATATTGGTACACGCCATCAACAAGCACACGCCAAAAACCAGGGGCGGGGTCGGATGCTATAATCACACCCCGCCTACTGGTTCGCCAAAAAATAGGAGAAAGTTTTACCAAGTCACCGACCTTCACTGATCACCTCGGCTTCTTCTTCTTCGACCCAGGACCAGTGCCAGGGATCTTCATCCAACCATGAGCAATATATCTGCCGATCATCATCAATGAAAGGTTCAACAATCTTCATAACGAGCCCATAATGGACTCCGCGTGGGTCTGCATATCGTATAAGATCACCGACTTGCATTAATGATCTCCATGCGATCCAGGTTATAAAACTCCGTTGAACCATCGGGTCGGAGGACTTGGCGACAAAAATGATTGGAATGATCATCCGCGATCAGCCCAATAAAGTGACCATCGCAGTTAACCGAAGGAATCCCATCGCGTCGAAATTTGTCTCGCGCTTTTCGCGTGAAGTTGTATATTTTAACCAAGTCACCGATTTGCACTGATAACCTCCAACCAAGCCGCCGGTTCCCAATCTACACAACCACCGCCATCCACCCAGATGACTGCGACCCGCTTTTGATACGCCGTCCGGTCGGGCACCTTTACCACCACTCCTACAGCCATCGAACCGGGCTTGTAGCCCGTGCGATACATTTCTGAATGTCCAGGGGGCATAATAACCAGATCACCGACTTTCACTGCTCACCTCAATCATACGCCTATATAGACGGGCTGGGGTGGGATTCATTCAAAATTAATTGTCAAAGGAATGTCAAGAGATTGTGCTGGGGTTAATTTTGCTCAAAATATTAACTTTAACGTCTCTGCCCAATCCAAAAAACCAATCTGTTTCTCCGTCCGTTAATAAAACTTTAATATGTACTTCGCCTTGTATGCCGGGAGTATCATATTGTTCTAAAACTATCCCACGGTACTGTGTACAATTTCCGTTTTCCCATTCAATTAAGTCTCCAATCTCAAACATAATTATTTTCCTGGTGGATTAATCCATTTACCATTACGTAAAACTTCGGCACTGCCATAAGATATTAATAAATCCGTTGAAAGCCAAAATGATTTATTTGTGCGAGTCTCCACAATTTTAAGTGTCTGACCATCTACAATTTCATCATCATATTTTATTTCAGTTATTAGCCCATGTGTATAATTGCGTCTTTGTGCATCTACGTACCCTAAAGGATAAAGCCATCTGATGTAGTCGCCAATTTGTAATTTGCCATTCATCAATATAATTATTTTATTTCTTTTTAAACTCCCATTTTTGAGTTCCTAGCGACCGTTCCTCGACTGGTCCCAATAGATATATTGTTTTTCCGGCTTCTTTACGTATATCAATCCACTCTTGTTGTAAGATGATGTCGTTTACACACTCGGTATTGAACCATTTAATTTTTAAATATTGTGTACCATATATATCAACTATCAGCCCGATACCGACAGTTTTGCTAGTCATTGTTTTTACCGAGCCAACTAGATCACCGACTTTAAATACTTGATTTTTCTTAGTCGCCATATCATAGTACCTAGGTTAAAATTCTTCTTGTTCACCATCTTCAAACGTAAGTATAGTTTTATTTATTGGGTGCGGCTTCACATGGACTTTTAAAAAATCCTCTAAAGAATCAAATATTGCAATTCCACCCCTTGGTGGCGGATACAGCCAATGAATTATACAATGTCCCGATGCTAACACAACGCCCTCAATAACGACGCCTTCGCCCGATACTCCCGTTTCATCCAATTGGCGACAAACGGTAAATGTTCGTATGCCGCGAGGTGCCAATTTAGACGGCGGTTTAGGTATTAAATCTTCTTGTTTTTCTTGTTCATCATTCATAATTAAGCCCTCTTGCTAATACGATCATAATCATCTTTGAGCCTAATTATTTTGCCTCTATTGGAATCTCCAATTTCAATTATCTCAACATCTGTTATTGCTGTTAATCTGTAAGGACAATTTGACTGTACATTGAGGCAATCTCCCATGTTCAATGTCCTGGTTTGGGTTGGGTGATTTACCGGATCTTTAATTGATAATTCATCTCCATAAGTAACTTGAACCTCGCCTTTTAAAACAAAAAGGCATTCATTTTTGGTTTCATTGTATTTAAAACTATTTTGCTTGCCCTTCTCAAGATAAAGAATTTTGCCATTAATACTTGGCAAAGCATTCCATCTTATTTCATGCCCCCAGGGTTTTTCCACAACTACGCTTGGACTAACCCAAGAGCTTTTAGCGTGCTTTTTGTCTTTATAACTCATTTGATGCTCCGGTTGATAAGATTTCTAATTCGCCTACATTAATTAGTTCCGCAAACTCATTTTCTTCTACCGCAATTTTGCCCATGTACCACTTATCACGAAAAAAAGCCAAAGAATAGTGGCATATAGTAGTTGATTGGCTTTGTTTTTTGAACACTACAGGGAAGAAATCTATTATTATTATTAAATATCGATGATCGCCGCCAATATTCTGTTTTAGCAGTGTTCCAATTGGATATTGGTTGTGATCTAGCACGATATGTTATATATCTATGTATGATTCTTAATACCTTGTTTTTTTCTGATATACCTATCTTTTAATTTCTGGTGCTTATGATAAAGTGGCGTTCCATAATAATATTTTCTTGTACCCATAATATGATCAAACCACGGCTTTGTTACGCACCAATTGGCATTTTGATCTGGTCCCATGTGATGATCGTAGTGCCAAGGGCAGTGTGTTTTGCTCCATTCTGCCCATTCTTTATTCTTGTGACATAATTTGTGAGTGACATAATAATTTGATAAGCCGTATAATAGTGTGGAGAAGAACACTGGAGATATCCACCATAGCGGCAAGTGTATTCCAGCTAACAGAGCCAATCCGGCAACTTCGCGTCGGGTGGCATGCGTGTCAACCATTTGATGTTGTCTTGGTCGTTTGTGATGATCGCGCCAATGAAATGCCCAAATGCTTTTTTTATTTTTGCCCCAATCGTGCAGTTTTTTATGCAGCACCCATTCCAGCATGTTGCTATAAAGTAAACCTAGGGCTATCAGGAAACCATATATTAATAAGGTGTCTGCCCCTGCTGCCACTAAATTACCTCCCTATAGCAGCCCTTCTACTACTTGTCGAATCCATTCTTCATTGAAGCCATATATTCCATATGCCACTGTGTGCGTTCTGTCTAGAAATACAAAAGTTGGCCAACTGCTTAATGGATATCCGTGTGTAGCTCCTCCAGAAACCAGCAAATCTCGACTACCTTGCAAGACTGGTGCAGAAGTTATACTAAAAGTGTCTGCCCAATGTGTTGCCTCCGAGGCATCAACCGTGTTGTTTTGTGCGTCAACCACTAATATAGTTACATAGTGGAATCCTTTATACGCATAGTCATCTTGTGTAGCCTGTGCTGTTGCGGCTGCGCTTTTACATGGCGTACACCACATGGCTGACAAATCCAACAATACAACATCGCCAAGATGATCAGACAATTTCCAAGGATTATCATTTTGATCTAATAATCTAAAATCACATGCACTGTCGCTAATATTATGCCCGCACTCTGTTTCTAAAAACCCTAGCTTTAAAACCTCCGGGACTGTATCAACGGAGCCTGCTGTATCTGCTGCGGCTGCCGTGTCGGTTATTGTACCAGGACCAGGATCTCCATAAGCGGGTGCTGCTCCAATCTTTTTTTCTACTTCATCAGTAGTTTCTTTTTCTGTTTGGACATTAGGGGTACAGCCTGCAATCCAAAACACTAAAGCCGAACAGCTAAACCATAATCCAATGGCCGCCATCGACTTGATAACAAAATGTTTCATCATTCCTCCAATTGTAACTAGTGGTATATTAATTTATTATCCCAAAATCATCCCAGCCTACAAATTGGATGTGTGGATACATGATGTGTCCCATTTGTTTTGTGTGTAGCCACCCTAATGCATGGCCAAGTTCATGTGCCATTACTTTAGCACTCGGATGGTTCATAAATTCTATACGAACATAATCAATTGACTCTTTATCATATGAATAAATTAATGTAGTTCCCAGTGCCCCTTCTTGTATTGCCGTTCCAATGCGATTTTGTGTAGGAATACCGATTGTTATTGTACCGTATATATTTTCACGTTGGCAATCGTCTAAATAAAGTCGTCCGAAGGCATACCCTCTTGATGTCCACCAATTTATTCCTTCTTTTATTTCTTGCACGGTGACTGGTGCATATGTGCAAACTCTTACATCCGGGATGTGCTCCCATGTTGCTAATTGTGTGGGTGCCATCTTCTTGTTGAATAAATTAATATTACAATGTGCGGAAAGACCTAATACTGTGCATGTCAAAAATGTAAAAAATGTTCTTTTTTGGCGTGCCAGATACTCCATTTATTATATGCTCAATATTGCTCCAACTGTTAACATCATCGCACTAGCTATAATTACAGACAAGCACAAGAGTGGTAAAATTAGC
>TARA_R110001583_G_scaffold6314_3_pt1 | contig 10044 bp, 3 predicted proteins | sample TARA_R110001583 | Tara Oceans TARA_R110001583 (sample SAMEA4398432) | marine metagenome | biome: Polar Biome; feature: [MES] marine water layer (ENVO:01000295) within the mesopelagic zone...; material: water (ENVO:00002006), including particulate matter (ENVO:01000060) such as...... | reverse complement strand
GGAGAGGAGGATCTTAAATTAGCCTCCGCAGCCATTAACAATACGTCCGAGTAACGAATTATACGTTGGTTGTTTTCGTAATTCAACTCTACTTGTCCGCTTGTTTGCCCTTTTCTTGGTAAATACTTTTTATTGTATAAATCCGTGTTTTTATATGGGGCTACTTGGTATGTTACTCCTAAATCCGGATTATTGGTTGCATAAGCTTCGACATCAAAAGTTGTAGCATCTTTTCTTTGGTCACCATCTTCATAAGCAGCGGCAAGTTCTTGGGTTGGTAAGTTAGTACTCCAACCCGCATTGTAAGGCATCTCTGCCGTTCCGTTCAAACCTCTTACACCGCATTGTTGTACGGCATAATTTCCTTGGCCTCTGGTTTGGCCACTCCAGTTATAATAAGGTTGACCGTTCGAATATTGTACTTCGTATACGGATTCTGGTCCGTTTTCACCTTCCAATAAAAAGATATCATCAAAATTGGATACTAAGCTAAAGGGCCCGTTAACTACATTCTCTAACATAGAAGCAGCTTCATCAAATTTTTCCTGATATAAATAAACCTTTCCCAATAAAGCTTGGGCCGCATACTTGGTAACCCTTCCTTGTTGTGAGGCCGAAGTAGGCAAAACGCTTATGGCACTAAGCAAGTCTGTTTCGATTTGGGCATAAACATCCTCTTTCGGAGATCTTTGTAAAGTGCCGAAATCAGATAGTCCCAGTTTATGGTCTGTAAAAAGAACAACGTCGCCGAACATCCTAACCAAGTTGAAATAGTAATATGCCCTTAAGAAATAGACTTCACCATATAGGGCTTCCTTACCATCGAACTCTACTGTTTCACCTAGTAAGTTAACGTCTTTGTAACTAATAAGGTAATTGGTTCGGTTAACACCTTCGTAGGCCGATTTCCATAAATCTTCAAGGGTGCTGTTATTGGTTAAAATGGTGTAATCATCTATTTGTTGTAATGCCACAACATCGGAAGCATTTTCACCACCGGCCACTGCATTGTCAGATGCTATATCGCCGATTACCACTAATTGGTTAAGCCATTGTGTCGGCGTATAGCAACTTACTGCCATGGTTTCATAATCTGATTCTGTTTGTAGATAATCTACTTCAGTTACTTCGTATTCATCATGCGGATCAAATTCAACCACGTCTGAACAACCCACGAAGATTGAAAGTATGATGATCAAGCTTATACTGTTTTTTATATTTTTCATACTAGTTGATTTTCGATATTAAAATTTAAGGTCTAAACCGAGTAAGATCGTTCTTGCTTGTGGATAGGCACCTCGGTCAACCCCTGTTTCCAAAATTCCGGAATTACCTGAGTTGTCTGATATTTCGGGGTCATAACCTGTGTAATCCGTTAATGTCAACAAGTTTTTGGCTTGTGCATAAATGCGGATTTTACTGAAAAAGTTATTTGATGATTCCGGTAGGGTATAGCCCAATATCAAACTTTTGATTTTTATAAAGCTTCCATCTTCAACATATCGGTCAGAAGGTCTAATGTTACTGTTGGTATCTTCAAAAGTATACCGTGGGTTATTCGCATCGTTAGTGGTACCTTCCCCGGTCCATCTGTCAAGAATATTCCTGAATTTGTTTGAGTATTGGGCATTACGTTCATAAGCCCGGTAAATGTCATTGCCTACAGAAGCATATGTGAACATGCTTAAATCGAAATTTTTATAATCGAAACCTAAATTCCAGCCAATAGTAAATTCAGGGAAAGGATCACCGATCTTCGTTTTGTCATCATCATCGATTACCCCATCATTGTTATAGTCAACAAACCGAATATCGCCCGGTTGGGCTCCATCTTGGGTGGCATGGGCATCGATTTCTGCTTGATTTTGGAATAATCCGTCTGTTTTATACCCATAAAAATATCCTGGTGTATAACCTTTTTCAAATCGAGTTATATTATGGCTTTGACCATTGAAATAGGAACCTCCTGATACAAATGCCGTACCATCGCTATTCGTTTCGGTCACTTTATTCTTAGAGGTAGTAAAGGTCACCGATGTATTGAATTTAAATTCCTGCGCCCCACTGTTCCTGTACCCTATGGTTAGATCTATACCTTCACTTTCTGTACTTCCGATGTTGGATGTTACCGGTTCAGATGTTCCTGCATATAATGGGGGGGCATCTGTGAACAACAATCCATCCACTGATTTGTTAAAGTAATCTGCGGTAATGGAAATATCCTTTAACAAAGTAGCATCAAAACCAATGTTATATTGGGTCTGTTCTTCCCAGCTTAAAGTTGGGTTATCAAAAGAATTTACCGTGGCGCCGGAAACGAATTCAGTGCCAAACGTATATCCGTTGCTATTTGCGGTGGAATTATAGCTTGGTCCACCAATTGTTATCTTTACATATTGAGGGTCTACATTTTCATTACCCACCGTACCATAACTACCTCTTATTTTCAGGAAATCAATGGCATCTACGTCGAAGAAGTTTTCATTGGATACGACCCAACCCAAGGAACCTGCGTAAAAATTAGCGAACTTATTATCATCACCAAAAGCAATTGAACCATCTCTACGAGCAGAGAATGATGCTAAATACTTGCCTTCGTAATCGTAATTGATCCTGCTGAAATAAGATACGTTCCTGCGTTCCAGGTCTTGATAACTATAACCAGTGTAAGCATCGGTGTTCAACTCGGTATTAACTCCGGTAGCAGCACTTATATCTGCCCATTCCCATGAATTGTCCCGAACATCCTGTCTGGTGGTACCAAAACCTTCACCTGTGGATTTACTTCTGGAAATACCCAAGACCACATCAAAGTTGTTTTTTTCCTCTATTTGAAAATTATAACTAGCAAAGGTCTCAAAAGTATAGCTGAAATTGGATACCGTACTTTCGGTAACACTATTATGAAATGAAGGAATAGTGGTAGTTGTGCCATCACCGTTGTCTACTTCCTGTGTTTTCACCGTGCCATCAGAATAATAATCACTTGAAACATTATTAGGGCCGTAATAGGCAAGAGGGGTAAAGCTTTTGCTTACTTGGTCCCATTTGGTATAACCGAAACGCGAAGTAATTTTAAGATTATCCAATAGATCGTATTGCAATTCGAATTTGCCATACAATTTATTGCCGTTGTTTTCATTATGGGTGTCTTCCAATCTTTGTACAGGATTGAATATTTCGGATAACAGTAAGTTACTGTACCCATAAGTGGCAAAATCACTCGGGTCTGTATTGTAAACAGAAACCGTTGGGTCAAAGTTCAACGCATTACCAATAATGGAGTTGAATGAATTTTCGGCAACGGTTTGGCTTTTAATATTTGCATAGCTCGAATTGAGTATGAATTTCAATTTAGGTGTCAATTGGATATCAACGTTGGCCGTAAAGTTCAATCTATTAAAATTGGATTTGTCATCACCACCTACGATACCTCCTTGACTTAAATAACCAGTGGATAAGAAGTAACCTATATTATCTGAACCACCTCTGGCAGAAAGTGAATAGGAAGTAACGGATGCATCTTTGAAGACTTCATCTTGCCAATCGGTACCTTGTCCTAAAGAGGATAGGTCCGAGAAAATTAAATCACCTCCTGCGGCAACGCTACCTTCATTTATTATACCGGCATATTCAGTGGCGTTAAGAACCCCAATTTTTTTGATTACGGATTGAAAACCGGTGTAAGTGTTGAAACTGAATTCTGCCTTCTCGTTTTTCCTACCGTTTTTAGTTGTAACCACTATAACACCATTACCACCCTTAACACCATAAATGGCAGTAGAGGCAGCATCCTTTAAGATGTTCAGTGATTGTATGTCGGCTGAGTTGATAGAATTCAAATCATCTAAACTTTGAGGCACACCATCAATGATGACCACAGGGTCTGTACCCGTAAATGAAGGAATACCTCGAACCAATACGGTTGGTTTACTGCCTGGGGAACCACTTTGGATAACCGATACCCCAGAGGCACTACCTTGAAGGGCTTCTTCAACCCGCAAAGGTTTCAGTTTTTCGATAGATTCTGACTTCACCGTAGATATTGCACCGGATACTTTGGTTACCTTTTGTGTACCATAACCGATAACCACTACTTCTTCCAAAGCTTCAGTGTCTTCTTGCAATATGACATTAAAGGTTTGGTTTCGACTGGTAACTTCGATTTCTTGGGACTGAAATCCTAAATAGGAGAAAACCAAGGTTGAATTGATAGGAACATCATTTAGGGCAAAAACGCCATCAAAATCTGTTGCTGTTCCCTTTGTCGTGTTTTTCACGATAACATTCACCCCCGGAATCGGCATGTTGCCTGAATCCGAAACGGTGCCCGATACATTGGTCGATTGACCAAATGTAAACGATGTTACCAAGAACAATGTGAGAAATAAAATTTTTGACTTCATCTGTTAATTTTTGTTAGTTTTTAATTCTTCAGATGGAATTCGCATGAACAATGTTTCTTTTTGCATTGAGATAGTCGTTATGCGCATTTCATTTATGATTACTTTTTATTAAGGTAAATTTAACGGCAAGAGTTAAGGATTCCTTAAAAAACACCACTACAAAAAACATACATCTTAAAAAAAACTTCTTAAAATGCATTATCCTCACTCGTTTACCGTGTAAGATATATGGGTTAACGGGGTGTTGAAAGCTGTTGAAATACTGTTGATTACGCTACGAAATCGTTTTTGTATGGGTAATGTTGTGGTGATGAAGTACCACCTGTGTGGTCTCTAAAGATTCAGGATGTAGTCCGTTAGCCCTGATTCGTGCTGTAGTTGCATTTTTTTTCGAAGTCGGTAACGCTTTACCTCCACACTACGAACAGATATGTTCAATAAGGGAGCTATTTCTTTAGAAGAAAGGTTTAGTCTTAAGTAGGCGCAAAGTTTTAGGTCGTTTGGGGTTAATTCAGGATGTAGTTTTTTGATCTTCTTCAAGAAGTCCTTATCCGCATTATTAAAGGCCTCTTCGAAAAATGACCAATCGTCACCATTGTTAATGTTCTGATTTATAGTTCTTATAACAGATTTTATTCCGGGATTGTCCGCATTTTCCTTCAATTGGTCCCTGATCGCACTCAAAAACTCGTTCTTTTTAATGATACTCATTGTTGAAATGGCCAATTCCCGATTTTTATTCGTTATATCTTGACGTAGTTTTTCATTTTTAATCTCTACGATCTTTCTTTGTGCCTTAAGTTTTTTTCGCTTAAGCTTTTTTGTGTTTTCTTTCAATAGGCGGGCATGTTGTTTTTTATAGTAGGCCTTGTATAGTTTATGTATTAAAAAGGAAATTAATGCTAGAAATAGAAAATAGCATAAAATGGCGCCATTTGAATAATACCAAGGTCTTTTGATTACAAATGAAAATGACGCGATATTCTTTGATAATCGATCACCTATTTTCGCCCTTACGTTAAATGTATAATCGCCAAAACTTAAATTCTCGAAAGAGATATCCGGCTGGGAGAGCCAGTTACTCCAGTTGTCATTAAGTCCATCAAGTTTGTACTGATAGCTTACTTCCGCATATTTATCATAATTAGGGACACTGAAAGAGAATTCAAGATTATTTTCTTTAAAGGCCATTTCCGGTTCAGTGTTCAATGGAATATCTATTTTTGGGGCATTTATCGATTTTTTAAATGCTGAGGTTATTCTTATGCTATACTCTTTGGTTTTAACTTTGTCAAGGTCCAATAAGGTATAACCATTTGAGTCTCCGATTAGATAGGTGTTGTCGGTTAAGTGCGAAATATTCTCAAAACCTGTAATACCTAAACTTCTCCTGAAGTTTAGGGGAATTGGAATTTTCACTACTTCAGGTGAATCACTTAATTTGCCGGGAGTGGTATAGATGATGTTTTTGTCGCCGAACCCCCAAAGTTTATTGGTTTCATTGTCGGGTATTAAAATGCCTTGCAGGTTGTCTTCAGGACCATAGAACATTTTTGATAATACCGTGTCGACTACGAAATTATGCTGGTGATGATCATATTTTAAAATTCTTTGGTTAGAGTTTTCAGTGTAAAGTAGGGTATCGTCATGAAGAACCAAGCTTGATCCAAATCCGTTAGCCGGTTCATTTTGTATATTAGTGATAGCATCTAGATTGGGGTCTACGGTTAATTTGAAGATACCTTTATATTCGTTATTGACCATGATCTCGTTTGTATCGGTAAACTCAAAAAACCTACTTGAAAAATCAAATCCCTTTAATTTGTTCCGTAGTTGCCACTTCCCATTCCTCTTTTCAAGAACACTTAGACCTTCATAGTTGCCCTGAAGCAATAAGGAACTGTCTTTTTCGATTTTTTTGATGTTCCAGGTTCCCGGAAATTCACATATTAAACTTGCCGAATTATTTTTAACTACATACGTTCCTTTATTATGTCCGCAGAACAATGTGCCATTTAGTTCAACCAAGCACCAAACCTGACCTTGGGTACCATCGATTATTTGAAAGGAATCCAGGGAATTCACTTCTTTGTAAAAGAGGCCCTGATTGGTTCCGATATACAGAAGGCCATTGAAAATTTTAGCGGCATAAACGTTGCCGACCTCACCTTTTAAGTCATTATACTCCTTGAATTGGGAATCATAATTTATGACACTTACACCATTGTCCAGACCGAGCCAAAGATTTTTGTCCATGTCCTCGAACATGGATAATATGGTGTTGTTGTACAGCCCTTTTTCTTTATTTATTGCATTTATGGTCTTCCCTGTCTTGTCTATGCGATATAAACCGTTGGATATGGTTCCCAATGCAAAACTGCCATCGCTCAATTGAATGCTACTGAATAAGTTCATTTCGTTCAATTGTTTGTCAGCCTCGGTATTCCATTTTTTCAATCCATCTTCCTCCAAATAATAAAAACCGCCTTTCTCTAAAAGAAATAAAAGTTTCTGGTCTATCCTATAAATGGCCATAACTAGGTTTTTAGCAAGAATGGGGTCTTCGGAGACCAAAATGGGGTTTCCGTTTTTTATCTCAAAAATACCTTTGTCCGATTGTTGGAAAAACACGTTATTGTCTATATTGAAAATCTTTGCCCTCGAGGTTTCAGAATCTATAACCGTGAAGGTTTCATCTATGGTATTATAGCTGTAAATACGATCCAATGACTGGAACAATACCCAATCCCCAACTTCAAGGATATTCCAAAATTGCTCATCATCGATTAGCGGCTCTTTGAGTTTTGGAATCAAAGAGTGGTAAACAAGAAGGCCAAAATCGTTTTTTTCCCAATATCCGAACTCCATAAAACATCCTGTATAGACCAAATCATTTATGACCTTAACTGATCGTATTACGGATCGATTAGGGGAATAATATAGTTTAAAGCGGGAACCGTCAAATTCTAACAAGCCCGAATTATTGGCGATATAAATTGTTTTATCGGAGCTCTGGGAGATCATCCAGTTCTGGTTGTCAGCTTGGTATTCCTCGGGAGGGTAGGTGATAATAGGTGGCAATTCTTGGGTAAACAGAAGAATACTGTTTAGAAGAAAAATAACAAGAAGTGCTTTTGTTTTCATGCGATTAATAATGTCGTTTAAGTTAAGGCAATCTAAAAGACCCGTAAAGATACCTATTTGAAAAATATGTCAGATGATTACAGGTGCGATATGTAATCTGTATCCCTGTTTCGGGGTCTACTAGGTGAATACTTTTTAATGGTCGTGGTTACGGGATAATACGGGAGGGTTTTTGGTTTAAGTTTTTCCTACATGATTTTTATCATACTCTAATGTCTCATATCTGGTTATTTTTAAGATGGAAATTAAAATCCTCGATTATGAAGAAAGGAACTCCCATATCAGCAATAATGACCAAGAACGTTATTACACTGAGTACGTCAGATAATCTTGAAAAGGCAGAACATTTATTTCGAAAGCACCATATTAGGCATATTCCAGTGGTTTCAGGTAGTAAAATAATCGGTATGCTGAGTTATACGGATTTATTGCGAATCAGTTTTGCCGATGCCGTTTATGAGGATGAGGATTCGGTAGATTCCATGGTGTACAACATGTTCAGTATTGAACAGGTAATGGCCAAAAGTTTGTTCAGTGTATCGTCGGATACCTATGTAAAGGACGTTGCCGAAATGCTATCTAAAAAAGAGTTTCATGCCATACCCGTTGTTGATGATGGTGAACTTAAGGGAATTGTTACCACAACTGATATGATCAATTTCTTATTGCAGCAATATGAGGATTAGTTGAAGTGTTTTTAATGGGGATTGTTGTTCTCTAATTTTGATAAAAGAAAAAACATGGCTTTTGCCATGTTTTTTCTTTTTGAAACCTGATTCATTTATTGGTTTGCCCAAACCATGAATATATTCATATAAGGCCTAAAATCTTATTCTTCTTCCGTTGGGTCGGTTTCTTCAGCTTCATTTTCGCCCTTTTCCAAATTATGCTGCATAATGTTCAGCTTTTTCAATTTGGCCTTCCAGGTTTCCAACGATTCTTTATGTTTTTCTACCCTTTTAATGACATCCTGAACCAAAGGATTGTCTTCAGAAGCATTGGAAAAGAATTGAAGGTTGTTTTCTAACTGACGAACTTCATTTTTACTTTCCTCTATTTTCTTTCTTATAAAAGACCGTTCATTGGCGATGGCCCTATCATTATCGGCATTGGCCAACTGCTGTATTTTGTTGCCGTACCTTAGAAGTTCCGATTCTTGTCTGTCAACATCCAATTTCTTGAAAATGGCATCCAAGATCATATTGAATTTTTGGTTGATGTTCTTTTTGTTGAAAGGAACCCTCCCATAGGTCTTCCATTCTTCGATGAATGCTTTAATGGTGGCAAGATCAGCTTCCCGTTTTCCAGTAAGTTCGAATGCTTTTAAGCGTTCAAGACATTCGTTCTTTTTTTCGAAATTTTCGATTTCATCTTTATGGGCCTCATTTTTCGATGCATGTAAACGATCAAAATAATGATTGCAGGCTTCTTTGAACTCTTTCCAGATTTTGTCCGAATACTTACGCGGTACATGGCCTATTTTTTTCCATTCGCTTTGTATGCGCTTCATTTCAGAAGTGGCCGTATCTGTATCCTCACTGTCTTTCAATGAAATGGCAAGGTTCAATAATTCCCGTTTTTTATCAAGGTTCGTCTGTTGTTCCTTTTTCAGGTTTTTGTAATAAGCGTTTTTGTTTCTATTGAAACTTCGCACGGCTTCTTTAAATTCTGCCCATGTCTGCTCATTAACCTTTTGAGGCACTTTGCCGGCTTTGAAAAAAGCATCCCGCAATTCCTCTATCTGTTTTATTTGTTGTTGAAGGGCCCTATGGCTCGTGGCAATATTTTCGGAAATACCCTTGATGGAATTTATGATCTCCTTTTTCTTTTCAAGATTTTGTTCATGGATCTTATCTAGGTCCTTGTAATAATCCTGTCTTCTTTGGTGCAATACTTTGGTAGCATTGCTGAAACGTTCCCAAATTTCTTCACGATGTTCCTTGTCTACGGGCCCAACATCTTCTTTCCAGATTTTATGAAGGGTCTGCAATTCACGAAAGGCCTTATTCAGGTCTTCCTCTTTTTCCAAAGCCTCGGCACGTTCAACGAGCTTTATCTTTTCTTCCAGATTGTGCTTAAAATCAAGGTCGCGCAGTTCTCTGTTTATATGTAGAAAATCATAGAAAATCTCTATATGATGGTGATAGGTGCGCCAAACATCATTGTAATTGTTTCGAGGTATAGGGCCAGCATTACGCCATTTTTCTTGTACCTCCTTGAAATGTTTGTATGTGGTGTTGATGTCTTCCTCGACATTCACCAAACTCTTCAGTTCCTCGATGATCGCCAGCCTGTTCGATAAATTTTCTTTTAGACTGTTTTCGAGGGATTTATAATATTGGTTTCGTTTTTCGCGATATTCGGAATATACTTCGTTGAATTGTCTTTTTGTTACCGAGTTATAACGAAAATCTATCTCATTGCCCCCGTTGCTTATAAAATCCTCCTTTTTCTCTTCAATGAATTCTTGGAATTTAAGATCGAATTCATATTT
>TARA_R110001583_G_scaffold70023_1_pt1 | contig 10046 bp, 6 predicted proteins | sample TARA_R110001583 | Tara Oceans TARA_R110001583 (sample SAMEA4398432) | marine metagenome | biome: Polar Biome; feature: [MES] marine water layer (ENVO:01000295) within the mesopelagic zone...; material: water (ENVO:00002006), including particulate matter (ENVO:01000060) such as...... | reverse complement strand
TCTGTGGCGCTATAGATGTCTTTGTTGTCCTCAAACTTTTCCTGAATAATATGGCTTCCCATATTACTGGTCATTATGATAATGGTATTTTTAAAATCTGCTACACGACCTTTGTTGTCCGTAAGCCTACCTTCATCCAATACTTGTAAAAGAACATTAAAGGTGTCCGGATGCGCTTTTTCAATCTCATCCAGTAATACCACGGAATAGGGTCTTCTGCGTACAGCCTCGGTTAATTGGCCACCTTCATCATAGCCAACGTATCCCGGAGGTGCACCTACCAATCTACTTACCGAATGACGCTCTTGATATTCGCTCATATCAATTCTGGTCATGGCATTTTCGTCATCAAATAGATAAGCTGCCAGGGTTTTTGCCAATTCTGTCTTACCAACCCCCGTAGTTCCCAGGAACAGAAAGGAGCCAATTGGTCTTTTGCTGTCCTGCAATCCGGCCCTACTCCTTCGAATGGCATCGGAAACAGCCTGAATAGCTTCTTCCTGACCCACCACTCTTTTGTGGAGCACATCTTCCAATTTTAAGAGCTTTTCCCTTTCGCTTTGAAGCATTTTGGTAACGGGGATGCCTGTCCATTTGGCTACCACTTCAGCTATATCCTCATTGGTGACCTCTTCCTTGATCAAGGTTTCCCCAAGTTGCTGTTCTTCCAGTTCGCTTTCCAGTTTTTCCAATCGCTCTTGGGCTTCCTTGATTTTGCCGTACCTTATTTCGGCCACTTTTCCGTAATCCCCATTACGTTCGGCCCTTTCAGCTTCCAACTTAAAGTTTTCAATGTCGTTCTTTGTTTTTTGGATATCGTCCACAACAGTTTTTTCGCTCTCCCATTTGGCAAATATTTCATTTCTGTCCTCCTTCAAATTGGCAAGGTCCACATTCAAGGCCTTGAGTTTTGAAGTGTCGTTCTCTCGCTTAATGGCTTCAATTTCTATCTCCAGCTGCATTATTTTTCGATCCAAAACATCGAGTTCCTCTGGTTTGGAATTTATTTCCATCCTAAGTTTGGAAGCGGCTTCATCCATTAGATCGATTGCCTTGTCCGGCAAAAATCTATTGGTAATGTAACGTTGCGATAATTCAACGGCTGCAATTACGGCCTCATCCTTTATTCTAACCTTGTGGTGTGCTTCATACTTTTCTTTTATTCCCCTCAGAATGGATATTGCGCTTTCGGTATCGGGTTCATCCACGATTACTTTCTGAAACCTTCGTTCCAAGGCTTTGTCCTTTTCAAAATATTTTTGATATTCATCCAGGGTGGTTGCGCCAATGGCTCGCAGTTCCCCACGGGCCAGTGCAGGTTTAAGTATGTTGGCTGCATCCATTGCGCCCTGTCCCCCTCCGGCACCAACAAGAGTGTGGATTTCATCAATAAAGAGAACAATGTTACCGTCCGAAGAGGTTACTTCCTTGATAACCGCTTTTAAACGCTCCTCAAATTCCCCTTTGTATTTGGCACCTGCAATAAGGGCGCCCATGTCCAATGAATAGATTGTTTTATCCTTTAGGTTTTCAGGAATGTCGCCCTGTACAATTCTATGGGCCAAGCCTTCTGCAATAGCGGTTTTACCTACACCAGGCTCTCCTACCAGCATTGGGTTGTTTTTCGTTCTACGCGACAAGATCTGTAAAACCCTTCTAATTTCCTCATCCCTTCCTATTACAGGGTCCAATTTTCCACTGTCTGCCAACTCATTGAGGTTTCTGGCATACTTGTTCAAGGAATTATAGGTGTCCTCCGCACTCTGGGAAGTAACTTTGCCACCCTTTCTCAATTCATTTATGGCTGTCTTAAAATCTTTTTCCGAAACCCCTTGATCCTTTAGTATTTGTGCTATTTTGCTCTTAGATTTGAAAATTGCCAATAGCAAATGTTCAATGGAGACATATTCATCTTCCATTTTTTTTGCAATAATACTAGCTTCGGTCAATGTCTTATTGGCCTCCCTGGAAAGCATAATTTCTCCGCCCGATACTTTGGGGAAACTTTCCAGTTCTTTTTCCAAAATTTGGTTCAATAAGGTGGTGTTAACGTTCAGTTTCTTAAGGATAAAGGGAAGTACATTTTCCTCAACCTCGGAAATTGCCTTAAAAATATGTTCGTTCTCTATTTGTTGATGGCCCAAACCTTGCGCCATTTGCTGCGCATGTTGTATGGCTTCCTGCGATTTTATAGTGAAGTTATTAAAATTCATATAGTTGTTTTTTTTAGGTTATTGCTTACTTTTGAAGTCTTAAAAGCAACAACCTTACCACGGTTTGCAACAGGACAAAATGTCGTTTATTTTTTGATTTTAAGCGACAATTCGGCAGCTTGTAAGGTTGACAACGTTTTTTGGACTTAATACTAAAATTACGAAATGGGGATTCTAAAAGGGCTTTTTGGAAAGGGAAATAATAGCGAAAAGGAAAAAAAAGAAGCGAAGGTTGTGCCTTGGGCGCCATTGGCATCCGTAGAGCAGCTAGAGGTAATTAAGGAAAGGTCCAATGTAAGGCCTCAGGTAATATTCAAGCATTCCACCACCTGTGGTATAAGTAGAATGGTTATGAATCGGTTTAATGAGGGATATGATATATCCAAAAATAGTTTAGATCTTCATTACCTGGATCTGCACCAATATCGTTCTGTTTCCAATGAAACCAGTAATGTGTTTGGTGTTGTTCACGAGTCGCCACAGTTACTCGTAATTAAAAACGGAACCGTAGTAGCACATGAATCCCATGGGGCAATTACTCAACTGGATTTAAAAAAATACATTTAACTGTTAAGGAAAGTTTCCTTAACAGTTAAATGTATTCTTATTGGGGCTAAAAAATAAGTAAGACCTACTTAAGGTTTAATTGAACCGATGTCTGGTGACTATGCCTTTCAATTTGGCTTTTAAATCTTCTCCCGCATCATAAACCATTTGTTCATTGCTGGGGAAGGGAACGGCAGATAGTTGTAATAACGGGACCATATCTTCCTCAAGCGCATTGGTGTCACCGTTGTGTTTGGCGTAAACGTGGTTAAAGACAAACTGGCTGGCCAATGGGTAGGAATTGATCTGCTGCTGACTGTTCAAATCCAAAAAACTTACGTTCCCGACTACTTCAACCGACTTCAGCTGGGTGAACTGATAAAAATTACATTTAACGGTTTTAAATTTATCAATCTTTATTTTGTTGCCCAGGCTGTCCTTTAGAACTTCCCCATCTTGGTTTGTGGCATATTTGTAGCCGTCCTTGATCTGCTTTTCCTTGGAGATCTGCTTTTCGGTAACCTGTTCCGGACTAATATTAATGTTCCTGAACGCCACCTGCATTTCATAATCATACTTAATATTCTCCAGTGCGTTGGTGTGGTAAACGGTCCACAGGTCGTTTAATCCGTAAGTATTAAAGTTTAATAATTCCTGCTCTAGACGATTGGGGACTATTTGTTCGGAATCATTGATCATTACCACCTGAACGTAATCCAGACCTTTGTCGTGGGCCTCCTCCAATTTAAGTTGGGTATCCTTGTAATTGGGGTTTATATCATTTAAATATGAAAATTGATCAAAAGCTTTTCTAAAATCTTCCTTGTATCGACCTGTATTTAATAGGGCCGTGGCATTGCTGTACAAATAGTCGGACAATTCGCGTTTGGACTTTATTATTTCCTCATCATAATCCTTAAATGAAAATCGGGCATCCCTATTTTCGTCATATAGTTTTAAAGGCAATAAAGGTTTTATGCGCTCCTGAATGGATTTTAGGTTTTGATAGCCATTAAAAATTATTTCATGGTTGGCCGGATTGTTATCTTTCTTTAAGAAGGCGATCTCTTGAAGCTCACGTTCTGTATTTTTCTTGTAGGCCTCCTCCAACATTTGAATGTAAGGTTGATTGGATTTCTTGGTTTTGTTTTCCGCAATGTTTTTAAGGGCGGTATTTATAGCATTGCCATAGTTGCCCGTATTTAGGGCTTCCTGTGTTTTTTTGACCCCTCCGCAAGAGATTAAAAAGAAGAGCATCAACGAGGTGAGTAATATTTGTTTCATAACGTTTGGTTTAAAAATATTATCGACATAGTTCAATAGCTATGCCAAAATAGTCCTATACACGAACGTTAAACTATTAGGTATCGTACAAAATGGGGCTGTTTTTTTGTGCTTTATTTCTTTTTCTGTTGAAAAACGGGCAATAATTTGGTAGTAACTTCCCCAAAACCAATACGGACATTATCTTTTTTGCAATACCCGGTTATAGTCACTGTATCGTAATCCTCAATGAATTTTCTGGTAGATCCGTCTTCCAAGGTAAGGGGTTTTTCCCCACGCCAAGTAAGTTCCAACATGGAGCCGTAAGTATCAGGGGTAGGGCCAGAAATAGTCCCGCTACCCATCATATCACCACTATTTACTTTGCAGCCATTTATGGTATGGTGGGCCAGTTGTTGGGCCATTGTCCAATACATATATTTAAAATTGGATCGGGTAACAGTAGTTGCTTTACCCCCTTCTGGTTTTATGGAAACTTCTAAATTTATATCGAAACCTTTTTTTCCTGTTTGTTGTAAATAGGGCAGGGGTGTAGGGGTCTGTTCCGGACTTGCCACCCTAAAAGGCTCCAAGGCATCCAAAGTAACTATCCAAGGTGAAATGGACGATGCAAAATTTTTGGCCAGAAACGGACCTAAAGGCACGTATTCCCATTTTTGTATATCCCTAGCGCTCCAATCGTTAAAAAGAACCATTCCAAATATATAATTCTCTGCTTCCTCAACAGGAATTGGTTCTCCCAAAACATTGGCGTCCGTGGTAATAAACGCCATTTCCAATTCAAAATCCACCAATTTGGACGGACCAAAAACAGGTTGTTCCTCTCCCGCAGGAAGGGTCTGTCCCATGGGTCTTCTAACAGAAGTGCCACTGGGTACTATAGAGGAGCTTCTGCCGTGATACCCAACCGGTATGTGCAGCCAATTGGGCAAAAGGGCATTTGCCGGATCCCTGAACATTTTGCCTACATTGGTCGCATGCTCCTTACTGGAATAAAAATCAGTATAATCCCCAATTTGCACCGGAAGCTGCATTTCTATTTCGTCCATGGTAAAAAGAACAATATTTTTATGTTCTTCGTTGTTCTTCAAATCGTTGTTGTTGATGTCGAATATTTCACTGATCCTGTTCCGGACCAAACGCCAGGTCTTTTTGCCGTCGGAGATAAAATCGTTAAGGGTGTCCTGTAAAAAAATATCATCGGTCAACGGGATGTCCTTAAAATATCCCAATTGATGCAATGCCCCTAAATCTATCGCGTAATCACCAATTCTTGAGCCTATGGTGATAATATCATCCCTGGTCAGGAAAACTCCAAAAGGAATATTCTGAATGGGGAAATCAGAATTGTCTGGTACAGGTAACCATGTTTTTTTTTCTGGAAGATTAGTTTTTAACGGCATTTTCGAGTTGTTAACTTGTGTTTAATAAATATCTTATCAAATATATTATTTTCTAGGAATTAACGGTCGGCAATTCGTATTTTTGCACATTATTTAATAGAATATTACTTTATGCAACGCGACAATCAAATTTTTGAACTAATTGAGGCGGAAAAGGAACGCCAAATAGATGGAATTGAACTAATTGCTTCCGAAAATTTCACCAGTCCCCAAGTAATGGAGGCTGCAGGATCTGTATTGACCAATAAATATGCAGAAGGTTACCCTGGTAAGCGCTATTATGGCGGTTGTGAAGTAGTGGATGAAATAGAGCAATTGGCCATAGATAGGGCCAAGCAATTATTTGGTGCCGCGTATGCCAATGTTCAGCCGCACTCTGGGTCTCAAGCCAATGCCTCTGTATATCATGCCTGTCTACAGCCAGGCGATACCATTCTTGGATTTGACCTTTCGCATGGTGGTCATTTGACCCATGGTTCTCCCGTAAACTTTTCTGGAAGATTATACAATCCTGTGTTTTATGGGGTTGATGAGGAGACTGGCGTACTCAACTACGATAAAATTCAGGCCATAGCCATCAAAGAACAGCCTAAGCTTATTATTGCAGGGGCTTCTGCCTATTCCAGAGATATGGATTTTAAAAGATTCAGGGAAATTGCAGACAGTGTAGGAGCTATACTTTTGGCCGATATATCCCATCCTGCCGGACTTATTGCCAAAGGCATTCTTAACGATCCAATTCCGCATTGTCATATTGTAACCACAACGACCCATAAAACCTTGCGTGGGCCAAGAGGTGGCCTTATTTTAATGGGTGAAGATTTTGACAATCCTTTTGGGGTGAAGTTGAAGAACGGTTCTTTAAGAAAAATGTCCGCTTTGTTGGATTTGGCAGTGTTTCCAGGTAATCAAGGTGGTCCTTTGGAGCACATTATTGCTGCAAAGGCAATTGCTTTTGGTGAGGCCTTGACCGATGAATTCTTGCACTATATGCTTCAAGTGAAGAAAAATGCTGCGGCAATGGCAAGCGCTTTTATGGACAAAGGGTATAATATTATTTCTGGTGGTACCGATAACCATATGATGTTGATTGATCTTAGAAACAAGAATATAACTGGAAAAGATGCTGAAAATGCCTTGGTAAAAGCAGATATCACTGCTAATAAGAATATGGTTCCCTTTGATGATAAATCTCCTTTTGTAACCAGTGGTATACGTTTTGGTACGGCCGCAATTACCACAAGAGGTTTAAAAGAAGACCAAATGAAGGTAATTGTAGATTTTATTGATCAGGTTATAATGAATCCTGAAGATGAGAAGATTATTGATGCTGTAAGGGAAAAAGTTAATGCCCTAATGCATTCCAGAGAGTTGTTCAACGCTTAATATACATTTAGAAAGCTGTCCATAAGGTGTACAATCAGGTCTTAATTTATTTAGACTTGATTCTTTGTGGACAGTTTTTTTATTGCAAATCCTCCTATTCACTAAGGATTTGAATGTCACCGAATATGATAGTTTTGGTATTTAGGTCATATATCGCCGCTTCTTCGGTTTGGTCATAATACATGCCCCAAAATCCGAAATAGTCGTTCGTATTGTTGTTGTCCGAAACGATATTCTTCAATTTAACATCGCTTTCCAAGGTGTCCTCCTCAAATACAGGTATAAAAACTTCAAAAGGTGTCTCATTTAAACCTTTGGTATAGTATATATTGTGGTTAATAAGTTCCGTAAAGATGTTTTCGAGTTGGTCAGCAATACTTTGATCGTAAATTTTACTGATCAGTATGGTGGTGTCTAACAATGATATGGTTAGTTCGCTGATATCTATTGTTGTAGTGTTCAGTTTTTTTAGTTTCGAATATGCCAATAGGAATAATATTGTCTTTTCCTCGCCGGAATTTTTAGGGCGACCGCTGCAAGTTGATGGTTTGTTGATATAAAACAAAGCTTCGTCCAGACTAAGGTTGCACTTAATATCTATGATCAAATTGGCGGATTCTTCTTTTAAGCCATAATTACCAATACTAACCTCCGCAAAAAAATGCTTTTCCAAACCTTTTCTAAAAACCTCTAAACCAACAATATGGTCGGTGCTCTGTGTTCCGATTTTTGGATTATTGAAAAATTCGTTTCCCGATTTAGACATCCTATATAGTAATTAATTAAAAAACTTATGTCAAAATTAGGCTAATGCTTTGTCCTTAATTCGATAAAAACCTTAGAAAAATTAAGGTTTCCATTCAAATAGGGTGTATTCGTCGAAAAAGTAGACGTTAAACGGTAAAGAGGCGTTCGGAACGTCTTAAATGGGAGGTAATAAAGGTGTCTGACAATATTTTTCGGGAATTATGGGTAATCGAGTCGGAAAGCACCTCAAAAGTGTGAGAAATAGCATGGATTGGATTAAAGAAATCCTCTGTTTCTAGCCTCATGGACCAGAGCCAAATCGTTCTGTTTTTCTACTCCAAAAATTACCTTAAGCTGTCTTTTTCTATTTTCTATTCCAGCTAGGGACAGGTTTATAAAATCGACCATATCCTTTGTCCTTGTTCCAATTGAAACGTGATAGAGTATTTTTTTGTCATTATCGTCCAATAACAGGTCGTTGGAGACTTTTTTTCTAATAGCCACCAATGCTTTTTGACTATAGTAAGGGGGGGAATTGATTACGCCTTTGACCATGGCAATCAGCGATTTTTCGTCCACTTCCGATTTTACCATATAACCATCGGGGTTCACATTTTTTAGAATGCTGTTTATTCTGTAATTATCACTAAATGAGGACATAAAGACAATTTTGGTATCCGGAATAATCTTTCTTGCGAAAATTCCCAAGTCCTCACCGGAATATGGTTCCTCCAAATGGGTCTCCGTTAATTGTACATCCAACAACAATAGGTCATATTTAAAAGATCTGGCCGAATCCTCTATTTTCTGCTTTCCGGTTTCAAAGGTATTGGCTGTTTCTACTTTTATCTGAAATTCTTCAAATTCGGCAGCTTCCAAAAGATATTTATATCCAGTAGTGATCATTTCATGATCATCTATCGTTAAGACTCTTAAAGTTCTCATTCTATTATCAATTACATAATATATTAGGCATGTACAGGTTCTGCCTCTTCTTCCATAATACAGGGGATGGTAACGACTACCTTTGTTCCCTGTCCAATTTTACTTTGAATGTCATAAGTTCCTTTCAACTTCTCCAATCTGGAATTAATGTTTTTAAGTCCTATACCTCTTTTTCCTTTCTTCTGGTCAAAACCAACGCCGTTGTCCAATACTATAATCCGCACATGATCACCTTCGGATTCGAACAATAGGTCCACTTTAGTGGCCTTGGCATGCTTTATACAATTCTGCAAACTTTCTTGCACAATCCTATAAATGTTAATTTTAATATCTCCCTTTAACTGGTCCCAATCTATTTTATGGTCATACTCAAAATGACATTTCATTTTCGAGGAATCTTGAATTGTTTTGACCAATTCTTCAATGGATACAATAAAGTTATGAATTTTTTCTTGCGATGCCCTGCTCAATTCATGGGAAATGGTACGGATTTCCTCCTCCAAACCTTGTAATTTCTTAAGCAGGTCACTGCGTTTAAGAACGGAATCGGAATCGGTTTTATTGTTAAGTCCGGATAGAATTAAACGTATTCCCAACATTTGACCTAGAATACCGTCATGAAGTTCTTCTGATATCCGTTTCTTCTCCAGTTGTTTACCCTCCTCTACCTTCTTGTTTTGGGCCAGCAATAAATTAAAGATTTCTTGATTGGCTTTTTGTTGTGCCTGTTCAAATCTCAATTTTTGATTTTTACGACGTTGATCTATAGTGATCAATACAAATGCTGCAAGAACAAAAAGGGCAATGGCTATCCCGATCCATAATTGGCGCTGCCTGGTCAGCAGTTCATTTTGTTCTATAAACTCATCGGTCTCAAATCGTATCCTTGTAAATTTATTTCTGGTTGAGCGTTCTTCCCTAATTAAACTATCGTTCAATTTTATGTATTCCTGGGTGTATTTGGATGAGTTTTGGGGGTCCACTTTTGCCATAAGCTCCAAGGATTCCAACAGTCTTCTATTATTGCTGGTCTGTTCAGAAATCTGTTTAGCAGTTTGGGCAAAGGTTAAAGCATTGGCAGTATCTTTTCTGTCTAAATAATACTCTGCGATTTCATAATTCGTAAGCGCCAATCCCTTGGTGTCGTTTATACTATCCTTTATTTTTAAAGATTTTTTAAAAGCGGCCAACACGCCAAGGGTGTCCCCAAGCTTATTCTTGCTTTGGGCATAATTGGAAAGAGCCTGTGCATATAATTCAGTGTCTTTATAATAAATGCTATCTACTTTAATAACCTTCTCAAAGTTTTCAAGAGCTTTATTGTTTTCACCTTTTGCTTGAAAAACCATGCCTATATTATTAAAAGCTTTGTTTCTCAGGCGATTAGACTTATCGATCTTGGATTTATCCAAATAAAATAATGCCTTGTCGTAGTATTCCAAAGCCTTGTCATATTCGTTTAGGGCATTGGTAACCGATCCCAAATTATTATAGCATAAAAACAATTGGTAATATTTGTCCA
>TARA_R110001583_G_scaffold69227_1_pt1 | contig 10050 bp, 8 predicted proteins | sample TARA_R110001583 | Tara Oceans TARA_R110001583 (sample SAMEA4398432) | marine metagenome | biome: Polar Biome; feature: [MES] marine water layer (ENVO:01000295) within the mesopelagic zone...; material: water (ENVO:00002006), including particulate matter (ENVO:01000060) such as...... | reverse complement strand
AGATGATTCTTTGGGAATAAAAAAAGGCCATATAGAAACCATTCACGCCTATACCAATGATCAAAATTTGGTAGATAATATGCACGGAAAATATAGGCGTGGCAGGGCCGCAGCCCTAAATATGGTCATAACGGAAACGGGGGCCGGAAAAGCAGTGGCCAAAGCCCTACCGCAATTAATAGGCAAGTTGACCTCCAACGCCATTAGGGTACCGGTACCCAATGGCTCCTTAGCAATATTGAATTTGGAGATCAACAACAAAACCTCAAAAGCGGCCCTGAACACCATTATTAAGAAATATGCCCTGGAAGGCGATTTGGTAGAACAGATAAAGTATTCCTTGAGCAATGAATTGGTATCAACGGACATTGTTGGAACTTCTGCGCCTGCAATTTATGACAGTACTGCAACCATAGTATCGGACGATGGGAAGAATCTTGTACTATATATTTGGTATGATAATGAATTTGGATATTCCCATCAAGTAATCCGCCTTGCCAAATACATTGCAAAGGTTCGTAGATACACCTATTATTAAAATTTAATCAATATATAATAATATAGAAAATTGTGGGTTATTCTATTTAGTTAAGTCACTTGATGTCCTTTTTTTAATAATTGGGATTATTAAAGTATTTTAGCCCTCTCTAAATCATTATTAACAATAAGAATTACATAAATGAAAATTTCGAAATTACTCTTTATCGTAATGGCTCTATTGTCATTTAACCTACACTATGCACAGGAATCCGAGGAAGACGATAAACTTTCCTTGGACCAAGGCCCAATTAGTTCACAGTTCGAGTATATCTCCCAAAAATCAGGCAATTACAGGGCCGACGGGGTAAGATACGAAGTGGTAAAGGAGTTTAACTTAGGAAAACTGAGACAAAATGTGTTGGATTCCATAAATGCCTTCAATAAAAAGGTGAATGAGCTCAATGGCACCATTGCAGGACATGTGGAAACAATTGAATCGCTTAACAAAAAACTGGAAGAGACTACCAATAACCTTTCCGAGGTGACCGAAGAGAAGGATAGCATGTCTTTCCTAGGTATTCTGGTGGCCAAAAGCACCTACAATTTTATTCTCTGGACCATAATAGCGGTACTTTTGCTGTTTTTATTATTTTTTATCTATAAATTCAGAAATAGCAATATTCTTACCCAGGAAGCCAAATCTACGCTTGCGGAAGTGGAAACCGAGTATGAGGACCATAGAAGAAGGGCATTGGAAAGGGAACAAAAAATTAGTAGACAGCTCCAGGACGAGATCAACAAGCATAAAAAATCCAAATAATTTTAAGAAAAACTATTAGATTTTTTGCGAATACTATTTAAGAAGCTCCTTTTTAGGGGCTTTTTTTACTTCTTGGATTAATTGTGTTTGGCAAAAATAAAATAGCACAAAGGATTGCGTCTATTTTTACTACTTTTGAGCCCGCCCTGAAAAAAACATTAATCGTCATTGATTTTACCCATGCGAATAGATATAATTACCGTAGTGCCCGACATACTCAAAAGTCCCTTTGAAGCTTCCATTTTAAAACGAGCTATAGATAAAGGGATTGTGGAAGTCCACTTACATAACCTAAGGGATTACACGGACAAAAGTTACAATCAGGTGGATGATTATCAGTTTGGGGGCGGTGCAGGAATGGTCCTGATGATAGAGCCTATAGACAAGTGCATTTCAACCCTAAAAAGTCAACGAGAGTATGACGAAGTCATTTATATGACCCCTGACGGAAAGACTTTGAATCAAAAAATGGCCAATGGCCTATCCTTACTTAATAATGTAATTATTCTATGTGGCCACTACAAAGGAGTGGACCAACGCGTCCGGGACCTATTTGTTACCAAGGAAATATCTATAGGCGATTATGTCCTGTCCGGGGGAGAATTGGGAGCTGCCGTCTTATGCGATACCGTGATTAGATTAATCCCGGGAGTATTGAACAACGAAACCTCTGCGCTTACGGACACCTTTCAGGACAACTTGCTTGCCCCTCCCGTATATACCAGGCCAGCAGAATACAAAGGCCATAAGGTACCTGATATTCTGTTGAGCGGAAATTTTCCAGAGATAGAAACCTGGCGGGAAGATGAGGCTTATAAAAGAACAGAGGCGCTTCGTCCGGACCTGCTTAATGACTAGGCTTGGTGTAATTTTTTTTTGGATCCATCTATGGGAAAGTTTTAATGTTACTTCCATGTGCTGAATTCCCAAACATTTCAAATAAAGGCAAAACTTGAATTAGGATGATTTTTTTTGAAGGATATTAATGATAAAAAACGCCTAATCGCTTGTAAGTTATAAATATTAGATTAATTTTGCACTCCATTAAATCAACCTCTGACGATAATCGTGAAAGTTGGTTTAAGTAAATAATAATTTAAAACGATGGAAGAGTTATTAAAATTTGTAGAAAACGAATTTATTCCTAAAAAAGATTTTCCAAACTTTTCAGCTGGGGACACTATCACTGTGTACTATGAAATTAAGGAAGGTGAAAAAACAAGAACACAGTTTTTTAAAGGTGTTGTTATTCAAAGAAGAGGAACCGGAGCTACGGAAACATTTACAATCCGTAAAATGTCAGGTACTGTAGGTGTAGAGCGTATTTTTCCAATAAATATGCCTGCTTTACAAAAGATAGAAGTCAATAAAAAAGGTAAGGTTAGAAGATCACGTATTTTCTACTTCAGAGGTCTTACCGGTAAAAAAGCTAGAATTAAAGAGGTTCGCTCTTAATACGCTTTTCGAATTTATAAAAAAGCATCCTTACCGTCGTAAGGATGCTTTTTCATTTATAAACATTTGTTAAAAACAAAAGTTCATAATATGTTGATAATAAAATTGTTACAAAACTTGTTTATTAAATAAAAATTTCCTATTTTTAAATTGTGGCTGGTAATTCGTTACACGGATTAATGAATGTCACATAAAGTTTACGTTCTTTATCTCATTGTTATTTGTCCTTCTATAGTGTTTTACATTATAGATTGCATACTAGCTATTGACTTGCTTATGTAGGTTGGTAGATATGTGAATATTGTGATATTGTTAATGCAACATCTAGGTTGTGCATTAAGAATACCAAATATTTAAACATTGAGGAGAAACATCTTTGTCACTTGGTTGTATGATTGAGGATAAAATGTTTCAAACGTTGAAATAGCGACGCAAATGCAATCAATGGTTGCCGTTTTGTTAAAAAAACAGAACAACAAGTTTGTAAACTATTTCTAGAAAGCCATATCAAGGTAGTTATACAATGATATGGCTTTTATTTTTGCAATAATATCACCTTCAATTTATAGAATTTTACCTCCCCTACTTTCCTAGTGCACATTTAGTCAATTTTATACTCCCTCCCTGTTTATTTGGCATTTTTAAAATTGTATATTTGCTCCGCTTAAACTTAAAAACTTAAATTATAATGCCAAAAATTTTATATACCAAAACAGACGAAGCCCCTGCATTAGCAACACAATCATTTCTACCAATTATTAAGGCATTTACAAAAACAGCCGGAATAGATGTCCAACTTAAGGATATTTCCCTGGCAGGTAGAATTATTGCTGTATTTCCGGATTATTTAGAAAAGGAACAGCAGATTTCGGACGATTTGGTAGAATTGGGAAATTTGGCCAAAATGCCCGAGACCAACATCATTAAGCTTCCTAATGTAAGTGCATCTGCTCCTCAATTAAACGAAGCCATTGCAGAATTACAGAGCAAGGGGTATAATATTCCGAACTATCCGGACAACCCTAAAAATGATATTGAGAAAGATGTTAAATCCAGATATGACAAAATAAAGGGTAGCGCCGTGAATCCGGTTTTACGGGAAGGCAACTCGGATCGTAGAGCTCCAAGGGCGGTTAAGAATTATGCCAAGAAGCATCCTCATTCAATGGGTGCCTGGAGCGCAGATTCCAAAACGCATGTGGCTACAATGACGCAGGGCGATTTTAAGGCCAACGAAAAGTCCATTACCATAAAGTCACCTACCGCTGTAAAAATAGAACTCACGCAAACAGATGGTACCAAGACTGTACTTAAAGAAAATATTAAACTTCAGGAAGGAGAAATAATAGATGCTACTGTACTGAGCAAAAATGCACTAATCAAATTCTTACAAGAGCAGGTCCAAGACGCAAAAGAGAAGGGTGTTTTGTTTTCCGTACACTTAAAAGCGACCATGATGAAAGTTTCCGACCCGGTTATTTTTGGTCATGTAGTTAAGGTATTCTTTGCCGATGTTTTTAAAAAGCACAGCGCTACATTTAAGAAAATTGATTTCAATGCCAATGATGGCCTTGAAATTTTACTTAAAAAAATAAAGAGTCTTCCCGATGCCGAAAGAAAGCAAATAGAATCGGATATCGAGAACACCATCAATCAAGGTCCTGCCTTGGCCATGGTAAATTCCGACAAGGGGATTACCAACTTACACGTACCAAGTGATATCATTATTGATGCCTCCATGCCGGCCATGATTCGTAATTCAGGCAAAATGTGGGATGCCAATGGAAAAGCCCAGGATACCAAGGCCGTAATCCCAGATAGTAGCTATGCCGGAATTTATACCGAGACTATCAACTTCTGTAAAAAACATGGTGCCTTTGACCCAACAACCATGGGGACAGTACCCAATATAGGATTAATGGCCCAAAAAGCAGAGGAATACGGATCCCATGACAAAACGTTCGAAATTAAAGCCAATGGTAAGGTTTCCGTAGTGGACACCAATTCTGGCAATGTTCTAATTGAGCACAATGTAGAGGAAGGGGATATTTGGAGAATGTGCCAGGCAAAGGATGCACCTATCCAAGACTGGGTTAAACTTGCCGTAACCAGAGCTAGGGCTACCGATATCCCCGCCATTTTTTGGCTGGATGAGAACAGGGCGCATGATATGGAATTGATCAAAAAAGTAAATACCTATTTGGCCGACCATGATACTTCTGGATTGGACATTAGGATAATGTCTCCGGAAAAAGCTACGGTATTTACCCTGCAAAGACTTAAAGAAGGAAAGGATACCATATCCGTATCCGGTAACGTACTAAGAGATTATTTAACGGATCTTTTCCCTATTTTGGAAGTTGGGACCAGTGCAAAAATGTTATCCATTGTACCCCTAATGAACGGTGGCGGACTTTTTGAAACCGGTGCTGGTGGTTCAGCCCCCAAACACGTAGAACAGTTTTTATCCGAAGGCCACTTAAGATGGGACTCATTGGGTGAATTCTTGGCCCTTGGAGTATCTTTGGAGTTTTTTGGTGAAAAGAATAACAATAGTCAAGCTATAGTCCTAGCCGATGCTTTGGACAAGGCTACCGAACAATTTTTGGAAAACGACAATTCCCCTTCAAGAAAAGTTGGCGAGCTGGACAATAGAGGAAGCCATTTTTACCTGGCACTGTATTGGGCCAACGCTTTGGCCGAACAAAATAAGGATCAGGAACTTAAAACCGTTTTCACACCAATTGCCGAAAAGCTCTCCAAAAGCAAGGATGAAATTCTGAAGCAGTTGAACGATGCTCAAGGTGCCCCGATCAATATTGGAGGTTATTATTTGCCAGACGCAAATCTGATTAGTAAAGCCATGAGACCAAGCACTACTTTCAATACCATTTTGGAATCTATATAAACGAATTTTTTCCATATTTAAAAAGACCTTTTCAACTTATGAAAAGGTCTTTTTACTTTAAGAGATTGCAAACTTTTTTTTCCTCAAGGAAAATATCGATACATTTAAGTAAAAAATGCTATAAATGGGAAAAATTACATGTTTGCCTTTTTATTTTCTGATACTATTTTCCATAAGTCTATTTTCTCAGGAACGATTTACCCTGAGCGGTACAATAACCGAAATAGCAAGTAACGAGACTCTGATTGGTGTAACAGTTGCCGTGCCATCATTAAGTACAGGTGTTGTTACCAATGAATACGGATTCTATTCCATTACGCTGCCTAAGGGGATCTATGAGCTTCAAATAAGCTCCTTGGGGTACCAAGATATTATACAAACTATTGATTTGTCCTTCGATCAAAAAATAAACTTTCAATTGCTTGAAGATGCAGAACAATTGGAGGAGGTAGTGGTTACGGAGGACATTGAAAGATTAAATATCCGAAAACCTCAGATGAGCGTTAACTCCCTATCTGTGGAAACCATAAAAAAAATACCGGTAATTCTAGGGGAGGCAGATATTATTAAATCCATACTCCTTTTACCTGGAGTTAGCAACGCTGGCGAAGGGGCATCAGGATTCAATGTACGGGGAGGTGCTGTAGACCAAAACCTTATTCTCTTGGATGAAGCTACCATTTTTAATTCCTCCCATCTTTTTGGATTTTTCTCTGTTTTTAACCCAGATGCCATAAAGGACGTAAAATTATTCAAGGGTGGTATACCCTCCCGTTACGGAGGCAGGGTCTCCTCTGTTCTGGAAATTTTTCAAAAAGAAGGAAATAGCAAAGAATTTAAGGTTAATGGTGGTATTGGTGCCGTTGCCAGCAGGCTTTTGGCAGAGGGCCCCATCATAAAGGACAAAGCTGCTTTCCTAATTGGTGGCAGGGCGTCCTATGCACATTTGTTCCTACCGCTTTTCGACATAGACAATACAGCCTATTTCTATGATCTTAATACCAAGTTAAACTTTAAATTAAATGAAAGCAATAACATTTTTATCTCTGGTTATTTTGGAAGGGATGTTTTTTCCATAAGTGAAAGCTTTGTAAACACTTACGGCAATGCGGTTCTTAATTTCCGATGGAACCATTTGTTTTCGGACAAATTATTCTCCAATTTATCTTTGATATATTCTGACTACTATTATGGTTTAAAGTTGGATTTCGTAGGCTTTAAATGGAATTCCGGAATTCAAAACTTTAATCTGAAATACGATTTTAAGCATTATTTGAGCAATAATTTTCAGGTTAACTATGGCATCAACAACATATATTATCGCTTTAACCCTGGCAAGATAGAACCCAGTGATTCGGAATCAGGAATAATTGAAAATCAGTTGATCCAAAAATACGCCAATGAATTCGCGGTTTATGTGGATGTTGAACAGAACATAACGGAAAAATTAAGTTTACAATATGGGTTACGACTTAGTAATTTCATACGTTTGGGACAGGATGAATTAAATGTATACGAAAATGACCATCCGGTAAGTTTTGATCCCGATCTACAGATATACAAGGAGGCGGACCCAATAGACGTTATAAACCCTAAACGCAGCGAACAACTCGCAACCTATACAAATTTAGAGCCCCGTATTGCCCTGGCCTATTCACTTGACCCTAATAATTCCATAAAGGCAAGCTACACCAGGTTGTCTCAATATCTCCACCTACTTTCAAATACAAGCTCCCCTACTCCGCTAGACGTTTGGACCCCAAGTGGTCCCTTTGTAAAACCACAACTATTGGATCAGTATGCCTTGGGATATTTTAAAAATTTAAAGGATGGAGATTATTCCTTGGAAACCGAAGTTTTTTATAAGGATATCCAAAATAGAATAGACTATATAGACGGGGCCAATTTAATTGCCAATGATGCCATAGAGCAGGTAATTCTAAATGGAGAAGCCAGGGCTTACGGATTTGAACTGCTCTTGAGAAAAAACCGGGATAGATTTGAAGGTTGGCTGGCCTATACCCTGTCTAAATCGGAACAGAAGACCCCAGGAAGAAATGCTTCGGAAACAGGTATTAATTCTGGTAGTTGGTACAATACACCCTATGATAAGACGCACGACGTTTCTCTCTATGTAAATTATGAATTAAATGAAAAGTGGAGCTTTAACAGCAATTTTGTGTTCCAGACAGGGCAACCTACCAATTATCCCATTGGTCAATTCGAATTTCAAAATTTAGCAGTACCTTATTATGGCCTTAGAAACAAACAGCGCCTGCCAGCCTATCACAGAATTGATTTTTCGGCCACACTTACCCCCCGAAAAAATAAGGGCAGAAAACTAAAGGCAGAATGGGTATTTAGCATATATAACCTATACAACAGAAGAAATGCTGCCTCCATCGGTTTCAGCCGAAATGGGGACACTGGGGTGAATGAAGCGGTCCGAACCTCTATTTTTGGCTTGGTACCAGCCGCCACCTATAACATCAAATTCTAAAGAAATGAAGAACATTATAATTTTAATCACGTGCTTTATAACCTTTGGGTGTCAGGATGTAATTGAAGTAGACCTGCCTACAGAAGAACCTAGATTGGTTATCGATGCCTTGATCAGGTTGGAGGATATGGATAGCCCATCGGTATTGGTTCAAATACGGGCCAGTCTAACAAGTTCATTCTTTGAAGAGGTACCGCCGGCCCAACTACAGGAAATTACCATCACAAATACGGAATCAGGGGCTATTTTAAATTTGGAAGAATCCATTCCGAATACCGGTATTTATGAAAATGAATGGGATTTGCAGGAATTGACCCAAGGAGAGTTGGAACTCAATATTGAATATAGTGGCCAAACCTATTTGGCCAAAACCAAATTTGTGCCTACCGTTCCCTTGGACTCCTTGGAACAGGGAACTACGACTTTGTTTGGAGATGATGAAACGGAAGTAATTCTTACCTTCACGGATAACGGGGAACGGGATGATTATTATTTGTTCGATTTTGATTTTGGGGAGTATCTGGTGAGCGAAGATGAATTTTATCAGGGAAAGCGATTCCAGTTTTCATTTTTTTACGATAGTAAATTGGAAGATGACAGATTGGTAACCATTAGTATTTTAGGTATAGATCAGGATCTTTTTAATTATATGAACCAATTGATCCAACAAAGTGGAGAGGATACCGGACCCTTTAGCACTCCTGCCACTACGGTTAAGGGAAATATTGTTAATGTTACTGGTTCCACTAATAATGATAGTATTGATCATGACAGTTTTGCTTTGGGTTATTTCGCCGTATGTCAGACATTTTCAGATACCCTTTTGATAAAAAAATAATCTATAATATTAAGACCATCCCCAAGATTACACCTATGAGAACAAATAAAGCCCTATTGTTTAAAGGCCTAAAATATATTGCATATACCATTGCCTTAATGTTTACGGCGCCCATTGTAATATATCAGGCCTTTAAAAATGAAAGCCATCCACTATACTGGCCGGTCTTGATTATTGGCCTTATATTGGCCATTGCGGCCATTGCCATGGGCTTTTACAGTATTAAGTTGATTATGGATGCCTTGTTCAACAAGGCCAACAAACAAGATTAATTTTTAGTCCAGGTTATCTTTAGGTCGAAGTCGGCCCAATGAAGTTAGATCCCAATATTTTGCATTGAATAAAAATAAACATACTTTTCCCTAGAAAAAAAATTCAACTTCATCTTTAAGTTATCAAATTATGTTAGGAGGCGATTGAGCTGGTCTTGATTGGAAAAATAGTTATTTTCGTATTTAAAATTTAATTCAATGACCTTATTTGTAGACATGGACGAGGTGTTTGCCGATGCATATAATGCACATATAACACTGTACAATGCTGAATTTAACGAAAACCTTACGGAAATGGACTGCATGGGCCGCGAGGTTTGGCAATCTGTTCCCGAGGAGCGGCAACCTAGTGTAAGGAACCATGCTAGGACAGAGGGCTTCTTTCGCACTCTTGAACCTATAAAGGATAGTAAGGAAGTTTTAAAGGAACTATCCTCAAAGTATGATCTTTATGTAGCCTCGGCGGCTATGGAATATCCAAATTCATTGCGGGAGAAAAGCGATTGGTTGGATGAGCATTTTCCTTTTATACATTGGAGAAATAGAATCCTCTGTGGCAGTAAGCATATTCTCTATGGCGATATTTTAATTGATGATCGCAGCTACAACCTGGAGCATTTCCAGGGAAGGAAAATATTGTTCACCTCACCTCACAATATACACACCACGGGATATGAACGTGCCGACAATTGGTTGGAAGTTGGTAATTTATTGTTGTAAGTTCTTAATGTGCCAATTGTTCAATGTAGAAATGTACCAATTATTCAATATAGCAAT
>TARA_R110001583_G_scaffold193212_1_pt1 | contig 10053 bp, 11 predicted proteins | sample TARA_R110001583 | Tara Oceans TARA_R110001583 (sample SAMEA4398432) | marine metagenome | biome: Polar Biome; feature: [MES] marine water layer (ENVO:01000295) within the mesopelagic zone...; material: water (ENVO:00002006), including particulate matter (ENVO:01000060) such... | reverse complement strand
ATAAGCTACCTGTTGGCGTTAATAAATCTGTCACCTTCGGTTATGGATTTACTAAACGATTAAAGCCCTTTTCAAGATTTCTTGACGCTCAATTTGATTTTGATGAAGTAATAATTGAAAAGGACGGAAAAACCAAAATTGACCTGACTTCCAAAAAATTATTTCTCAATCAAAAGGACTTACAAAAACTTAACGATAGTTTTGATAGCGTTTTTAAAAAGAACAATAGTGATGTAGATACAGTTTTGAAAAATGTACTATACGATCTATTCCCAACAGATATGGGAAAACCAGAGGCTAGCTATATTCCTAACACAATAGCAACTTCACTATTAAGTTGGGGAAAGTCATTAGATGAGTTTTCGGATAAGGATAAAAAGGCAATAATTGAATTATTTAAGAGTCTTTCACTTAAAACAGACTTTCTCACAGAAGAGTCTTTAGCTAAAACAAAAGAGATAGTTGACAATAAATATATACAAGAGACTTTAAAAGGATACAAGGATTTGATGAATCTAACAACTGATGGCGAATCACTAGAAAGGAGGTGGCAAAAGTTTTTGAAATTGCACAGTTGGATATTCTCTTCGATTTTTGCTCAGCCTGTAATTTTATATCGTGATGAAGCATACGTTGGGGGAAAGACACTTGATAATAAAAATGGAAAGTTTAATGACTTTCTTATTAAAAATAGCCTGAGCAATAATGTCTCTTTTCTTGAAATAAAAACTCATAAAACAAAGCTGCTAGAAAAAACTGCTTATCGCGGAGATGATGTTTTCAGTGCTACAAAAGATATAACGGGTTGTATTAATCAAGTATTAAATCAAAGAGATAACTTCCAAAAGGAATTTTACACTACAAAAGGCAAGACTAAAGAAGATTTTGAAACCTTCAATTCTAAATGCGTTGTTTTAATTGGAAGTATTAAAAATCTTACTGAAAAACAGCAGTACTCTTTTGAACTTTTTAGAAGTAATAGTAGGGATGTTGAAATAATGACTTTTGATGAATTACAAAAGAAGATTGAAAGTTTACAAACCTTGATGAAGAAATAATTAAGATGAGTAAAAATATTAAGATCAATAAACTAAGGGAAGTACTTGGCCAGGCCGAAGAAGGCAAGGCCGAATTGCAAATAATAAGATTTCAAGGAGTCTTTAAAGCAATACTATTGAAAAAACACTATAAGGAATCTGACATCTCATGGATAGTGGTCAAAACTCTTGATAATGATAATCCGGATTATGAAAAAAACATATCATTGAAAATAGATTTGAATGATGGAGGGGTGAGCGAAATTAAAGTTCTAAAATTTAATTAAAGGATGAAAGATTTAACGGAAATAGAGAATGTAATCGTGGATAGGTTAAATCATTGGTCCTCTATTGCCTTAGGTGCAAACCATAAGGTTTTAGGGATTGAATGCACCTCAAATATTAAAAATATTATAGGTGAATATGGTTTAGAACTTGGCTACGAAGTTTCTGCAAGTGGAAACATCAAGTTCGATTCGGAATGGCTTTATGATGTTATATGGTCTAATTCCAACGAATTTGGATTTAGTCGGTTGGAACTAATTCTCGAGAGCGAACTGAGCCGGAATTTAGAGCAAATTAAATATGATTTTGATAAATTACTTGTTGGGAATGCAAATCACCGTATAATGATATGTATGACACTTGGTAATGGTAAAGGGGTTAAATTAATTCTAAAACAATGTTCTGATTCTGTCTCCAACTACGAATTATTGGCAAAGGATTCGAGATTTTTAGTTTTGATTTGGGATGATTACGATAGTGGAAAATTTCTACCGCATTTGATAATTAAATAAAGTCCAAATAATCGATGATACTAATAAAGAAATGGTGGGTAAGGTTAATAGTTAGTTTATTATCTGGAGGTATTATAACAGAAGCTTTGAATATCTCAACAGATGGCAATGTAAATATCAATGCATTTGTTCTAGGGATTGGCATTTACTTAATTCTGAGTATCATTTATGGTTTTTATTTAAGAAAACAGAAAGACTAAAGTTCAAAAAAGGATTATTAACAGAGATACGTAAAAGTTCAAATTAACATATTTCCATAATAGAATAGTTAGTGTTAATTTATGTTTATGTGGTAGTTTGGAGAAAAAAAACTTATTCATGTGCGCATAATTTCTGAAATAGCATGCATTAAAATCAAGGATGAAAAGCACAAATACCATAGATATCGATAATGGAAAATATAGCATGTAATTTGATTTACAACAATGGTGATGAGGACATTTTTGTTGGTTTTAAGCAAAGATGTGAAATACAAAACATCATTTACAATGTAGAAAAAGGGAGAGGACGATGGTGCAGTCAACCAGCATGCTCGTGCAAAAAGTACTATAATAGAGGTTTCAAAGGACCAGTTGAGGATTACCCATGTAATGAAAGTACATTATTTGAAACATGGACTTGGAATCCCGGAAATAAATTCAAGACGGGTGAACCATTTAGAATGTTGAGAACGGGCAAAGGAAAAATCGCCATATTAACGACCTGTTTTCCCTCTACTTCGGAATCGGAGAGAAAAATTGTTGGATTTCTTAAGATTAAAGATCTGGTTGATGACCACCATCAAATCATTGGACAGAAAAACCAATCATTGAGATTAACATTGGACGAAGCAAAGGAACTTGATTTTTGGCTTTATCACAAAAACAATAATAATTCATCCAAACCTGACTGGAAACAAGGACGATTCAGATACTTAGCCGATGAGCAGGTGGCAACAATCTTACATGATTTAGTTCAAGTAGTTCAAAATGCATCGACACAGTCAATGATTTTAAAGCTATTGGAATCGGACTTCCCAGATTATACAATTGAAAGACCCATAGTAGAAGGAGCGATAAAGGGCAGTTATACAAAGAAGGTCATGTTAAAACGAAAATATGGAAAAGGAGGAGAAAGCCCTGCTCATAAAAAATTAAAGGAATACATAGCCAAAAACCCTTCTCTTATTGGATTATCCTCCAAAAATTTTATTGCAAAAATAGAGCATCAATTTATTTCTGGTGACCTTGTTGACATCTTGTTTGAACCTCTAAATGGACAGACCAATACAGTTGTGGAAATTGAACTTGACAATGTTTTGCCAGGAATACATCAAGCAATTAAGTATCGAGTTTTAAGGTGCTCTCAACTCAAGAAGCCGTTGACATATTCTAAAATTAAGGCAACTATTGTTGCATGGAAATTAAACGATTCGGAAAGGCAATTATGTAATCAATATGAAATTGACTATTACGAAATTAAATTATAGAAAGCTCTGGTGACAATATAGAACTAAGCTGAAGTCAAGGTTCAAATAAACGATTCTATTTAAATTCGGGACACAGTGCGCCCCGAATTCGTTAAAGTTTAAGTAAAGGGTGAATATGACGGTAATAAAAGACACAAAATATAAAAAGGCATTGTTGGTTGAATTAATTGAAGTCTATGTATCTAAGGGACATGCAATTCAAATGCTGGTTGGTAAAGATTTACATGATTTTGACAGAAATGACCTAGAACTGAAACTAAAAGCTGAAGGGGTAGACACAGGTATAATCAAATCAAAGTTCAAATAAAGGATTAACTCTTTTCGATATGAGTAATTAAAAAACAGATATCTGAGAACACTAAAAAACATACTATTATTTCAAAAGAAGATATTCTTTATCTCATATATGATTGCAATTGCAATTGGAATTTTGCTTGGAGGCAAATTCACTACTATCGGATTCTGCTTTTTTGTAATTGCACTTCTGGTCCAATACTACGTTTATGATATTAAAAATAAAAATGAATATTACTTCTACTATAATTTAGGATTAGGTAGTCTTGAATTATGGGGTTCTACCCTTATAATAGCTTTTATTAATCTGTTGATATTATCCATAATATGAGAAAACTACATATTGACAGTTTGACGAAATCTTACGATAATAAAGTAATACTTAGCGACATATTCCTTTCGTGTGAGAAGGGAGAAATAACAGGTTTGATTGGAAGAAATGGTTCAGGAAAATCAACCCTTCTAAAAATAGTATTTGGGACAGTTAAGGCTGAATCAAAATTTGTTAGAATAGGTGGAAAAATAATCCGTAATATTTCAGACGGTAGAAATTTGATTAATTATCTGCCTCAAGATAATTTCTTACCAAATAATGTAAAAATAAAAACATTAATAACACTTTTTCTTCCCAAAGAAATTAGGGATACTTTATTTGATAACGAACATATAAAGCCGTTATTAAGTAAACAAAATCAAGATTTATCAGGTGGAGAAAAAAGAATTGTGGAAATATTATTAGTTATTCATTCGAATGCAGAATACATTTTACTTGATGAGCCTTTCAACGGAGTAAGTCCGATTTTCAGAGATTATATAATAGATTATATCAAAAAAATGAAATCATCGAAAGGTTATATTATTACCGACCACGACTATGAAAATGTAATCAATTTAGCAGATAGTATTTTTTACTTGCAAAATGGATATTTAAAAGAAATCAACAATAAAAGCGAATTAGTTGAACTTGGCTATCTTTCAGAAACTACCTACAATGCGGTGTTCTATGAAAAGCCCTAGTCCAGTTCTCTAAAGTTCAAATAAAGCATTGAAATACTATTGATGATCAAAGCGGATTTTTTGCTTTGGATAAATGAACCGTCTTGGGCATATCCCTAGATTGGAATTTTTATTCTGAGGTTTTCAATGGAGTATTCATCCAATAATCGTCGAAGTTATCCGGTCGTACAATTGGTTGATCCTTAAAAATTGGTTTTGATTTGTCCATAAAGAGAGTGTCATTTAAGAAAATTGATTTTGGTTTTATCTCTTGCACGAAGAATTCTCGATATTGATCGAAATCTTCATAGTAAATCTGGTTAATTACGTTGCCTTGTATGTCCTTTATTTTGTCAAAATCTAATTTTAACAATTTTCTATTAACCTTATTAAATAGTGCCACTTTTGCTAATTGTTTAAACATCTCGCGGTCTGAAGGGTTGTCCAATTTTGGGTATAAAAACACCTTTTTCTTAAAATGCTCTATTTTATCAAATTGTATTTTCTTACCATCAAAACTAAAGTCATAATTACGATTTTTTAAAGATGACCGTTCCTCCGGTTCGTTGTTGAATTTGACTTCAAATCGGCTTGATTCCGCATCAAAGATAACCTCCTCAACCGAAAACACAGATTGCGTGATTAATTGAAATCTATTATGAAAAGAAATATAGTTGAGATACATCTTACCTTCTTTTTTTTGATATTCCGTAATTACCTCAAAAATTAATTTACCTGGCGTATCATGGGCATTCAATACTCCATTGGATTTTCGCTTTCGCAGATCGTAAAGCGCATAATCCATTTTGTGGATTGTGTAATCGATTGTTGAAATAAATAACGTGCCGAAAGCACTATAATCCTCATTCGTTTTTAAAAAAGGTATTTTAAACAAAACTTCGTTTCCCACGGAGGTACGCTCGACCTTATTGAAATTATGGTTGTTCAATAGGTCTTTGTCCAAACGGTCTACGAAAGAATATGCGGAAACATCATAATTTCGAATCGCATCATGCACTCTCAATATCGTAAATTCATTACCACCATAATTGAACAAGTAGGCATTATCCAAGATTTTACGACCATTATCATAATTGTATATATTATCGGCTAAAGTATCACGTTCAAAATCAGTGTTTGGCCTATAATCATAAATCGAGACTTTGGTATCGGTAAAATCCGGTTTTAAGAATCCGGCATCTACAACTTCAAGTATTGCTTCGTTAAGGTTGATATATTTTTTATCCTTTAGCTGATAGTCACGGTAGTAGCCCACGATAGAAAAAGGATGTACAGGATAGTTGTTACGAATATTCGCTATGGCTCTTCTTATAATCTGACTAGCTGAAATTTTCCTTTTACGGTTTCGTTTGGCCTTTACTATAACTTCGGTAAGCCCAATAATGCTAGGACGAAGGTAAATCTTATGAGCTTTATCCTTTGATAATGTTGAAATCAAAATCTCTCGGCTTTTATAGCCCATTGAAGATACTTCTAAAGTATCACCGTAGGTCTTAAATCTTTCGGGAATGTTAAAAGTTCCGTCCATATTAGATATAACACCAATAGCCTCATTTTTGCTACGTATTGTTGCGAAAGCAATAGGCTCTTCGGTATTGGAATCCAACACCTTTCCTTTAATGAATTCCTGCTGCTGAGAAAAACAACTAATACTGAATAGCATAAAAACCAGCATTGTCCTATAAAATAGTTGGAGCATTTGTCATACTTTTTACCTAATAAGTAAATTACATATATAATATATAAATGGCAAAAAACTGTTGGATTCAGATTTTTATCTTAAGATCCGAGTCTATATGTAAGGTCGCAAAATCATTTGGATTTTACTTAAAAAGCAAATCAGAACAAATAGCTTTTGCTAGGAGTTAAAACGAAAGTGAGGCACATGCATAGTTCTTAAGCAGTTTATAAAGTTAAGGTGCCATAAGAGTTCAAATAAAGGATAATAAAATACAACGATTTTGTTCTAAATTAGTGGTATACAGATGTATTTTACATCTATATAAACAAGTTATCTTCTATTGCTCAGAAACAAACCAAACCAATGAAAATCAAAACTAAAATTATTATTATTTGCTTGATCTCGATAGCACTGAGAATTCAGGGACAAGAGAAATACGAAATGTTTGAAAAGGAAATAAAAGCTACAGCCAACAGTTATGCAAAAGTTTATAAAGATGCTTATAGTTTTAATTACTATACCTGTAAAATCACAGATTTAGATTCACTAACAGTAGTAGTTTTTGGTATTAAAAGTTCAAGATATTACATAAAACAAGGAGACTGTGAAGGTTTCATAAATGACTTTAACATCAATAAATCACCTGAATTGGAAGAACAGCTAAAACTTTTAAAAGAAAAAAGCACAGCAAAATCAAAAAGACAACGAGAGGTAAGAGCATATCAAGATAGCATTGCAGATATAGAATATAAAAACAATTGCCAATATGAAACAAACGAAATTGACGACTTCAACGGCAAAGTGAGAAAGTATACCGATGCCTATTTAATTACAGAGATCCCCAACTATTTGACAGTTCAATTGAGAAATTTTGGAGGCAATTATTCAGTAGTTTTTAAAAGCTCCCAAGATTTGGGATGTGCAAGTTCCTATGCCAACAATAGATCTTCCGTACAGGTGAAATTGGAAAATGGTGATATAATTAAGTTTTACCACTCTGGAGATATTGACTGTGGCATGTTTCGTCTAGAAGGCCATTTAACCAATTCAGAATACTCAAGACTTTTAAAATCACCTATCGATAAAATTCGACTTGAAGGAACCGACTACTATCACGATGAAGAAAAAATAAAGTATAAAGACGTTTTTATTGACAAACTAAAGTGCCTTAAATAATAGCTGAGCTCAGGGGTGGCTTAAACAAGGTGATTCAGGTTTTAAAAGAGAGCAAAACCATAAATATATGGATATAAGATTATTAATAGAACAGCAAAATAAGATAGCACTTACCTTGATAAACCCGAGATTATATAGTCTGGTTGACGATAAGAGTATTGCTTATTTTCACGACCAGGAAAGATCTGATTTATTTTTCATTCACCTAAATGACTATTTAAAGACCGAATTTACTTCCCCTCATAACAATACCAGCAAGCTTTCCTTTTTTGAGTTAATGATTAACACCTTTCAGCCATTTACTTATAATGAAAAATTCAATAAATTTCTCCAACAAGCCAAAACCGTAAAAGATTTTTTCTTTCAAACGAGATATTACAAATATTATATCTCCCCCCATGAAATTGATTTAGAGTTATCATTTGCGGACATAGTAAACTATCAATCGAATTATTCTAAACATAGTTTTTACGGTCTTTCAAGAATAAAAGATAAACTTCAAGGGATTTTCGAGAAAAATGATATTCCGAATTTTGAGAATGAAGATTATTACGAACATCTTGTCTATTTTAAGGAAGCAGTCTTAGATGATCGCTTAAACTATAACCAAACTAGAATGCTGGAAATCCTAGGAAACTACTTTTTGAGTTATTGGGATGTAATAAATTCGAGTGACAACTATAGAATTAAAAAAGCAATTTTAAATCATATTGAAAAAAATGGACTATTAGCTCCAAGATGGAATATTCAAGAGCCTGAAAACATGAATGATCTTGAGAGATTTCATTGGGAGATTAGAGGAATATCAACATTTCATCGTTCAAGAATAGAAGAATTTATTCCAATAACGGATAAGAATTTAATTGAAAAAGAAACTTCTCCTAGCAATAAAATAGATAAAAGCGATTCAAATAAAATCACATAGTTTGCTTACTCGGAGGTGTCGCAACAGAAGATAACAATGGCTCATAGCAAATAGGGCAGTAAGTCCCTAATTTAAAGGCTTGGGCGTGTTTGTGAAGACCGCCAAATCTTTTGATTTGGCAATTGAAAAAGAAAATTATTTACAAAATGCAAAAGCTTTGGCTACGGGAACGCCTGAAAGGACACGGACTATCTCCTGCCCTACTTGCCATAGCCGAGCCGTTAGGTGTAATTTAAAAAATGAAAAACAATCCAGAAAAATATGAACAATTAGGTCATCCGATAGAATGGGTTCAGTATGCAAATGAACTTTTGGATTCAAGTGAAATCTTATATAAAGAAAGGAATAATAGTATTTTAACTAAGACTGACTCGAATGGAGAAGTCATTATTCAAAAATCTGGAATATCACGTTCCTATTTTTTATTAATAGGGTTTTCAATGGAAAATTTAATGAAGGCATATCTTGTGTCTAGAAATCCTAATTATTTAAAAAATGGAAAAATTGACAACTCAATTTCGAGTAATCATAACCTTTTTGAATTATCAAGAAAATTGGAATCGTTTGAATTCTCTAATTCTGAAATTGAATTATTGAAAACTTTGTCTGAAGGAATCCCATATTGGGCACGTTATCCTATTCCCAAAAGATTTGAAAATATTACTAATGAAAAAGTTTTGAGTGAAAAAACAAGAAATGATTTCAAAAGTTTGTTTGAAAGAATGGTTTTGGAAATTTATAACTATGTGAATAGAGGAAAAAAACTTTGGACTGACACAGAATTAGAACAAAAAATGAAATAAAAGCTACACCTAATTGTAGCCTTACCCTTTTTTCGTTCAACCTAAAATTCGAAATCATTATCTTTAAGTTTAGATGTCCAAAAGATGAGATAGGACACTTTCTCGGCAAACCAGATTATAATTAAAAGTTCAAATAAAGGATTATAAAATATAGCGATTTTGTTCTATATTAGATGTATATTGATGTATTTTACCTCTATATAAACAAGTAATGGTGCATTTGTCAAAATACTTTTAATGAAATCATATTTCGCAAATTATATAATACTCATATTGCTTGTTATAAGTTGTGGAGATCAAAAAAAAGAAATAACGCATTATGGATTTCCAAAAGACAAGAACGAAAGTCTAAGTGTATCTCTAAGATTACCAGAATTCAAAAATTACGGGGAATTTATCGACAGAATTTCAGAGATAACTTGTAACGACAGCATTCCAAAAATAGTTATTGAACAAAAAAACATAACAAGAAATATTTATCCAATAGAATACTGTGAACCATTCATCTTCGACCCACCCGGAAAACACTATGTAACTATTCGAAATGGAAAACCATTTGAATGGCAAACTATAAATGAAATATTTCCTGACTCATTAAGTCATAAACTGATAAATGATTTTTCAAATTATCAGAACTCAAATGAATCTGGAAGTCCCTCAAATTACTTTGTGATTCTAGAATCTGGGCGAGAGGAGAAAACAAGAGGATTTGAAAAGTTCATATCGGATTTGACTCAAGAATATGACCGGTTAGGGACTGATTTAGAGTTGAATTTCGCATTTTGGGAGTCAATTAAGTATTTGCCATCACCAGCAAATTAAGATGGACTTAATACAAAATGAATAAAAAACGAC
>TARA_R110001583_G_scaffold63839_1_pt1 | contig 10056 bp, 7 predicted proteins | sample TARA_R110001583 | Tara Oceans TARA_R110001583 (sample SAMEA4398432) | marine metagenome | biome: Polar Biome; feature: [MES] marine water layer (ENVO:01000295) within the mesopelagic zone...; material: water (ENVO:00002006), including particulate matter (ENVO:01000060) such as...... | reverse complement strand
AAGACCCGCAGCCACAAGACCAGCAACGTGTGCCATATCAACAAACAGGTAAGCACCTACTTTGTCAGCAATTTCACGGAATTTAGCCCAATCAACAATACCTGAGTATGCAGAGAAACCCGCTACGATCATTGTTGGTTTATGTTCAATCGCTAAACGCTCAACTTCAGCGTAATCTAAAACACCTGTATCTGGGTTGATACCATATTGAACAGCGTTGTACATTTTACCAGAGAAGCTAACTGATGCACCGTGAGTTAAGTGACCACCATGAGCAAGACTCATACCTAAAACAGTATCGCCAGGTGCACATAATGCAGCGTAAACAGCACTGTTTGCTTGAGAACCAGCATGTGGTTGTACGTTTGCGTAATCTGCACCAAATAAAGATTTAGCACGCTCAATTGCTAAAGATTCAGCAACGTCAACATACTCACAACCGCCGTAGTAACGCTTACCAGGGTAACCTTCAGCATATTTATTTGTTAATTGACTACCTTGTGCTTCCATAACGCGCGGGCTAGTGTAGTTTTCTGACGCAATTAGCTCAATGTGATCTTCTTGACGTTGAACTTCATCTGTCATTGATTGCCATAATTCTGGATCATAATCAGCAATATTCATATCTCGGTTAAACATGTGCATCTCCTGCTAGGAATTGTAAGTGTGAGTCAATTTGATGTTGCGCATTTTACGCAAACTTTATGCTATTGCATAGGGGAAATCGAGTGAAATATATGACGGTCAAACTTGAACATAGGTAATAATCACTATATTAAGAACCTTTACATTTATTCGATTGAATATTTTAACTTCAGAATGCAATAAAAAAACCAAATATCACGGTTATTTTCATGAACTTCTGCGTTAGTTTTTGCGTTAAATTACCTTCCAATAATCAGTTATTGCTTCAATAATTACTTTGAACGAAACTAAAATAATGGCACTGAATAACCTGAATTTTAACTTACGGATATAAATCAAGTTGTGCTTACATTATTCGAATTAAGGTTATTAAAAACAATAAGGTTATTAAAAATAATGTTACTTAATGTTAAGTTATAGCTACAGTTCAAAAACTATCAAAAAAGCCCCATTTAACTTCAATTAATTGAAGTTAAATGGGGCTTTTTCATCCTATCTACGCTTTAGCTAGCAGTATCTGTTACTGCTACTGTCATACCTTCAGTAACATACTCCCAACCTTTAAATACAATGTTAGTTGAACCGCCACTTGATGTAACAAAGGGGCCAGTATTACCTAACGCTTCATCATACGTCACCTGTCCATTCCCACTCACGGTAATACTATTTCCATGAAGAGCCCCTTTAAAAGAAGCTGATGATTGGATAAATAAGTCAGTCAATGGGGCATAAACTGTAGCATACACATCTTTATTACCCGCTTTTAGTATAAAACCGCTACCTTTATAGGCACTGTAGATGGATAAAACAGGAAGTCCAGATTCAGTAACACCGCTCACAGGGGTGTTAATATTACCCCCACCAGCTAGATCAACAATCCCCTGAACAATCAGAGTTAAACTACTATTTTCAGGTATAGTGATAGTACTAGAACCAGACATTGATAAATTACCTTTAACATACATGGTCACGTCTTCACCTTCTTTTACCGTTAACTCTCCATTATTCAAAGATATATTATTAAACATAAGTACATCATAGTTTGACCCTATGAAACCAACATTTGCAACCGCTGTTACCGTTTCTGTGGAGTGCGCTTTTTGCATCGATGAAAAATAAGCACTTGATTTACTTAAAACATAAACCTCATTTGCATATAAAGTAAAATCATCAGCACTTGACGCTTGCTCATTGATAGCAGAAACTTTGCTAGCAATGTCAAAGGGATCACAGGTGGTCTGAACAGGATCACTATCAGCACGAATTTTGTCATCATAAGCTGCTTCAGGGACGTCGTTAATTGATACAGAGTTCACTTTTTCACTATAAGAAACGTTTGGTTGATTACCAGTACTATAACTACCAACATAAGTTAAGCTATCAATATTTGCTTGGTCTAAATAGACATCACCAGCAACATATACCCCATCAGTTATAGTCCCTTGAACTTGCTGATAGTTGCCATGAGTACTGACACCTTGTAAAACGGAATTTCGCGTTAAGCTAATATCACCTAGCCCCAGAACATAACCATTAATTGCCATTTGGTTGATTGCAATCGCTTTACGTGAGATGACATTACCATCCATGACATCGTTTCTATCGATTGTAATATTCCCATTACTTTGCATGTTCCCTGTGACATTTTTTCCTTGATAATTAATATCACCGGTCGCTATCATATCGCCATTAATCGAAGCTGCCCCTGTAAACTCAACCTGACCTGAATCGTTATATAAAGTGCGAAGTGTGAAGTTAGCATTTGTATTGACATTACCATCATCTAGCGTAGTGCCATAAGCGCCTAAAACTGAGTTGTAACTATCCATTAACCCAGAACCACTGACGGTAACTGCTTCACAACCTGTAATACCATTAGCAAAAGGGAAACTTTCAAGTGTACTACTGGATACAATTTCATATATCGCTTTAATTTCTGATTTCCCTCCAGAGTAGGTACCTGTACTAGTGATACTGAGTTCATTTTCAGCAAGTGATGAATCATCAGTAGCAGTATGGATAACAACATCATAAGCCATGGTGCTATTCTCCATTGCAAACTGTTCCGACATAGCACCAGAATCAAACGACTTAGCGACTAACTCTTCTAATGTTAATGAGTTTTCACCCGCTAATTTCAACTGCTCCGTCATGCTTTCCATTGCATCATAAATGCCTTTATCAGCCGCCATTCGAGCATTTAACTTCTTTTGCAAATTACCACTTAAACGTTCTTGTACGGTTGTATCTTTTAATGACGTTAAAACAACTGTGCTTGCAATTAAAGTGCTCACTAACACAACAACCAAAGCGAATCCTTTCTGTTGAGATACATTATTCATTTGTATTTTCACCTGTTATATTACTCATGATTATTTCACTTAATGCAACATCTATTGTTCTTGCTTTGGTAGCGCCCACTCCGGCTGCTTCACCATTTAACGCAAGAGGTTGTATAAGCACTGATACTAAATTGCCAGACTGACTAAAATTAATGCTTTCAACACCGGTTAAAATTGTATTTGCAGTGCCTTCAGCAGCTCCTTCTATATCGATTTTACATTGCAAGTTATTATTAACTAAACTATACGATTCTGTATAAATACTGGTTCGTAAACTACCATCACACGCGATGGTATTAGCTCGTTGCCAAATAGATAATGTATTAACCCCAACAGTCAAACCATTAAACTCACTACCATCATCAACGACTCTCGTTTTATCAGAATATTTTTTTAAACTACGTGTAAATACCTCTGTGCTAAAACGATAAACTTCCTGTGCATTTTCGATATTTTTACTACTCTGAATTAAGCCAGATATTGAGTTAAAGGCGGTGGACATGCCAAGTACTAATATGGAGCTAATTAACAGAGCAATAACCAGTTCAATTAAACTGTAACCTTTTTGTTTTTTTAATTTATTCATTACAATTAGCATCTGCAGTTGGAAAACTGGCCATAATGACAACCTTATTCAAATCAAGGTCGTCCATTCGCAGATCAGTCCAACTGATAAAAATAGGAAATTGAGTAGTGAATTCATCCATTGGTGAATTAAGTTCATCCCACCCCAATTGATAGTGTTTATTTGAAGTTATTGCACTTCCGTTGTAATCAAGGTCACTATCAGTCGTTAAATTACTTTCAATATAATTAAGATCGAATACCTGTGTTCCATTACTTAACTCACACACATCAATTAATATTCGCTCTGCTACGTTTTTTGCATGGATAATGGAGACTGTATATTGAAAATTATTATTAATATATTGTAGTGATTTAAGCTGCCCAGCGACTAAACCTAATAATGCAATATTAGAAATAACCAATGCAATAATCACTTCTAATAAAGAAAAACCAGTTTGTTTATTAGGTTTATTTTTTAAATGAGAAAAACCTTTCTTCATTAACATTCACTCGTTTTATTAAGGGTGCTCTGTCCGCTAATATAAATACATAGGTTGTAATCTTCTGTGTCCTCATTTTCATCGGAGATAGAAAAAATAGCACTTTCTTGTGCAGCTCCAGTTGTAGTGATGGTTACGTGCAAAATCGAACTACCCGTTTTAACGACAGTAATAGCATCATAACTTGGCTCATATACGCTAATAGGCTCAGTGGTTCCCTGAACTGTCACAGTCCATTTTTCATCTTCAAATTTAAGGTCTATCTTTTCATTTTTACTCGCCGCTTCTCCACGAGCAAACTTATACAAATTGTGTAATTCATTAGCATAACTACTCAAGCGGTTTTCTTTAATTTGTGTCGAAAAACTAGGTAATGCTACCGCTGAAAGGATCCCAATAACCGATAACACCACAATAAACTCCATCAGGGTGTAACCTCTCATTGAGGTTAATTTTATTCTCATTACTTTCCCCAGCATCCTGCTTTAATAGGCGATTTATTATTTTTATGATCAACTGTTAATGACCCACAGGGGTCGTCTGATTGCGAGCTACTAGTAATAGGTACTGCTTCAAGCAAAAATGTCGATACAGCCCCAGAATAACTAAAAGTATAATAATCGGTATCAACAAAACTAGTTTCGCCGGTATTAGGGTAAACTCCTTTACGTGCATATTGACGTTCTAATATTGAAACATTTTGTAATAACGATTGCTGTACATCTGCACGACGTCCATCTTGAATAAATTGACTATACGAAGGCAAAGCAATCGCATATAAAATCCCTAAAATAGCGATGGCGATCATCAATTCAATCAGTGTGAAACCTTTCTGCTGCATAAACTACCTCATTTGAGTTATTAATATAGCTTATCTTTATTAATAATCTACCTAATTTACGCTATTAATATACCTCTTTTGGGCTATCGATCTAAATTAATAAATTAAAATGAAAATTAACAAATACTTATCGTAAACAAATATAAACAGAGAGTAATCCCAATCATTGCGTTTGATCAGGATAATATTCAAGGATGCAATAGTGCAGAGAGTAGTATTGAAGTGATAGTTAAAGAATGGGTTATCAGTGGTTAAGGTTTTGGGGGAATAAGGTTAATCATTTGCGGTGATAAATGGCTATATAATAAAATAATTAATCATTTACAACCTTGTGCTACATGCTATACCCGTTACCATTCAAGGTGCTTTGTTCAGTCGTTAACTTGGACTCCAAATCTAGGTGCAACATGATGACAATGGCTAGTCCTTATCGAAGGAATCTGTTCACTTCACTGCTTGCTTAATTTTGCACCTTGAATGGTAACGGGTAAATATTACACAATACGTTCAGGTGATGGGTTTTTAGCTGCATTGATCACAATTGCAATCGATTTTGAGTTAGGAGTGAAGGTAAAGTCTCCATAATTCCCTAATGCAACTAATGGGTTAGCTTCTGGGAAATAAGCCGCCGCATTTCCACAGGGAATATCATAAGCAATTACAGTAAAGTTAGTCACTTGCCTAGTAACATCATCTTCCCATAAAGATTCGATATCGACTTTGTCACCGGAGCTTAACCCTAGTGCACTAATATCGGCTTCATTCAGAAGAATGATATTTCGGTCGCCACTTAATCCTCGATATCTATCTTTAAAGCCATAAATCGTGGTGTTGTATTGATCATGTGAACGCACTGTTTGTAATACAAAAATGCGGTTTTTTGTTAAAGCGCGTTGTGAAGCAGATACAATCGCATCAGGTAAAGGGTAGCTATGAAATTGTGCTTTTTGGTCGCTGGTATTCCAAATATTTTGCGCCGCAGAATTTCCTAAATAAAAACCACCCGGCGCTTTTAAACGCTGATTCATATCAGAAAAACCAGGAATAGTTTGGCTAATAAGGTCACGAATATGATCGTAATCCTTAATTAATTCTAACCAATTAACAGGTGAGTTACCTAAGGTTGCTTGAGCAATACCCGCAATAATCGCTGGCTCTGAACGCATTTGTCGAATATCACTTTCAACCACTCCTTGTGAGGCATGCACCATAGAAAATGAATCTTCTACTGTTACATGTTGCGACTTTCCTTGTTGCAGGTCGATATCTGTTCGTCCTAAACAAGGTAAAATTAACGCAGATTTCCCCGGATATAAATGAGTTCTATTTAATTTTGTTGCAATGTTAACGGTTAAATCACAACGACTCATGGCTTCACGAGTAATATCAGAATCGGCCATCGCCGCGACAAAGTTACCACCTAATGCAATAAATACTTTGCTATCACCTCGTAACATTGCCTCTACCGCTTGTACTGCATTGTGCCCATGCGCTGCTGGTGGTTTAAAACTAAAGGTTTTTTCTATATTGTCTAATAATACCTGATTAGGTTTTTCATCAATGCCCATAGTGCGATCACCTTGCACATTGGAATGGCCACGTACAGGGCATAAACCAGCGCCTTGTTTAGCAATTTTTCCAAACAAAAGTTGTAAGTTAGTCATTTCGTTAATAGTTGGAACAGAATGTTTGTGTTGTGTAATGCCCATTGCCCATGTGAAAATAACGCGTTTTGCTTGCTGATAAACATCGGCAGCGGAAGTTATTTCTTGCTCAGATAAACCTGATTGCTCAGTAATTAATGACCAAGGCGTTTGTTTGACTTGTTCTAGGTAACTCTCTAAACCACTGGTATGTTGCGCAATAAAATCTATATCAAAAATTGCTTGGTCATTTAACAGTGCCTGTTCATGGCGAGCTAATAACACTTTAACCATGCCACGAACGGCCGCCATATCACCACCTAAATTAGGGGTGAAGTATAAACTACTTAATTTTGAGTCACTGCCAAATACCATATGTGCAGGTGATTGTGGATTTGCAAAACGCTCTAAACCACGCTCTCTTAAGGTATTAAAGGTCACGATATTAGCACCACGTTGCACCGCATGGCTTAAAGTATGTAACATACGCGGATGATTGGTACCTGGGTTTTGACCAAAAACAAAAATAGCATCGGCATGTTCAAAGTCTTCCATGGTAACTGTGCCTTTACCTATACCTATTGCTTGCTTTAAAGCGTAACCACTAGCTTCATGACACATGTTTGAACAATCAGGAAAATTGTTTGTGCCAAATTTACGAACCAATAGCTGATATAAAAAAGCGGCTTCGTTACTGGCGCGGCCAGAAGTATAAAACTCCGCTTGATTAGGGTTATCTAATCCGTTTAAATGTTTGGCAATTAATGCAAAAGCCCCTTCCCAGCTAATAGCTTCATACTTATCTGTTTCTGCTTGATAAAGCATAGGGTCAGACAGTCGCCCCTGATCTTCAAGGTAATAATCACTCTGTTTACGCAATGTTGACACTGAATATTGAGCAAAAAACTCAGGCGTTAAACGACGAGAAGTTGCTTCCCAGTTAACGGCTTTGGCACCATTTTCACAAAACCGGAAACTGTCTTTTTTACCTTCTTCGCCCCAAGCACAACCGGGACAATCAAAACCGTGGTCTTGATTGGTTTTAAGTAAGTTTCTAATATTCTTAGCTACATTTTCACTATGCAATAAATGTTTTGCTGTACTAGCAAGTGAACCCCATCCACCAGCTGCTGCCGTATATTTTTTAACTGTCATGAAAACCTACCTACGATTTGTTATTGTGAATTAAACGGAAATCACCATGGTAGACATTGCAGGTATTTTCACTGACAAAACCTATTAAAGTGATGTTAAATTGTTTTGCTACTGCGACGGCTAAACTTGAAGGTGCGCCGATTGCGACCACCACGGGAATTTTTGCGGCGACGGCCTTTTGCATCAATTCAAAGCTAATACGCCCGCTGAGCATTAATATAGATTGTTTGCTGAGTTCACCTTGAGTCAATAAGTCGCCGATCACTTTATCAACGGCATTATGTCTGCCCACATCTTCTTTGACTGATAAACACTTATTTTGCCTAAATAACCCAGCACTATGTACACCGCCTGTGGCAGCAAATAAAGATTGCTGCTGCTTTAATTGTGCAGGAAAAGTAAGCAATGTAGACAGAGATAACCATTGCGCGGTTTCATCGATCGCAACATTAAATGTATGCGCTAATGTTTTGACATTATTGGCACCGCAAATCCCACAACCTGAATGGCTAATGAAATGACGAGTTAATTTTTTCCAATCTAAAATGACTGATTTAACTAAGGTAATATCACATTGATTATGTTCATTACAGCTAATTGATTGGATTTGATCAACCTTCTCAATAACCGCATAAGATAATAATAATCCGGTCACCAAAAACGCATCATCGCCTGGTGTTCTCATGGTCATCATTAAAGTTTGCTCAAGAGGTTGTGCTGTTTTTGGGCAAGTCCAATGTAATACAATATTCAAGGGTTCTTCACTAATGACCACATCTTGACTCAATCGCATTTCAATGGAGCCTTCTGACGTTAACCGATATCGTTGTCGATTAACATATTGAGATGGTGCTGTGCTCATTAACTTACCTTTTAATCGATGACTGTTTATTTAACGGCGACTTACTTAATTGCTAGTTGGTTAACAACTATTTTGAACAAACATCAGGCCTGAAGGGAAAATCAAAATATTTCAAGAGCATAAATAATAGATGATCAAACAACGATCATCTTTATAACATATTTTTTACAATGAATTTAGATGTAATATTAACGATTATTATCAATTTTTTGTCCCTTTCAGTTTAACATCGCACTTCATCTTATTTTTTAAGATTCAAAAAGCTCTGCATTTTTACACAAAAAAATTATTTAACAGTGCTAACTCAAACACTGGCCCTTCTATTTCAAGATATTCGGACATTTCATTGACGCATCTATTTGCAAGCCCCTACAATAGCGAATAATTAAATTACATGACTAAAAGGTATTGTTATGGCTCTTCCAGATAAATTTATTTTCTCCATGAATCGTGTTAGTAAGGTGGTACCACCTAAACGCACTATTTTAAAAGATATCTCATTAAGCTTTTTCCCGGGTGCAAAAATCGGTGTGTTAGGTCTTAATGGTTCAGGTAAATCGACTTTATTACGTATTATGGCTGGCGTAGATCAAGAATTTGAAGGTGAAGCACGTGCGCTAACGGGCACCAAAATTGGTTATTTACCACAAGAGCCTGTATTAGATCTTGAAAAAAACGTTCGTGAAATCATCGAAGAAGCCGTTCTTGAAGTTAAATCAGCACTGACTGAGTTAGATGGTGTTTATGCAGCTTACGCAGAAGAAGATGCAGACTTTGATGCCTTAGCAAAACGCCAAGGGCAACTTGAAGATATCATTCAAGCACATGATGGCCATAACCTTGATAACCAATTAGAACGTGCGGCTGATGCATTGCGCCTACCGGCATGGGATCAACCGATCAAAGTATTGTCAGGTGGTGAACGTCGCCGTGTTGCGTTGTGTCGTTTATTACTTGAAAAACCAGACATGTTGCTGCTAGACGAACCAACCAATCACTTGGATGCGGAATCTGTTGCTTGGTTAGAACGTTTCTTACATGATTATGAAGGGACTGTTGTGGCCATTACCCATGACCGTTATTTCCTTGATAACGTAGCAGGTTGGATCTTAGAGTTAGACCGTGGTTACGGCATTCCATGGGAAGGCAACTACTCTTCTTGGTTAGAGCAAAAAGATGCACGTTTAAAGCAAGAAGCTGGACAAGAGAAAGCACGCCAACGCCAAATTGAACAAGAGCTTGAATGGGTTCGTTCAAATGCAAAAGGACGTCAATCTAAAAGCAAAGCACGTTTATCTCGTTTTGAGGAGCTTAATAATCAAGACTTCCAAAAACGTAATGAAACCAACGAGCTATTTATTCCAACAGGTCAACGTTTAGGAGATCAAGTGATTGATGTTAATAACTTAACTAAATCATTTGATGGTCGTGTGTTAATTGATGACTTGAGTTTTAGTATTCCTAAAGGTGCTATCGTTGGGATTATCGGCGCTAATGGTGC
>TARA_R110001583_G_scaffold47964_3_pt1 | contig 10069 bp, 9 predicted proteins | sample TARA_R110001583 | Tara Oceans TARA_R110001583 (sample SAMEA4398432) | marine metagenome | biome: Polar Biome; feature: [MES] marine water layer (ENVO:01000295) within the mesopelagic zone...; material: water (ENVO:00002006), including particulate matter (ENVO:01000060) such as...... | reverse complement strand
CAATAATTTTTCCAGCATGACCGTTTGCTGATTCTATACACGCCTTGATAGAAGCAGCAACATCACCAACTGCACCGGTGTCACGATCAAATTGCGGAGGATCTGTTGTTAGATTTTGCGCTCCTTTTGCAATATAAGCTTTTGACGTACCATCTGTAGAGGTAATTGTTACTGTTCCATCAAGGTCAACAAGGCCAGTGACAATGATTTTTCCTGTTGCAGCAACAGGGGAACGTTGAACACGATCGGGGGCGAAATTTACAGCTGGATCTGCGAAAGCGCCTCTTATTTCTGGTCTACCTGATTCAACTCTTGAGGCTGATAAAAAGCAAGACTGGAGTCTAGGCATATAACCATATGAAGAATGAAGAAATCCTTGGTAGTCGATCATCTGTGGCGTGACACTATTGAAGTCTGCAAGACTTCCTGAGAAATCTAGTAATGTACTTACTTCTGATCTTTCTTCTCTTAGCTCAACAAGTCGTCTTTTGCTTGGGCCTCCGAATTCTCTTATTCTAAAGTTATTTCTTGGTTCGATACCCATAGTACGTATAAGTGATTCGATACCATGAATCGTACCTTTAGATTTGACTATTTCATTTAAGTTTGTCAGCATACGACGCCAAATCTGATTTTGAACGTGGTGCAACGAGGATGCTGATCGTGATAGATCAATTTCTAGATCTTCCCCGTCTATGTACTGTGCAATCGATGGGTCTTCAAATATTCTAGGTAAGCTTATACCGTAATATCTGGCAGCAAAAATTAAGAATTTATCAGAAATAGATACTTTTGAGTCATAATCTGGGTATAACATGTTTGAAAAGTCATCAATAAAAATCTTTAACTCATCAAAGAACTTAGCCCATGTCAAAAGAAGACCTGTAATTATTTGTGCAGACATTATCTTTCCCGACCCAGGGATAGATGCGCCACTGTATGTATTTTCTTGAAGCATACCTGTGTTTTCGTCAGGCAATCCTTGCTCATCACGACCTTCTTGTAAATAATGCCCAGGAATCAATCTTGTTATTAAGTTTGGATTATTATCATCGTATAGAGATCCAGTAAGAAGTAGTGATTTATTAAGATTAGAAACTTCAAAATAGTCTGGAAACAAAATAGGCGAGACATTTATGTCTTCTTGTGAAAGCGGCGACGGTGTATCAACACCATAGAAGCTTCTAGAAAGTCTCAAGTCTTGTGAATAGTTTTCAATATAGCTGTGTAAAGAATTTCCTGAGGAATCTAATACAACGCGCTCTAAACCGTGCGAGCCCGTAGGTTCGTTAAACTTAAAGTATAACTTTAGTTCATTTACAACATCTGAATAAATATTTTTAAATCTTGTTTCTTGTTGCTGAGGTAAAGTTCTAGCTGTGTGAAAGAATCTAAAATCTTCAATTGAACCTGAGAATGTTTGATGGGGCGTAAAATACTTGACTGTAGCATCAGAATTCTCTATTGAGCCTGTCTGTATAGACGACCCTGTGCCTATTGTAAATGTAGAGTTTTGAAGGTAAAACTCTGACATATCATACGCAAATGATACATTTTTAAGAGACTCATTGACGTATAACTTTAAATTATGTTCGCCTTGTGACCTGTCATATGTTGCAACCACTCTTTGCCATGAACCCTTATTAAGAGTTGTCTTAGCTGTAATAACAGCCGAGCCTGATACAGCACTAAATATAATTGCAGCGCTTGTTGTGCTATCATTAGAATCGCTTAATGCAAGCACAAAACCTCTGTCTCTTACATTATCTGGCACCATTTGACAAATTATCTGATTTTTATTTGCGCAGGTTGCAGCTAAGATGTGCATATCAATTGTAAACGTTGATTCTTTTGGTGCAAGCGCACTTTGTCCAGTTGCATTTGATGAAAAATCTGGAAAATTTATACCTGAAGCATCTTTGACCTTGATATAACTTCCATTAGCAGGCCCTTCGTCGTAACCGCCTGACCCTGAGAAGTTTAAGTAGCCTGTATGTTTAGGAAACGTTTGGAAAACATAATTTTCAAACCCTGTCAGCGTATCAACAAACTCTTCAATGTTCTTTCTAGATTCGTCAAAAGGAAAATGATTAATTAATCTATCAAATGCAACATTAACTTTAGAAACACCCGAATCAAAAAAAGTGTGATTTTCAAATTTTGAGTAGTCTAAATCAATTTGCTGCGTAGATATGAGACCATCTGATGGACTTGCAAATCTAAATGATCCTGTACTACCAAAATATCTGTCAGATAAATCTGACAAAGAAACGTTTCTAGAGCCTGCACGAGTTGATCGATTGGGCTTTTCAAAAAGTCGAGGTTTAAATAAGTCTCTTACTGGGTCTGAAGCCATTATTCATCCACGCTGAATCTAGCAGGAACATCTGTAAACATTTGATCTACTCCTGCATCTTTTATTATGAAGTCAAAAATATACACGCTTCCAGGTGATAAAGTATCCATATAGAAGTCAAAGTATAAACCGCTTGAATCAGTTGATAATTTTGTACCATTTGACTCTGATTCAAAGGGAACTATTATATCACCTGAATCATAATCTCTAACACGATAAAACATTCTTGTGTATACCTCACTCTTAGATTCTAGCGGAAGCTTTTCAGCTTTTATTTCACGACCTAAGTCTTCTACGAATACTCTAAATCTTGATTTTTCAAATTTTCTATATGTAGACTTTAGATTAGTGATATTAACAAAAAGCCTGCTCGGTACATTGGTAAAAGCTGACCGATCTACTGTTTTTACAACAAAGCTAGATGTATAATAGCCTAAGTCGTATCCAGAGTGCGAACCCCAGTACTCTCTAAATGTTGCAGAACCTGCATTTAGAATCTCATTTTTTAATGATTGAGTCACAGTAAATTCATTTAAGGCAAATGTTGCTGAATATACGCCTGTAATAAAATTATCGCCTATTTTATGCTGTGATGCAGTCATGGTTTTTGTGAAAAATGTACTCTGAGAAACACTACCTGACTCAATTCTTAAAACTAGGCAGTCAGACCCAGAAACTCCGTGTAATAGACCACCTGATCCTGACAGTAGATTTGCCAATGAATTTCTATGATAGTTGTTTAAAAATAATGTACCTGACAAGTTAAAGAAGAAACTTTTATGATGGTCTATAACAGCATCATCATACGCAACAATTAACTTGGGTCTATTAGTAACATTTGTAGCATGTCTTGATGCAAATCGTTTAACAAATCTTGTTGCAGTATCTGTTTCTTCTGTTCCTGAAAAGGATAAGCGAAAGCCTTGATCTGGAATAATATTTTTTAATGTTGCTGATACAATACTGGTCACATCTATCTCAAGATCTTCTGTGCCTCTTTCAAATGATTGTGTTTTAAATAGATTTACTACACCGTCACCTAAAGAACCTGATGATATTATATCAGCATTGTCAGAATCAATTGAGCCTTGATGATTTGCACCTGTTGCTGACCACGCTGAACCTGAGCTTGCAGTAATAAAATTTGATGCATCTATGTCAGCAAAGCTTACAACATCTCTTCCTATACCTTCATCAAAAGATTTTGAAAGTGGAAAAAGTATTACCTTGAAGTTAGACGGTGTGGTTTGACCACCATAGATATCTGTTAGTTTTAAAGTGCATTTAAACGAAGCGTGAGAAATATCTAATGTACTGCTTGTAAGTTCCCTGAGCGGTGCTAAATTAAATTTAATTAGTAGTCTAGATAGCTCAATAGGTGTAGTATCTGAACCTGTTGAAGCTTCAGCATAGAGCTTAAATAAATCTAATGTGCCTGCTGAACCAACATTTGCATCTGTTGCTCGGAAGCTATTATTAATAATCTTATTAGTAATATATGTGTCTTTACTAGCAGTTAATATTCTATACATTTTTTAAAAACCTTAGAGCGCATTTCCAACTATATCATCATCAGGGTAGCGGCATTCAAATATTGAACCTGGCGGCCCATATAAAATACCTCTATCATAGTTTGGGCCAGAAACTGACACATCAAACATTATATTGCTATAGTTTCTACCTTGGATATCTATAAAAATATTTGTCATTGAAAAGTCAGCTAAGGACGTAACGCCGGCCTGATTAAGAATAATTGTAATTAAGTCAGTAACTATTATGGGTTGATCAACCTGGAAGTTTTTTATGTCAAGATAAGCTTTTAAACTATTGTTTATATTTTGCAGGACAATACGCTTGTTATAAGTTGTCCCAACAGTAATGTTAAAAATTGCGCCGACATTGACAACTTGGACGTCTAATATGTCAACAGCGTCTGATATCAGTCTATGTTGATTGATGAAGGTTACTAAATTTTCTTTTAATGAATCTGGTGATACAGCAAGCTGACCTACCTTATTTCTACTAATAATATAAAGTTGAGTAGACAGCGGATTTTGAATACTAGATCTAATGCCCACTCTAAAGACTCTTCCAAAGTTAGATGGCATTGTATAGATTCTAGCTATTAAATCTTCTTTTGAAACAATTCTAGACTGTGCAAATCTTGCAGATAGTACATGTGATCTTAGTTCATTTAAAGTAGGGGGATTTTCTCCTCCTCTAGCGGCTTCTGGATTATTTATTTCAAGTGATGCTCTCACAGAAACAATATCAGAAGATACTGCACCTGACCCGAATCTCATTGATAAGCCTGTAACACTTCTTATTGTATTTGAAGCAACGTTATGTGAAAGACCTCCGCCGGCACGATATCTAATTGTCATTGTCGTGTTTTGTGGTGAGACGCCTAGCGTCGAAGTTCTTAATAGATTATTAGGATCTATAGAAAATCTACTAAATGTTTGTTTACCATATAAGGGAAGGGATAATTCACTAGGATCTGGGACAATATCATCGTCTAAAGAATCGGCATGTCCTGAGCCGAATCTCAATGTTGTTAATCCAGTTTGCCTGCTTGAATTTACTATGAACCTATACGGTGCAGGAAGAAGTTCAATATTTTCAGGGACTTCAAAAGAGTCTGATTGAACATTTAATACCCTGTTATAAACAATATTTTGTGAAAGTGATTCAACTTCATAGTATCTATTTTTTTCTGTATCAGATACTGATAATATTTCAGATACATTATCACTGGCTAATGTAATTGTTCTAAATGCAACAAATGTATTTGGAACATTGAATTTTTCTTCGATTATTTTTCCAGATTTGCATGTTCCCTGCTGTTTTTGACCTACGCCTCGACCATTTTTTAGTAAATAAGAGGTAGCAACGGGTGGTGATCCTGATGTAACTACTTTTGACAAATGCAAATATTTACCTTCAGAATCTTTTTCGCTAAAGTCAACGTCTTCTATTAATTCAAATAAGACACCACCGTTAGATGAAACAACTGTTCCAGCCTGTATTACTGGTAAAGCTGCGGCTTTTGGTGTATCTGGCGAACTAGGATCTGCAGGCACTGATATATAAAAGTCTATATCTACAATTGCAGGCGAAGCTCCAGTTATTTTAACACCTGCAGATTTAATAATTTTTTCTAAGTTTTTTGTTTCAACAGCAGTTTCAATATTTAGCTCACTCAACTGGTGATCTAGATAATAACTCATAACATCACCAACATAAGCAGCCATGTCAAGAAATAAGCCGCCAACACTGGCTTCTGAGAAATCTTGAATTTGACCATCAAAGAAAGTCCTAGCGTAAAGCAATAAATCACTTTTAAAACCATCAAAATCTTTGTTAAGATAAGATCTAGTCTGTTTTTTCTTAAGTTTGTCTCTTAAATCATCTGCCATTTTTAACCCATTGCAATAACTGTGACCTGTATCTGGTCTTTTATAATAGATAGTTTTACAACACTGTATGTTATAGTCATAACTATCTGTGCCAAACCGGATGCTGTTTGAGATGGATCAACAAAAGTTGATTCAAATGTTTCCAAATCAACAAATGGCATCCACCTAGTAGCTGTATTTTTAATTCTAAGCATTGCTTCGCCATCGAAGTCTTCTTTACTTGTCAATTCACCGACGAGTTCTATCAGGTTTGCCCCAAAAGAGTATAAGCCGACACGTTCGCCAAAATTTGTTTGAACGAGATTTCTAAAGTTGTCTTTAATTTGGTCTTCGTTTGTAAAATTCATCTCTAGCAAGCCAGAACGAGTAGTCCCAAAATCAAGTGGTGTTTTTATACCAATTGGTTTTGAATCTAATACTTCTGTATACTTTCTAGAGTCAACTTTTTCGCCAACACTTTTAAAATCATAAACTGCCATAAATTGCACCTATATCTAAGTATGTCTGACAGAGAATTGACAGCACATATAAAATAACTTTAAAATATAAAACACGCAACTTTATAATATCACTCAGAACGTAGAACAATCCACTCAGACCATGACCCATTAATTCTTTTGTCAATTAAAGATACAGCAGTCTTTGTAACGGTATCATCTGGGTTTGAACTGCATATTTGAGCTGCTAATTTTATAGACTCTCCAGACGAGGGTTTGACATCAAAAATTTTTGCTGCTGTTTCGTATTCCATAAAACCGTTTGCGAGCTTTACAATACCCACTGTACCTTTGTTTTGTGCATGTTTTAAAATATTGAGCACTAAGATTATATGTTCGTCAATATTCTTTATCTTTTGATCAATATTTGATGAAGCCATGTTTAACCTCCTCTTGCACTAAGCAGATAATAGCCTACACAATCCTAACGTGATAAAATCAGTCGTTAAAGATTGTTGTTGAAGCGATCGACAGGATGCTATGTCACATCGTCAGGTATTGCGTCCCACTTATCGATCGGACACTTCTTCTTATATGAAAATATAAGCGCAGGGAATATACACTTACACTTACCACAGAAGTTTATTGATTTACTTAAGAACAATTTTTCACCTAAGTGTTCACAACCCAAACACGTGTCAAGACGATCTTTGATATAACACTGTAGTTCTGGCGTTGGTTTTTTTATCTCTAAATAATAAGTTATTCTATTTAGAATACTATCTGTTACATCTCTCATGCTCAAGTTGATGCTTCTAATTCCACACCCATTACCTCAGCAACACATGATGCAAGCTTAATTCCAGCATCTACGGACAAACCAGTTAGCGCTATCCCTTCAAGTATTAGTGTTGGGATGTCTAAATCGATATCCGCATCCGGCATGGCAGCTTCGATCATCAGCATCGGAATTGCTGCCAAGCCAAGGATAAGGTCAAAAATTACTTCAAAGTTGATGTTAATAGCTGGTAGTTCAGGCATTACGATTCCGAGATCAGCATCCCATGTCAAGAGAAGCGGCGGGAGACCGATACTTACAAAAAAAGGCCCTATCATTAGATTGGGCACAGCAACAGCCAGTTCAGGTATTTTGGCAACATAGTCCAAAGCTAATTTGGCAATTTCAGGCGGGTCTATGGCAATAGCAAATGCTCCAAGCAAGGGCGGTATTATTCCAATATCACATGACATCTTTGCCTCCTCACTTCACAAACACAGTTTCGCTAAGCGCGCTTGTTACGTCTGCCTTAAATAATGTAATAGCCGTGGCTGCTGCTCCTGCTGTCAGAAGAGGTAAACCAAAAGCATTAGCCGCCCCGCCTACAGCAGCGTTGATTGCATTAGCGAGATCGTGAAGTGCTGCCTCTAGCAATTCACCTCTCATAACGGGTTGACCTTCCAGACCACCTGTTATGAACCCATTATGCCCAAGATATATCTTTGACGCGTCCATGGCGATGGTGTTGTCTGCGAGCATGCTGATCTCACAGAGACCCCCCTCCTTGACAAGCCTCACGCTGCCTGTCTCACGTGCGACGAGTCTGATCTCGTCTGACTTGATAACAATTGACGGGACTTCCACAGCTGCTGTTGCTGTTGTGTGTGAGTAGATCAATCCAAAGTCAGTGTCTGGGCTTGCCTTCATTGAGACATATACTCTGCTTAGATCAGTTATAAAGTCTATTTCACCTTCTGTTTTCGTCGCAACGTCTACTTTCTTATCAGTTTCATCGTAGTCTCTAGTGTTAGTAATTGGAACAACTGCATTCAGGGCACCAAAACCCCTTCCTGCAACTATATCAATTGTTCCCGCACCGTCTATTGATCCACTTTCTGAGGAACCTGCTTTTCTAGTTGCAGGATCTTCTGTAAGCGCTATAAGTGTATTATTTGAACCTTGTATACATAGATCTGAGCATGTTTTTGAGTATCTAGGGATTGGTTCACCAGTGAATTCAGCCGCAGTTAATGGGCTAGCTTGATCTACTTTTGCTTCCCAATCTTCAGGAGTATCAGCAGCATTTCTAAAAGCATAGGCTGACATAACAATGTCATCAAAACCACTTTTATTTTTAAAAATTTGTTGTTCAACAGATCCTGGGCCGTTAGGAAAACTTGGGATGCCCTCTGGGGTTGTTCCTTCAAAAGCATTCATATTATCTGTTTTAGTTACTATTGGTGGCGTACGTTCCATGCATGTATAGTTTATATCGTCTATATCAATATTAGCAGGCACCCTAGTTATCCAATATCCTAAGACACCATTTCCAACTGACTTATCTGGGCTTTGTGCATTTTCATACATAACAAAGACCCGTTCTCCTGGCTTGATGGGCATTGACAAGTGCCCAGAAAAAAACGGATATAAAATAACAGACTGACTATCCAATATTGCTGTCCCATCTGAATCTAGGATAACAGCTGCAATAGAATTTCTCGGCATTTTACTGGTATAGTCAGTATTTGCAACCTTGCCCTTTAAAATATTTTTTTGTTTTTCAGATAGCTGACTTGGATTTGAAAATACATCGACGACGACTGCTTGATATAATACTTTAGTTAATCTAGAAGTTGGCATAATTTACTCTTATTAGTCATTCTATAATCTTGTCAAAAATTTCGTCTGGGTTAATTATTGCTTGCTGCTCTTCTGATTTACCAATTAGCTCAGCTAGCCTTAGAATTTGATCATTTGATTTTGACATTCGCTCAAGATACTTTGCCATTGTGGCTCCAAACATTGCATGATTTGCAGCATTCCCATGTGACTGTTGCAAGAGATCTGAAAATAGTGTGTAAGCATTCTCTCTATCAGTTAAAGCATTTTCATAGATTTCTTTCCATAACAGCTTTTTCTTGTCAGCTGTGTTATCAAGACCATCTAATATCTCTCCAAAAGAATTTATTTTTTGTTCCTTGTCTTGTATCGCATCAAGTGCATCATCCATTGCTTTTGTCATTGGGTGCCTCTCCTAGAAGAATATATCAAAATCATCATTTTTGGCAAGCACTCTATAGTGTTTTCTAATAGATGACATAGCAATAGATAACTGTTTGGGATTTAAATTTGATAAGTCTCTCATATAAACAAAAACTGCACGCTTATTCAACAGGTCAAGCTCATCAACTTTTTCAAACAAAGTAATGATAGCGTCCATACAAGCAAGTTCATTATCACTATTTAGTTTTTTTCTAATTTCTATCATCATCTTAGTAAGATTTTCTTTAGACTCTTTGATGATTATTCTGTAATCTTGGGCTGGGCTTACGCTATGATTTTCAATTTTATTTTGATCTACCATGCTTAACGAAGTGAGGTCATCAAGACTAACGTGTCTACGATTACTCTTCATCTTCTGTTTGCTTCTGATAATCAACCAATTCTTTGCAACTACATTAAAGTAAGAAAATGCCTTTGTGCCTCTTGTTGAATCAAACTTATGAAGGGTTTCGTATAAAAAAGAAACACAGTCATTTCTTAGATCTTCGTATGACCCGTTTATCTTTGCAAAACCATGAATAAAAATTAAATTTTCAACTAGCTTATTAAATGCTGGAAGTATATCTGCAACATAAATATCTGATTTTACCTCTGTGCTTTCTTCATTTTGATATCTTACTATTGCAGCATGAGTGTCTGCATTAAAATATAAATTTCTTTTTACACCTTTTCTTCTGACTCTTCGTGTTTTTTTCCTAACAATTGCCACTAATATGTCTCCTCGTTGGTTTCTTTATCAGCGACTTCAACTTGCCCTAGTACATTTGCTACGTAAAGAATTGATTCTCTAGACTTA
>TARA_R110001583_G_scaffold28481_2_pt1 | contig 10069 bp, 9 predicted proteins | sample TARA_R110001583 | Tara Oceans TARA_R110001583 (sample SAMEA4398432) | marine metagenome | biome: Polar Biome; feature: [MES] marine water layer (ENVO:01000295) within the mesopelagic zone...; material: water (ENVO:00002006), including particulate matter (ENVO:01000060) such as...... | reverse complement strand
ATTGCTGTGGCGTTTGTATTCGATGATGACGGGGCAGTTGTTTTCGTCGATTCCCAGCGAATCAATGCGACCGCGATGAGTTTTGCCGGTGCTGTATTCGCTGGCCAGAAAATTCACGCCCAGCAGAGCTGGCATATTGCGCTCAACGTCCTGTTGCAGGTGTTTTTCGAGGCGGGCGCTCTGGCCTGATAGCTCTGTGGCCTTGCCCTGATCGAGTGTGAACAGCTTGATGTCGCTCATGGGGTTCCTTGTTGTTGCTATAACGTCATTTTTGACGGCGATCCCTATGATCAGACACGAATGCTGTCCCTCTCAACATAGGGTTTCAGCTCTGGCCTCAGAGCCTTGTCGGTGACCAGATCAACGGGGCAGCCGAGCAGGTCTTCAAGATAGAACTGCACACCGAAGTAGCGTTTTGAAGTAGCAGGGCCTTCAAAGCTGACGAGTATGTCGACATCGCTGCTATCGGTATTGGTCGCACGGGCAGTTGAGCCAAACAAAGACAGTTCCTGAACGCCAAAGCGAGACTGCAGTTCAGCCTTGCAGTTACGTAACGCGCTGAGTGTTTGTTCCCGGATCATGGCGATTCTTCCATGAGTAGGCTTTGGCTGAGCGTAGCGCCTTACCGGAGTTATGGGAAGGTGGGTTCGGTGCGCGGCAAGCTTCGGCCTTCAGGCCGGGGAAGGATAGCGCGGACGCCGTAGGCGTCCTTTCGGCGGTCAGTGTGGTGTCTGCTGCTGCTCGATGTACTGGCGGATGATTTCGATGGGAGCGCCGCAGCAGCTTCCGGCGAAGCAGGACGGCGACCACCGCGCCACCGTTTCTTGCGGATGCTCGAGTCGTTCTTCTTGCGGATCATCCGGCTGGAAACGCCTTTCAGGCTGTTTACCAGCGCCGAAACGGCAACCTTCGGCGGGTAGTTCACCAGCAGGTGGACGTGATCGTCCTCGCCGTCGAACGCCACCAGCTCCGCCTCGAAGTCGGCGCAGATGCCGGAACGATCGTCGAGGATTTCCCTGGTGAACACCTCGCGACGGTATTGGGTCACGAAGACCAGGTGAACGTGCATCAGGAAAGCGTCATGTCGCCCGCGCCGCATATCGTTTTCGTTACTCATAGGCCAAGCGTATAATTCCGGCCATGCAACGTCTTCAAGCCTTCAAATACGCACTCATGCCAAGCGGCGAACAGCAGTGCCAGATGCACCTAACAAGGCACTCGCATTGCAGCAGGAACGCTACGAGCAAGGTGAGAAGAAACTCGGCTACGCCGGGTTGTGCAAGCGGCTCACCGAGTGGCGCAACGGCACGGAAACACCGTGGCTCAGAGCGGCCCCGACGCACCCGTTGCAGCAGACGCTCACCTGGAGCGGGCCTATGCTAACTTCTTCGCCAAGCGGGCTGAGTTTCCACGCTTCAAGAAGAAGAGTCAGGGCGACAGTTTTCGCTATCCCGACCCGAAGCAGATCAAGCTCGATCAGGCCAATTTCCGCATTTTCCTGCCAAAACTCGGCTGGCTGCGCTATCGCAACAGCCAGGACGTGCCGGGTGAGGTGCGAAACGTCAGCGTCAGCCAGTTGTGTGGCAAGTGTTTCATCAGCATCCAGACCGAGCGCGAGGTTGTACAGCCGATCCCCAACGGCGGTGCGGTCGGCATCGACATGGCCCGTTTCGCTACGCTGTCGGACGGCACGTTCCACGCGCCACTCAACCGCTTCAAGTGGCACGAAATCGCGCTGCGCAAGGCGCAGCAGGCGATAATCCGCAAAACCAGATTCAGCAGCAACTGGAAGAAGGCAAAAGCCCGCGTCCAGCGTATTCATTCCCATATCGGCAACGCCCGCCGCGACTTCCTGCACAAGACCTCTACCGCGATCAGCCAAAACCACGCGATGGTGTGTATCGAGGAGTTGCAGGTACGGAATATGTCCAGGTCGGCGGCAGGGAGTACCGAGCAACCGGGCAAGAACGTACGGACCAGGTCCGGCCTGAACAAATCCATCCTCGATCAGGGCTGGTTCGAGTTCCGCCGTCAATTGGATTACAAGCTGGCATGGAATGGCGGACACCTGATAGCGGTGCCGCCGAAGAACACAAGTCGAACGTGCCCATGTTGTGGGCATATTTCGGCGGACAACCGGCGCACGCAAGAAGGGTTCACCTGCGTCGAATGTGGCTTTGAGAAAAACGCCGATTTGGTCGGCGCGATCAATGTTTTAAGGGCGGGACACGCCCGGTTAGCCTGTGAAGTGAGCGGTGCAATCATGTCGCCAGCAGCAGGAACCCACCGAGGTGAGCCAGGCGTTTTCGCCAATCCCCTCCTTCCCGGTCAAAGACCGGCGAGCGTTAGCGAGAGGACGTCAAAATCAACGGGTCATCAAGTCCTTTCCGGTGTGATTGCGGGCAGCCTGACCCGCGCGCAGAGACCGCCACCAGGAGTCGGGAGCAGTTCCAGTCGGCCGCCGTGCATCCGGGTTATACGCTCGACGATGGCCAGGCCCAGGCCGGTGCCGGGCGTACCACTGCGGGCAGTTTCACCGCGTACAAACGGCTGGCGCAGGTGGCGGGCTTCAGTGGCGGTGATACCGGGGCCGTGGTCGCGGATCTCAATCCAGACGTCGCTATTGCACTCTCCTGTATGCAGCGAAATCGGTGGCTGGCCGTGCCGCCAGGCGTTGATCAGCAGATTGCTGATAACCCGTTGCAGCGCCAGAGGCCGGCCGCACACTGCGGTGACGGCGGGCAGCTCCAGCTGAATGGCCTGTTGCCGATCGGGCAGCTGGCGGACCACGTCCAGGGCCAGCTCGTGCAATTGCAGCACTTGCTCCGGCTCGGCGCTGCCGGGATTGGCGAAGTCGAGAAACTGCCTGATAGCGGCATCAATCTGATCGATGCCTCGCTCCATACCGTCACGCAGATCGGCTTCGGTGTCCGCAGGCAGCAGTTCGACATACAGCCGCAAATTGGTCAACGGTGTACGCAGGTCGTGGGAGATACCCGCCAGCATCAGAGCGCGCTCCTGTTCGGCACTCGACAGACTTTCGACCAGCAGGTTGAAGCTGCGGCTAAGAGTAGCGATTTCCAGAGGGCCGTCTTCCGGCAGCAGTGGCGGTCGTTCGTCGTGGACTACCGCTTCGGCAGCAGCCACGACCCGCGCCAGTGGTCGATGCAGGCGACGTTGCAGCCACAGGGCGCTGGCCAATGCCAGCAGGATGCCAACAGCGGTCATGGTCAGCAGTGCGCCGTGGGTGCTGCTGTCGGGCACGACTTCCGACAGCACCAGCCGATAGATCTGGCCATCCAGCGGCATGCTGACCAGCAGATTGCCGGGGTGGTCGGGCCAGGGTTCCACTATCATCTGTTGGCTGGTCAGCCGCTTGCTCAAGGCTTTTACAATGTCGGCATCCAGCTGTCGCCGCAGTACACGCCAGGGCGCATTCCGGGTATCCGTCTGACGATCGTCAGGCCGGGCGTGGCGGTTGAAACGTTCGATAAATCCTAGGCGTTGCGCCTCCGGCAGTTCGGCAAGGCCAGCCTGTATGGCCTCCAGCTGGCGCGCAGTGAGTTCGGCCAGGTGTTCGGCACGTGGTAGAAAAATCAGTCGGCTGACCAGACTGACCCCCAGCAGTTGCCCTGCCAGTATGACTCCGATCAACATCAAGGCATGGCGGCTGACCAGCGTACGTGGCCAATTCATTGGTGCCGCCGGTTGCCGTCAGGAACAAACACGTAACCCACGCCCCATACGGTCTGGATAAAACGTGGTGCAGAGGGCTCGGTCTCGATGAGTTTGCGCAGCCGCATGATCTGTGAGTCGATGGCACGGTCGGTTGCGACATGATCCCGGCCGTAGGCCAGCTCGATCAGGCGATCCCGTCCCAATGGGCGGCGGGGGTGCCGGGCCAGAGTGCTGAGCAAACGGAACTCGCCGCTGGTCAGCGGTACGTTCTCGCCGTCCCGGTCGAGACTGTGACTGTCCAGATGCAGGCTGTACGGGCCAAAGCGCAGCGGGCTGTTCTGAGTTGGCCCAAGATGGGCTCCCAGTATGTGTTGACGACGCACCAGGGCCAGGATGCGTGCCAGCAGTTCGCGAGGATGGAAGGGTTTGGCCAGATAGTCATCAGCCCCCATTTCCAGCCCGACCACCCGGTCGACCGGGTCGCCGCGGGCGGTCAGCATCAGAATGGGGATGGTCTCGCCTTCGTGACGCAGGCGTCGGCACAGGCTCAGCCCGTCCTCGCCGGGCATCATCAGATCCAGCACCAGTACGTCGAAGCGTTCGCGGGCCAGCAGGGTGCTCACCGTTCCGGCGTGGGCCTCGGCGCGCACCTGACAGCCCTGATCACTGAGGTAGCGTCGCAGTAAACCGCGCAGTTCGGCTTCGTCATCCACCACCAATACCTTGACCGGATCGTTCATGAGGTATCTTCGTTGTTATCGGGGTCGTGGTGCAATTCTAGAGAGGCCTTCCGGAGGGAACCAGAGGAAATTATGGCAAACGATGGCAGACCGGCCATTGTGCCATACGTTGCCATACACCGCCTGTTGGCGGCCATGATTGCACCACACCGGCCGTTCAGTATGGCGTCATGGTCTGCAACGCCGGTTGATGGGCAACCTGTGTGAGTCAGACTCCATTCCACAAGGAGAATCCCCATGTTCCGATTGATATTGTCACTGCCACTGGGTTTGCTGCTGTTGGCGAGCGCCGTTGAAATCCGGGCTGAGGACGATACGCGTCAGCAACGCATTCTGGACGAACTGCAGCAGCGTTTTACCCAAGCGGATACCAACCATGACGGTTTGCTCAGTCGTGAGGAAGCCGAGACCGGTATGCCCAGGGTTTACAAGCGCTACGATGCTATTGATACCGACAAAAAAGGTGCTTTGAGTCTGGAGGATATTACCGACTACCTGGCGCAACAGCGTGGCAAGCGCTGAAACGGTCATCAGGGAATGGAGAACACCCCAAAGAGAGAGCCGCTGCGAGGCCCTGTGTACTGGTGGCTGGCTGCTCTGCTGCTGGCCTTTTGGCCTGTCCTGTTGCTGTTGCCTGAGCCTGGGACGGCAGCTGACACCCTGGACCCGGAGCGAACCTCCGGAGCGCTGCCCATGCGGGGAGCGGGAGAGCTGGTAGCGCGGGAGGAAGCGCTGCTGGCCAGTCGCAGCACTCTGAGGGTGGCATCGATAGTGGTGGATGTCGGTGACCCTGTGGTACGCGGGCAGGTCCTGCTGGAACTGGATGCTGCAGAGCTGGAGGCCAATCTGGCCGCTGCTCGGGCTGGATGGGATAACGCCCGTGAGGCCGAGGTTGTGGCACGGCTGGCACTGCAGCGTGCCACCGTCTTGCACCAGCAGACCCGGCTCGATGGCGAGCGGGCGGAGCAGTTGTCACGGCTGTCTCCGGGGGCTCTTGCTGTCAGTGAACTGGACGCCCGTCAGACGGCTGCCCGCACGGCGGCTCTGGATGCGAAGGCCGGAGAGTCGCAATGGCGAGCCGCCGAGGCTGCCCATGCGCAGGCACAGGCCAACTGGCTGGCGGCCAGCGCCCGTCTGGAGGACGCTACCCTGCGAGCCCCCTTTGACGGTGTTGTCATTGCCCGTCACTGCAGCGTTGGTGATGTGGTGGCTCCGGGCCAGCCTGGTCTGACCCTGGTGGATCCGGACTCGCTGCGGGTGCAGGCGCGTTTCGACGAGTCTCTGTTGAGCCGGATCCGGCCTGGAGACAAGGCTCAGGTATGGCTGAAGTCGCAACCATTGACCCCGATTGCAGCGCAGGTTGTGCGGCTGAACCGGATGGTAGACACGGACACACGAGAGTTTTCGGTTGATCTGCAGCTGATGTCATTACCACCAAACTGGGCACTGGGTGAGCGGGCTATGGTGGAAGTGCAGCCTGTCCTTGCTGGGTCGCCGGAAGGTTGCTCCGGGCCATCCTGTGCAGGCATACCGGCTCTGGCGGCGGAGGTGACCCCGTGAATCTGGCTGTAAAGGACATTCGGGCCAACCTGGCGCGATTTCTGTTAACGGGGCTGGGCGTTGGCCTGACCTTGCTCGCGGCGATGTCGATGACCGGGCTTTATCACGGAATTGTGAGTGATGCGCTGGCCATTATCGATGATTCCGGGGCCGACCTGTGGGTGATCCAGGCTGGCACCGAAGGGCCATTCGCCGAAGGCTCTTCCATTGACCGCCGCACGCTGGCGCGCACGCTGTCAGTGCCGGGGGTACGGGCGGCACGCCAGTTCACACTGCAGTCGCGGCGTTTTGAAATTCACGGCAATACCGTGCGTGGCTCGCTGATCGGGCTGGATTTTCCGGCCGATCGCGGCGAGTGGATTCCGCTACTGGCCGGACGTCCACTGGCAGCCGGACGTGGCGAGGCCATTGCTGACGAATCCACAGGTCTGCGCCTCGGTGATGAGCTGCATCTGGACGGTACTCGCTGTGTGGTCGTTGGTCTGGCGCGTCATTATCTGGATTCCAGCGGCAATCCGGTGGTGGCGCTGGGCATCAACGATGCTCTGGACGTTCAGACTCACCGTCCGGCGGATGCGGTGGCGATTTCCCGCGCTGCCGGGCGGCCGGTGCCAAGTGGTCGCGCTGCCAATGTCGCCGCTATCATGCTGGAGCTGGAGGACTCTGCCGATGTCACGGAGGTGCGTCGCACCATTGACCGCTGGGGCGATGTAACGGTTTTGAGTGCCGAGGAGCAACGCACCGTGTTTCTCTACGGGCGGCTGGGTCGTTTGCGCGGACAGATCTTGATGTTCACGGCGGTACTGTTGCTGGTGAGTGCGGTGGTGATTGCGGTGACCATCTACACCATGACACTGGAGAAGCAGCACGAAATTGCCTTGCTGAAACTGATTGGCAGCCCCAACGGCCCTATTGTCTCCATGATCCTGCAGCAGGCACTGGCGTTGGGCGCACTGGGCTACGGTATCGCGGTGCTGCTGGGGCCCTTGATCTGGCCCTTGTTTCCACGGCGGTTGGTACAGCCACCGCAGGATTTTCTGATGTTCGCGGCCATTGTGCTGGTGCTTTGTGGTGTGGGGGCGTTACTGGGTATCTGGAAGGCCATGCAGGTCGAGGCTCGGGAGGTGTTGTCATGACGGCTGTTTTACCGCTCCGGGAACCGGTATTGGCAGTTCCCGCGCTGGAGTTGCGCGGGGTGAGCAAGGTCTATGGTAGCGCAGACATGGCCGTGGCTGCTCTGTCGCGGATTAACGTGCAACTGCAGGCCGGTCAGATGGCGGGTTTGCTGGGACCCAGTGGAGCAGGGAAGTCAACGTTATTGATGATGGCAGGCCTGCTGGATGAACCGACCGAGGGTGAAGTGTGGCTGCATGGCCAACTGGCCAGCGGCGCCCGCGCCACGATTGGCGACCACCGGGCCTTTCGCCGCGCCTGCATTGGTTTTGTGTTCCAGAAACCCAACCTGATTCCCTTCCTGACCGGGCTGGAAAATGTGCTGCTGGCGCTGGAGGTCAACGGTGTACGCGGGGCTCCTGCCAGCGTACGTGCGATGGAACTGCTGAACTATCTGGAAGTCGCCCATCGGCGTGACAACCTGCCCAGTCAGCTCTCTGGCGGTGAACAGCAGCGAATCGCCATCGCCCGCGCTCTGGCCAACCGCCCGCCACTGCTGCTGGCCGACGAACCCACCGCCGCACTCGACAGTCAGCGTGGCCGTCAGGTCATGACCCTGTTCCAGCGTGTGGCCAAGGATACCGGGGCAGCGGTGCTGGTGGTCACCCACGACCACCGCAGCCTCGATCTTTTTGACCGGATCTTTGAAATGGATGACGGCTGTCTGGCGGAACGTCCCGGAGGATCATGATTTTGCCCTGCTTTTACGAACCCCTTTTGACTCAGCAAAAGGTGCCCAATGCCAGCCTGCAAAAATCAGAAAAAGACGACGCAATACTCGTTGGAGTTCAAGCAGAGTCAATCAGGAGGCAACCCGCAAGAGACAACCCGGACAACCACCCAAATCAGCATTCTGTAATTTGGAGAAAACCAGAGATTCACAAGACGAAAACCGGATTTCCGATGCATTCAATGACTACGCCAGGGCCTATGCAGCAGCTAGGATAAACTCTTGCTGCTCATCAGCCATTGGTGGATGTCCCGGTTGTTGCGGGCCAACAGCCAGTCGTTCAACCGTTACAGCTATGTAATGAACAACCCGGTCAGTCTGGTTGACCCGAGTGGTTATCTCTGGAATCCGGTTAGATCCCTGACCAGGGCGGTCAGTAAACTGGGCAGTTATGTTGGCAGCCGGGGGTCAAACAGGACGACTAGCAACGCTAATATACCGACCAGTCTGGTGCCTGGTTCCGCGAAAAAGCGGCCAGTAACCCCCGAACGTTTGCGTTATTGCCGGCGGCGGCGGGGTGTGCTGCGACGGCGGCTCCAACCGCAGGGATGGGGTGTGTGGCGATTCAAGGTATATCATCCGGGATCATTGCCAAGGGCTTCAAGGTTGGTTTGAAGACGGCAGCGATTGCGGCTGTTACTGTTGGTGCATCATACGGGATTGGTGAGCTGGCACAGGCTGGTTCCATTACCGGGGCTGAGCGAGTCGGGTTGCATATGTTGGTGGGTGGAGCATCGTCTCGGGCAAGTGGTGGCAGTTTCTGGCGTGGAGCTGCTTCCTCGTTTGCAGCCAATACCTTGCCACAGCAAATGGTCGAGATGGCACCACAAAGCTGGCATTCCGCTATGAACAGCGCCATGGGTCATGCCATGCTGGGAGCAATCGTGGGCGGCACCACATCCGTGATTACGGGTGGTGGTACGCAAGGGTTTGTCAATGGTGCAATGACTGGTGCCATGCAGCAGTTGTTTAATGATTTTATGCATCAGGGAGATGCACAAAAGGACTACTCCATTACAGATGCTGAACGCCAACTTGTAGCCGACGGAAAAATCCAAGAGTTTTGGGAATCCAGGTTGGCTGCAGGTGATCCAGTTGCAAGGGCAGGGTTAGGATCTTTAAATCCTGAGAGTGGTATCGTTGATTATCTATTCGGTGGAACCAGTATCAACAATCGGCTACAAGCATTTGCTAATGTGTAATTTCGATGAGTCGCCCATGCAACGATTGTAATCCGGTAAAACTGCGGTGCCAGTGTACTGCCCAGGGCGAGTGCGGAGCTGTATCGTCGGATTCTTCAAAGTTCCAGCTGTCGCCTATCACTTCTCCGGGTTTAATATCGTCGTATTGGGTGTCGGCAAACAGATTGCAGGCGTTTTCCCGCAGACGTTCGAGATAGCTGATGGTATCGGTATCCGGGGTTAATCCCGAGACAATTTGCAGGCGTTTGCGGATGTCGATAATAGAGTGACTGCGCTGCCAGTGTTCGAACAGAATTTTATAACCGCTCCAGGTCTGACTGCCGTCAATCGCAAACAACAAGATCAATCTGGCGCCCAGATCGGTAATACAGCTGGAAGCGACTTCGTCGATACCGGCGCGGGAGTCGATCAACACAATATCGGGCTGATACTTGTTTTCGAGTTGTAGGATCAGCCGCTGCAGACGTTGCGACCAGCTTTCGCGGCTGCCGTTGGCCTGCAGTTTGGGCATCCAGACCCGGCCCAGCTTGGAAATATATTCGCCGGGATGTGCGCAATGGGCAGGTATGACCAGAATCTCACCATCACGAGATAAATCACTGCTGGCGACCATGTGTTGCATGACGTTATCGCCGTTATCGACCAGATCCTCGACCAGCCAATCCGTAATACCGTAAGCGGGCTGCTTTTCGAGAGGCAGAATCGCAGTCGAGAGACCGGGGGATTCCAGATCAAGGTCGAGCACCAGAACCTTTTTACCAGCCTGCGCCAGAGACCAAGCCGTAGCAGCCAGAGCCGCAGAACGGCCAACGCCACCTTTGATGGAGAAGAACACCACACGGGCCGGGCCAGATTCAGATGCTTGGGTTATGGTTTGCCAGTCGGTTTCCGTCGCCAGGCGGTCAACAACGAATACGTCATCGAACCCGTCAAGCGCGAAACCCGGAGCCCCTTGTTTTATTGCGTCCAGATTTTCTTCAAACAGC
>TARA_R110001583_G_scaffold38664_1_pt1 | contig 10075 bp, 10 predicted proteins | sample TARA_R110001583 | Tara Oceans TARA_R110001583 (sample SAMEA4398432) | marine metagenome | biome: Polar Biome; feature: [MES] marine water layer (ENVO:01000295) within the mesopelagic zone...; material: water (ENVO:00002006), including particulate matter (ENVO:01000060) such as...... | reverse complement strand
CGCCTGAATTAGCCGCAACTGGGTCGGTGTGGGGTTCAGGTACCCTGTAGACTCGTCTTCTCGGACAATCTGACACATGCTCACAAACGATGACGGCGTAGCGAACATTGCCTGCACCTTACCCATGTGAAGACTGGGGTCGTAGGCAAGGTCGGCGCCGTTCGGCAAGACCAGAGGGCGGGGTTTTGCACGTGAGGCCATGTCGGGATGGTAGCATGCGAAAGAGTATGCGTCCCGCAGCAGCAGAAGGTTACCAGTGAAACGGAGGTTGTTATGGATGAGAAGCGGATTCAGAAAGCGGGTGAGCGCCCAGGCGCGCTGCGGAAAACGCAAGTCGAAGAAGGCGGGCTCACTTCCGGCAAAGAGCTGGAGCCAGCGATTGTGGGACAGCAGACGAAGGCTGAGGGCGGTAAGAAGCTGACGGCGCCCCAACGCCGATTGTTGAGGCAAGCTGCGATGACCCGACCGCTGGGGGAAGGAAGCTCATGAGTGTCGGCGCTGACGTGCAGAACACAACTTATTCCGACCTTCGCTCCGCGAAAGCAGAGGGAGCGAAAGCGAAGAAGAAGAAATCTCGGCGCAATCTCATCCGCCACGTGCTCCAGGCGCAAGGGTCGAACAAGCCGAAACCTAAATCCAGTGGTGGTTATTGATCTGGTGATTGCTTGCGCGTTGTGTCAACTCAGTGTAAGACAAGAGTACGCACCCTTTCGCACTGGTGGGTAGCCCCGAGCGGGTCCACGGAAGGTATGAGAAGGATAAGCGAGGACAATTTTCTTTAACTCTTGCCTGCCGGGATGCTGTGCGCAGCCCCCGTGAATGGGTGTCCTCGGCGATAGGTGTGCAATGTCTATTTCAACTGAAGTACTGAACACGACGTTCAGCGACCTACGTGGTCCGCTGATCAACTCGTTTGTTCGTAGTAACGAATTGTGGGAATCCCTCGATAAAAAAGCCCGTATGCCAATGGAAGGCGGTTCATTGATTGAACGTTCTTTCGCTGGTGGTGCCCCCGCTCGCGGTGTTGGCGTCTACGTCGGTGACGAGCTTCTCAACATGACCCGGCGTCAACAGACCAAGCGTTTCAAGGTTGAACCGCATCGTCTCGTGGTCGCTATCAACATTCCGAAGAAAGAGCTGAACTACAACAGCGGCAAGCTGGCTGTGATTCGACTCATCGAGGAATATCCCCAGACCACCATGCAAGGTGCGATGTCGGATATCAACCAGTACTTGTTGACTGGTGTTTCTCGCGGCCTCGTCTTCCAGACGGCCGAGCTGAAAGGACTTTTGACCCTCAACGGTGAAATCTCTGACGGTATCGGAACTGGTGTGACCAACGGACTGTTGGACTTTGCGGCTCCTGCCTCGCAGTCGGCAACGGTCCAGAATGTGGCAAAGAGCAGCAGCTACTACCACTTCAACAACTTCCTCGACATTGGTACATGGGGTACGGATGGTCTTCTCGACTTGCGTCGGGTGTACCGTCAGTGCGCACATTATGCCGGTGGTATGGGTAAGGGTCCTGACCTCGTGATCATGGATGACGAAACCTACGCCAACTTTGAAGAAACCAAGCGGACCAACATCCGTGTTCAGGTTCTCGAAGACAAGACTGAAAAAACCAACATGCTGGGTCTCGACCTTGGTGTGGCCTCGGTGTACAGCTCGCTCGACCTCGACCGAACCCTGTTCACCACGGGCTCTGGCGCAAACAGTCCTGCTGACGGGTGTACTTACATCCTGAACACTGACTTCCTCGAAATGCCGATGCATGAAGCACCCAAAATCACTGAGTTCAAAGAACGTGTCGGTGACCAGGATGTTGTGACGGCTATCTTCTCGATGCAGTTCAATATGATCTGCACCAAAACTCCAGCCCAGGGCGTTGTCTCTGGTGGCGCAGCTTAGGAGGCTACCATGACTGTAAGAGTTAAAACTGATGCCATCGACACGACGTACACGTCCGAGGTCTACGCTGTAGGTACTCGTTATGTACAGCCTGCCGATGAGGTAACTGCGGCCAACTCGACTCACTACGGTGACCGGGAATGGATCTTCGTCTACAATGACGAGGCGTCTACGGCGTTTGCTGAAGGTGACGTGATTATGCTGGATAACGGCGATTACGCTCCGTACCACGGGCTGCTCTCCACTGCGACACTTCATGTGTATCGTATTCTTGGAGTTGCAGGTCATGCGATTGCTGCTGGCTCATATGGCTGGATTGTTGCAAAGGGCGTGTGCGAAGTAGCTTGCACGGGCAGTGTCGCTCAGGGTGATCGCTTGGTTTCAGGCGCCAACGCTGACGCAGGAACACTCACACTGAATGCGGATGCAACCACTGACAACCTTGAGTGTGTCTTTGGTATGGCTCTTGAAGCTGACGCAGGTTCATCTGCAGGGGATAAGGCGACAGCCATCGTTCAATCTGTGTGGTAGGCAGCTGGTTCATGATACATTTGGGTCGGGGCTGAAAAGTCCCGGCCCATTGTTTTGGAGGATACGTGGACACAAGTCTTGGTGCATTACGCGAACGGCTGCTCAACTTTCGAGCCTGGGACAGCTCGGGTAAGACTTTCGATAAACGTGTTCGCGCGGCATTAAACACAGCGTTGGACCGGTTGGCGGGAGATGTGCCTGAAGCGCTTGTCCCTGACGAGGAACATGTGGTGTTGTACGCGGACGTCATAGGGTCCAGCACAGACGTCACATCCTTGGTGACGGCGCGGGTGAAAGTAGACAGTGCCGACTCGTTGGTCCTACAGTTCACAGACAGTGCGGGGGCGGACTTTCCTGCCTCTCCTTTGTGGACGCCTAAGACGAACGGCACCTGGGATGGTGTCATGCATCTTGAGATTAAAGACTCAGGCGGCACCTGGTACCGTCGACAGAGTCGGGAATGGTGGGCGACAGTGACACCGGCCACGGGTGCGTACAAGTACTATGTGTCGATTGACCGACCCTGGCACAACACGTCGGACACGTTGATGGACTTTCGTATTCATCAACCTGAGTTCTTTGTGCGCGACAACGTGATGCGGATTTTAGAGCCTGCTCGTGTGTGGGACTCAACACGACAACAAATTTGGGCGTTGGACACTGGCGGCGCCTATCGACAGGACATGATCGATTTCCGCGGAGAGACCAAAGGACGCCCCTTTCGCATGTGGCGTGGGCGCCATTTTCAGCTTCAACCTCCTCGGACAGCCCCCGCCTTCAACGGACAGGGGAAAGGGTCTGGATGGGTCGGCCCTGCCCAAGAAGGCGAGTTTCGGTTCTGCTACACATATGTGTGGGGTAAGCGCGGCCAAGAGTGGCAGGTGTCACCTGGCGGCACGCAAGACCCGGTGTGGGAAAGTGCGCCCTCCCCAGTAAGCGCGTCGTATAAGCATTCTGAGTACGCGGGGGAGTCCATCGAGCTGCAGGCGACTAACGTTGACGCCATGTTGGCTTATGACGTTGCGAGCAGCACTCGCGAGACACGGTCTGGTCTGCGCATCCGATTTTACGTGGCCCGCGATGGTGTTGAGACGACAGGCGCAGGCTCATACAACAACGTGGAGACAGCCGGTATCTTCTATTTATTGGCTGAGATTGACCCTGCCGAGACCACGACAGAGGCCACCTACACTTGGACTGGTGCAGTCCTCCCCGACTATCATCGGCCGTTAGAGCACAGCACGGGCTATTTCGCGCACAAGGTTTACCCGCATCAAGATGCTGACTACGAACTCGACTTTCGGGTCCTACGTCTTCCGCGTAAGTTTGTGGACGACCAGGACACTGCGCCGATTCAACGAGACGCTGTGCCCGCCCTCATCGAGCTGGGGCTGCACTACCTTTGCTTAAATGATGGCGCTGACCAAACAGGTGCGCAGATGCACCTTGACCGTTACCAGACATTGGCAAGGCGGTATCGACACCGATATGCCAACCCAGGTAGAGTGGTTGAGCCCGTGTCTTTAGCAGGACAACGCGTTCGACGGCGATACGGGACATTTTCCAGCGAATAGCGGCTATGTGGCTGCTGCAGCTATCACCGGTAGGACAACCAGGAGACACTATGATCGGACCCTATCTTTACCGATTTCCTCGCCCTGACTTGGGCAGCGTCATGGAACGCACCAATTTGAACACCATGCACGAGCAAGCACTCGTTGTGGGACTGATGAGCACAGGTGATAAGTCCTGGCAAGCTGTCCTGATGACGCGTAACGGCGTGGAGTACGTATCTTCAGACTTGGAGTTGCGTGGCGATTTCGATTGGCGTCCTCGGGGATGGGTACATGATCGACAGTCGAACTGTTTCGTGCCCCCTGGAATTCACTGGGACGAAGAAGCCGGCGAGTATTCGGGTGAGATTGACCAGGCAGCGTTGGCTCACGCAGGTGAAGTCCAGCGGGTAGGTGGGCAACTTGCACCGAAGCTCCCGGTCCCTCGTCAAGGGGAGAAGTATCCCACGTGGAAATCTCGGGTGTACCGCTCGATGCCTGAGTTGAAAGAAGACTTGCGCACCCCAATCTTGTTGGCTGAGACGTGGCAAGCTGCAACAGCGTAGGTAGAAATGGCAGGACGGAGAAATCGGTTCGGTGGTTACACCAAGGTGTCTCGTGACGCTTTGGCTTCATCCGCTTCGAGTGCTCTGTCCCAAGCCAAGCTGATGGCCCAGGTTGCTATCAGTGCGCGACATGCTCATCTGTTCGATGGCTCCACTGCCGCTTTGGTGAGTGGGGTCCATCCATATCGGGAGGTACCAGACGCGGCCCTGACTCAGATGGCGACTGCACCTGGCTCAGGGGTGCTTGTTTCGACCTCAGCGAGCACTGTGCGCAAGGCACGACGTGTGTTTGGGTACTTCAGCTTGACGGCGACAGGAGCGGTGACAGCGGTAATTAGCTGTCTGGTCGAGACATCAGTCGCCTCGGGCGCGTACAATACAGTCGTGGTTGCACAGATTCCAGCAGGCGTCACTGGCGCGTTTAAGATTCCTTACCAATTCGATGTATTGGCGGGCCTTCGATATAAGTTCGTCAAGGGTGGGGGTTCAGGGGTTACGGAGACCATCAGCGCATACTCATTTATGGAGTGGTAGATGGCAGGCCCCACCGACCAATCAGTTCGGCGCTTTATTGTTCCGCCGGGAGAGGCGCAGAAGGTCTTTTCACCGGGGTCTCTGGCACAGCTGGTCAAGAACTTTGAGGCCACACCAGAGGGTACGCTGAAGACTGTGGTCGGCCCCGCCGTCTTTGAGCCTAATGAAGTCTACGAAGGACTGACTCGGACAACGCCATCAAGCTCAGCGTTGGATCCTACGTATTTGGTAACAACTGAGTTGGGCACGCCGCATGCTGTATTTCACGCCACATTGCTGGGTGGACTCTGCGATATGCTGCTTATTCGGTCAGGCACAGCTATCTTTCGGCACCAAGGGTGGAAGCGTAGTTGGGTCGCCATAGATGGGTTCACCGGCACCGCTATTACTTCAGACCATCTATCGAATGACGAATCGCCCAGATACCCCGACCAGTTTCTGGTGATGAACGACAGAATCATCTGGTCGAACGGAGTCGATCACGCCCGAGTGATTACGCATGACGGGATGGTGACTCGGTTGGGGTTCTGGGAACGTCCCAGTGCACCCACTGCGAGGGGGCCCGAGTCGCCAATCGGAACCAGTAGAGTGTCACATGTACAGAACGCACGTGGATATGCGTGGCCTGGTCGGATTGGGACAGCGGGTGACGCATTAGATGGCGAGTCTGGCGCTGTGCTGATGGGCAGTTGGAACTATTATATCCAGTACGAAGATGTACACGGGAACTTGTCGGCGCTGTCTATCCCCAGCAACCCTGTCACAATCGACACGATGAATGCGGATCCTACCTACGACTCCAGCGGAGCAGATGGGACCAAGTCTCCAACGTACATCTCGGACCTTACGCGACAATTTTTGGTGCGCACGTCAGGTGACCTACCTGAGCATGCCGTAGCCACTCGCATTTATCGCACCGGGGACACGCTGCACGGTAGTAGCGAGCCGCGACTGCTGGCACGAGTACCTGGCGGCCGAGTGTTTCCCTACCCTGACAACATGAGTGATGGGGAGCTGGGGCCTGTCGCGACTGCGACTGTGCCTGTTCCTGTGTTTAAGATCATGTGCACCCATCAAGGACGCTTGGTCATTGGTAACTTGCTGGGTGACCCTGGTATGGTTCGTCGCTCAGAGCCTGGATTTGCGGGTACCTTCAGCGCTTCTGATTGGGTGTTTCCCGACAGTGGCGGTTCTGCGGTGACTGGGTTGGCGTCTCACGGCGGCTACTTGTTGGCGTTTACATCGCGTAGTGTGTACTCCCTCGAAGAGTTTGGGCGCCCTCGTCCACTGGCACAGGGTGTCGGTTGCGTTGCTCCTCAGTCAATCAAGGCGCTTCCGAATGGAATGCTGGTGTGGTTGTCGCGCGATGGGTTCTACGGGTTCCAAGGTGGTCAGGTAGTCTTGGTGAGCGATAACATTCACCGAACGATTCAGAACCAAGTCAATCGGAGCCGTATGCAAATGGCTGTCGCGGTTATCGACGCAGAGAGCCAAGAGTATCGATGCACGCTTGCCCCGGCTGGTTCATCTAAGCGTACGCTGACGTTGTGCTATGACGGGCAGAGCTGGCGCCGACAGGACTTGGGCATCGATTTTGCGGGTTTCTGCCAGACTGATGATTGGCGGCAGTACACACTGGGCATCGGGACAACAGTGGCGGATGCGAAGACAGGCGCAACCACGACCAACGTTTTCGTGATGGGGCGGGAAACCACCAGCTTTGACATGCCCGCGCGAAGTATGGTCTATCGGTCAGGCTGGCTGATGGGCGACGAAATTGGGTTAACGCCAGTGCATGTGCGGACCATGTACATAGGGCTGTTGGATGCGTGTGATGACACGTTCACTGTTCGGTTCTACCGCAACGGCTCTTGGGACGAAGTAGTTGAGATGAATGATGTTTTGTCGGTCGGTCCCGACGATGACAGCTCGGTTGTCACTGACATTGCAGGCTCGGCTGTCGTCGGTACGTCTAAATTCCACGACCCTCGACTGACTTGGCGTCAGATTCCTGTCGGGTTGGAGAATGTTAGCTCTTGGGCTTTTCAAATCAATGCCACGTACCCCGTGAAGATTCACATTGCGGCGTTCGCGTTTGACGTCAGCGTGAGCACGCTGGGCAACACCCGCGGACGCATCCCGCAGAGAGGCGACACATGACCTACATCTTCCCTAAGCGTGTGCTGCGCGATAAAGATGTGCTCGACCCAGTGGATATGAATGCCGATTATGTGCCCGTATCTGAACTATGCTCGGGGCACTTGAACGCGCACAACTTCCGCGACGATGTAGACTTCGCCCCAGCCACAAACGCGTTGTTCAGCCACAGCTACTCAGCGACGGCGGCGGACCACGGGATGGGCAATGCGGGCCCTCCATCGAGTTCACCGAACTATGCTCCACCAAACACGTCTTCAACGTCCAACGACGTTCGTATCCCAAACACGCAGGTCTGGACTTCGATTGAATCGACTGAGATTACGACAGGCAGTTCCAGCCTCTGGATTACGGGCTTTGCGCAATACTTTTGGTTGTTCTGGCGAGATTCAAACACAAGCACCTCTGGGTACGCGTACCATCGAGAAGAGTTTGCTGATGGGACAGGAGTCTACGGGGGTGATGGGGAGTACGCAGGGAACGGTCGCCCAGCGGCTGTCCAGTTGGCGTTGCGTGTAGACGGGGCGGTGGTTGAATGGACAATTACAGGCAAACAGAACCCATTTGAGCACCCGGCCGTGCCCATGCGTCCTTTCAACTCAACAGCGAGCAAGATTTACACACCTGACTATGTGAATCGAACAACGGCTTGTGGACCTGAGATGCTACCTGTGCGACTGGGTACAGTGTTTCCTGTGTCGCCGGGTACACACACAGTAGAAATCGTAGCCCGACGATTGCCAAGACCGACTGACTCGTACACTGACACAGACGATCATGTTCATGTGTTTAATCGGCAGCTGTTCGTGATGGATATGCCGACGCTGCCCCAGTCCACGGTCACGTCCAGTTCAGTCGACGTCACCACTATGGGGTCCGAGACGGTTCTGTCTGCAGCTGCGCTGGGGACAAACGCCGTCGATGCAACTCGGAACGCGCTAAATGACATTCGCCCAGGCGCAGTTGCACGCGGTACGTTTACGCGGGACCACATTGCCAGCCCCGTCGCGTACACGAGTCAAGTGGCGTTTAGTACGACGCCTGCGACCACTATGGCCAGCTACAATCATTACCCTGAATTTGGCTCAGAGTCTGACGCGTTGGTGACAGAAGACGTGACCACTTCTAACTATAACGACTCTGACTGGTTCAACTTGAAGCACCAAAGCGGAACATCGACAACGTACTTGAGCACAAATGATGCGGCTGCATCGACCACAGGCGCGTTGAATTCGACAGATACGACTGTTCTCGCAATTTACGCTAACGTAGACGTAACGGAACTGATGTACTACCAGTCGGGGTATTCGGGTAGATCAAACTCAAATGGTAATCGTTTCCGCGATGTAGTGGGTTGCTTCAAGTTGGCGTACAAGTCGACAGATGGCAATTACTACTTTATCCAGGCCAGTGAAGCCAACGTGAACAAAACCACTTGGTGGATGCGAGACGGGGGTGGGGGGCCCACAGGGACGACTGGAACGGGCCACCTACTACAGGACTCAGACAAAGAGCCTGTCTCAATCGATGTGCCTTTGTTTGGTGTTATCGAATGTTCTGCTGGCGGTTCTGCCACTACTGTCGATGCAAGCACGATTGTTTCTATCGGTGTCTTTGTGTCTGTGCTTCAGATGGGCAACACCTCAGCGCAGACGGACAATGAAGTGTTCGTTGAGTGGGAGCGTGCCAGTCTTCAAGTTTTTCAGCTGAAGGTGTGACATGACAATCAACAAGAGTCTTGAGTACGTTGACGGCGCTGTCTTAGATGTCGATGGGCACAATGAGAATATCTATCACGCAACCGGCTTAGACCACGGCCTTATGTCAACGGCGAATGGTCGGTTGGCTCAGTCCAATCTGAACTCCGACTTTGCTTTTGGGCCCGAGCACGTATGGCCTGGTGAAGTGTTTAGGGGTCAGCAGGACTTCCAAACTGAAACTGTCGACTATTTCGGTGATGCCCACTCGGACCAGTCGTATGAATCGTATGTCAATGTGGCAGGCGCCGCCTTGCGTGTTTACTTCCCCTACACTGTGTCGATGGCGTTGTGGCAGTGTTCGGTCTTCATCTCGTTCTATTTACCTGCGATTGATGTTTTTGACGAAACAAGTACTTTCCAGTCGCACGTTGACGGAGACATATACGTGCACCTGGTACTTGACGGGACCCCTATTCCGGCTACGCGACGGAAGTTACCCCGGTCAGCGTATGCAGCGACTATATCAGGCGCTGACGGGGTATATGTCTACGAGCATTATCTTGCGCGACCCCTCGACTTTTCTTGGATGCAGACAGGCCAAGCGCAGGGGTGGCACGACCTTCAGTTGAGGGTGTACGTAGAGAACTACTCGCAGAACCTATCAATCCAGATGCCCAACGGAGAGGCGTTTGCTAACCTGACGCAAACAATCTTCTCTCGGGCTTCTTTTGGCATCCGCAACGCCCGAGTACTTACGATTTTGTAGGAACCCGTTTCTGGTACAATCTTTTCGCCCTTCTTCGCGATATACTCGACCTCAGAGGTGACTCATGTCCGTACTTGCAACCGCAGCGCTAATTGGCGGCACCGCAGCGCTGGCCAAAGCGGGGGCCAAAGGCGCAGGGATGATCGCAGAAAAGCGGTCTATCGGCGGAAAGGCTTCTAAAGCGGCGCTGCAGAAAGACATTACTAAGTTGCAGAAAGGTCAGCTTGGTATGACCGCAGCGCAGAAGCGCGGGGCCATGGGTGAGGCAGTCAGAGGTATCAACGCGTCGACACGGGGCACTGAGGCACAGCTGAGGCGAGAAGCCGCGGCTACCGGGGGCTTCGGCCGTTCCGGTGC
>TARA_R110001583_G_scaffold21479_4_pt1 | contig 10075 bp, 7 predicted proteins | sample TARA_R110001583 | Tara Oceans TARA_R110001583 (sample SAMEA4398432) | marine metagenome | biome: Polar Biome; feature: [MES] marine water layer (ENVO:01000295) within the mesopelagic zone...; material: water (ENVO:00002006), including particulate matter (ENVO:01000060) such as...... | reverse complement strand
GGAGCAGTTGGAGTAAAACCGTGTGCAGTACCAATACCAACAGCCATAATGTGTGGGTTTGCTTCTTCAACAATTGCTTTTACATCGTCAACACTTGCTAAAAAGTCTAAGTCAGATTTTATTACCACGTCACGACCCATAATTTTACCTATTTCAGCTTCAACCAAAACACCCGCAGATTCGGCATAACGCACCACTTCTTTAGTCATTGCAATGTTTTCTTTTAAGCTTTTTTGTGAGCCATCAATCATAACAGAATTATATCCATCATCAATTGCCTGTTTACACATATCTACAGAAACACTATGATCTAAGTGTAAATAAATAGGTTGTTTGGTTTTTGATTGTAATCCATCAACCATTTTACGACACAAATAGCTTGAGTTTAATTCTACAACTGGCGGGTAAGTCATTGCCATTACTGGGCAATTTGCTTTTTCAGCAGCTAAAGCTACCGCGTGTAAATCGTATATGTCGTTGATGTTAAAACCTATCAAACATTTTTGTTCTAACTTGTAATTATTCAATAAGTTAATTAATTCTCCTTTTTTCATCTTTGATATTTTTAATAATTAGTAGTTTAAATTTTTTTGAATACTTCTTCCGCTTAGTGCAGCATCTACCAAGGCAACTTCTTCAACGTTTATCCAGTGGTTAAATTCTTTTAAATCTTCTTGAAAATGTCCGCGACCTACAATCCAGTGGTGGTCTAAACCTTTACTTAGAATGGTTCCAACAACTGCGGCTGCTTTTACACCTTTAGTAACAACTTCACCATAAGCACCTCTAAAACGCATTGGCGAATCAACAATTTCACCTTCAAAAGAAAGCATATTTGATGCGTGTGGATATTGGTATTTAGCAATGGTAATGTCACCTTTTTCCAATAAAAATTCCAATAACATTCCGTACGATTGTTCTTCGTCGTAATTATCTAAAATACTGTGATTACGCACTTCAAAATTAGTTCCTTCTCTTAAAAGTTTGGTAGAAGAGCCACCGCAATGCCACATACCTAATTTATTTTCATCAGCTTTTAAAATAGATAAATCCATTAAAGTAGGCAATCCTTTACCTTGTGTTAACTCGTTGATCGTAACCATTGTTACCAGTCCACCCATATCAGATTCATCGGCAACAGGAATCCCTAAATCTTGTACCAAAGCACCAGCACCATCACCTGAAATTTGATAGTTGTCAAATAACTCAGGCCAGTTTTTAAGTGCAACACCTAAGTAGTTACCTTGTCGTGTATAGTCTGCAATTGCCAAACTAAATTTAACCGATAAAAATAATTCACGTTCGCTTACTTTTACAAAACTACATTTGTCACTATTGATTAATTTAGCGACGATATTGTCAATAGCTTCTTTTTCAAATTTATCACCGTGTTTCCAAACAGTTTCAATATCAACCCTTTCAATATTTAAACCAAAATGTTTAGAAATAGAAAGTTCGTTTAATTCACAGTCGTAAAAACCAGGAACTCTCATACCTCCAATCATTAAAATAGCACTGTGATGCATCCGTTTTTTAGCAGTTGATACTCTTATAAAACGGTCTAAAACAATATCTAATTCAGGTGTTTTTGGTGCATTTAAAACCCAAGAATATTTTATTTCCATTCCGTTTAAAATGTTCAATAAAAAGTTTTGACCACACAATCTGTTGGCAGTCAATCTTCCACCAGTAACCTCGTCGTGAGACCAGCTTAATAATGGCATAGCATTTTCACGCAACCAATTTGCCAAAGCCAAGGCTAAATCACCAGCAATATAGGATGCTTGATAAATAATTAAACCGCTCATGTCTTGCCCCTTAAACTCATTTAAAACCTTTAATAAATCGACTTTGGTTTGTACAGGTTCCGAAGGAGCTAATAAGTAATTGCCAGCAGTCATTGCATTTTTAGTTTGCACCAAAGCTTCTGCATAAGACTGTTTAGCCTTAGCCCAATCAAAATGTAATTCAAATCCAATTCCAATCAGTCCAATTTTCACAACTTTTTCAGGTTGTTTGGGACAAATCAAATTTTCCATTTCTTTTGCGACAACCCCTTTTCGAGCTAAAAAATCTATGTTTTTAGTAGAATTTGTCACTGTATCTAATATATCTTGTATCATTATTTTGAATTTTTTATAACGTCTAGTACTTCTTCTTTGGTAGGAAAATAGCTTCTTCCACCAAAATGTTTTGCTATTATTGATGCGTAAGCTGATGCAAACTGCAATCTGTCTTTTAAATTTTTGCCTTCTAATAAAGAGGCTGCATACGAACCGTGAAAAGCATCTCCACAACCTGTAGTATCAACAACTTGGGTAGGAAAAGCAGGTTGGTGAATGATTTCACCGTTTTCTAAAGCCCAGCTACCATTTGCTCCATCGGTAATCACTAATTGACCTTCAGTTAGTTTACTTAACTCGAATAGACAAGTTTCAGAATCTTGTTTTTTGCAAATCAATTGCGCACCTTCTAAAGGCAAAATAGTATGTGTTCCCAAGGCAATCATTTCCTTTAATACAGCAACATCGCCCGCTTCAATATCTAAAACAGTTGGTATCTGGTGTTTTTTCGCCATTTTCAACAATTCAATATTACCTTGTACATCATAACCATCAACCAATAATAGCCGGCTATTTTTCACCCAATTTTCTTGTATATCTTCAACAGCCAAAGCGCTGTAATTGTTTAATGAGTAAAATACGGTTCTGTCACCATTTGCAGGATTTACCTCTACAACTGCAATTGCTGGCTGAAAGTTTTCTTTAGAAATCATTAATGATGTATCAACCGCGCATTTATTCAATTCCTGATTGGCAATCATACTCAACGTATTAGTGTCTTGGTAACCTAAAAAAGCAGTTTTAAGCCCTAATTGGGCAATTACACAGGCAGCGTTACCAGCTGGAGCACCACCTTGAACTATTATTTTAGCTACTTCGTGTTTTGTCCCTGAGGTAATTTTAGACGGAATTTCAGTTAAGATATCCAATACTAACAGTCCCGAAACGATTACATCAAATTGCATATATATTCATATTAATATTTTTTTATGTAAATGTAATAAGCCATTCAACCGAATGTTAAATACATATTTGGTAAAAAAGTGTACTATTTTTCCATATATTTGGTTGTTGGAATGTTTTAGATGAAAAATTATATACTATGAAAGCTGTTTTTGAACCAGTTCCAAATGATTTAGATCAATCATTTCATTATGGAATCTATAATAAGGAAGATTTTGAAACGCCATGGCATTACCATCCCGAATGGGAATTGACTTTTATTTGTGAAAGTTCAGGAATTAGGAGTGTTGGCAATTCAATTCAAGGGTATTTTCCAAATGAATTAGTATTGATTGGACCCAATTTACCGCATTGTTGGAAAAGTAATTTTTCAAAAAAGAATATTGCGAAGTCTGTTTTTATTCAATTCAATGAAAATTTATTGGGTGAAGGTTGGATTGGAAAAGAAGAATTCTCTAGCATTAGAAAGTTGTTGAAGGCGAGTAAATATGGGATTAAGTTTTCTTCAAAAATTTCAAAATGGAGTGGCAAAAAGTTGTTAGCAATGGAACATTTAATACCAATGTTACGATTAATTAAAATATTAGAATTACTTCATGTGTTGTCGCTAGAAAAATATGAATTATTGAGCTTAGGAGCTCATTTTGATGTAAATGCAACCATTTCAAAAAGAATTGAGAAAATTATGGAATTTGTTGAAAATAATTATCGAGTAAAAATTACTTCAGAGCAATTAAGTGATTTAGTTTTTATGACTCCAGTTTCCTTTTCAAAATTTTTCAAAAAAATGTTTAATAAAACCTTCACCTCTTATTTAAATGAATATAGAATTAGTAAGGCTTGCGAACTTTTAAAAGAAACAGATTGCTCCATTGAGCAAATAGCATTTGAAACAGGTTATTTAAACCTATCGTTTTTTCATAGACAATTTAAATCAATTTCTAAGAGAACACCTGCACAATATCGAGTTGAATTTTTTAAATAAAAAGATTCAATTATCAATTATCAATTACGAATGTTGAATTTTGGAGTTGTTGAATTTTTAAAAAATAAATTCTGTCTTTACGATCGAAATGAAGTGTTTTTTTTGTCATTTCGAACGATAGAGAGAAATCACATGAATAGAATTGCTTGATGTGATTGATTACGTCGAATCTTCGATTTCATCCAGTGTCGGAATGATAGATAAGGTTTTTTATTTATTCCCACAGTATTATCTAATGAAAAAGTTAAATAGAGTAATTTAAACTTCTAATATCTCTTTTAAACTAAACAAAAAACATACCCCTAACCCCTCTCAAGAGGGAAATTTACTCATTTCAACAAATTACACCCATAAACCGTCTTCAGACCTTTCATCTTTTAATATCTAAGATCTTACTTTTTATATTCTTTATGACCTTATTTGTATAAATAACCCATTAATGCATCTGCGATATGGAAAAATAGTACATTTTATGGTTAAAATTGTGTTTTACTTTCAATCAGTTTCATTTGTATTTTTGATTCTAATAAGTTGAATTACTATCAATTATAATTTCCATTGAATTCATAATTTTAGTTAAACAAAAGAAATTTTTTATTTAAACCAACTACATATGATACCACAAACTCAAAAAATTAAGCAATTTTTAAATCAAGATCCAATTCCGTTTTTTGTAGATGGAAAATGGAAAATTAGCAATAATAATCAGGTTTATGCAATTGAAAACCCAGCAGATCAAACTATTTTAGGAAATGTAAGTAAAGGAAATGAGATAGATGGAAATGAAGCAGTTGAAGTTGCTCATAATGCATTTTTAAGTTGGAGAAAAGTTGGAGCAAAAGAAAGAGCTACTTTATTAAATAAATTAGCAGATTTATGCGAAAGAGATACAGAAGAATTGGCACAATTAGAAACTTTAGACGTTGGTAAATCAATTGTAAATGCTCGAGGTTTTGATGTTCCTTTTGGAATAGAATCTTTGCGTTATTACGCAGATTTAATAGAGAAAGAGCCCTTCGAAAAATCATTAACTATTGAAGGGATAAGTGGAAAATCAGTTCGTTTGCCTTATGGTGTTGTCGGATTTATTTTTCCTTGGAATTTTCCTTTAACTCTATGTATGTGGGGAATTGGACCCGCATTGGCAGCAGGAAATACTGTTGTTATTAAACCAGCAGAAGTTACTCCCTTAAGTACTTTATATTTAGCAGCATTGACTAAGGAAGCCGGTTTTCCTGATGGTGTGTTTAATGTGGTAATTGGTAGTGGTTCTCAAATTGGAAATGTACTTACAACGCATCCAAAAGTAAAATGTTTATCGTTTACAGGATCTTCACCAGTTGGTAAAATAATTGGTCAAAACTGTGGTTTTAACTTAAAACCAGTAAAATTAGAGCTAGGAGGTAAAGGTGCAGCGGTTGTTTTTGAAGATGCAGATTTAGATGCTTCAGCCGAAGGATTGGCAGGTGCAATTACTTTAAATACTGGTCAGGTTTGTTGTACAGCAACTAGATGGATTGTTCAAGAATCTGTGGCAGATTCATTTATTGAAAAAGTAAAAGCACAATTGTTAAGTACGATTATTGCTCCTGGAATGACAGAAGAAAGTCAGATGGGACCAGTAGTTAGTGAAAAACAATTAACTAGAATTTTAGATTATATAGCCAAAGGTAAAGCCGAAGGTGCAAAAGTAATTTTAGGTGGTGAGCGTATTGTAAAAGATGGTTTAGAGGTAGGTTATTATTTAGCTCCAACATTATTATATGGTACCGAAGATAATATTTGTTTTAAAGAAGAAATTTTTGGACCTGTAGCTTATATTTCAACTTTTAAAGATGAATAAGATGCTTGCAGGCAGGTAAATAGCCTTGATTATGGTTTGGCAAATAGTGTTTGGACAGCCGATAAAGTGCGTGCTGAAAGAGTTGCAAAAGAAATGGTTGCAGGTAATAGCTGGATCAATGCACACAACGTATTTGCTTACGGACTAGCTTACGGTGGTGTTAACGGAAGTGGATCAGGTGGAGGTGTAAATAGTGCAGAAACATTGTATGATTATACACGCTTACTATCTATTGCAGAGCCAATTGCTTAAAGTAAAAAAGAATTATGAAGGATAATGAATTAATAGATTATTTAGTTCAGAAAAAACTAATCAATTCTAATAAAGTAACAATTACACCACTAACTGGTGGTATTTCTTGTCAAATTTTATTAATTGATGATGGAGAGCATCGATTGGTTTTGAAAAAAGCATTGAAAAAACTAAAAGTAAAAGAAGATTGGTTTGCTGATGTAAAACGAAATGTTGTTGAGCAAAAATATTTGAAATACGTTGGTGGTTTTTTACCAAATGCAGTTCCTAAGATTTTGTATAGCGATGCTACTCACAATTTCTTTTGTATGGAAATGCTTGAAAATGGTTTAGAAAATTGGAAAGAATTATTGTTGAAAGGTCAGTTTGATTTAAGTTGTGCAAAAAAAGCAGGAAAAATTCTTGCTGAGGTTCACGCTAAATCTATCAATAATAGTGAGTTGGCTAATGATTTTGATACTTTGGATAGTTTTACAGAGTTGCGTATTGCACCTTATTTATTGAGAACTGCCGATAAAAATGAAGCCATAGCATCTTATTTTAAGGCAGAAGCAAAACGTTTGTCTGAAACAAAATTTTGTTTGGTTCACGGTGATTTTAGCCCTAAAAACATACTGGTAAGCGACAACCGTTTGGTGGTGTTAGATTGTGAAGTTGCTTGGTATGGAGATCCTACTTTTGACATTGCATTTTTCTTAAATCATTTTATGTTGAAAGCACTTCATCTAAAAAATGATGCTAAGAAAGTATTACAAATGGCATCTGTAATTTGGAACCACTATTTTGAAAAGATGAAACCAGTAGTTGCTACTGATTTTGAAAAAAACGTAGTTCACTTATTACCAATGTTAATGTTGGCGCGTGTTGATGGGAAATCACCTGTAGAGTATTTAAGCGATAAAAATAAAATAATTGTAAAGGATTTTGTTTGTAATGAGTTGCAAAACAGTTCCTTAAGCTTTGAAAAAATAAAAATTAATTGGTTAAAAACCATAAATAATAACTAAAATGAAAATTAAAAATATTGACGCATATCAAATTTATGATTCAAGAGGTTTTCCAACTATTGAAGTTGAAGTGACACTTGAAAGTGGAGTAAAAGGATTTGGTTTAGTACCTTCTGGAGCTTCAACAGGGCAATTTGAAGCATTGGAATTAAGAGATAAATATGCTAGTTTTTTCAGAGGAAAATCTGTTTACAAAGCAATTGGAAATGTGAAAAATGAAATTGCACCCTTATTAAAAGGTATTTCTGTTTTTGAAATGGAAGTTATTGACCAAAAAATGATTGAGTTGGATGGTACTCCAAATAAATCAAGATTAGGAGCCAATGCAATTTTAGGTGTTTCAATGGCAGTTGCAAAAGCGGCAGCTAACGAAAAAGGAATTCCATTATATGAATATTTAGGTAAAGGAGAAGGGAATTTAATTCCGTTGAATGAAATTCAAATATTAGGTGGTGGAGCTCATGCAGATTGGGCAACTGATATTCAAGACTTTTTAGTGATTGCTGCTGGTGCAAAAACATATGAAGAAACATTGGAAATGACGTATAATATTTACCACGTTGCTGGTGAAATTATGAAAAAGCGTGGAAAATGTGTTGGCATTGCAGACGAAGGTGGTTGGTGGCCAGATTACGCAACAAACGAAGAGCCTTTTGAAGTTTTAATGGAGGCGTTTGTTAAAGCTGGTTATATACCAGGCAAAGATGTTGCTATATCTTTAGATATTGCAGCAAGTGATTTATATGATGGAGAAAACTATCATTTTAAATTGGAAAATAAGTCATTTACACCTAGTGAATTTTATGATTTAATGGCTTTATGGTGTACTAAATACCCAATTATTTCAATTGAAGATCCTTTTGCAGATACTGATTTTGAGTGTTGGAAAAAGTTCACAGAAGAATTTGGCTCAAGAGTTCAAATTATAGGAGATGATTTATTTACAACTAATTTAAAACGAATTGAAACAGGAATTAAAGAAAAATTAGCCAATTCAGTATTGATAAAATTAAATCAGATAGGAACAGTTACTGAAACTATCAAGGCAATTAGATTAACACAAGAAGCGGGTTGGTTACCAGTAGTTTCTGCACGTTCTGGAGAAACTGAAGATGCTTTTATTTGTCATTTAGCAGTTGGTACAAACGCAGGTCAGTTAAAAGTTGGTTCATTTGCACGTAGTGAACGTATGGTTAAATGGAATGAAAATATTAGAATTCAACGTAGTTTAGGTGAAAATGCAATTTTTATCGGTGGTACAATTTATTCAAAAATATTAGATACTGCTCTTTATTCATAATTAATAAGTTTACAAAAAAATGAGGTCATCTAAAAAGTAACTTGATTGTATAACTTATACTTCCAATCCACTCAGAAAGCTGTAGTTTAGTGGAGTCGAAATACAGATTTTCATATTAATAGAAAATCAAGGATGACTTATATCAATGCTTTTCAGATAGCCTTTTTATTTACTATCAATTCCTAATTAGTTGATTTTTTTTTATAGTAAACTTAAAAAATAATTTAAAGCTTAAAATCAACTTATCTTGGATTTTCAGGGTAAATTTTATTATACAAAGGCAAATATTTATTAATAATTACATCTCGTTTTGGTTTCATTGTTGGAGTTAATAAACCATTATCAATACCCCAAATATCAGGTGTAAGTTCAAAACGTTTTATTTTTTCCCATTTCCCAAAATTTTCATTTCCTTTATCAATTTCTAATTGAATACGTTCTATAACATGAGGATTTGCAATTAAATCTATATTATTCCCAGGGATTGGTTCGTGATGAATTTTAGCCCAATCTCGTAAAAACTGAAAATTTGGTTGAATAAGAGCAGCAGGCATTTTTTGTCCTTCTCCAATTACAAGAATTTGTTCTATAAAACGTGATTGTTTCATTTCATTTTCAAGAAGGTTAGGAGCTATATATTTCCCTCCTGAAGTTTTAAAAATTTCCTTTTTCCTTCCAGTTATTTTAATAAAACCTTCGGCATCAATTTCACCTTTATCACCAGTATGAAAATAATCGCCTGTCATTACACTCGCTGTTTTTTCAGGATCTTTGTAATAGCCTAACATAATATTTGGTCCTTTCACTAAAATTTCACCGTCATCAGCAATTTTAACTGTAACATTGTTAATAGGTTTACCAACGGAACCAATTTTTAACATGTTGTTTTTATAAGTGTTTACTGAAATTACGGGGGAAGTCTCAGTAAGTCCATAACCTTCCATAACTTGCATTTTAGCAGCTGTAAATACTTTAGCCAATCGTGGTTGTAAAGCAGCACTTCCAGAGACCATGGTACTTAATTTACCTCCCAATGCTTCTCGCCATTTACTGAAGATTAATTTATTGGCTAGTTTTAATTGTATTTCATACCACCAACCATTTTTACCATAAGGCTCATAGTTTAAACCTAAGTCTACAGCCCAAAAGAAAAGGAAACGTTTTACTCCTTTTAATTCACTTCCTTTAGCAATAATACCGTCATAAACTTTTTCGAGTAAACGTGGAACCACAGTCATAAAATGCGGATTTACTTCTTTAATGTTTACACCAATTTTTTCAATAGATTCAGCAAAATAAACTGAAGTACCAGAATATAGGTACAAATAATGCAACATGCGCTCAAAAATATGGCAAACGGGTAAAAAGCTCAGTGCAATAATTTCTCCTTTTTTTAAAGGAAGTCTTGGAAAACTATCAATTACATTGCTAACAACATTTTTATGCGAAAGCATTACACCTTTAGGTCTTCCTGTGGTTCCAGAAGTATAAATAATTGTAGCTAAATCGTTTGGTTTTACGGTTTCTTTAATTGTATCAACTTCGGCTTGAAGACTTTCATTTTTTCCTAATTCCAAAACTTCCGTCCAGTTTTTACACCCTTTTACTTCATCAAAAGAATAAATTTCTTTTAGCGTGCTAACATTTTTTCTTACAGCACTA
>TARA_R110001583_G_scaffold46761_1_pt1 | contig 10082 bp, 7 predicted proteins | sample TARA_R110001583 | Tara Oceans TARA_R110001583 (sample SAMEA4398432) | marine metagenome | biome: Polar Biome; feature: [MES] marine water layer (ENVO:01000295) within the mesopelagic zone...; material: water (ENVO:00002006), including particulate matter (ENVO:01000060) such as...... | reverse complement strand
GATTGAGATGAAATTTGAAGAAATAACCGTGACTTCCCAGCCAAAGTAACCAAGTAGTCCAGCGGTGACGACGATTGACAAGGCAGAAATTAATATTGGAATAACGACATATCTCATTTGGCGAAAAACAATAAACAAAACAAGAATCAATAGTCCGATCAGGGTACTACCGTATATCTTTAAATCATCGCGAATAAAACTAATCATGTCATCTGCGACCATATTAATTCCACCAAGAAAAACAACCGCTTTTTCCTCATGATCACTGATAATTTTTCGTATTTTACTAATAGTTTGATGGTTATTTTCGCGAAAGTTTTCTCGGTGATTAGCAAGTTCTAACTCTTTACGAACGAGTGTTTCTTGATTAATCGCTGTTAACCCATTAGAAAATTTTTGTTCTAATAACTGGTTACGTTGACTGAGTAGCTCGAAATAGGATTGATCTTGCTTATAAAATATTTGAATGGCGGTCGTTTTGAAATCATCACTGACTAAATTCTGCTGGTAGATAGGACTTGATAAGAACTCATTCTTAATCTTGGTCTTAATTTTATTCTTAGTCGTATTTTCATCAAAGCTTATTGATTTTACTGTTTGAATATTTTTTAGTAGCTCAGGTAATGGTTGGCTGATCGTCTGTAGTAATGGAACATTGAGTATTGACGTAACGCTTTCAACTAAATCAAGTTGTTTGATTTCACTGGTAAGTTGCTCAATATCTTTCAGTACTATTTTATCCAGTAATTGACCTTCCTTGGGAGTATAGGTAACGATTAGAAAATCAGGATTATAATAGTTGCTATTAACTTTTCGGCTAAAGGCCAGATCTTTATCATCTTTGAGCAGCAAGGTTTCAGCTGAAGCATCTATCTTAATATTTAATGCATTGCTGCCTATAATTGCAACTATTAGTAAAACAAGGAGCAAAACTCGATAGGGATATTCTATAACCATACGCCCATAAAATGTCTTAATCATGGTGACTAATTTTGAGCTATCGTTTTGATTCATTATTTTGTCTTAGTTTTTCCAGGAATTCATCAATTGAGTAGGCATTTAATATCTCTTTAAATTGAGAGCGTTGAATCTGAACAACGCTGACTCCATCCACCTTGATATCATAGGCTAGCCATAAATTGTCTTTTTTAAGGTGAAATTTATACAACAACTTGACTCTATCGTTAGAGTCAAGAATATAAGTTGTAACAGAAATTCGTGTTGGCTTATAATGTTCTGCTTTTTCGACAATAATTTTTTGCTTTGTAAAAGCAAACATTGTTTTTAAATACGATAACTTAAAGTGCTCGACAAATAGGCCGATATACTCTTTTTTTTGTTTGGGATTGAGTTCTTTCCATGCGCTCTTGCCAATACTAAGTCCCGCCATAAGATCAAAGTCAATTAAGCCATTAGCTATTGAAAATATTTTGTTTGATTTAACATTTTTAGCTTGTGTAGAATCAACCAAAATGGCTAATATATTGTTGGTAGCGGACTTTACTTGCTCAAATACTTGTTGTTCATCTTGAGCGCCCGCGTTGGCTACCGAAAGACTAATAAATATTAAAACAATTCCAGAAACTATTGCCTTTATTAACTTCATTTAGACCTCTGCTATTAATAGATTAATAGATCCTACTGTTTGTTTCATTATGGCTGCGAAGCGCATACTCTTTATTTTCTTCTGGTGGTAATAGAATTAAGCGTGTTTTCGATCGAGTCCCAAGCATTATCGATGCCTGCAACGAGCTCTTCCCATACGTCATCACTAGTGTCTTTTAGTTTGGCAAGTTTACTGTTAGCATCATCTTGCAGGGAGCGTAATTCTTCAATATCATTGTAATACTCAAGTTGTACCTTGGCTTCAGCTTGATCTGCTTTTGCCTTGAGCTTATTTATCTCTGCGCCCAACTTGTCTAATCGCGATTGTAGTTTATTTAGGTAAGCTTCTTTCATGTTCATTATTAATTTCCTTTTTTTGATTTCGATTAATATTCAGATTGAATTGCTCGTGTAAAAATTTAAGTATATTTTTTGGCTCGATATTAATTTATAAAAGTATCGAGCCTTGTTTACTGTTTAAGCTATTTTTTAATAATTTAGATCAAACCGGTCTGCGTTCATCACCTTTGTCCATGCTGCGACGAAATCTTGGACAAATTTTTCTTTGTTATCATCCTGCGCGTAAATTTCAGCGTAGGCGCGAAGTACTGAATTAGAGCCAAAGACAAGGTCAACGCTTGTCGCTGTCCACTTAACTTTATCCGTTTCGCGGTCACAGATATCAAACAGATTATTTCCGACAGGCTTCCACGTGTAGTTCATTTCAGTCAGGTTGACAAAAAAATCATTAGTCAGCTCCCCTTCCCGCTCGGTCAATACGCCGTGCTTACTGCCGCCATAATTAGTCCCAAGTACACGCATACCGCCAACTAATACTGTCATCTCAGGGGCAGTCAGCCCCATTAATTGTGTACGATCTAACATTAACTCTTCTGGGCTAACGATATACTCTTGCTTTAACCAATTACGATAGCCATCATGAATTGGCTCCAATACTTCGAAAGCATCTACATCAGTCATTTCGACCAAAGCATCACCGCGACCTGAGGTGAAAGGGACTGCAATATCTACTCCTGCAGCCTTTGCCGCCTGTTCTATGCCGACATTACCTGCAATGACAATCACATCGGCAATACTTGCACCGCACTCTGTCGCAATAGGTTCTAGAATGCTTAGCACCTTGCGCAAACGTTCAGGCTCATTACCTTGCCAATCTTTCTGCGGGGCTAAACAAATACGCGCACCGTTGGCTCCGCCACGTTTATCGGAACCGCGAAAAGTTCTGGCACTATCCCATGCAGTTGTCACCATTTCGCTGATGCTTAGGCCGCTAGCAGTAATTTTTTTCTTAACTGTTTGAACATCGTAATTTTCACTTCCGCTTGGCACGGGATCTTGCCAAATGAGATCTTCTGTTGGTACATCAGGACCGATATAGCTCGTCTTAGGCCCCATATCTCGATGGGTAAGTTTAAACCATGCCCTTGCGAAGGTTTCAGAAAAAAGCGCAGGATCTTTGTAGTAACGTTCTGAAATTTTGCGATACTGTGGATCCATTTTCATCGCCATATCAGCGTCAGTCATTATCGGATTAAGTCGGATGGCTGGATTTTCGACATCAACCGGCTTATCTTCTTCCTTAATATTGATGGGTTGCCATTGCCATGCGCCAGCAGGACTTTTTTTCAGTTCCCATTCGTAGTTAAGGAGTAGCTCAAAGTAGCCGTTATCCCATTGAGTTGGATGTGTTGTCCACGCGCCTTCGATACCGCTGGACATAGTATCTCGGCCAATACCGCGCTTAGTTTTATTTATCCAACCAAGGCCTTGATCTTCTATTTCGCTATCTTCAGGTTCTGGGCTAAGTGAATTTTCATCGCCGTTACCGTGGCATTTTCCCACGGTATGCCCTCCTGCGGTTAATGCTACTGTTTCCTCGTCGTTCATCGCCATTCGCTCAAAGGTGACGCGAATATCTTTGGCCGTTTTAAGTGGGTCGGGATTGCCATCTACACCTTCGGGATTTACGTAGATCAAACCCATCATTACTGCTGCGAGCGGGTTATCTAGATCACGCTCACCGGCCTGTTCACCAGAGTAACGAGTACCTTCGCTGTCAGTTGGCGCAAGCCACTCCTTTTCAGCGCCCCAATAAATGTCTTTTTCAGGATGCCAAATATCTTCACGTCCAAAGGCAAAGCCAAAAGTTTTTAATCCCATGGATTCATAAGCAATAGTTCCCGCATAGGCAATCAAATCAGCCCAGCTGAGTTTATTGCCGTATTTTTTCTTTATAGGCCAAAGTAGACGACGCGCCTTATCTAAATTTATGTTGTCAGGCCAAGAATTAAGCGGCGCAAAACGTTGGTTGCCAGTAGCAGCACCGCCTCGGCCATCAGCGATACGATAAGTACCAGCTGCATGCCACGACAGACGAATCATAAGTCCACCATAGTGCCCCCAGTCTGACGGCCACCATGCTTGGCTGGACGTCATTAAAGCAGCGAGATCTTTTTTTAGGGCGTTAACATCAAGTTTTCTGACCTCCTCTCTATAGTTAAAGTCGACTCCCATCGGATTAGTCTTAGTATCATGTTGATGTAAAATATCGAGATTAAGGGTCTTAGGCCACCACTTAGTGTTTGACATATTGCTCTGTGTTGCGCCGCTGTGCATCATTGGACATTGATTTTTAGACATAAGGTAATTTCCTATTTTTTACGTGAAAACTAGGTTAGATAAGTTTGAGCAGATAGGTAATAACTTCATAAAGCAAAGTAAAACCACTTAAAACAACAGTGATGTTTTACGTGGTTAGCCAAATTTCAGCTTCGGTATATTGATCGTTCGAAAATACTAATAGAGGGCATGGTATAGCGAAGTTAAATATATCACTGGCTGATGTAACCCATGCTTCATCGGTAACTATTGCTATCATCTCCCAAGCTTTAAAATGGTCCACACCTATTTTTGCATCGGTCCACATGGCACCGAGACTAAAATCGGTAAAATCGGTTCCTAAATGGAATAATATGCGGATTTTTGGGTGTAATTTTAACCTAGCTTCAATTATCGGAATTAAAACGGTTTGGTAGTCATTTGCAGTGACTTGTCCTGATGCCTTAACTCCAATGACATTGACGGGGAGTTTAGTGATTAATTCAAGCATAGATAGTGCCTTTTTAAATGGTGAAACGATTTATAACACGACATTGATTTTGATAAGGGCCTTCACTTCCATTATCACAGTCTTGTTACCTCGATTTTATTTGCCAGTAAACCTGTATTTTTACTGCGTTTGGGAATATATTTTTAGTTTTTACATGTTGCTTGCAAGTATTCTCAGCAATATACATTTTCTCCTAGCAGGATAAAGTTCGATATTCCATAGCTGATTTTACAGAAAATAATAATGTCTTCTGTTCGATAGCAGACATTAGCTAACGAGATCGATTGGTAATCCCCAAAAAATAAAAAGAGTTAAAAATGAGTGGGATTACCTTATTAGTGCTCTTCTGCTCATTGGTATACACGTCAAGCGGCTGTAGCAAATCTTTTTTCTTGCTTAGCCTTTCTAATGTAATGGCAGTGGAACATAACCAGCCTTCCTTGCAACCGCTTGACCTGCTGTAGAACCGGCATAATCAAGAAAGGCCTGTATCGCTGGATCGGCATTGCGGCCAGGAGGGATATTGAGAATAATACTAAGCCTGCGTACAAGTGGATAACGTCCACTTTGAATAGCTTTAATCGAGGGAGAAACTGCTTCATCACCCGTTTGTGGAGCGATCGCCAACGCACGGATACCAGCCTTATCTCTAGCACTGCTATAGAAACCAATAGCGGCTGGGTTGTTAGTCAGAGCCCACTCTACAGCTGCGGGGCCAGCCAGAGCTTGGAAATTGGCACGGAAGTCGCCGTCACACAATGCGACGTGTTTGAATAATAGGTAGGCACCGCTGGTGACTGTCAAACCCAGTGCTGTAATCGGATCCTTACCCTGTTCTCCTTTCACACCCAGTTGGCCCCAGTTCTCCAATGACTGCTCGGCACCGCAGCGCAGGCTGGTAGAGTAGATAGCGTCTAGCTGTGGGATAGATATTTTCCGTAGCGAGTTGAGCGAACTGACATAGACCACCACCCCGTCCATGGCCACAGGAAAGAGCGTGGGCGCATAGCCGAAGCGATCCATAAATCGCTCCTCCTCTTGCCGGCCCAGAGGCATATCGGTGAGCACAGAATCGGCGCTACCGTTGATCAACGCCTCAACACCCACCGCACTGCCTGCATCGGCGACGGTGATGGCAACACGGGGGTTGCGGTAGGTGAAGTCGTCTGCCCACAGGCTGATTAGATTCGCCAAGGGGACAGAGCCGGTGACCACGACAAGCCCGCCTAGCGGTGGCTTCGATTCGGATGCTGAAGCGGCATAACTCGGTGTTAAGAAAATCCAGAGCAGCGCTGGAAGTAGCAGCCCTAGTAGTAGCAATGACCGCAACAGACGCGCGGTCGAACGGCAGTGAAAACTAAATGACAAAACAATGTTGTTGAACATGGTGGTTTTTCCTATTAGGGGGCTGTAGATATCTCCGCCAAATGTTGCACTAGACATCCAAGTCTTTTATTTTTCATTTTAAACAATGAAATTTCATAATTGATCAAAAATACAACGCAGAGCTTTTTACTTTCCGAGTTGAGCGTTAGACAATTTCACCTGTTTGAGCCGATCTCATTTTCGGACTTTTCCCAAGCATCATTGAGAGCCTTATAAGCATCTGAAAAGCCTTTTTTCATATGCTCCCAGGCGTTCTTAGTACTACTTTTCAGGCTGCCATACCATTCGGCTACCTGATTCCGCTGCTTGCGTAGCGCCTTGAGACTATCACGAGCTTTTTTGCGCGTGTCCTTATCCATTTTATCCCAACGTTCATCAACATGTGCCTCCAACGCGTCAATGCGCTTATCCAGTTTATCCAAAGCCACTTTTGTTTTGTGAATCGCCTCATCCTTCCGGTCAGCGGTATACGCGTCAAGCGTCTGAAGTAAATCTTGTGCTTCTTGCTTAACCTTTTCTATTGACATTTTGTCAGTCGGCGTTTCCGCATAGCACAGCGGTGTGATTTCGAGGATACTAATCAACACCATTGCACGGATATTAAATTTCATTTGTCATCTCCTTTCGTTATGGTTGCTATAATCATGTTGTTTACTTAAGATTCGATTCTGTTGACTTAAGCGCGGTGCCGAGCGTAGCAATGGAAGCAAAAGCCCCGATTAGACAGACAAAGAAGATGAAGAAGAAAAATCATTGGGCTTTTATCACTTCAACCTTTTGTTACTTCAACATAGGAAAGCCATTGCTTATCCAACTTTTTATAAATTAAACTTCGATTCATTTCTTCAAGTGAATTACAGCCCGATGCAGTCAATAATTCCAAAAAATCTTTCAACATGTTTTTGTGATAATTCCTGACTCTTTTCCATTTCTCTGAAACCACTAAACCCCTCACAAATTTTGGGTTATTAGTGGCTACTCCTGTAGGGCAGTTATTTGTATTGCATTTCAGGGAGTGAACACACCCCAAAGCCAGCATCATACCCCGTGCAGAATTACAGACATCTGCCCCAATACAAAGGGCTTTAAAAAGATCAAAAGCCGTAAATATTTTAGTCGCTGTAATCACTTTCATTTCTTTTTTGAGTTTGTATGTATTGAGTGTATCCACTACAAAGATCAGTGCATCTTCCCAAGGCATACCGACATAGTTTAAGAAATCGATGGGCGCAGCACCCGTTCCCCCTTCTGCACCATCCACAGTGATGAAATCTGGTTTGATACCTGTTTCCACCATTTTTTCACATATTTCAGTAAACTCTTGTTTATTTCCTATGGCAAGTTTAAAGCCAACAGGTTTTCCGTTGGATAAAACTCTCAATTGCTGAACAAACTGCAATAATTCTTTAGCATTATTAAAGGTTGAATGGCCTGGAGGTGAAATAACATCGGTATTTTGTTGAACACCTCTTATTTCAGCAATTTCCTTATTATTTTTGGCGGCGGGAAGTAAACCACCATGTCCGGGTTTTGCACCTTGTGAAATTTTGATTTCAATCATTTTCACCTGTTCCCAATTTGACTTTTCTTTAAATTTTTCTGCATCAAAATTGCCATCTTCTGTGCGACAACCAAAATAACCGGTACCTATTTCCCACACTAAATCTCCACCTTGCAAATGGTATTTTGATATACCTCCTTCACCTGTATTGTGAAAAAAACCACCTGCTTTAGCGCCCAAATTTAATGCTTGGATTGCATTTTTGCTCAAAGCGCCAAAACTCATGGCTGAAATATTAAATAAGCTAGCACTGTAAGGTTGTTGGCAATCTTTCCCGCCAATGACAACCCGTGGCGGTGTTTCCATTTTCCTAGAAGGATACATACTGTGCTGCATCCATATGTAATTATCATCATGGACATCGAGATCAGTGCCAAAGGGGTGTGTTTGGTTTTGCTCTTTGGCTCGCTCGTAGATGTAACGGCGATGATTTTTATTAATGGGTTTACCATCTGTATTAGATTCCACGAAATATTGATGAAGCTTTGGACCCATCATTTCTGATAGGTAACGGATATAGCCTATAACAGGAAAGTTTCTCACTATCGTGTGTTTTTTCTGAATAAGATCATAGAACCCAAGTATCACCAGTAATACTAAAAGCACTATAAACCCAAGTAAAGGCCATATGAGTATACCAACGAATACGACAAAAATTAGCAGAGCGGTTAGCGTAAATTGAATGGTTTTATTCATAATGGCTATCATAACTCGCGTAAGTATTTTAGATCGTTCTTGGTCGTATCGACTATTTCTGCAAATTTTCCATTGACCATTAATTTTGCCATGGATTGTGCATAACCTGTCACTTGCTCAAAGTTTACTGAAGGTGGCATTGCCAGTGCGTTGGGATCGGTAAAAATATTGATTATCGCAGGCCCCTTATGTTTGAATCCGTTTGACAGTGCTAATTCCACATCTTTGGATTCTGTCGCCTGCCATGCTGCAATGTTCATCGCCTCTGCCAATTTTATAAAGTCAGGATTAACCATATCCGTCTGCCAGTCCATGTAGCCTTCTACTCGCATTTCAAGTTTGACCATAGCTAAAGAACGATTATTAAAGATGATGATTTTTACGGGAATTTGATATTGGCTAATCGTCATTAAGTCGCCCAAAAGCATTGAAATACCGCCATCACCACAAAAAGCAATCACTTGTCGGTCTGGTTGTGATAAGCCTGCCCCCATCGCCATAGGCATTGCATTAGCCATAGAGCCATGATTAAAGGAACCGGTCAGGTAGCGATTGGCTCCAGCCTTTAAATAGCGAGCGGCCCAAACGGCGCTCATACCTGTATCAACGGTAAATATCGCATCGTCATCGGCTAATTTATCCACCAAATAGGCAACATATTCCGGGTGAATGTTCTTTTCAGATCCCTTATCTTCCACATAGCTCTCATAGATAGCTTCAATTTCTTGATGCAGTGAACGGGTTTTATCGAGGAAATCAGTGGACGTTTTTACTTCAATTAAAGGCATGATATCTTCAAGGGTTGATTTAATATCACCACAATAGCCAAAGTTCACTTTAGCTCTACGCCCTAACTTTTCTGGTTTAGTATCTATTTGAATAATTTTGCATTTTTCGGGAAGGAACTCACTATACGGAAAATCAGTGCCCAGCATCAAAAGGACATCGGCTTGATGCATAGCTTCAAAACCTGATTTATTGCCTAACAGCCCATTTAATCCAACGGCATAAGGATTTTCTTTACGTTCAAAAAATATTTTTCCTCGAAAACTATATCCCAAAGGAGCCTTAAGAATTTCTGCCAATTGCATCACTTCTTCGATGGCATAGCGACAACCATGGCCGCAAAACAGCATCACTTTTTCATGCCCATTAATGACGCTTGCCAGTTCTTGAAGCTGTTCAGAGCTTGGGGTTATTCTAGGTTCGGTGTAGAAAATTTTATTAGCCGTATGTACAGGTTCTAGACTTGCTGAAGCCACATCACCAGGAAGTCCCAGCACAGCGACCCCTTTCTTGCTAATGGCATGCTGAATAGCCGTTTGCAAACCATTAATAGCTTGTTTGGGCGTATTCGCTAGAAATACATATTTTGAACAGTCTTGAAATAACGATTCTGGTCTTGTCTCTTGAAAATTGTCCAGCCCCATTTTTTCAGTATGGATAGTGGAAGCAATCGCAATAACGGGATTTTCAGCTCTATTAGCATCATAGAGTCCATTAACTAAATGAACATGTCCTGGACCACTGCTGCCCATGCAACAACCGATACCATTAAGCTCAGCTTCCATGGAAGCAGCATAGGCTCCGGCCTCTTCGTGCCTGACATGTATCCATTGTAATCTGCCATCCCTTCGCACAGCATCATTGACCGGATTAAGGCTATCACCTGTCACCGCATAAATTCTCTTAACACCCGCTTCT